>Ga0075418_10001667_pt1 | contig 25300 bp, 18 predicted proteins | sample SoiMetdeltSBSDD2_FD_81776 | JGI IMG/M metagenome (GOLD analysis project Ga0075418, IMG submission 81776) | Bulk soil microbial communities from a Populus tree surrounding site in Tennessee, USA - Soil MetaG P. deltoides SBSDD2 | ecosystem: Environmental > Terrestrial > Soil > Tree plantation...
CATGATCCCCAACCTGGCAGATGATCACACGATGCTCAACCCCGCCCACCCCAACCCATCGAACCGATCATGCGACCAGTCGACCCCTGCTCACCAGCCACAACAGGATGGCGCAGGCTCATTGCCGCTCGGCGTCTTACTTCCATGCGGTTATTGGGAGGAACATCATGGTTGAGGTTTCCACTCGTCGGGTTGGGCGGCTCGGGAGCGTTGCTGCCGTGGCAGTCGCGATCTTCCTCTTCACACTGCCTGGCGTCGCGCACGCCAGCGGGCCGTTCCACGTCACCGGTACTGTGACCAGTCAGGCGGGCGGCGGAGTGCAGAACGTGTCTGTGACCGCGACCGCACCAGGTGGCACGACCGTCCTGTTTGGACCGGCCTCTACATCGACGAGTGGGTCGTACCAACTAGATGTCAGTTCGGGAACGTACGACTTCCACTTCGACCCGCCGTCCGGAAGCGGCTTGAACCCAATTGTCAGCAACAGCGTGACCGTGACGACGGATCAAACGCTGAACGTCCAACTGACATCACCCTCTCATGTGTTGTCGGGGACGGTGCGTGATGGTGCCGGTCAGCCGGTGCCCTCGGTTCAGATGTCCTTCCAGATGCTAAGTGCGGGAAGTCAGCTGACGGTGACTACGGACGCCAATGGTCGCTATTCGGCGACCGCCAATGCGGGTGTGTATTACCTGACCACCATGAGCGCCAACTCGGGACCACTGGGATCGTTTTCGGTGTACAACTACTACGGCGCTAGCGGGTTACCGCACTACGACGTAACCAACGCCGACCTGATCCAAGACTTCCAGTTGCCCACGACCACATTGGCCGTCACCGTCAAAGACGGCTTCGGTGTCCCGGTGGCCAACGCCCCTGTGTATGTGTACGGCTACCGCAACGGTTACACGCTGATGCCAGTCAACACCGGCGATGCGCCTGGCTACTATCCCGCCACCCGATCCGCCGCCACGAACACCTCTGGCACGGCCACCCTAACCGTCTTCAAGACCAGCTATCCCGCCGGCAATATTTGCACCACCGTCAACGGCAACGAAGTTTGCACCAGCGCCACCCAAACCATCAACGGACCCTCGAACCTATTGTTCCAGAGCGCCCCACAGGTCCCTCCCGCACCAACTGCTCTCATCGCCGCCACTCCAACGGCAGGCGCGCCTTCGCTTTCCTGGAGTCAGGTCAGTGTCGCCGCCAGCTATCGCGTCTACCGCAACAGCCAGCTGATCGGTACCACGACATCGACCGGCTTCGTCGACTCCGCGTTGACCGTCGGCGGTTCCTACAGCTACACCGTGACCGCGGTCAGTTCGCTGAACATCGAGAGCCCGGCGTCCAGCGCGTTCACGGTGGTTTACACGACCGGGCCGGCGGTCAGCAATGTCGCTGTCACTCCTTCGACCATCACGGTTGGCCGTGTAGCGGTGCTCACTGCCACGATGACCGATGCCGTTGCCGGCGTTGCCGCCGCCGAGTACTTCGAGGGCACTGATCCGGGCGAAGGCCACGGTTCGCCGATGACACTGGCCGGAAACACGGCCACCGCAACACTTTCCAGCACGCTCGCGGTAGGCCAGCACACGTTCACGGTCCGGGGCAAAGACAGTCTTGGGAACTGGACTCGCGGGACACTGCCGTCGGTCACGCTCACGGTCACGTTGCCAAGCCTGAACGGGCGTATGCTCAATGGTGCCAACGAAGGCATCGCCGGAGTGCGGGTGGACTTGGTGGATCCGGCCAACCACCAGACCGTCATCGCAACCGCGACGTCCAACAGCGCCGGTAACTACTCGGTGAGCGCAGCGCCGGGTATCTATGACGTGATCTACACCCCGCAAGGCGATGTCTACCAGCAAGCCACTAAGACAAGCGTCGATGTTACTGGCAACAACACCATCGATGTCGTCCTGGTCCTGGTGCCGCGCACCTTCAGCGGTACTGTGAAAGACAAATACGGTACCGCCATCGCCGGCGCGACATTGACATTGCATAATCAAGGCGGTCAGAGTCCCAGCACCACGACCGCTACGGACGGCAGCTTCTGGATACAGGTCAACCAAGCCGTCTACACGGTGAGCATCAGCGGCAGCCGCGCGGCGGCTCCCCTCGCCGTCATCCCGTCGAGCTTCACTTTGAACGGCGGTTCCTTCGACCTGTCCCAGAATATGAACCGGGACTTCGTTGTGCCGGCCGTAAACCTGACCTTCCATACCAAGAGCGGTCTCACCGACGCCTCGGTCGGCGTTGTTGCCCTCGCCGTTGCCGTGTCCACCAGCACGACCCTTTACCCGGGCTCCGGTGCGTACACAGGCGCCAGCGGCTACTCGGTTACCAGCAACGCATCCGGCGTCGCGACCCTCGTGGTGTTGTGCGGCACCAGCTACACCGTGACGGCGACGCCGCTGGCTGGATCGGGCGTCGTGATCACAAGCTTCCCGCAGTCCGGCCCGGTCTGTGCCGACACCGCTGTCGAGCTCGCGCTCACCGCTGACATCAAGCAATTCAACGGCACCTTGGTGGACGACAGCGGCGCGACCATTCCAGGCGCGACGGTCCGTCTCAGCGGGCCGTCGGGGACGTTCCAGGCCGTCACCGCCGGGAACGGAGACTTTAGTGTGGAAGCGGCGGCGGGTGCGTACAGCGTCACAGTGACCGGCAGCAAACCAAGCGGCTCAAGCCTTCGCCTGCCAGACTCCTTCACCTTCTCCGGAGGCGGCATCGACATCTCTACCGGCGATGAGACCCGCGAGCTCAGAATCCAGGCCGCCAAGGTGGACGTGACCGCGCAAAACTCGTTCGGGACCTTGCTACCGGGCGTGAGTGTCACGGTGACGGCCGTGTCAGGCAGCGCGGAGCTCTACCCCGGCGGGATATTCACCGCCACGGCGACCAGCACGGCCGTCACGGGGACCGATGGTATCGCCCATCTGATGGTCCTCAAGGGACTGCGGTACACCACCAAGGCCACACCATCTGCCGGCAGCGGCTACATCGTGACAAACCGTGGCGCGTCACCACCGGTCACCTCGGACACCGCATGGACCGTGACTCTTGACCGCGACCTCAAGAGCTTCACCGGCACGGTGCGCGACAAGCACAACGTGCCCGTCGTCGGGGCAACGGTCCGCCTGGATGGCAACGAGGCAGACCAGCACTACGCCACCACCACCAACAGCGTCGGCCAGTTCAGCCTGCAAGCCGCGCCCAACAGCTCGTATACGTTGCAAGTCAACGGTACCCGCTCGGCCTCGCCCTCGGCCTACCTGCCCGACGTGTTCGCCCTGTCGGCGACCACCAATGTGACAGCGGACAACGTGCAGGACGTCACCATCGACGCCGTCGAGCTCACCATCATCGCCCGCGACGATCGCCTCGTCCCGATACCGGATGTCTCCCTGGCGTTCATGTCCGCCGGTACTCACAACGGCTTCACCGCAGTCAGCACGACCATCAGCCGCACCACCGGAAGCGACGGCCGCGCGTATCTGACGATGCTGGCGGGCACCACCTACACGATCAGCGCCACTCCGCCTGCCGGGCAGGGCTATGTCAACACCACGTTCAACGGAACCTCCCCGATAAGCCAGGACACCACCACCGTCATCGAGTTCCAGAACCACATCCCGTTGACACCACCGGATTTGACTGCAGCCAGCCCCACCAAGACAGCGCCCGAACTGCACTGGAACAGCCTCACCTCCACCGACCATTACAAGATTTACCGCGACGGCACCGAGATCGGTACGACGTCGACCACATCCTTCACCGACACGACACTCACCGCCGATGGCCGATACCGCTACCAGGTCAGTGCGGTCAACGCCTACGGGTACGAGGGGCCGAAGTCCAACACTGTCGAAGTCGTCTACGACACCACGGCACCCGAGGTCGGTGTCGCCGCCTTCACGACCAACCCGAAGAAGGTCGGCCAACAGAGCGTGCTACACGCGACGGTCACCGATGCCGGATCAGGTCCAGCAGCCGGCGAGTACTTCATCGGCGCGACCGATCCCGGCCAAGGAAACGGCGTTGCAATGCCCTTCACCGACGGGATGATCACTGCCACTGTCCCGGCCAACCTGCATCCCGGCACCTACACGTTCCATGTCCGCGTCAAGGATGTTCTTGGTACCTGGTCGGCGCCCCAGACAGTAGACCTCGTGGTCACCCGGCCTGCACCACCCACCGGCCTGACGGCGCCATCACCGACCAACCACGACCCGATCCTTGGCTGGGTAGCCTCACCCGACGCGGTTAGATACTACGTCTACCGCAACGGCGTCAAGCTGACAGCCGAACCGACCGGCACCAGCTTCACCGACGCTGGCCGTCTGGATGGCCACGACTCCTACTACCTCACGGCGATCAACGAGCTCGGCGACGAAAGCGACCCCAGCAACACCGCCAACGTCCATATCGACAAGACCGCTCCCACGATCTCTGCCCAGGTCACGCCCACGCCCACCGCAGGGTGGAACAACGCCGTACCCGCGAGCGTCACCTTCACCTGCACCGATGAAGTCGGTGGTTCAGGAGTCGCCATGTGCAGCCTGCCCAGCTCCTTCTCGGAAGAAGGCATACAACAGGTGGGCGGCATCGCTGTCGACAACGCCGGAAACACAAGGACCGTAAGCCCGATACCGACCGTCAAGATCGACCTCACGGCGCCAGCGCTCGGCCTGCCGGCATGGACCGCCAACCCGAAGCCGGCCGGCCTGACCAGCACTGCGACTATCCCGGCCCCGGATCCCTTGTCCGGGCTAGCCGCTGGCGAGTATTTCATCGACACAGACCCGGGCGTGGGCAACGGCATCCCCATGACCGTCGTAGGCGCAGACACCCTCTCGACCACCATCGGCACCAACCTGACCGTCGGGGTCTACCAGATCGGCATACGCGCCAGGGACACGGCCGGAAACTGGAGCCAAGCCACCAAGACTATGCTGGTCGTCTACGACCCGGACATCCCGCTGGGGATCACCGGCAAGAACAAGAACGACCTCGTGCCGAGCCTGGCCAACGGCGACCTGCTACCCGGCCTGACTGACGCCAACCAAACCGACGCCGCCGAATACGGCTTCACCGTCGACCACACCGGCGCCACGCTCGACCCACGCAACGACTTCATGCTGACCTACAACGTCGGTACCCAATGCCACACACCACATCCGCAGAACTGCCACAGCTTGACGATGAGCGCCACGGGCTTCCAGTGGCTGATCATTGATCAGACCAACAACTCCCGCGGACGATTCCAAGGCACCGCCGCCATCACCATCGACGGATCAACCACCAGCAACCCGTTTACCGTGGAAGGCATCGACGGCGGCCGCCTCACACCGTCCACCAGCGACCGCTTCACCGTGAAAATCTATGCACCGGGCTCCGACCCCGCCACAGCAACTCCGATCTACCAAGTCTCAGCCATCCTGGCCACGCCAAACAGTGTCAAAGTCCGATAGGAGGACAACAGGATGCGTCCCTGCGGGCAGGGACGCATCCGACCTTGTCCACCACCTGTGCCGATACACCGTGCTGCCATCTACGAACGTGAACCAGCACCGGGCTGCACCGAGCGCGCCGCCGTCATCTACCGCCGCCGCGGCGACCGCGCCGCCGAGATCGCCGTCCTGCGCCGCTACCTGGAGCTTGCCCACCCGAGCGCGGTGGTCCCTGTTCGAAGATCGGGCAGCGGCTCCAGAAGCTTGTTTGCCCATCGTGAACATCCTGCGCCTGTCCGGCGGCCGCCAGGGCGTCTGACAGGTTCTGATCGGCACCATGTGTCCGAGCGAACTGTCTCGGACGAGTCGCGCTGCGGGCCTGCATGCGTCTGGCCGATCTGTCAATGTGCGCTTGTCGTTTCTTAGCGCCCAGCGCGGTCGAGTGCGGCGACCTCTCGTATGGCCTGGGCGACTGCGGGGGAGTCCTTGGCGAGGATTTTGCTGTGGTTGCTGGCCACCTTCGCGCTCACTTTGAGGTTGGGGTTGCTGGCCAGCAGGGGCTCGAGCACGGTTCGTCCTTGTTCCATCTCGCCGTCTTTGCTGCCGAGGCTGTCGCCGGTGGCCATGACGAACCGGACCGGGCGGGTCAGGCGGTTCAGGACCGGGACGCTGGCGGCGGCGATCTCGTTGAGCTCTATGTTGACGTCGGCGTGCTGGTCGGCGGTCATCTTTGCGCCCATGCCGAGGAGGGCACCGATCGGAAGGAAGAACCGCATGCGGCGGAACAGTTTGCGGATGCGCTCATGGCCTTGTTCGCCGGTCAACCCGACCGGAAAGGCGTCCACGGTCACTACGCCGGCGACGCGGTCGGGAAGGCGGTCGGCCCAGTGCCAGGCCAGGATGCCTCCGTAGGACCAGCCCACCAGCAGCGGCCGGTCCACACCCCGGGCCTGTAGGACGGCGTCAAGGTCTCGGATGGCCGCTTCGAAGGAGTAGTCCTTGGAGCGTTTCGACTTGCCGCGGGCGCGCTCGTCGTAGGTGATGTGCCGGTAGTCGGGGCCGAGGTCGGCCATGACGCGGCGCCAGTGCGACTGGTCGGCGTAGGCGCCGTTGAGGTACACCACGGGAAGGCCAGGGCTACCGGTGTCGCTCACATACAGCGCGGTGTCATCGACCGGCAGCATGCCGGTCCAGGCGGATTGCTTGATGGTCATGGGTTTTGCCTTTCTTTGTCGCCGGATTCACCGGCGGCCGCCAGGTAATCGCAGCGGCTGTTTGCCTTGGTGTCAGCTGATTTGTGTGGTGGTAGACCGGCATGGCCAACGCGAGGCGCCGTATGGACGGGCCGATTGACTGGAGTCATGGTTCGCTGGCTCGGCGGTCGGTTGCGCTGTCAGTGGGTTCGCCGGTCTTCTGCTTCGGCGAGGTCGATGGCGTCGGTCAGCCGTTTCCGCTCCCGGATGATCCACTGACCCTTTGGATAGTTGCGCACGAACGTCTCGATGAACTCCACCGGGTCGTCGCCGACGATCTGGCGGATCGGGGTGCCGTCGGCTGCGCCCTGTTCGAACAAATCGACGAGGTCCCCGTAAAGCTCGGTCCCGTCACCGCCCGTCCCGCCGTAGTAGTTCAGGTACCGCTCCAACGCATCCAGTGCGATGCGATAGCTGGCGGGAAGTTGTTTGGCGCGCGCTTTGTACGCGCGCCACTGCTTCTTCGGGCCGATAATCTTTGAGAGGAAGCCGCCCTCTTCTGTGTCAGTCATAGTCATCTGCCTCCTTGCTGGAGCTGTTGCAGCCGTTCGGTGAGGAAGCTCCAGGTCTTCCAGAACTCATCGAGATATTGGCGTCCAGAAGCGTTGAGGGAGTACACCTTGCGCGGCGGGCCTTTTCCGACCGGATCTTCTCCACGTCGACCAGGCGTTTCTGCTCGATCCTGATGAGTAGGGCGTAGACGGTCCCCTCGGCGATGTCGGAGAAGCCCTGTTCGCGCAGCCACGCCGTGATCTCGTAGCCGTATGCGGGCCGCATGGACAGGATCGCCAGGACGATGCCCTCCAGCGTGCCCTTGAGAATCTTGGTCATCTGTTTGCCCACCGGGCGCCTCCTCTCGCTATTCAGTGTTACTGAGTACTGGTACATAGTAACGCTGACTAGCTGCCGCGGCGCAAGCCCCACGTGGTCGCGCGCACCTGTGGGCCTTGTCACCGGAAGACCTGAAGGCCGGCACGGCCGGACCGTTAGCCCATCTTTAAAGCGATGACCTCGACGGACAGCGGCATCGTGGGCTGATCACGTCCTATGTCCAGTTGCGGGACTGGCGGGCTGGGCACGAAGTCCTATGGTGATACCCGGCCCGGACAGGGTTGGACTCGGCCGATTCGGATGAGGATATGAGCGTCAAAAAGGACGAAGAGCAGCTTGCGGTATCCGCGGTTATGCACGTCCAGCCGGATGCGCCGCCGCGCGGCAAGGCGGCCCGGTGGCTGTTGCAGAACCGGGTTCAGCCTGCCGGCCCCGAGGCCGACGAAAACCATGCCACACCGCAGGCATGGTGGAAGGTGATGTGCCTGACCGGCGTCGACTACTTTTCCACCTTGGCCTATCTGCCGGCCATTGCCGCGCTGGCAGCTGGAGCCCTCTCACCTCTGGCCACCTTGCTGATCGTCGCACTGACGTTGCTGGGCATGCTGCCGATGTATCGCCGTGTCGCCAGGGAGAGCCCGCACGGCCAGGGATCGGTGGCGATGCTGGAGGATCTGCTGCCGTTCTGGCGCGGCAAGTTCTTCGTCCTGGTCCTGCTCGGCTTCGTCGCCACGTCGTGGATCATCACGATTACCCTGTCGGCCGCCGACGCATCGGTCCACGTGGTGGAAAATCCGTTCTTCCCCAGCTTCCTGCACGGCCGCGAGGTCATTCTCACCGTGGTGCTGCTGGTGATCCTTGGCGGGGTGTTCCTGCTCGGATTCAGCGAAGCCGTCGGCGTCGCCATTCCCCTCGTGGCGGTGTTCCTGGGCCTGAACGCGGTCATCGTCGTTTATGGACTGTTCGAGGTATTCGCTACCGGCGGCGCCTGGAGTTCCTGGATCGATGCGCTCACCTCCGGCGGCGGCGGGTTCGGTGGCGTTATCGGTCCGGCCATTCTCGCGTTTCCATTACTGGTTCTGGGACTTTCGGGGTTCGAGACCGGGGTGAGCATGATGCCGTTGGTCGCCGCCGAAGGCGAGGACGCCAAGGCCCGGTTGGAGTCGCGTATCCGCAACACGCGCAAGCTGCTGACCGGGGCAGCGGTCGTCATGTCCGTGTACCTGATCGCCACCAGTCTGGTCACGACAATCCTTATCCCGCACGAGCTTTTCGAGCCGGGCGGACCCGCCAACGGCCGTGCCCTGGCGTACCTGGCCCATGAGTATCTCGGCGAGGGTTTCGGCACCGTCTATGACGTCTCCACGATCCTGATCCTGTGGTTCGCCGGCGCCTCGGCGATGGCCGGTCTGATCAACATCGTGCCCAGGTACCTGCCGTCGTACGGCATGGCACCGGAATGGGGCCGCGCCGTGCGGCCGGTGGTCATCGTCTACACGATCATCAGCATCGTTATCACGATCGCGTTCAAGGCCGATGTCAATGCCCAGGCAGGCGCCTATGCCACCGGGATCCTGGCCATGATGGTCTCCGGTGCGGTCGCGGTCACGATCTCCGCGTACCGGTACCGGCGCACCTGGCCGGCGATCGGGTTCACCGTCTTGACCCTGATCCTGCTGTACGCGTTGGGCGCCAACATTATCGAAAAGCCGGACGGCATCGCGATCTCGGCGATGTTCATCCTCGGCATCATCGTCGTGTCCCTGGTGTCACGGGTCTCCCGCACCACCGAGCTTCGGGTGGACCGCATCGAATTCGACCTGCGGGCGCGGCGTTTCATCACCGAGTCGATCGGCCACGACGGGGCGCTGGACATTATCGCCAACCGCCGCCAGGAAGGCGATGCGGCCGAATACGCCGCCAAAGAGGCCGAACAGCGCGGTATGAATCCGGTTCCCGGCCGCGCCGAAGTCCTGTTCCTGGAAGTCGACATCGCCGATCCATCCGATTTCAGCGATGTCCTTGAGGTGAGAGGCGCTGAGGTCGACGGGTACCGGATCCTGCGCGTGGACAGCCCGGCCGCCCCCAACGCCATCGCCGCGATCCTGCTGGCGTTGCGGGATGCGACCGGGGTCCGGCCGCGTTGCTATTTCGAGTGGTCGGAAGGCTCCCCGCTGCTGCACCTGCTGCGATATCTCATCCTGGGCCGCGGCGATACGCCACCGGTCGTGCGGGAAATCCTGCGCAGCACCGAACCCGACCCGGCACGACGGCCGCGCATCCACGTCGGCGGATAGCCCGGTCAATCCCCGCCGCAGACACCAACAGCAGCAGGCGACGCCATGCGTTGCCTGCTGCTTCTTGTTCCTCAGCCGTTGTCGCGGCTGAGGATGTCGCTGACGGTTTCGCGGCAGGTGAGCGCGCGAGCTTGTCCTTTGTGCAAGACGATCAGTGGTGGCCGGCCGGCGAGATCGTGTCAACGCCGCGTCAAGAATCGGCGCGTGCCCGTATGAATGCCGTCAAGATATGAGGTGTCGCGCCCACTGGCGGGCTTCGATTGGCTAGTGGGAGAGATCTACGTTCCGAAACCGCCCGTGCCGGGCGGCATCCATCTGAGCATCGGCACAGCTGCTGTGGTCGCGGTGGCCTTCGGCGCGGCGGCGTTCACCGATCATGGAAGCGTGGAGCGCCTGCTGGTGATGGCGCTGGCCGCCGGGATCGGCGCTGCCCTGATCCCCGACTGGCGTTACGGCGCGACGCTGGGCGTGATCACCTATCTGCTGTACCTCGGGTTCCTGGTCAACAGTTACGGCGAGCTCTCCTGGAACTATGACCGGAGCTTGTGGGATCTGATCATCTTCACGATGGGGTTTCTCCTCGGGCTGGCGCAGCGATGGATGCGCGCGGAGCGCAAGGTCGCACGCGGCGAACATCCGGTCTCTGAGGTGGAGATCACCACCTCGTCAAAATGACGTCAAAAATGGACGCTCGGCCGTAGTGATCGCGTCAAGAACACACTCCTGCTTGCCGCCCGTATGCGGTTTCCTTCTTCCTGCGCTTCGCCGAGATGCTTCGATGAATCTCACAGAAAGTACAAAAACCGACAATACTATCTAAGGAGGCGCACGGTGGGCGATCTCGTCTCCGTGTTGCTCACCATCGGGCTGTTCGTCGTGCTGGCCCTGGTGGTTCGGGGAGCTGAGCGGCTGTGACGGCGACCAATCTGATCGGCCTGGTCATCGCCGCGGCGCTGACGATCTTCCTCGTGGTGGCTCTACTCTTCCCGGAAAGGTTCTGATGAACACGGCAACCGCGGGAGTGATCTTCATCCTCTCGTTGCTCGTCGCGTTGGCGATCGCCTATCGCTATCTCGGCGACTACATGTACCGGGTGGTGTCCGGTTCCAAGCACAGCGCTGTCGAGCGCGGCATCTACAAGGTGATCGGGGTCAACCCCTCCTCCGAGCAGTCGTGGGGGACGTATGCCCGAAGCCTGCTGGCGTTCTCGGTTCTGTCGCTGCTTTTCCTGTACGCCTTCCTGCGCTTGCAGGACTTCATCTTCGCCACGCCGTCGTTTGACAACGGCATCAATGACAGAGTGGGGGATCACCTGGCGTGGAACACCGCGGCCAGCTTCGTGTCCAACACCAACTGGCAGGCGTACTCGGGTGAGTCGACGATGACGCATCTGGTGCAGGCGGCCGGGCTGACGGTGCAGAACTTCGTCTCGGCGGCGGTGGGCATCGCGGTGGCGGTGGCTCTGGTGCGCGGGTTCGCCCGCGCCAAAACCAAAACGCTGGGCAACTTCTGGGTCGACCTGACCCGGATCACGATCCGGATCCTGCTGCCGATCAGTGCGGTTGCGGCGGTCCTGCTGATCATCGGCGGTGCGGTGCAAAGCTTCGGCGACGGCAGCGTCGTGCAGACGCTGACCGGCGGACAGCAGCACCTCACCGGTGGTCTGGTCGCGTCGCAGGAGGCGATCAAAGACCTGGGCACCAACGGTGGCGGCTTCTACAACGTGAACTCGGCGCACCCGTTTGAGAACCCGACGGCGTGGACCAACTGGCTGGAGATCTTCCTGTTGCTGTGTATCCCGTTCGCGTTGCCGCGGGTGTTCGGCCGGATGGTCGGCGACAACCGTCAGGGCTACGCGATCGTGTCGGTGATGGGCATTCTGGCGGTCGCGAGCATCGCGTTGACCAACGTCTTCGAGCTAGGTGGGGCGGGCACGGTCCCGACGGCAATCGGGGCGGCGATGGAGGGCAAGGACATCCGCTTCGGCGTGTCGAACTCGGCGACGTTCGCCGCAGCGACCACGCTGACCAGTACCGGGTCGGTGAACTCGTTCCACGACTCGTACACCGCACTCGGTGGGATGATGCCGATCTTCAATATGATGCTGGGTGAGGTGGCTCCGGGCGGTGTGGGCGCGGGGCTCTACGGCATCCTGGTGATCGCGGTCGTCACCGTCTTCGTGGCCGGTCTGATGGTCGGGCGGACTCCGGAGTACCTGGGGAAGAAGATAGGCGCTCGGGAAATCAAGTTCGCGTCGCTCTATTTCCTTGCCACGCCATCGATCGTGCTTGTCGGCACGGCCGCGGCGCTGGCAACGGGCAACTGGAAGACGCAACTCAACGTCGGCCCGCACGGCTTCTCCGAAGTGCTGTACGCCTTCACCTCCGCGGCCAACAACAACGGCTCCGCCTTCGCCGGCATCACGGTCAACACCCCTTGGTGGGACACGGCTTTAGGCCTGGCCATGCTGCTGGGCCGGTTCCTGCCCATCATCCTTGCGCTCGGACTGGCCGGATCCCTTGCGGCGCAAAAGCCCGTGCCGGCCTCGGAGGGCACGCTGCCCACGCACAAACCCTTGTTCATCGCCATGGTGGTCGGGATCCTGGTGATCCTGGTGGCGCTGACGTTCCTCCCCGCCCTCGCACTGGGCCCGCTGGCTGAAGGTCTGCGATGACAACACTTGCGACAACTCCGTCAACATCTGCGAAGAAGGTCGGCGGCGGGCTGCTGGACCCCAGGATGCTCTGGAAGTCCCTGCCGTCGGCGCTCAGCAAACTCAACCCGACCACGCTGTGGCGTAACCCGGTCATGTTCATCGTCTGGGTGGGCGCGGTCTTCACTACCATCCTGGCCGTCATCAAGCCGTCGGGCTTCGCCTGGACCATCGTGGTGTGGTTGTGGCTGACCGTCGTGTTCGCCAACCTGGCCGAGGCGGTCGCCGAGGGTCGGGGCAAGGCCCAGGCCGCCGCACTGCGCAACGCCAAGAAGGACACGGTCGCCCGGCGGTTGGCCAACTGGCCGGACCTGACTGAGGACCAGGTTCCGGCGCCGCAACTCAAACAAGGCGACGTAGTGGTCTGCGAGGCCGGCGACACCATCCCCGGCGACGGCGACGTGATCGAGGGCATCGCCAGCGTCGACGAGTCCGCGATCACCGGCGAATCCGCACCAGTGATCCGGGAGTCCGGCGGCGACCGCAGCGCGGTCACGGGCGGTACCAAGGTGCTCTCCGACCGGATCGTCATCAAGATCACTCAGAAGCCGGGGGAGTCGTTCATCGACCGGATGATCGCTTTGGTCGAAGGCGCCAACCGGCAAAAGACCCCCAACGAGATAGCGCTCAACATCCTGCTGGCCAGCTTGACCATCATCTTCCTGCTGACGGTGGTCACGCTGCAGCCGATGGCGATCTACACCAAGGGCTGGCAGGCGGCCGCGCCTGACACGATCACCTTGGGCAGCAACGGGTTGTCGGGCATCGTGCTGGTCTCGCTTCTCGTGGCGCTGATCCCGACCACGATCGGCGCGTTGCTGTCGGCGATTGGGATCGCGGGCATGGACCGGTTGGTGCAGCGCAATGTGCTGGCCGTGTCCGGGCGGGCGGTCGAGGCGGCCGGCGATGTGAACACCCTGCTATTGGACAAGACCGGGACGATCACCCTGGGCAACCGGCAGGCCTGGGAGTTCCTGCCCGTCGATGGCGTATCCGAGCAGGAGCTGGCCGACGCGGCGCAACTGTCGAGCTTGGCCGATGCGACCCCCGAAGGCCGCTCGGTTGTGGTGCTGGCCAAGCAGAAATACAACTTGCGTGAGCGTGAGACCAAGGGGCTGCATTTCATCGAGTTCAGTGCGCAGACCCGGATGTCCGGGGTGGACACCGGCCAGGGGCGTCAGGTCCGTAAGGGCGCGGCGTCGGCGGTAATGAAGTGGGTGCGCGACCACGGTGGCCACCCGACGGCCGACGTGGGCCACGTGGTGGACGGGATCAGCGCTACCGGCGGCACGCCGCTGCTGGTGGCCGAGCTTGTCGACGGGCAGCCGGCCCGCGCTTTGGGCATCATCCACCTCAAGGACGTTGTCAAGCAGGGCATGCGGGAACGCTTCGACGAGATGCGCCGCATGGGCATCCGCACCGTGATGATCACGGGCGACAATCCCTTGACCGCCAAGGCGATCGCGGACGAGGCTGGGGTCGACGACTTCCTCGCCGAGGCCACGCCCGAGGACAAGCTCACGCTGATCCGCAGGGAGCAGGAGGGCGGGCGGCTGGTCGCGATGACCGGCGACGGCACCAACGACGCGCCGGCGCTGGCACAGGCCGACGTCGGGGTGGCGATGAACACCGGTACGTCGGCGGCGAAAGAGGCCGGCAACATGGTGGACCTCGACTCCGACCCGACCAAGCTGATCGGGATCGTGGAGATCGGCAAGCAGCTGCTGATCACCCGGGGCGCGCTGACGACGTTCTCCATCGCCAACGACATCGCGAAATACTTCGCGATCATCCCGGCGATGTTCGCCGCCGTCTACCCGTCGCTGGACGCGCTGAACATCATGCGGCTGTTCTCGCCCGAGAGCGCCATCGTCAGCGCGATCATCTTCAACGCGCTGGTCATTATCGCGCTGATCCCGCTGGCGTTGCGCGGGGTGCGGTACACCCCGAGCAGCGCGAGCAAACTGTTGACCCGCAACCTGTGGATCTACGGTCTTGGCGGGATCATCGCACCCTTCATTGGAATTAAGATTATCGATCTGCTCATAGGCTGGATATTCTGATGCGCCTCCCTGGCTGGATTTCCCAACACCTTGCCGCGTTGCGCGCGGTGCTGATCCTCACGCTGATCACCGGCATCGTGTACCCGTTCGCCATCCTGGGCATCGCCCAGCTCCCCGGGCTACGCGAGCACGCCAACGGCTCGGTTGTCCAGGCCGGCGGCCAACCGGTGGGCAGCGGCATCGTCGGTCAGCTGTTCACCGACGCCGACGGCAACGCCGTCCCGAAGTACTTCCAGAGCCGGCCCTCCGCGGCCGGCTACGGGTACGACCTGGACGCCACCGCCGCCAGCAACCTCGGCCCGGAGTCCATTGAGGACACCCTCGGCGACCCGGCCCTGGACCCCAACTCCGAGGACGGAGACGGCAGCAAACAGGCGCTGCTGACCCAGGTCTGCTCGCGCAGCAAGGCCGTCGGCGAGCTGGAAGGTGTGGACGGCAGCCGGCCGTTCTGCACCGCCGGCGGTGGGGGCGCGGTGCTGCGGGTCTTCTACAGTGAAGGCCTGACCGGCACGGTCACGCGGGCGGTCAGCGTCAACGAGCGTTGTCCCGCAACACCTTTCATCGCCACCTACGAGGGTGTCACTGTCGAGTGCGCCAAGTTCGGTGAGGACTACAGCGGCGGGGTTCTGACGCCGATCCGGGGCGATGCGCCCGCTACGCCGAAGGTCCCGGCGGATGCGGTCACGGCCAGCGCCAGCGGCCTGGATCCGAACATCAGCGTCGCCTATGCCCGGCTTCAAGCACCCCGCGTGGCCAAGGAGCGGGGCCTGAGCCTGGAAAAGGTGAACCAGCTCATCGATGAGCACACCACTGGTCGCGTGCTCGGCTTCATGGGCGAGCCCGGGGTCAACGTCCTGGAGCTCAACCTGGCCCTGGACGGGCAGTAGCCGGTGGCTCGGGGCGACCCTGGGAGGATTCAACCCATGACTCGCGGTCAGTTAAGGATCTACCTGGGGGCCGCCCCGGGCGTGGGCAAGACCTACGCCATGCTCGAAGAGGCGCACCGGCGCAAGGGCCGGGGCACCGATGTGGTCGTGGGTTTTGTGGAAACCCACGGTCGCGAGCACACCCAGGAGATGATCGGCGACCTGGAGATAGTCCCGCGCAAGCAGATGCGCTACCGCGGCGCCGCGTTCGAGGAGATGGACACCGACGCCGTCATCGCGCGCCGCCCGCAGGTGGTGCTCGTCGACGAGCTGGCGCACACCAATGTGCCGGGATCCCGAAATGTCAAGCGGTGGCAGGACATCGAGGAGCTGCTGGCCGCCGGGATCACGGTTCTGTCCACTTTGAACATCCAGCACCTGGAGTCGCTCAACGACGTGGTGCAGAACATCACCGGCGTACCGCAGCGCGAGACCGTGCCGGACGAGATCGTGCGCCGCGCCGAGCAGGTCGAGCTGGTCGACATGACGCCGGAGGCGTTGCGCCGCCGTATGGTGCACGGCAACGTGTACAAACCGGAGAAGGTCGATGCCGCGCTGGGCAACTACTTCCGCGTCGGCAACCTGACCGCGCTGCGCGAGCTGGCGCTGATCTGGCTGGCCGACAAGGTCGACGAGCAACTCGACCGGTATCGTACCGAGCACAAAATCGACACCACCTGGGAAGCACGCGAGCGGGTCGTGGTCGCCCTGACCGGCGGCCCCGAGGGTGAGACCCTGATCCGTCGCGCCGTCCGCATCGCCGACCGCGCCCGCGGCGCCGATCTCATGGCTGTGCACGTGACCCGAAGCGACGGGCTGGCCGGGGCGGACCCGGCTTTGCTTGCCAAGCAACGGGTTCTGCTGGAAAGCCTGGGCGGCACATACCACGAGGTGGTCGGCTCCGACGTCCCCAAGTCGCTGCTGGATTTCGCCCGCAGTGTCAACGCCACCCAGCTGGTCCTTGGCGCTTCCCGCCGGGGCCGATTCGCCCAGGTCATCTCCCGTGGCGTAGGGGTGACGACGACGGCTGAGTCCGGCCCGATCGACGTGCATCTGGTCACCCACGAGGAGGCCAAGCGCGGCCGGCGCCTATCGGCCGGCTCGAAGAGTGCCCTGTCGCCGACCCGCCGCCTGGCCGGATTCGCGCTGACGTTGGTGGGCCTGCCCGCGTTGACCGCGCTGTTGCATGGCAGTGGCTTGAACCTGGCCAGTGATGTGCTGTTTTTCCTGCTCGCCGTGGTGATCATCGCTGTGGTCGGTGGGTTGTGGCCGGCGGTGGCCGCGGCGGTGGGCGGGTTCTTGCTGCTGAACTGGTTTTTTACCCCTCCTTTGTACGAGTGGACGATCGCGGAGCGGGAAAACGTTTTGGCGCTGTTGGTGTTCGTGGCGGTCGGCATCATGGTGTCGGCGGTGGTGGACCTGGCCGCTCGCCGGACACGGGAGGCGGCACAGGCAAGCGCGGAGGCGCAGACCCTGGCCACCATCGCCGGCGGCGTGCTGCGCGGCGAGCGTCCGTTGACGGCGCTACTGGAACGGCTGCGTGAGACATTCGGGCTTCAGACCGTGACGCTGCTGGAGCGGGTACCCGATGCGGCGAAAAATGTGGAGATGCGGTAGGATCCCACCTGTTGGTATGTAGCCTCGTCGGTGGGCGGCGAGCCCATCGACGCCCCGGGCAAGGGCGAGACCGAAGTGCCCGTGGGTGAGGAACTTTCGCTTGTCCTGAAAGGACATCCGCTGGCGGCCGGTGACCGGCGGCTGCTGGAAGCCTTTGCGGCGCAGGCGGCCACGGCGCTGCGGCAGCAACGGCTGGCGCAGGAGGCTGCCCAAGCCAAACCACTTGCGGCCGCGGACAAGATGCGCACCGCCCTGCTTGCTGCGGTCAGCCACGACCTGCGCACCCCGCTCGCGTCGGCGAAAGCCGCCGTGAGCAGCCTGCGTAGCAGCGAGGTGCAGTTCGACGAAACCGACCGAGCCGAGCTTTTGGCCACCGCGGAGGAGTCGCTGGATCGGCTCAACCGGCTGGTGACCAACCTGCTGGACATGAGCCGCCTGCAGGCCGGAGTCCTGGGCGTGGCGAAGCGGTCCATCGGGTTGGAGGAGGCGGTGCCCCATGCGCTCGATGAGATCGGTGAGGTCGCGACCCGTGCGGTCAGGATGCGGATCCCGGCGGACCTGCCCGCGGTCAACGCCGACCCTGGGCTGCTGGAGCGGGTGCTGGTCAATCTGATCAGCAACGCGATCCGGTACAGCCCATCGGATCAGCCGGCGATGCTGGCAGGCAGCGACCACGATGGGCGCGTGGAGCTGCGGGTCATCGACCACGGGCCGGGCATTCCGGAAGAGGAATGGGACAACGTCTTCTTGCCGTTCCAACGGCTGGGCGATCGGGACAACACCACCGGCGTGGGGCTGGGTCTGGCGTTGTCGCGGGGGCTGGCCGAGGCGATGGCCGGCACGCTCACGCTGGAACACACCCCCGGCGGCGGCCTGACCCTGGTGCTGTCACTGGAACAGGCGGATGAGGAAGGAAGGTCGCAGTGACCAAGGTTCTGATCGTCGACGATGAGCCGCAAATCCTGCGGGCGTTGCGGATCAACTTGCGCGCCCGCGAGTACGAGGTGGAGGTGGCCGCCGACGGTGCCTCGGCGCTCAAGACCGCGGCCAACTATCATCCGGATCTCATCGTCCTCGATTTGGGCCTGCCCGACATGGACGGCGTCGACGTGATCCGCGGGGTGCGCGGGTGGAGCGACGCGCCGATCATCGTGCTGTCGGGCCGGGCGGGCAGTGGCGACAAGGTGACCGCCCTCGACGCCGGCGCCGACGACTACGTGATGAAACCCTTTGGGGTGGACGAGCTTCTGGCCCGGATGCGGGCCGCTATCCGACGGCATACCAGCCAGGGGTGGCGCTCGTCGGTCGTCACCATCGGCGCGTATCAGGTGGACGTCACCAACCACATGATCACCGGGCCTGGAGAGGTCCGGCTCACGCCGACCGAGTGGAGCCTGCTGTCGGTGCTGGTGCGTAACCCGGGCAAGCTGATCAGCCAGCGGCAGCTGCTGCACGAGGTGTGGGGGCCGCAGTACGAGTCGGAGACCAACTATCTGCGCCAGTACATGGCGCAGCTACGCCGCAAACTCGAGCCCGACCCGGCCCACCCGCGGCAGCTGCTCACCGAACCCGGGATGGGGTATAGGTTTCTGGCTCAAATCTAGTGATCTTGGCGTCAAGGATTCGTCAAGATTTCGTGGATCGGCGCCGATGTGCTTTCTAATGTTTGAGTGTCTTCACCGGTTTCGCTGCTGAAACGCCTGCTGGTAGGTCGACCGTTCCGCAGCGACCGGCTCGGCGATACCCTGCTCACCAAGCGGCTTGCGCTGCCCATCTTCGCCAGCGACCCGCTGTCCTCGGTGGCTTATGCCACGCAGGAGATCCTGCTCGTGCTCACCCTGGGGGGGCTTGCCTATTTGTACCTCGCGCCGTGGGTCGGTCTGGCGGTCGTGACCCTGCTTGCCGTGGTGGTCATCTCGTACCGGCAGGTGGTGCGCGCCTACCCGTCCGGTGGCGGGTCTTATGAGGTGGCGTCGAAAAACCTTGGCGCGGGGGCGGGACTTGTTGTCGCGGCGGCTCTGCTGGTGGACTACATCATGACCGTGGCGGTGTCGGTGGCCGCCGGAGTCGACAACATCATCTCGGCGATGCCCGAGCTCAACCCGTGGCGGGTGCCGGTCAACCTGGTGTTCGTGGCGTTGTTGATGGCGATGAACCTGCGCGGGGTCCGTGAGTCGGGGCGGGCGTTCGCGGTACCCACGTATCTGTTTGTCTTAGGGGTTTTGGCTCTTGTTGCTGTCGGATTTGGACAGACGCTGTTCGGTGATGCGCCGGTGGCCGAAAGCGCCGGGTGGCAAGTCCAGCCTGAGCAGGTGGGCCTGGCCGGGTTGGGGGTGGCTTTCCTTGCCCTGCGGGCATTCTCCTCGGGTTGCACCGCGCTGACCGGCGCCGAGGCCATCTCCAACGGGGTACCGGCGTTCAAGCCACCCAAGCCCGAAAACGCTGCCAAAACGATGGCGGCCATGGGCATCCTGTCGATCATCATGTTCGCTGGCATCACCGCGCTGGCGCTCATCGCCGACGTGCGCTATGTGGAGGACACCTGTGACCTGGTGGGCTATCCCGGCAACTGCGAGACCGACGCCCAGCGCACCGTGATCGCCCAACTGGCGGCGGCGGTCTTCGGCGGCAGTAACAGCTTCATGTTCTTCTACATCCAGGCCGCCACCGCCGCGATCCTCATCCTGGCCGCCAACACCGCGTTCAACGGCTTCCCGCTGCTGGGCTCAATCCTGGCTCAGGACCGGTACCTGCCAAGGCAACTGCACACCCGCGGGGACCGGCTCGCCTTCTCCAACGGCATCATCGCACTCGCCGCGGTCGCCGCCGCGCTGATCGCGGCGTTCGACGGCTCGGTGACCCGGCTCATCCAGCTCTACATCCTCGGTGTGTTCACCTCGTTCACGCTCTCGCAGTTCGGCATGGTCCGGCACTGGAACCGTCTACTTGCGACAGAGCGGGACCGCAGTGTGCGGCGGCGTGTCCACCGCTCGCGGGTCATCAACGCGGTAGGCGGCGTTTTCACCGGCGTCGTGCTCGTGGTGGTTCTGATCACGAAGTTCACCCACGGCGCCTACCTGGTGGTGATCGCGATTCCGGTGCTGTGGGTGATGATGCGCGCGATCCGCCGCCACTACGACGGGGTCAAGCGGGAACTTGCCCCGGAGTCGGGTGGGATGGTGCTGCCCAGCCGGATCCACGCCGTCGTGCTCGTGTCCACCGTGCACAAGCCGACGCTGCGCGCGCTGGCGTTCGCGAAGGCGGGCCGCCCCGACACGCTCACGGCCGTTACCGTCAACGTGGACAGCCATGACACCCGCGAGCTGCAGCGGCTGTGGGACGACAACAACATTCAGGCACCGCTGACCGTCATCGAGTCACCGTATCGTGAGATCACCCGCCCGATCCTGAGGTATGTCAAGGAGTTGCGACAGGGGTCGCCGCGCGACCTGGTGGCCGTCTACATTCCCGAGTATGTGGTGGGCCGGTGGTGGGAACACCTGCTGCACAACCAGTCCGCGCTGCGGCTCAAGGGGCGGCTGTTGTTCGAACCCGGCGTGATGGTGATCAACGTGCCGTGGCAGCTGCGCTCCAGCGCCGGCATTGACGTCGACCGGATAGGGCACAGCCCGGGCGCGCTGCGCCGAAGCGCCGGCCGCCCCTCATGAATTTATGAGCGGACGTCGGCGGGCAGGGAACTCGCCAAAGCCTCCGGGTCGGCGACGCTGATGACAATCTCACGGCCGGAGGCGAGCGTCAGCCACAACGCCGATCCGCAGCGTACTGCTACGTCACTGGCATGACCTGAGCGCCACCAACCGAAACTGCGCCAGGCATAGGCCGGACTCTCGACGACACGGGCCTGCCTTACCGTCCTCATCGCCACTATCATCCCGGCGAAGGGCAACCACATCGGTCGTACCACCACGGCCGAGTCGGTCACGCGGACCGAAACCGCGCTCGCGGCCACGGCCTCAAGTAGGCACAGGACCGCCACCGCACCACAGATCACGGCGCCCGTCACCGCGACGACCCCGAGGGCCGCCGAAGACGACTCAGCAAGTCGCGTCAAGGCGGTGGCTGCCAACGCCAGCGCGCCGGCCAGGCCAAGGAAAACCACTCTGGTTTGTCTCACTTCTCCGACGCTACGTCTTAGCGGCTGTCCTTGATATCAACGCGACGTAGTTTCTCCCCTTGGACCGTAAGGGTTTTGTCAAGATGGCTACCGGCATGGCGCGTCAAGGGTTTCAAAAGGTCGTCCGCGAGGGCCGGGAGGCGGTCAGTCCGCAACGGCGATGCACAGGGCGAAAAACCCGAGCGCCACCAGCAGTTGGCAGACAACAACGGTGTTTGCCGCCAAGCGATCGCGGCGCTCCGGTGACCGTCGAGCCGACCGTAGGGGCGAGTAACGCGGCTGGATTCGGATACAACGCATTAGCCGAACATGCCTCACCTCTTGGCGTAGTGGCGCAATCGCTACGAATCCTTGATGTGTGACGGGCCAATATTGGCGGCATCTTGACGCCGCAGGCGTCTGGGCGTCAAAGCAACGTCAAGAAATCGCCCGCCGCCGTATGGAAAGCGTCAAGCCTGATGACAGCGAACGAATTGACCGGGCACAGTTTGCTGGACTTCAAGGATCGGAGGAGGAGTTGGCGACGGCCATCACCGCGCTGCTGGTCTCGGCGGTGGCGCTGTGCGTAGTTCTGGCGGTGCGGGTTGACCGGCTTCGCCGGCTCTTTGGCGCCGACCCGACGGCCGTTGAATTCGATCGGGTGGCGCAGGGGATCGTTGCCGCCGCTGCGGATCGGGGCCACGTGCGAATCATCGCCGTCAAACCAGGCCCCGAGACAACCGGTTCTGTCCAGCAGGGCGCCCGGACGCCTTTGGCGTCACCGCACGCCATCTTCCTTGAGGTAACCCGCGGCCGCGGTCCATGCGATCGTCTGCTCGTGCGCGGCGAATGCTCGTACGGGTACCAGATTCTGAAGGTAGAGGCCGCAAAGCCCGGCTTGGCGATCGCCTCCGTCCTGCTTGGTGTCCACGACCTGACGGGCATGACCTCGAGGGTCGACTTCTCCTGGCCGGAAGGCAGCCACGCGGGAAACCTGTTGCGGTTCCTGCTGTTCGGTACCGGAAACGTCGCTGGGGTTACCCGGGAGATCCTGCACCGCAACATATCCGGCCCGCTGCGTCCACGGGTACACGTCAGCTGAGAAATATGCGGCACGTCGACTTCCATGAGTCCTTGTGGTTGACTCGGCTGCATGGGTGGATCGGTACGCAAACTGGTCATCGCGACCGTGGCTGGCCTGGTCGTTCTTGCCATGTCCATCGGGTCGGTCATCCTGTTGTGGTACCTGCCTATCCCACGTCACTGGTGGTCTTTGGCTCTCCTGGTGGTTGCCACTTGCGCACTGCCCGTCCTGAGCGGGCTGGTTATTGTCCGTGGCCTACAAGGATTCATCAGAGATCGACGACGACACCGTGTCTCCGTCTCCTGAAAGATCTACGAAGCGCATGGATGAGCTTGACGAACTGCGGATGCGGGCCGCCAACGGCGACCAGGACGCGATCGGCCAGCTGGTGGAGCTGGCGGGCGAGCGTGGTGACCTGGCCGAGCTGAGGCGTCTGGCCGACGCGGGTAGCACGGATGCTGTTGATGTACTCGTTGAGCTGGCGGGCGAGCGTGGTGACCTGGCCGAGCTGAGGCGTCTGGCCGACGGCGGCAACCGGGACGCGGCCGACATGCTTGCCGAGCTTGCCGAAGAGGCAGACGACGGAACCTGATAGCAGGCCTACACGTCTATGTGGGAACCCATGATGACGGTGCGGTCGCGGGGCAGGCCGAAGGCGTCTGCTGCGTCGGCGGTGATGTGGGAGGTGGCGATGAACAACCGTTTGCGCCAAGTCGCCATCGTCGGCTGTGGACCGCTCCGCAATTCGATCTTCGACAGAACGTAGGAGGCACGCTCGAGTTCGAGTTCGCCTTCGGTCTGCGCCACGTTCAACCTGCGCAGGACGGCAGGGATGTTCGGTGTCTCCATGTAGCCGTAACAGGCGGTGACGTGAATGATGCCATCGTCGGCGTAGCCCAGGTCGTCGAAGCTTGTATCGAGTGTGGCGGCTGGGGAGCGACCCGGACCCTGCGCTGGCTTTGTTACGGCTGCAAGGCATGGCGAGAAGAACATCCGCGTAAACGCTGGAGTGTGTGCGACCTGCGGCCAGCACAGAACGCTGCATACCCGCAGTGGTTCGTGCCGGCCGTGTCACAAGCAGCGCAGCTATTACGCCCGGCTGACCGGCCGCCGCCACCAAGACGTCACCTTGGCCGAGGCGTAACTGGTTAGGTCTTGGAGATCATTTGCAGTGTCCGGGTTGTGGTTGACGCTCCGGATTCGGTGTGGTGTCAGGGAATCACGGTGGCGTGGCGGTAGTGTCTGATGGTGCCCAGCGACCCGCCGCGTCCGTCCTATGAGGAGCTTGCCGCGCTTGTGGTGTCGCTTCGTAAGGAGCTGGCCGAGACTCGCGCGCAGTTGGATCGGGCGTTGGCGCGGACCGCGGAGTTGGAGGCGCGGCTGGGCGCCAATTCTGGTAACTCGGATCGGCCGCCGTCCTCGGATGGTTTGGCCAAGCCGGCACCGAAGTCATTGCGTGGTAAGACTGGCCGTAAGCCGGGTGGGCAGCCGGGTCATCGGGGTGAAACGCTGCAGCAGGTGGCTAGCCTGGCCCACGAGCGGGTGCATGAGCCGGGGCCGTGCCACCGTTGTGGGCGTGGTCTTGCCAGAGGGCCGGTGACCGGGATCGAACGGCGGCAGGTGTTCGATCTGCTGCCGGTAGCGGTTGAGGTGACCGAACACCAGCTGGTGGAACGGGAATGTGTGTGCGGGCACCGCACCCGCGCCACGGCACCGCAGGGGGTGGATGCCCCAGTACAGTACGGGCCGCGGATCGCCGCAATTGTGATCTACTTGTACGTGGGCCAGTTCCTGTCCAAAAACTGCACCGCCCAAGCCCTGGCTGAATTGTTCGGTACCCCGATCTCGGATGGGACAGTAGCAGCGTTGACCGCGCGGGCCGCCGCCGGGCTGGACGGATTCGCCGACCTGGTCCGTGACCGCATCATCGGCTCGCAGGTGGCTGGGTTTGATGAGACCGGGCTGCGTGTCGCGGGCAGGCTGCATTGGGTGCACTGCGCCCGGACCGGCAAATACACGCTGATCACCTGCCATCCTAAGCGTGGCCGGGCCGGCATCGACGACCTGGGTGTCCTGCCCGGTTTCCGTGGGGTGGCCGTACATGACGCGTGGGCCCCCTACGACTCCTACACCAGCGCGCAACATCAGCTTTGCTACGTTCAGCCTCTTCATCGAACGGCCCGGCGCCAACCTCAACGGCTGGCCCGGAAAGAACGCCGACGGCACGGCCTTCGTCGGACGCATCCCGCTGGCCGCTCAAGGCGGGACCTGCTGCGTCGTCGCTGTCCAGCAGCCGCTTGAGCCCGGCCGGCTGGACCTGCCTCGCCCTACTAACGACCAGCTGCGCCAGATGCGCGAGTTGGCGGTCAATGGCACGCTAATGACCACTATCATCGGCGAGTTCGGTGATGGCGCCATCGCGTTGATCGACCTGCGAGCTGATCCGAGCATCGTAGCCACGATCGACCGGGCCTTATGACGGATCTTCCAACATTGCTGGGCTCTCAGAATGGTTACGACTTCAAACAGGTCATCGCTGTCCGATGAGGACACCGATCCGAGACGTAGACATCAACATCGCGACGTTTGCATGCATGAAGCTCAGGCGACCGCCGACGGACCCCTATTCGAGACGAAGTCTGGCCTCAGCTCCCTCGTGGAGGGTCACGGTGAACGTCTGGCCCAACGATCAGTCCTCTGCCATGATTCCCGGCTGGCTAAGATGTGAGGGATGGGATGTTCGGTGTGCGGGGCAGGGCAGCTCGATGTCAACGGCCAGTGCGCGCAGTGTGGCGGCCATCCGGGCAGTGCGGCCTCCGCAACTCCGCGACCTAATCGGGAGAGCCACTCCTTCGCTGTCGCGCCATCGCGCCGCGATGATCAAGGGGTGTCTTTCGGTATCGGCGTCGTGTTGCCGATCGTGGTCATTATCGTCTTGTTCGGAGC
>Ga0075418_10001668_pt1 | contig 25291 bp, 22 predicted proteins | sample SoiMetdeltSBSDD2_FD_81776 | JGI IMG/M metagenome (GOLD analysis project Ga0075418, IMG submission 81776) | Bulk soil microbial communities from a Populus tree surrounding site in Tennessee, USA - Soil MetaG P. deltoides SBSDD2 | ecosystem: Environmental > Terrestrial > Soil > Tree plantation...
CGACGCGGACCAGAGCCGCACCGCCCCTTCGTCCTCACCGGTGACGATCCACCGGCCATCCGGCGAAAAGCTCACGGAGATCTGGTGCGTGTGCGGCAGATATCGCTCGCCACGCAGTCGCCCTTGCACGACATCCCACAGAAAAATCCGGCCGCCGTCGGTCACACCGGCAAGGACGCGGCCATCCTTGGAAAACGAAAGGCCGTAGAGTTGTCCCGACGTGCGAAGCTCGAGAATCCGGCGGCCATCGGCCGTCGAATGCACTCCTTGCGAGGTCGCAACGGATCGGCCATCCGGTGCGATGGTCACCGAATACGCAGGCTTCAGCTCAGGACCGGCCTCGATGACCATCCGCGGCCGGCGCTTCGCGACATCCCAAACGACGACATCGCCGTTCTGATCGCCCGACGCCAGCTGCGCTCCGTCCGCCGAGAACGACAACGACGCAACGCGAGTCTTGTGTCGCGCGAGAACTGCTTCTTTGGTCCCACGGGCGACGTTCCAGAGCATCACCGATCGATCCTCACCCGCCGATGCGACGAGGTTCCCATCGCGCGAGAACGCGACCGCGCGCACCGCGCCGCTGTGTTCACTCATGTTCGCGACGCGCTCGCGCTCCGCGACGTCCCACACCAGCACCGCGCCGTCGGCGTGACTGGAAACGAGCCATCGCCCGTCGTGAGAAAACGCGAGACTCCACACGATCGCGTTGTGCTCGAATCGCGCGATCTTCCGGCGCGTCCTGGCGTCCCAGAGCAGGACGTCTTCCGCCGCGGAAGCAACCAGCTCCCCGTTAGGCGAAAATTCGACCGCGCGTCCATGATCCTGATGCGCGCGAATCCGCGCGATCAACTGCGGATCGCGGAAGTCTCCGCGTTTCGGGAAGCGATACCACGCAACGTCGCCCGGTGAGTCGGCCGTCACCGCCATCGTCGCGTCCGGCGACACCGCAACCCAATCGATCGTGATCTGTCGCTCGGCCGGGGCATAGCTGCCGGACGTCAGGTCATAGACCACCAAGCCGTTCGACGAGAACAACTGACGGCCATCGGCCGAGAAGATCATCGATCCATGAAATCCGCCGTGCGGCCATCGGCGGACCGGCACCCATCGATTCGTGTCCCAGAGGATCGTGCGGTCGGCCTGCGAGATCATGCGGCTCGAATCGCGCGAGAACGCGAGCGAGTAGACCTCGATGGAATGCTCGCGCAGCACGCGCACGGTCTTCCATCGTCGCGCATCGATGATCGTGATCGCGCCGTCGGCATGCCCCGATGCGAGCCATCGGCCGTCGGGCGAGAACGCGATCTTCATCGCCGGCGCGCCGTTGAATGTCGCGATGCGCTGTCGCCGCGCAAAATCCCACACCAGCACGCGCCCGTCTTCGCCGCACGAGACGAGCAGACGCCCGTCGGGCGAGAAGAGCACCTGACGCGCCGCAGCCGTGTGACCATCGCGCAGCACGCGCTCCTCCCACACTTCGCGGATCGAGAGCTGCGTGACGATCGCCACGATCGCAATGGCCGCGATCACGACGAGCATGCTGATGAGGATCATCCGCCGCGCAGTGCGGTTCTCGATGCGCCGGCGCGCGCGGCGCAGATCGTCGAGCATGTCGCGCGCCGACGTGTAGCGCTCGTCACGATCGGCGCGCAGAGCCTTGCGCACGATCCTCTGCACATCGCGCGCAACGCCCTCGGGCAACATCTCGCGAAGCACGAGACCGAGGGAGTACAGATCGGTGCGTCCGTCGAGACGCTCGCCGCGCGATTGTTCGGGCGACATGTAGTTCGCGGTGCCGAGGATCGAGCCGGGCGTGGTCAGGTTCCCATCGGTGGACGGCGCGGCGCGATCGGCGATGCGCTCGTCCGGCCGCTCGATCAGTTTCGCAATGCCGAAGTCGAGAACCTTCACCAGGCCGTCCGACCGCACCATGATGTTCTCCGGCTTGATGTCGCGGTGGATGATCCACGCGGTGTGCGCCGCCTCGAGCGCCGCGGCGACCTGGATGGCGATGTCGAGAGCCTGCGCCGTGTCGAGCTTTTGCGCGAGCATCGCCCGCAGCGTCGTTCCCTCGATCTTCTCGGTGACGATGACGTGCGCGTCGCCGTCGTGGAGGAACTCGAAGATCGTCACGATGTTCGGATGATTGAGCTGCGATGCCGCGAGCGCTTCCTGCTCGAAGCGCCTCACGCGATCGGCATCGGCGGTGAGATCGGCGGAGAGCGCTTTGATCGCCACCGCGCGATGCAGCCGCTCGTCGCGCGCCTCGTACACCTCGCCCATTCCACCGGCGCCGATCCGCGCCTCGATGCGATAGTGACCGATGCGTTGTCCCGTGAGCGGCACCGGCACGAGGTGCGGCGCGAAGACCGCGATCGCCGGAGACTCGAAGAGCGCGCCGTCGGCCTCGCGCGCGAGAAGCTCTGCGAGCTCGCGTCTCAGGTTCACATCCGATCCGCAGACGCGGTCGAGATACGCCTCGCGCGCGTCCGGCGCGAGATCGAGTGCCGCCTGCAGCAGCTCTTCAACGCGATTCCAGCGCGCCTGATCCATTGCTCGTCTCGCTCGTCTCCCTCAAGGCACGCAGGAGCCACAGCTTCGCCGTACGCCACTCACGCTTCACGATGTCGGTGGAGACGCCTAACACCGCGGCGGTCTCCTCGATCGTCAGACCGCCGAAGAACCGCATCTCCACGACCTGCCCCTTGCGCGGTGCGTGCTCCGCGAGGCGCTGCAGTGCATCGTCGAGCGCGAGCAGATCGAATTCGCGGCGGTCGCCGATCATCTGCTCGTCGAGCGCGATGCGCGTGACGCCGCCGCCGCGCTTTTGATAGTTGCGTTTGCGCGCCTCGTCGACGAGCACGCGCCGCATCAATCGCGCGCTGAGGGCGAAGAAGTGCGCGCGGTCCTGCCACTGCACGCGCCGCGAGCGGATCAGCCGGAGGTAAGCCTCGTGCACGAGGGCCGTGGTCTCGAGCGTCTGCTGCGCGCTCTCGTGTCGAAGACAACGGCTCGCGATCCGGCGAAGCTCGCGGTACACGAGCGGAATCAATCGTTCGAGCGCCGAATCGTCGCCGCCTCGCCACTCGAGGAGCAGATCGGTCACGCCGTCCGGAATCGAAGCGTCGATCATTTTTTTCGGCGGCACCCACCGATCTGCCGCCGTTTCACGCCTCTCGGGATGAGAGCAGTGTACCGCCGGCCATCGAAAGGGAGACTTTTTATGCGCACACTCCGCCTGTTCGTCGTGCTCACCATGATTGCAACATCGGTCGCAGCGATCGATCTCTCCGATCCGCGGCTCGCGAAGTTCTCGCTTCCCGAACGCGCGGTCGCGACCGCATCGACCGCGAAAGTCGTCAAGGTCGACTGCACCAAGGGAGAGAGTGTTCAGGAAGCGGTCGACAAGAACGCGGGCCCGCTCACGATCGAGATCCGCGGATTGTGCAGCGAAAACGTGCGCGTCTCGCATCACGACGACGTCACGCTTCGCGGATCGGATCCGGCGAACGATGGCATTCACGGCGTGGCCTCGACTCCCGCCGCTCCCGCGCTTACATTCCGTCACTCCGATCGCGGGCGTGTCGAGAATCTCTCCGTGAGCAATGGCCCCGCAAGCGGCATTTCCTTCGTGTATTCACCCGCGGAGGTCTTCCATTGCCGTATCACCGGCAACGCGGGCAATGGACTCTCGGTGATCTGGAGCATCGTCCATGGAACCGATCTGACGATCTCCGACAATCAAGGCATCGGCCTTCAGGCCGCTCAAGGCACCTTCGTCTCCTGCCTCGGCTGCCGTCTCGAGAGCAACACCGGCTTCGCGTCCGCACACGCGAACTGGGGCGGAGCGCTGACGTTATGGGACAGCGTCGTCACCGGCACACGGGGCATTCTCGCGACGAACGGCGCGTATGCGGACATCGACTGTCTCTCGCAGGTCTCGTCGTATCCGTGCAGCATGAACGTCACCGGCTTCGCGGCGCGCGCGATCGGCAATGCGAACGCGGCGCTGTATGTCGCCGGCGATTTCACCGGCCAGGTCTCGGCCTTCGATCGCGGTCAGATCCAGATCATCGGATCGCGCCAGCTCGCAACCGGCCAGCCCGGCATCGGACCGGCGGTCAATCGCATCGACGCGCACGCAACCCTGAGCGTCGATCCGCTCACCGACGAAAACGGCGTCGAGCAACAAAGCCGCATCATGAGCACCATGGTGACCCACTTCGGCCGCGCGCTCCTCACCGGCGAAAGCACGATCCATGGATCGATTCAATGCAACAGCGCCGGCGACGCGTGGCTGGACGAAACGGTCCTCGCCACTCCGGGAAGCACCGTGACGGGATGCGAGCACGCGGCGGTGCCGTGAGGGCGGCGCGCGCTTTACGCACGCACATCGGCGAGTCGTAGAGCGCTTTCGATCACGGCATCGGAAAGCCACATGCCTGCTTCACGAAGTTCGAGAATCACTCGACGCGCGTCGTCGACATGACCACCGCGATGCGCTGCGATGACGACGCCGAGATCCGCAGTTCCCTGGCGAGGTCCTCCTCTTCGACCACGAAAACGTCGACGCGACGGCGCGCGAGCTCGTTCAAGAATTCCGCGCGACTCATCTCCGCGAATTCCGCGGCGCGCTCCATGGAAATGGCACCTTGCTGGTACCAGTGGATCGACGCTGCGATTCGAATCTCGCGGCCCACCTCATGCGGCGCTTTCCGCAGTGCTGCGAAAAGACTGTCCGGCACCGATATGTGGAGCTCTGTCAACGTCGTGGTGCGCCCAGCAGGATTCGAACCTGCGACCTTCGGCTCCGGAGGCCGACGCTCTATCCAGCTGAGCTATGGGCGCTCGTCCGGTGTGCGATTGTACTCAACCCTGCCACCGGCCTGAAGATTTCGCGCCTTCAACTTGCATGTTCGAAGGATTCACGTCCTCGCAGGTCGGCTCGATCTTCATCAGGCGCGCGGGCATCGGACCTCCACTGCTGGGCCGATGACGTGCGCGGCCGCGCAATCAGCGGCGGACACTTCTTCCCCGAGGAGAATGCGATCGAGACCGCGAACGAGCTACGCGTGTTTTTGTTGTAGCACGCCGCCATCGCCGAGGCAGCGGCGGACGGAGGCGATGAGCCGCTTCGGGATCACCGGCTTGGAGAGCGTCTCGCAGATCGTCGGGAAGAGCTTGCGGATCTCGCCGACCTCGAGGCCGGTCACGACCACGATCGACTCGAGAAGGTGCGGCGTGGTGCTGGCGATGTACTCCATCACATCGGTGCCGCTCAGCTTCGGCAGCGCGATGTCGAGCACGATCGCGTCGTACTGATGCTGCGCCAGACAGCCCACGGCCTTCTCGCCGTCGATGGCGATGTCGACCACACAGCCCTCCCCTTCCAGCACGCGGCGGAGGGCTTCGCGGGTGGCCGCATCATCTTCAACGACGAGTACGCGAGGATGCATCGCAGTAACTAACTCTATCAGCAATTACGGCGCAATGGGTAGATGGAATCACGGCTTTCCGGTCATGAACGACACCGCGGAATCGACGGCCTTGCCGAGATTGTCCACCCCCTTTTTTCGGGTCACGAGCGAATGGTCGCCGTCCGGCAGCCACTCGATCCGGATCGCCTTCGATAGTACATACGTCGAGACTTGGTCCTGGGTTCCAAACGGATCGCGCGTCCCCTGGAGGATCAGCGCCGGCGTGCGCAGTTTCTCGAGATGCGCGGTGCGCGGCTGATCCAATTTTCCGGGCGGGTGAAACGGATATCCGAAGCAAATCAGACCTCGGACCTGTGCATCGTCCGCGACCATGCTCGCGATCCGGCCGCCCATCGACTTCCCGCCGATGAAGACTTTCGATCCTCCGCCATGTTCCTCGATCACCCTGCGCCACGTCTCGAGAAGCACCGGTGGACGATCCGGCGCACCGCCGCGCTTTTTCCCCTCACGCCGTGCCGCCATGTACGGAAATTCGAATCGCACCACGCGCACGCCATGCTCCCCCATCGCGCGCGCAACGCGCGTCATCCATGGGTGATCCATCGGACCGCCCGCGCCGTGCGCGAAGAGGAAGATGTGTTTGGAGCTCGCGGGACCGTCGGTGAGGTAGTTCATAGAAAGGTGTTGGGTGTTGGGTGCTGGGTGTTAGGTACTGGCGGAGTATCGCCTGGACGACACGTGCTGATTATCGCAAAGTGGCGCCCAGGCGAAACACCGCAAGCACCCAACACCCATCACCCAGCACCATCCTCTTACCAACCTCGCACAGGCTTCCAGTGATCCACAACCTTCCCGCGGTCAACAATCTGAAAAACGTCGTACATCGCCGCAGTGAGGCATGAATGATTGGGAATGATGCGCAGGCGCGTGCCGACGGGCACGTGCGTCTGCGCGGCGATCTTTCCGTGCTCCTGCGACAGCGCGATGATGCGCATCGGCAGCGGCTGCAGATCGAGATCGCACACGACGCCGTATCCGAATTGCGGGTCGACGTGATCCGGTCCGGCATCCTTGGACAGTGCGAGCGCACCCGCGTCGACGATGATCGCGCCGCGCTCGGGATACGAGCCAATCACCGTCGTCAGCACCGACACCGCAACATCGGAGAGAGCACACGAACCGATCGTGGCCTGCATCGCGTCGTAGAAAACGTAGTTGCCGGGCCGCACTTCATCGCATTCGTCGAAGCGCTCGACGACGGAGGTCGTCGGCGTCGAGCCGATGCTGCGCCGCGTGTCCTCCAGTCCTTCGGATGCCAGCAGCGCGCGGAAGCGCGTCAGCGACGCGACCTCCTCGGCCGCGACGCGGCGAATCTCTTCGACGTCGCGCGCGTGATACGAGTGACCCGCATGCGTGAGCAGTCCCTGAAATCGCAGCGCCTCGGAGCGCGCGATGGCGATCGCCAAGCGCACGCTATCCGGATTGTCCGGATCGACCCCCGCGCGGTGATATCCGCAATCGACTTTCAGGAAGACATCGAACGTCACGCCGTGACTCGCCGCATACTTTTCGAGTGCGCGCAGTGCAGGCTCGGAGTCGATGAGCACACTGAGACGCTCGATCTTCGAGGCCAGCGCCGCCGCACGCTCGATCTTGTCGCGCGTCGTCGCGATCGGCACCGCATAGGTGATGTCGCGGAAGCCGTCGCGCGCGAAGTACTCCGCCTCGGCGAGCGTCGACACGGTGATCGGACCGATCGCTCCGCCATGCTGCATCCGCCCGATCTCCGCGACCTTGTGCGTTTTCACGTGCGGGCGAAACGTCACGCCGGACGCGCGCGCCTTCGCGCGCATACGCTCGCAGTTGCGGGCGACGATGGAACGATCGACGAGGAAGGAAGGCGTACTGACGTCGAGCATCGTCGTGAGAATACGTCACGAGGTTGCGAGTTGCGAGTTGCGCGTGGACAGTGAGAAGTGGCCCGTGGCCAGTTGCCCGTGCCTTTTCGCCCGGGCGATACGGCACGGGCAACGGGCCACTGGACACGACTCAAAACGACCGCTCGTCGTATTCTGAGATCGCGAGCGTTGTGCCCCATGCGCAAGATTCTTCACATCGACATGGACGCGTTCTACGCGTCGGTGGAACAGCGCGATGATCCGTCGCTGAAGGGGAAGCCGGTCATCGTCGGATGGGCCGGCGAGCGGAGCGTGGTGTGCGCCGCATCGTACGAGGCGCGCAAGTTCGGCGTGCACTCGGCGATGCCGGCGTCGCGCGCGAAGCGTCTCTGTCCGGCCGGCATCTGGCTCGCGCCCGACTTCGAGCGCTACCGCGCGGTGTCGCACCAAATCCGCGAGATTTTCGAGCGCCACACACCGCTCGTGGAGCCGCTCTCCCTCGACGAGGCCTATCTCGACGTCACGCACGAGCTCACCGGAATTCCGACCGCGACCGAGACCGCGGAGACGATCCGCCGCGAGATTCGCGACGAAACGCATCTCACCGCATCAGCCGGCGTCGCGCCTAACAAGTTCCTCGCGAAGATCGCCTCGGACTGGCGAAAGCCCGATGGCTGCTTCGTCATCCGGCCGCACCAGGTGCAACCTTTCCTGCTCCTTCTGCCGGTTCGGAAGATCCCCGGAGTGGGCAAAGCCACCGAAGCGGTACTCCACGAGATGAAGATCGAGACCGTCGGCGATCTGCAGCAGTTCGATCAGCCGGAGCTCGTGAGCCGCTTCGGAAAATGGGGCACGCGGCTGTGGGAGCTCGCGCGCGGCATCGACGAGAGTCCGGTCGTGCCGTCGCGCAAACGGAAGTCGTGGTCGAGCGAGAACACGTTCGCGCACGACGTGACGCGCGAAGAAGCAGCGGCGTGGATTCGCGAGCAGGCGCAGAAACTGTGGGAGTCGCTCGAAGAGCGCTCGATGCGCGGACGCACGGTCACGGTGAAGCTGCGCACCCCGAATTTTCAAACCGCGACGCGACAACACACGCCTCCGGAGCTGCCCGCGAGCGGCGACGATCTCGCGCGCATCGCGGTCGCGCTGCTCGACAAGTTCGAGTTTCCGCCCGAGTCGAAGTACCGCCTGGTCGGCGTCGGCGTTTCGAATTTTCTCGACGAGGACGAAGAGACTGCGAGCGAGCCGGAGACGCCGTCGCTTTTTGGATGAGTGCGTCTGTCAGTGCGTCTGTCAGTGCGTCTGTCAGTGCGTCTACAATGCGCGCCGCCATGAACATGCAACCTATCTCTGTCGCTCAATACGGCATCGGTCCGATCGGTGCCGAGATCGCGCGCGTGCTGCTCACCAAGCCTTGGGTGAAGCTGGTCGCCGCCGTCGACATCGATCCGAACAAGATCGGCAAGGACCTCGGCGATGTGATCGGTCTCGGCCGGCAAACCGGCGTCATCGTCACGTCGGAGCTGCAGGTCAAGCCCGATGTCGTCTGTCACTCCACCGGCTCGCGCCTGCGCGACGTCGCGGGACAACTCGAGGCGCTGCTCTCGCGCGGATGTCACGTCGTGTCCACGTGCGAAGAGCTTTCGTTCCCGCTCGACGTCGAGATTCGCGAGCGCTTACAGCAGGTCGCACGCGCCGCGAACGTCGCGCTTCTCGGCACGGGCGTGAATCCCGGATTCGTGATGGACAAACTGCCGCTCACCGTGACCTCGGTGTGCCAGGACATCAAGTCGGTGGAGATCATCCGCATCCAGAACGCATCGACGCGACGCGAGCCGCTGCAGCGCAAAGTCGGCGCGGGCATGACCGTCGATGAATTCCGCGCCGCCGTCGACGCGGGAAAGATCAAGCACATGGGACTCAAAGAGTCGCTCATCCTCGTCGGCAACGGACTCGGCGTCGAGTTCGACAGCGTGACCGACGAGAAGATCGAGCCGATCGTCGCCGAGCGCGAGATCGTCACGCAGTACCTCAAAGTCGCGCCGGGCGAGGTCGCGGGGGTGCATCAGACGATCTACGGCAAGGGCCGCATCGACGTGAGCCTCGAGCTGCGGATGTACGTCGGCGCGGAAGACGTCGCCGCCGATCGCGTGATCGTGCACGGCGTGCCTGATGTCGAGATGACGATCAAGGGCGGCGTCCACGGCGACCGCGCGACCGCGGCGATGGTCGTGAACTCGATCCCGCGCATCGTGAAGGCGCGCCACGGCGTGCTGACGATGGACGACATCCCGATCAGCTACCGGTGATTCTTTGGAGTGCGGCGGCCATGCCGCCGCTTTGACGGCGGATCCACCGAGAAAGCGGCGGCACGGCCGCCGCACTCCAAACGCTAACGCGGCCTCGTGGCGATCAGCCACGCGATCGCAATCGCGCCGAACGCGGCCCACACAATCACCCACGCGATGTGCGACGACTCGAGCCAGTTCCATCCGGCGAGTGTGAACGCCCAGAGTCCGTACACGAGCAGGAACACGCGTCGATGCCGCGCGTCGTCATCGACGCCGGCGGCAATGCTCGCACCGAGGATCAACGTGGGGATGAGGCCGAGTAGGATGTTGAGGAGGATCGTCACGCGGCGCGGAGTGTAAACGCTCAGCGCGCGATCTGCTTCGAGGCCAGCGCGGTCGACACGATCTCGGAGGGAATCGACGGTAGACCGAGAACGTCGGGAGGGTCGTACCAGTCGGGAAGAAGATACGCGGCGAGATCGGTGGCGTTCAGGTCGTTCGGATGCGTGACGATGTCGCACATCCATGTACCGTCTCCGCGAACCCACGTCAGCGGCGCGGTTTGGAACGGCTTCATCCACCACGATCCGCCGACGCGAATGTAGCAAGCGATGCGAGCGTCGTTCGGAACGACGTGTTGCACGTAGCCGCGCAGAACGCCGTCGATACCGATCGCCGGGTAGCTCGAAAACTCGACGAGCGGCGTGCCCGGACCGGCGATGACTTCGTCGCCGCTCATCTCGCCCGCAAGCATGGGCGCGGGCCACGTCTTCGCGGTTCCGTCGCGATTCCATGCGCCCCAGTGCGATCCCACACCGCCTTCATCCTTCCAGAGCTCGTCGAACGCTTCGAAGTAGAGATACTCCGTGCCGGTCGCGCGCGCGAACGAGAGGAACTCGCGCAGATGCTGCGCGGCATTCGCGGTCGTCGCCGTTCCGCTTCCCGCGTCCGGCCATCCGACTTCCGACATGACCACCGGTTTGCCGCCGGACGCCGCGATCACTTGCTGATGTTTGTCGTAGGTGAATCCGATCGCGTCGTTGATGGGAATGCCGCCCGCGCTCCAGTACGGATAGTAATTCGCGTACACCACGTCGACGGCGGCGAGCACGGACGGATTGGCGAGCAGCTTGTCGAACGTATCGGCGGTCGTCACCGGCACTCCGGGCACGGCCGCCTTCACCTCGTTGATGTACGCGACGAGCTGACTGGCGCTGACTTGGTTCGTCAGCAGCACCTCGTTGCCGACGACGAGAACATCGGCATCGCCGGAAAGACCGATCTATTCGAGCGCCGCGATCTCGCTCGCGTTCTGCGTGAGATTCGACGTGATCGCGGCGCCGATCGCGGTCTTGATTCCGAGCGTGCGTGCGATCCGGGCGAGGTGCTGCAGGCCGTTGGAGACGCGGAACGTGCGGATCGTCTTGACGTACGGACGAATGATCGACAGACGCTGCAGCGACTGCGCGACATCGACGGTCGAGCTGAAGTTCTGTCCGTCGATGAAAGGACTGAAATTCAACCCGTGCAGACGAAACTCGACCGGCGCGCGGAAGAGTTGGCCGTCGATGAGCGCGAAGCGATGGCGATGCGTCGAGCAGAGCGCATCAACCTCACCGGATGATGGAAGGCCATTCGATGCGACGAGCCAGGAGTCGCCGCCATCGGACGACGTGTGCACCCGCGCGCCGTTCTCGGTGCCGGCGACGAGCGCGTCGTTCGAGTCGCGGATGAGCGAGCGGAAATCGCCCGAGTCGACGGAGCTCCACGCACCACCGTCGTTCGTCGAGCGATACACGCCCTGCCCATCCGCGACGACGAAGACGTCTTCGTCGCGATTCGTCGCGATCGCGGGAATGCTGTTCGCGGGAATGCCTGCACCGACCGCGCTCCACGACGTTCCATCGTTCGTGGAGGTGAATACTCCGTTCGCCGCGGTGCCGGCGTAGAGACGTCCGTGGCGCGCACGCGCGAGCGAGGTCACACAGCCGCTGATGCCGCTGTTGCGCAGAGTCCAGCTCGTGCCATCCGCGGAGAAATAAACGCTCGCGCACCCGCCGCCGATCGCGAAGAGTCCGTTGCGCGCGCCTAACAATGCCGTGAACGACGCCGGCGTGCTCGCGAGCTCCGTGAACGCCACGCCGTGATTCGTCGATCGATGCACCTTGTCGTTCGCGGTTTGCGCGAACACATGGCCGTCGCCCCCATTGATGATCGCGGTGACGTTCTGGCCGGCGGGCAGGCCCGTGCTGTCGCTCCACGTCGCGCCGCCGTCGCTGCTGCGGCGCACGACACCCTCGCCTCCCGAGAAAACGTAGTTCGCATCACAGGCGATGGACTGCGCGGCGGCCGAGGTGACGACGCGATTCCAGAACAGCGCCTCGGCCGCGCGGCCGGTCGCTCCGTTGCGAAGCTCGGTGAGATCGATCGCGCGCACGGGCGTGACGCCGGTCGTGAGCGTGTGCGTGTAGCCGATCGCGGGAATGCCGAGGGTGCTGCGCGCGCCGTCGAGCGACGAACGGAGCTCGTTCACGTGGAGCGCTTTCACCGCGATGCTCGTGAGCGACGGATCGCTGAAGGATGTCGGGGGAAGCGAAGCCGCCGTTCGCAACGTGTTGATCGCATCGCGCAGCTCGAGAACATGCGACCCGCGAACGGGGGTCAGGCGCGGAATCAGCGTCGTGTCGGTGAACGTCGAAGTCACCGCGATCGCGGAAGAGCTCCACGACGACGTGCCACCCGGGCCGGCCGCGCGAACGGCGTAAATGTGCGCGGCGCCGGCGCTCGCGCCGGTGTCGCTGAACGAATTCGTCGCCGGCGTACCGATCGTTGCTCCGTCGCGGCGCACGTCGTAGCTGTCCGCGCCGGTGACCGAGTCCCACGTCACGAGCACGGACGTAGGCGAGACGACCGCCGCCGCGACATTCACCGGCGTCGCCGGAGGATCCGCATGAATGATCGATGCGGTCGCGAGCGCGAGACACGCCGCCGCGATTCCGATCCGCAATTCCGTCACTACCTCTCTGCCGCAACGTAGTGCCGATCGTCCACCGGGACAAGATCAGATTACACTTCCCCGTCATTCCGGAAATCCTGAGGCGAACGCGAGCATGCACAAAGTGGAACACCACGTCGGACGTCTGATCGAGGTCAAACTGGCCTCTCCTCTCGAACTGGGCGAAGTAAAACAGTTCATTCAGGAGATGACGAGGCTCATCCAGAAGATCAACGGCAAATACGTCGGCATCGTCGATCTCACCGAGGCGCACGTCTTCCCGCCCGAAGTGACGGAGGCGCTGATCCAGCTTCTGTCCGGCGCGGCGTCGCACGTCGAGCGATCGGCCTACCTCATCGGCGAGAGCGCGACGTTCGCCTTGCAGGTCGAGCGCGCAATCCGCAGCTCGAGCAACCTGAACCGGCACGCGTTTCGCGACCCGCACGAAGCGGCCGTGTGGCTCGGGCAGGTGATGACGACGACGGAGAAGGTGCGGCTGGAGCAGTGGGTGCGCGCGCGCCCGGTTCGTCAGCGATAGCGCAGATCGATCACCTTACGCACCGCGTCCTTCGCCGCGCCGGGAAGGTTCTGCACGCGTGTGAGCACATCGTTGAACGCGTGCGACTCGCCGCCGTGCTTGAAGCATTCGCCGCAGCGCGGGAGCTGCGAGAAGTCGCGCGCCGCGAACATCGCCTGCATCTCCGCGAAGCGCGAGCTGTCGATGATCTCGCGCAGCGAGTGCGTCTTGAGATCGCCCATGACCTGATCGCCGTGCGCGTCGTAGCAGCAGTGCGTGACGCGCCCGTCGGCGAAGATCACCACCCAAGTGAAGAACGCGCCCTGCACGCAGCCGTAGAACTTGCCGTGCAGATCGGTCTCTTCGTTGACGTCGAGCGCCTCGCACGTTTTCTCGATCACGCGCGCGTTGCGATACTGCTTCAGATCGAAGAGTTTCTTGAAGTCGTCGATCGTTTCGTCGAGCGTGAGGCGCGAGCGCATCTTCTGGATCTCGATGCGCATCGGATGTCCCTTCGCCTGCGCGAGGAACTGCCCCGTGAGGTCGACCAGCTTGTCGAACTCGCCGCCGGTGCGGAGCTGCGGATAGACCTTCGGATTCACCGAGTCGACGCAGATGCGGATGCGCTTGAGCGGCGTGGCCAGCAGCTTCGCCCCGATCTCCGGCGTGAGCACGAGCCCATTCGTCGAAAGGCTCGCCTCGGGGAACAGTCGAATCGCGTCATCGATCCGCGAGTACAGCAGCGGCTCGCCCATCTCGTGAAGCCATTTGAGCTTGAGGCCGAGGCCGTGGATCTCGCGCTCGGCCTTCTCGACGAGCGGCCACTCCATGTCCTCGTACGGACGGCGCAGCACCGGCAGCGGACACATCCCGCAGCGCAGGTTGCACTTGGACGTGAGCTCGAGGCCGACCTTGATGCGGCTTGGGGTGAATTTCATGATTTTGGAGTTGGCGGTTGGCGGTTGGCGGTTGGCGGTGGATCCCCTCTGCCAACTGCCAACCGCCAACTACCAACTGTTGCGTCCACCAATCCTTCGAACACGCGGCCGTATTCCTCCCACGAGTATTTACGTGCGGACTCCGCCGCATGTCGCTCCATCGTCTCACGGTCGTCGCGCGCGAAGAACGCGTCCACGGCGGCGGCGAGCGCGGCCGGATCTTCGGGCGGAACGAGGAGGCCATTGCGGCCTTCTTCGATGATCTCCGGCAGGCCGCCGACGCTCGTCGCGATCACGGGACGCGCGAAGTGAAATGCCGTCAGCGCGACGCCGCTCTGCGCTTCGATGCGATACGGCGCGAGGACGACATCGCACGCGGCGAAGTACGTCGCGATCTCCGCGTCGGGGATGAATCGGAAATCGAAGCGCACGTTGTCGAGTCCCTGCGCGAGCGCGCGATACTCCTCCTCCCCTTTCCACCACGCCTCGCCCGCGACGACGAGCGTCGCATCGCTCTTCAGCACCCGCCACGCGCGCAGCGCGATGTCGAGCCCCTTGAACGGACGCACGTGGCCGAAGAAGAGAGCGATGTTTCCGCGAAGACCGAGCGCGCGACGCGCATCGTCGCGGGAGGGAATCGCGCCGCCGAGCTCGTGGACGGGAAGGAAGGTGGTGATGATGAGTTGCGAGTTGCGAGTTCCGAGTTGCGCGGGCCTTTCGGGTGACTGCTCGCGCAACTCGCTACTCGCAACTCGCAACCGCTTTCGGGCGTCCTCCGCTTCGGTCTTCGCATGCACCACCAGCACATCCCCGCGGCGCAACACGAGATTCGTGAGCGCGCGCTTCCACGCCGCCGGCTCTTTGTCGCCGATGTTGTGGCATTGCAGGATCACGCGCGTCGTCTTCGGCAAGAACGCGAGCAGCGTCAGGTACGGCAGCGCCCACACCCACACCCACCACACGAGAATCACCGCGTTAGGCCGTTCGCGGCGCAAAAGCATCGCCGTGCGGATCCACGTCAGCGGATTGATCACATCGAGAAGGAAGCGCGCATCGTAGCGAGGCAGCGTGGGGTCGATGTCGCTCGATCCCGGATAGAGCGACTTCGGGAACTGCCGATGGAAGGAAATGACCTCTGCCCCCAACTCCTCGGCGAGTCGCATCGTGCAATACGCGATGCCGGCGCGGTATGGAGGGACTGGCCCGATGATGAAGACGCTCTCCTGCCGACTGCCGACTGCCGACTGCCAACTGATCATGCCGCGCTGAGAAAATTCACGACCGTCGACGCCATGTACGCGCCCCACGTCCGCCAGTCGAACACGAGCGACGACGACATGAAGCACGAGTGCGTGCAGTGGCACTCTTTCGCGCGGATCGAGCGGCGTTGTTCGTCGGCCGCCTCGGAGAACCAGAGCTTGTCCCAGTCGTAGCCGGTGTCGCGCACGTTGCCGACCGGATCGCGAAGCTCGCACATCCGCACCTCGCCCCGCGCGTCGAGCACGCCCGAGACGCGGCCCGCGTGGCACGGCCGCACCTGCGTCTCCTGCTCGAGAACCGCGAGCTCCATCCGCCGCGAATACACCTTCACGAATTTCAGGAAGCCGTCGTAGTTCTTGTAGCCGCTCCAATACTCCTCGAGCTTCGGCAGCAGCTCGCGATAGCGCTGCGTCGTGATCGGCTGGATGTTCTTGTCCGGCTGATCGCCGCGCAGCATCTCGAACGAGTGGAACGACACCTCGGGGAAATCGCGCCTAACGCCTTCGAACAGAACGTCGAGATCGTCCGCGTTGTAGGTGCACAAACACGTGTGCACGTTCACGGTGAGGTTCGGATAGCGCTCGCGCAGCGGCATGAGCAGCGCGTAGGTCTTCTTCGACTTCTCATAGTTGCCCGGCACGCCGCGGATCCAGTCGTGCTTCTCGCCGATGTGATCGATCGACAGATTCACGACGATCTGCGTCGACGGACAGCGCTGCAGCGTCGCCTCCACCTGCCGGGCAATGAGATCACTCGTGATCGCACCGGTGGGGATGGTGATCTGCTTGACCTTGTTGTGCGTCGACAGAAACTCGCAGATCTCCGGAAGATCGCGGCGCAGGAACGGCTCGCCGCCGCTCATCACGATGAAGAGCATCTCCCCCATCGACGAAAGCGTCTTCTTGATCTCCTCGAGCGAGAGCTCGTGCTCTTTGTTCTTGCGCAGCTGCTCCCAGTTGAAGCACGTGCGGCAGAACGAATTGCAGTCGTACGTCAGCCCCAGGATGAGGTAGACCGGGCGCATGCCCCGCTTGTCGACGAGGTAGCGAAGGTACTGGGCTTTGTCGGTGAACTTCATCGTGCCGCGGTCAGCAACCGCAGCGGCAGTGTAGGGCATTCCGCGGCGACCTACTCGAAGATCGATCGAATCCGCTCCGCCGCCGGTCCGCCCATCGCGCTGACCTCCTCCGCGAACATCCGCAGCTGGGTCTGCTCGATGAGAGTGAGTTCGCGCGCGCGGCGGCGGATGACCTGCCGGGCGAGGTTGAACTTCGTTTCGGACAGTTTTACCAGCGCCGGCAGCTCGGAGAGGAGCTTATCGAGCGGACGTGCCTCGATCTCATCGGCAAATTTGGCCATCTCCAGGAACGTCGCGGCGTTCGCCCCGCGGCGAACCAGGGTGGAATCGGAGTCGAGGTCGGGCTCGATCATTTGATCCCGGAAAGCCTGCATTGCATATGCCTCATTTGCGGGTCGATGTGATCCCGGTCACGATCCCGAGCCAATACGTGAGGTGATGCGCGGCGAAGGCGAAGGGAATGACCGGCCACCAGCGGGCCGGCAGTCGCGTTGCCGGGATGCCGAGGATCAGCGTCGTGATGGCGTAGGGAATCGCGACGATCGGCGCGAAGAGGATTCCGATCGCGCCCGCGACGAGAAACGCGCGAATCTTCGGATTGCGGCGATGCGCACGCGAGCCGCGTACGAGAAGCTGTCCCGTCTTCACGCGATACCGCCATCGCTGCCGCAGATACGGTCCCGGAAACGCGCGCCGCCGGTGAAACACGCGCACGCCCTCGTGATAGACCACGCGCCCGCGCTCGAGAAGCTCTTCGATGAGTCCCGTGTCTTCGCCGATGTAGCCGATCGACTCGTCGAAACCGGTGAAGGCGCTTCGTCGCACGAACAGATTCACCAGCGCGATGTCGCTCGCGTGCTTCACATCGAACACGCCGCGGCGATTCTCGTGACACGCGACGCCGCTGCCGATCCATCGCGTGGCGAGCAGCGTGTCGGAGATCAGCTCGGCGATCGATGAGTCCGGCGGAGCGGGATCGGGACCGCCGATGGCGAGCACATCGGAGTGGGCATCGAGAACCGCGCACGCGTTCGCGAGCCAGTGCGGATCCGCGATCGCGTCGTCGTCGATGAAGGCCAGGATCTCCCCTCTCGCGACGGAAGCCGCTCGATTTCTTCGAGTTGCGGGATTACGATTCGGCTCGACGACGTTTGTCACGCCGGCCGGTAGCGGCAACGCTGCCGCCGAAATCACGATCAGCTCGAACGAAAACGGGGCCTCCTGGCTCAACACAGAGGCCATGGCGCGTTCGGCGTCGCCGCCGATGCGCTCGACCGGCATGATCACGGAGACTTTGACGAAAATTGAAAATTGAAAATTGAAAATTGAAAAATCCTTTCGCGTCGCGCGCACCATTTTCAATTTTCAATTTTCAATTTTCAATTCCTCTCACCCGCAAGCGAACATATGAAACTGATCATTCAGATCCCCGCCTTCAACGAAGAGTCCACCATCGCGCTCGCTCTGCGCGATTTGCCGAAGAAGATCGACGGCATCACATCGATCGAGACGCTCGTCATCGATGACGGCTCGACCGACAAGACCGTCGAGGCCGCACGGAAAGCAGGAGCGACGCACATCCTGCAACTGAAATCGCATCGCGGACTGGCTGCCGCGTTCGTCGCCGGCATCGATGCCGCGCTGCGCCTCGGCGCCGATGTCATCGTCAACACCGACGCGGACAATCAATACGTCGCCGCCGACGTCGCGCGGATCGTCATGCCGATCGTCAAAGGCACCGCGGAAGTGGTGATCGGCGATCGCGACGTCACGAGCTCGCCGCACATGTCTCCGCTCAAGAAGTTCCTGCAGCGTCTCGGCAGCTGGACCGTCGGACGCGCGTCGGGACTCCGCGTCGCCGACGTGACCAGCGGCTTCCGCGCGTTCTCGCGCGACGCGGCGATGCAGATCAACGTCTTCAATCCCTTCACGTACACGCTCGAAACCGTCATTCAGGCCGGCAACCGCAACCTCGGCGTGCAGAGCGTGGTCGTGCGGACGAATGCGCCGACGCGCCCGTCGCGCCTCTATCAAGGGGTCGGCACGTATCTGCGCAAATCGGTCGCGACGATCTTTCGCATCTACACGCTCTATCGCCCGCTGAAGACCTTCTTCGCCATCGGCGCCGTACTGATGTTTCTCGGCGTCGCGTTAGGCGGGCGATTTCTCTGGTTCTACTTCGGCGGCGATCGCGGCGGACACATTCAGTCACTGATCCTCGCCGCAGTCTTTCTCATCACCGGATTCCACACCTGGCTGATCGCACTCCTCGCGGATCTCATCGCCGTCAACCGCAAGCTCAGCGAAGACGTCCTGATTCGCATCAAGCGACTCGAATCGCCGGAGCGCGCGCGCCAGCAACCGCGCGAGCGCGATCGCGCGCGTGTGCAGCAGCAACAGCCGGAGGCCAAGCGCGATCGTTCCATCCGCGAGTCCGGCCCGCAAACGCAGTGGGTCTGGCTGCTCGACGAAGCGAAGCTCGAAGAGCGGACCGGCGAAAAGAAACCGCCCGCACCTGTCGTCGATGAAGTGGATGAAGGTGATGAGACCGAACCGCTGCCGTCCGGACCCGGCCCGCGCCGCCGGCGCCGCCGCCGCGGCGGCGGCGGGCGTCAACACACGGAATTACCGGGGAACCGGGGAAAACACTTGGGCGAATAAAGAAAACGGCCTTGCGCACGCAAGGCCGTTTTTATCTTAGGGCTGCGGTTGATTCTCCGCCTCCGGGTCATGCCAGATTCCGTCCTCGTCTTTCCACTGCTGAGCACGCGGCGCCACGTCCCCGGTAATGATGTCCAGCGGGCAATTGGGATTGTCGACGGGACAGACCGCGTATGCGTAGTGGTAGAGCTCGGGCGGCGCACCCGGATCGAGGACTCGGTCGGATGTCGCGGTGTAATAGCGCTGATCAGGTTCTCCCGCCGGAGGCGGCGGGCCGATCGGCACCGGAATACTCCCCGGCCAAGGAAGATAGCCTTTCGACGGATCCGCGCCGAGAAACACAATCGGCTGCGCCACACCATTGGGCCAGCAGAAGCCCGCGGAGAGTCCCCATTTGATTGTCTGGTCGTCGCGCCAGAGTTTGACTTTGTGCGGATCTGCATCCGGTTGTGTGGGATCGCCTGGCTTGGGCACGATTCTGACGTGTTGAACCATATGAAACTCCTTCTCTCTACGAACTCGCGCGTACGAAATCCGGCGCGCGGTACCCACTGCGCTGCAATTGATCGATGAAGGGCACTGCCTCGCCACGGCGGCCCAGACGAAAGAGCGTTCTCGCCATGATGTCGAGCACCTCGGGACTCTGACTATGTCGCGCCAGCGGCTCGATGATTTTCTCCGCTGTTGTCCATGCCCGGCGCGCCGCTGCGGCATCGCCGGAAGCAGCGAGAGCATCCCCGAGAACGAGCCACGCATCAGCTATGTACTTCGGCATTAGAGCTTCCGTCGCCGCGAACGGCTCGAGTAAATAGACGGCACTTTTTGCTTCGCGGATGGCTCGAACGACGTCTCCGTCCACCAGGTGGACGCGTGCAATCGCTGTGCGGATGGTACCGAGATCGCGACGCCACGAATCGACGGTTTCCGCGCGAGACAGCAGGCCCTGCATGGTTTCTTCTGCGCTTTTCATCGCCACCGCGGCTTCATTCTGATGACCGCTCATCCGAAGTACGTCGCCGTAATTCATGCGAATGATGGCAAGATTTCGCTGCCATACGGCATTGGCGGGATCGCGAGCCGCTAATTGCGTCATGAGATCCACTTCCGCGCGACGAAGTTGGAGTGCTCGATCAGTATCGCCCATCATATTGAGCACGCGCGCGAGGTAGTTGTGGCTCACAACGAGCCGATCCTTCCACTGATTATTTTTCGGATCTCTCGCCATGAGCCTCGAATACGTCGCGAATTCTGACTCATAATGCTCGCGCGCGCCCGCTAGATCGCCCGAGCGTTCGAGGACGAATCCGATGCGATTGATCGTCTTCGCAAGATCTGCCTGCCGTGATGAGTCGTCGGGCTTCGCCGCAAGTCGCTTTTCTTTGATGCTGCGAGCGAGACGCAGATTCTCCAATGCACGCGGAAAATCTCCTTGCAATTCGTAAATCAAAGCGACGTTACTAAGCCCATATCCTCGCTCGAGCTGATAATCGTCGTTGTCGGAATGCGCCTTCGCGAGCTGCTCTGCCATGTCCCTGTACTTCGTGTAATGACGGAGCGCATCATCGAGTTTTCCCTGGCGCCGATAAATATCGCCGATCCAGAAGTGACTCGTGGCCGCGGCCAATTGCGTCGACGCCGACGATGGCTCGCGTTTCACCGCGTATTGTGCGAGCTGCAAGGAGCGCTGAAAGACCTGTAATGCCTCGTTCAGTTTCCCCTGCGCAATGCGCACTTCGCCCAGTTGATTGAGCGCTTTCGAATTTCGCGTGAGCTCTTCGGCGGACATCGTCTCCGGCCGCGAGGAATCGACATATTTGAGCACGCGCTCACCCGCGCTATCCAGTGCATCGAGACTTCCGATCGGCTCCAGCTTCTTGCGCAGATCGCCGAGCATGAATTCGACAAGATCCTCCGCCTGCGCTCTGCGCCGATCCGCCTCCGCCCGCGCTGCCACCGCGATCGTTCGCTCGCGCGCGAGGTCGACTGTGTAGCGCCACGCGCCGATGGCCGCGATGAGCACGAGAGCCGCGGCGATACTTCTGCGCACGATGCGTGGAGTTTTGTCCGCGAAGAAGCGGAGGCGCTCGACGGTCTCGACGGCGGTCGGACGGTCGGCGGGGGCGAATTGTTTGAGGCGGTGGATCAGTGCGGTCACGTCGCCGGGCGCGCCTTGCACGGGGAGCGTTTCGCCGCGCGCGACGCGCAGGATCACTTCGCGCGCGGTGATGTCGATCGGATGCGGTTCGTTGCCGGTGAAGAGCGTCTGCAGCAGCAGGCCGAATGCGAACATGTCGCTCGCGGGCGTGAGCGTTTCGCCGCGCGCCTGCTCGGGACTCATGTAAAGCGGAGTGCCTAACGTAATGCCCACGGCGGTGGCGAGGAACTCGCGGCGGCCCGACGGCGTCGGAGGATCGAGTGCGGCGTCGAGCACCATCGTCTCGGCAACATCGACCGGCTTGTCGTTGACGCGGAGTTGCACGGCCTTCTGGCGGCCCGACGAAAGGCGCGCGCGATTGAGCCAGCGCGCCAGTCCGAAGTCGAGCACCTTCACCTCGCCGGCGCGCGTGAGCATCACGTTTTCCGGCTTGAGATCGCGATGGACGATGCCCGCGCGGTGCGCCGTGACGAGCACTTCGGCGATCGCTTTCGCAATGCGCAGTTTCTCGCTGCGCGAGAGACCTTCGCCCACTTCGTGAAGCGTCCGCCCGTCGATGTACTCGAGCACGAGCAGATCGACGTCGCCCGACTCGATGTAATCGTGAATGCGGCAGATGTTCGGATGATCGAGCTTCGACAGCGCGCGCGCCTCGCGCAGAAGACGATCGCGCGCTTCGTCGTCCAGTCGCTGATCCGCGTTCAGAACCTTGAGCGCGACTTTCCGCTCCAGCGTCTCATCGTAGCCGCCATACACATCCCCCATGCCGCCTTGTCCGACGACTTCAGTGACACGGATGTGGCCGAACCGGCGCCCAATGAGCTCCATTCGCGAACCCCGGAATTAAGGATTTTAGACCCTCGAGATTGTAGCGCCGCTTACGCGTGGGCGTTGATGAAATGTGCGGTCACTTCGGCGGCGAGCAGAAGCTCGAACGGAACGTGCACCAGCGGATGAATGGCATTGAACGTGTGACTGGCGCGTTCAATGACGAGCAGCGACGACTCCTGACCGCGCGACGCCAACAGTCGTCCTTCGCTGACAGGCACGCTCTCATCGCTGCCGCCGTGCACGACGAGCATCGGCACGCGCAGATACGCCGCGGCCTGTTCGACGTCGAGCCTTTCGCCATTCGCGTCCAGATCGTCGAGCACCGCCGTCGAAACGCGCATCCTCTGTTTCGTTCGCTGATTGAGAAACTCGCTGAAGCCGCGCTCCCGCCATTCGCGTTTCGCATCGGCATCCCAGCGATCGGTCTGCGCGATCGGACTCCACACGACGATGCCCGTTAGATCCGGAATTGCCGGCGCGCCGAGAAGCGCGATGCCGCCGCCGCGCGAATGGCCGAGGAGGAAGAGCGGAAGCGCGGGAAACTCGAGGCGCGCGTGACGCACGACTGCACGCAGATCGGCGAGCTCGATCGAATACGTGTCGCCTTCGAAGAGATCGAGGCGATCGAACGTCTCCGGATCGTCGCCGATCCCCGAGCGCGACATGTTGAAGCGGCACACCGCCATGCGGTGCTGCATCAGGCGCTGCGCGAGCCACGGAAAGAATCCCCAGTCTTTGAAGCCTTTGAATCCGTGGACGACGATCACCAGCGCCCTCGCGTCTTCGCCCACGTCGAAGTCGCCGCGGATGGGGAGGCCTTCGTCGGAGTGAATCGTGAATTGCATGCTGACGCGGTGCTGGGTGTTAGGTACTGGGTGCTACAAGGTGTTACAGCTGCCGGCGCGAGTTACGGCGAGTGCGGTCCAGGCGAAAAACCGCCAGCACCCAACACCTAACAACCCCAACACCCCTTAGACATTGAACCGAAACAGAATGACATCCCCATCCTCGACTTCATACTCCTTCCCTTCACTCCTCATCTTCCCTGCGGCTTTCGCGCCTTGCTCGCCGCCGAGTTGGACGTAGTCATCGAAGCGAATCGTCTCCGCGCGGATGAAGCCGCGCTCGAAGTCGCTGTGGATCTTGCCTGCGGCCTGCGGCGCTCTCGATCCACGCTCGATCGTCCACGCGCGCGCTTCTTTCGGGCCGGCTGTGAAGAAGGTCTCGAGATCGAGGAGCTTGTACGCCGCGCGCACGAGCGCGTCGAGGCCCGGCTCGTCCAGTCCCATTTCTCTGAGGAAGTCTTCCCGCTCCTCGGGCGGCAACTGCGCGATCTGCGCCTCGAGCTCGCCGCAGATGACGACGATCTCGCCGCCTTTTTCCTGCGCGACCTTGCGCACGCGCGTGAGGAGCGGCGTCTCCTTGCCGAGATCATCCTCGGCGACGTTCGCGACGTAGAGGACCGGCTTCATGGTGATGAGATTCAATTCGGCGAGCGCAGCACGCTCTTCGCCGGTGAGCTGTGCCGCCCGCAGCGGCGTGCCTTTCTCGACCGCGGCGATCGCTTTCGTCAGCGCTTCCGCTTGCGCTGCATACTCTTTTTGTCCGACTCGCGCGAGACGGCCGACGCGGTCGTTGCGTTTCGTGAGCGCATCGAGATCCGCGAGCAGGAGCTCGGTCTCGATCACCTCGATGTCGCGCTCCGGATCGACGCTGCCCTCGACGTGCACGACGTTCGGATCTTCGAAACAGCGGACGACGTGCAGGATCGCGTCGGTCTCGCGGATGTTCGCCAGAAACTGATTGCCGAGCCCCTCGCCTTTGCTTGCGCCGCGCACGAGACCGGCGATGTCGACGACTTTGAGATCGGTGAAGATGACCTGCTTGCTCTGCGCGAGCTCCGCGATCGCCGACAGGCGCCGGTCGACGACCGGCACGATGCCGACGTTCGGCTCGATCGTGCAGAAGGGATAGTTCGCGCTCTGGGCGCCCGCGGCGGTCAGCGCGTTGAAGATCGTTGATTTTCCGACATTCGGCAGACCGACAATGCCGACACTCAAACCCATTCGTTTCTCCTAACTCGGTTTTGCGGGTGCCTGAACCGAGCAGAGGTTTGCGCGATTCCTGGAGCCGGTGCTGGGGTATCGGGTGCTGGGTGCTGGCGGTGTTTCGCCCGGGCGACAATCCGCCAGTACCTAACACCCAACACCCAGCACCATTTCTAACCACGCGCTGGGTGCTGGCGGTGTTTCGCGCGGGCGACAATCCGCCAGTACCCAACACCCAACACCCAGCACCCTTTCTAACGACGCGCTGGGTGCTGGCGGTGTTTGGCCCGGGCGACAACCGCCAGTACCTAACACCCAACACCGAGCACCATTTCTAACGACGTGCTGGGTGCTGGCGGTGTTTGGCCCGGGCGACATTCCGCCAGTACCTAACACCCAACACCCAGCACCATTTCTAACGACGTGCCCGCTCCACCGCCCCCATCAACCCCACTTCCTCATTCATGATCAGATCGACGGGGATCGTCTCCAGGAGCGCGCGGAAGCGGCCTTTTCGCAGGAAGGCTTCGGTGAAGCGGCCGTCGGTGAAGCGAGGGATGTTTTTCGCGGCGATGCCGCCCGCGAGGAAGACGCCGCCGCGTGCGAGGACGCGGAGGGCCATGTTGCCGGCTTCGGCACCGTACAGATCGACGAAGATCTCGAACGTATGCATGGCGCGAGCGTCGCCGGCATCGGCGAGCTCCGCGATCGCCGCGGGATCGATCTCCTCGCCGCCCAGGAACGTAAAGATGTTGACCAAGCCCATTCCGGAGATCAGGCGCTCCCAGCTCACGTGGCCGTAGCGCGCGTGCAGCGCGAGAAAGAGCCGCGCCTGCTCTTCGTCCTGCGGCGCGAAGTCCGCGTGGCCGCCTTCGGTCGGAATCACGTGATGCATGCCGGCCTGATAGGTCACGATGGCCTCGCCGAGTCCCGTGCCCGCGCCGAGGATCGCCATCGGCGCGGTGCGATCGCGCGTGCCGGCGTGCAGCGAGAGCAGATCGCTCTCGCCGAGGAGCGGCACACCCAAGGCGACCGCATAGAAGTCGTTGATGAGCGACACGCGGCCGATCGAGAACGCGCGCGCGAGCGCGTCCTCCTCCATCACCCATCCGAGGTTCGTAATGGACGCGCGCGCGCCGTAGACGGGACCGGCGACCGCGAAGCACGCCGCGTCGATC
>Ga0075418_10001671_pt1 | contig 25281 bp, 20 predicted proteins | sample SoiMetdeltSBSDD2_FD_81776 | JGI IMG/M metagenome (GOLD analysis project Ga0075418, IMG submission 81776) | Bulk soil microbial communities from a Populus tree surrounding site in Tennessee, USA - Soil MetaG P. deltoides SBSDD2 | ecosystem: Environmental > Terrestrial > Soil > Tree plantation...
GCCGACGATATACATAAACGGCGGCAAGCGAGGTTTCCTCGTATCGGTTGATCCAAACGAATTGCGGCGCGTCTTGAAGGTGACAGAGGTAAGTGTCTCGAACGACGCCCGCTGAAGAATGACTTGAGAATAATCAATGCCTGATTCTAACCAGCCTGAATATCCTGCTCTAGACGAAACGGTTGTCGATTTGAATCCTTTCAAGCAGTTTGAAAAGTGGTTTAAGGATGCGCAAGCAGCCGTCCCGATACTGCCGAATTCGATGACTCTAGCAACATCAACCAAAGAGGGCGTTCCTTCTGCAAGAGTCGTGCTTCTCAAGGACTTCGACGAGCAGGGTTTTGTTTTTTACACGAACTATCTGAGCCAGAAGGGCAAAGAGCTGGACGAGAATCCGATCGCCTCTCTCAGTTTTTACTGGCCCGAGCTTGCCAGGCAGGTGCGTATTACCGGGGCGGCGGCACGTATCTCACGCTCCGAATCAGAAGCCTATTTTCACACTCGCCCGATCGACAGCCAGCTCGGCGCGTGGGCCTCAAATCAGAGCGATGTTATCGATGGCCGCGAGGTGCTCGAGCAGAGAATGGCAGAGCTGCTGAAAAAGTACGATGGTAAGAACATACCATTGCCGCCGTACTGGGGCGGTTACCGGGTGACGCCGATTGTGTTCGAGTTCTGGCAGAGCCGCGCAAGCCGGCTTCACGATCGGCTTCGTTACAGGCTGGTTGAAGGCAAATGGGTAATTGAGAGACTTGCGCCGTAGTTACATCGGCAGACCAAAGTCAGGACGGGCGTTGTCGAATGTCACTGCCGCTTCGACTCCTGGAGGGCCGGATTCAATCCGAACCACTCGTGCGGGGTACCTCATCCATTTCTTATCAATTAGCGGCAGCTGGATATACACATCGAGCTGAGTCCCGGTTGACACGGCTCCGGGGAGAGAGATAAGCGCGCCGCTCGAACTGAGGTTTTTGAGAACTCCGATCTCGACCAGGCTACCATCGAGGTCGTTATTGCGCTCGATTCGAATATCCCAATCCAACTGAAACCGACTAGCTCTTCTCCGTTCCATCAAAAGACCCTCCCAGACAGATCGTTACGGCTGGTTGAATCTGCTGTTTTACATCATCCTTAGAGAAAATGAAATTGAGAAACGTATGAATTGTCCTTGATGAAGAAATAAAGTTTTGAGCGAGACCTCTTTCTCCGCAATTCGATGCTGCGGACCCGTGCGATGCGCGTTTATGATGATTTCAAAGAGAATTCAGCCGTTTCGACTAGGCGGCGCCGGTTGATCTGAGCTAAAATCCAGCTTCTCGAAGCGAACCGTTTCCACCAGACATCCAAACAGTTTGAAAGGAGTATGCCTGGGTCTGTAAGCACACGTCTAAGTGATGCCCTTCGCGCCCCCACAGGTCGGCCAGATTCAGCACCAACGAAATGATTAAACGACAGAACGCAATGCCCCCGAAGCAGTCCGCTCACTCATTCGCACAGTTTGTCGGGTCAACACCCAAGCTGCTTGTACTCATATTGTGCATGCTTATTGCGCGTGGTCCTATTCATGAATTTCTATCGCTGGTTGTCCGGGCGGACAACATCGCTCAGTCCCTGCCGTTTAGCCAGAACTGGACGAACATAGGCCTGATTACTCTAAACGATGATTGGTCCGGAGTCCCGGGCGTAGTGGGGTTTCGCGGAGACGGATTGACCGGAGGCACCGGCGTAGACCCTCAGACCGTTGTGGCTGAAAGTATCGTTGTTGACGTTAACGCGAACCAGACCGCTCCCAACACATTTACGACCGGGGGCGTCAGCGAATTTGAGATTACAAATCCGGTGGTTGCCCTTCAGGGTTCGGGCACCGCAAGAGCTCCATACATTCAACTCCACGTTAATACTACCGGGCTGAACACTATTAATGTCGCGTACAACCTCAGAGATATAGACGGCTCGACCGACAATTCGGTCCAGCCCGTAGCGCTCCAATTCCGTGTTGGCACGGCCGGCAGTTTTACAAATGTTCCGGCGGGCTTTGTGGCTGATGCCAGTACGGGACCAAGCCTGGCCACCTTAGTCACACCTGTCAGCGCAACTCTACCTGTCGCCGCCGAAAACCAGTCTATTGTCCAAATTCGCATCATTACGACAGACGCCGTCGGGTCGGACGAGTGGATTGGTATCGACGATATAAGTGTTACCGGCATGGGCGGGGGCTCCACCAACCCGTCGGGCGTCGGCAACGCAAGTCCAAACTCGGTAATGCAGGGGGGCGCGACGCTGCTCACGGTAACGGTTACGCCGGGCACCAATCCAGCGAGCACTGGTCTTGGCGTTACGGGAGACCTCAGCTCCATCGGCGGAAGCATGACTCAGCAGTTTTTCGATGACGCAACAAATGGCGACATGACGCTGGGTGACAATATCTTTTCCTTCCAGACCAACGTTGGGATTGCCACGCCACCCGGCGCAAAAAACCTCCCAATAACGATCACCGATGCACAAATGCGAACCGGTAACACATCGATCGCACTTACCGTTTTGCCGCCGGTAGCGACGCGAATTCATGATATCCAGGGGTCGAGTCACATATCGGTGCAGCTAGCGATGGTCGTATCGAATATACCTGGCATCGTGACAGCGGTGAGAAGCAATGGGTTCTACATACAGGACCCAACCCCCGACAGCGACGACGCTACATCAGAAGGCATCTTTGTCTTCACGAGCTCCGCTCCACCCGCGGCCGCTGTCGTGGGCAACTCAGTTACTGTGAGTGGGACTGTGGCTGAGTTTCGTCCTTCCTCCGCGGACTTGACCATCACTGAGATCCAAACACCGACAGTCGCGCTACAGTCATCCGGCAACCCACTTCCTCCGCCTATAGTGATCGGCACCGGTGGCCGCATCCCGCCGATGTCGGTCATCGATGATGACGCTGCTGGTGACGTCGAAACAAGCGGTACTTTTGATCCGGCAACAGACGGGATTGATTTTTACGAGAGCCTCGAGGGGATGCGTGTGCAGCTCAATAATCCTGTAGCCGTCGGCCCGACTACCGACTTCGGTGACACACCAGTTCTGGGCGATGATGGCGCGAATGCAAGTGTAAGAACCGCACGAGGTGGCATTGTCATTCGCAGTAACGACTTCAACCCGGAGCGTATTTACATAGACGATCTATTTGCGAGCACTCCCACCGTCAATGTGGGCGATCATTTTTCAGGCCCGGCTATTGGAATTCTGGATTATGGGTTTAGCAATTACAGGATCCATATCACCACAGCGCTGACCGGAGTTTCCGGCGGGCTCACGCAAGAGGTCACAACTACGCAGACCACCAACGAGATCGCCATTGCTACTTTCAATGTCGAGAATCTGGACCCGAGCGACGGTGCGCCTAAGTTCAATACACTCGCGTCACTGATCGTCAACAACCTCAAATCTCCGGATATCATTTGTGTCGAGGAGGTTCAGGACAACACCGGAGCGACAAACGATGGGACGGTTGACGCAACGACCACCTATAACACGCTCATCGCAGCGATTGTGACCGCTGGTGGCCCCACTTATCAGTTCCGCCAGATTAATCCCGTAAACAATCAGGACGGTGGCGAACCCGGCGGAAACATTCGCCAGGGGTTCATGTATAGAACTGATCGGGGCGTCTCGTTTATAGACAGGCCGGGCGGCGGCTCAACTACCGCAACCACGGTGGTCAACAACATGGGTTCCGCGGAGTTGTCTTTCAGCCCCGGGCGTGTTGAACCTACCAACGCTGCCTTCAACAGCAGCCGTAAGCCGCTGGCGGGCGAGTTCGTTTTCAACGGCAATAAGCTGTTTATCATCGGGAACCATTTCAATTCCAAAGGCGGGGATGATCCGCTCTTTGGGCATCGCCAGCCGCCGGTCAGGTCAAGTGAAACGGCGCGTAATCAGCAGGCCCAAATAGTCAATAACTTTGTCGATGCCATCCTCGCCGTTGATACGGGCGCGAATATCGTAGTGCTCGGCGACATCAACGATTTCGAGTTCTCTACGGTTGGCAACACGTTGAAAGGCGGGGTGCTCACCGCACTCGTTGAATCCTTACCGCAGAGCGAGCGCTACAGCTACAATTTTGAAGGCAACGCGCAGACCCTCGATCACATTATGGTTAGCAATAATCTAAACGCCGCGCCTTTTGTCTATGACATTGTGCATGTCAACTCGGAGTTTGTTGTGCAGTCGAGCGACCACGATCCTTCGGTTGTGCGCTTCACTCTTGGCCCGACCGCGGCCAAACTCGACAGTTTTGAAGCAAGCGGTTATGACGGTGAGGTCTTGCTTCGTTGGCAGACCGGCGAAGAAGTCGACAACCTTGGGTTCAACATCTACCGAGAAGCAAACGGCGAACGCGGTCGTTTGAATCCTCAAATGCTTGCCGGGTCAGCACTCGTCGCCGGCGCCGGCACAAAGCTTTCCGCCGGACGTTCGTACTCGTGGTGGGATGACCGCGGCTTTCAGCATAAGAACGCCCAGTACTGGCTCGAAGAGATCAACATCAACGGAGAAAGCACATGGCACGGACCGGTCACTATTGAAAGTGAAAACGGCAAAAAGCGATCTGTAACCAGAGAACGCCAGGCCATAATGCTCAGTATGCTCGGTAGAGATCAGATTCAGGAAAGCCCGACACGACCGGTCGAGCTTAAGACGGAATCGGTTCAGTTGGCGGGCGCGCAGATCCAGACCGGCGCAAACCCGGCCTCACAAAAGGCGGTAAAGATCACAATCAAGCGCGAAGGTTTGTACAGGGTCACCCAACCCGAGCTGGTTAGCGCAGGGCTTGATCCCAAAGTTGATGCGCGGTTCCTCCAGCTTTTTGTGGATGGCCGGGAGCAGCCAATCTTGGTTACGGGGAAGGCGGAACACGGGGGCTCGGAGTTTGGACCGTCTGATGCGATCGAGTTTTACGGGACGGGGCTCGACACTTCTTCCACCAACTCGCGCGTTTACTGGCTCATTGCCGGATCAGCGCCGGGCTTGCGTATCCAGCAACTGAAGAGCGGGTCGCCGCCAGCCGAGTCATCGAGCTTCGCTTATACCGTTGAGCGAAAAGATCGAACGCTCTATTTCTCAGGGCTGAGAAACGGGGACAAGGAGAATTTCTTCGGACCGGTTGTGACTGTAAGCCCAATAGATCAGACGCTTACGCTTCGAAACGTCGATGCGAAGGCGGCGGGCCCGGCTATGCTCGAAGTTGTTCTTCAGGGCGTAACCCCGGCCCAGCATACGGTAAAGATTTTTCTCAACGGCGCGGTAGTCGGTGAAGCCGATTTCAACGGACAGAGTTCGTATTCGGCGAAGCTCCCCGTCTCAAGAGCTCTGCTGAGAGAGGGAGTAAACGTCGTTAGATTGGCAGCTCAACGGGGCGAAGCGGATGTGAGTCTTTTGGATTACATACGCGCGACTTACAACCACACCTTCACCGCAGATGATGATGCATTGCAATTCCGAGCCGCCGGCAAACAGGAGCTCACTGTCTCAGGTTTTAGGGGCAGCTCCATTCGCGTCTTTGACGTGACCAATCCAGAGGCTGTGCAAGAGGTCGTCGGAGTTGTCCGGGCGCAGAAGAATGGGTTTGAGGTCTCGCTCACGGTCCCTGGGAGCGACTTCAGGACGTTGATCGCTTTGACGAATGATAAGGTGCAGCCGCCATCATCCGTGGCAGCTAACGTCCCGTCAAATTGGCGACAGTCGAACCAGGCAGCCGATCTTGTGATAATAACTCATCGCAGCCTCTTCGAGAGTGCGAAGGAGCTTCAAGCCTACCGCGAGAGCCGGGGGCTTCGAGTCGCTCTTGTGGATGCCGAAGACATCTTTGATGAGTTCAGCTTTGGCAACAGAAGCGCCTACGCAATAAGAGAGTTTCTCGCCTTCGCGAAATCTAACTGGAAGCTTGCTCCCCGATTCGTGTTGCTCATGGGAGATGCGACTTTCGACCCGAAAGACTATCTCGGTCGCGGAGACTTCGATCTCGTTCCGACAAAGTTGTTCGACGCCAGGAATATGGAAACGGCCAGCGACGACTGGTTTGCGGATTTCACGTCCAGCGGCGTCGCAGAAATGGCCATTGGCCGCTTGCCCGTTCGCGGCGCCGATGAAGCCGCGCGGATCGTCGCCAAAATTATGAACTATGAGGCGCGACCGGCTTCAGGCGGCGTGATCCTGGCTAGCGATAGCAATGAAGGATTTGACTTTGAGCGCGCCAACAATCAGCTGAGAGCGTTAGTTCCGCCGGATGTTCCGGTAGAGCGGATTGATCGCGGCCAGATCGGGACCGCTGCGGCGAAGAAGGCGCTGCTCGATGGTATCAAACGCGGCCAGAGAATCGTCAACTACTTCGGACACGGATCTGTCGATGTGTGGCGGAATAGTTTGTTGACTTCAGCCGAAGCGAGGGGTTTGAACAACGGCGATCGCCTTCCGCTGTTTGTGATGATGACGTGTCTTAACGGCTACTTCCAGGACACGGGGTTGGACAGCCTTGCTGAGTCGTTAATGAAGGCGGAGCAGGGCGGCGCAATAGCTGTTTGGGCTTCATCTGGAATGACATTGCCTGGAGGTCAATCGCAGATGAACCAACAGCTGTACGGGCTTATCTTTGAGAGCAGCAATTCGAACGGAGGATCGCTTGGCGAACTGATAATGCGAGCCAAGTCCCGGGTAACCGACAGTGATGTTCGCCGAACCTGGATCCTGTTCGGCGACCCAACCACTCAGCTGAAATAGCGAGGAACGGGCGAATCGTTCCACGGCGGGCATTGCGCAAAAAAAGGGGAGCCTGAGAGGGCTCCCCGGAGGTACTCACACGAGGAAGACAGGAAGTCGAAACATTCGAGAATTTGATCGCTCTTATACGCCACGCGAAACAGCATGTGCCGCGACGAGTTTAAGGTGTCAGTAGTAGGTCGTGAAACAACTTTGGGATGAGCGTGGCTTGTTTTGTGACGAGGTGGACGAAAGAGCTGATGAACTCCTTGAATCGCGAGTGAGTGATTAGACTTTGGTCTGTGTAGCATAGACCTAGTCTGTCTCGGGATCACCAGGGTTTATGCTACACAGACTGTCATTGCCTTGCGTATAGCTTCCGCCAATTCGAAATGTCGAGCCAATCAAGATTCCGCATGACAGCAGAAATCTTCTTGGTTAACGGATCATACACGTGCATGCCTCTGCTGGTGATCGTGAAGATGGGTACCTGTCGCTGGTCGGCGATCATGATGTCTTCTCGCTGTGGTCGGGGATCAGACAAGTTTGGATGAGTGTGTACGATTGCTATCGTTGCCGGGTGCCATCTAAATGTGAATTTTTTATGTTCGTTTGTTGATCCCATCTCCCTGCCGCTGTACCCGCCATTCGCCATTTGCAGGATCAGAACGACTCCTTCCAGAGGCAGAGACCCGTTGCCCGAGCGTCGCCATGCAATGCCAAATGCTTCAATCGTTTGCTTATCAAATGTTGATATAGCGAACTCCGCCGGGCTTAAACGGGCTGAGCGATTTGGGTGTGCTGTTGACGGGGCGGCGGCATCCGAAAGCGCGTGGAGTTCGGGCTTCGATTCATTTTCCAACTGAGAACGCAGGCTCAAGCCTGAACCCCAAGCCTGTCGCAGCGTCGCGGCGAGACTGGCGGTTATGCTGAAACCGCGCGCCGGCGCTGTGGTTATGGTTAGCAAGACGGCAGAAGCGACGAATTGCACAATCCTTTTCATGACCAACTCCAACCGGTCAAGGTGTGCCGCGCTAAACCAAATTGCCGCCTTCGCATTGGCGCGGGCGTTAACAATGCGCGCGTACCCGCCCGAACGCGCGCCCGTTACTGATAGAGTTTAGGTTGAGTTAGTTTTTCGAAGAACTACTTTGGGATGAAGGGGGAGGACTCCGTGATGGTCTGACCGAAATCCGTGACGAGAGACGTCAGACAAAATTTCAGTTTGTCGAGACAGGTCTAGAGTGGTCTCCCCAAAAGGTCGTGCAACTTCTCTCTGTATGTGCGAGAGAGAGTCAACTGAACGCCCTCGCTGAGGATTATGCGATACTCGCCGTGGAACCAGGGCTGCAATTCGGTAATGCGATCGATGTTGACGATCGCGGATCGGTGGACGCGTATGAACTTCTTTGGATCAAGCTGCGACTCCAGCGCGCTTATAGTGTCTCGCAGCAGATAGGATTCTTTACCGGCGTGAAGCCGCACATAGTTTCCCTCCGCTTCGAGCCAATCGATTTCTTCGGCCTTTATAAAGAAAACGTGGCCGTTCATCTTAATGACCAGTCGTTCCAGGTGAACGGGCCTGGTTTTGATTTCTTCAAGCGCGCTCAGGATGCGTTCGCTCAATGAGTCGGTTCGTTGGGTCGATATCTGGGACTTGGCGCGTTCAAGCGCCTTATCGAACCGCTCCTGATCGAATGGCTTCAAAAGATAATCCAGCGCGTAGACCTCAAAGGCGCGCACCGCGTACTGATCGTATGCAGTGACGAAAATTATGGTGGGAATTCGATCTGGGGGGAGGGCTTCCAGGACGCCAAAACCATCGATCCCGGGCATCTCTACGTCGAGGAAAACCAATTCGGGCGAATGCAGTTGAATCGCTTCGATTGCGTCCTGGCCGTTGGAGCACTCGGCGATGACCTCAATCCGTGGATCGGAACCGAGCATGTTGCGAATCCGCTCGCGCGCGAGCGATTCATCATCCACTATCACGGTACGGATACACGCCGAGCCTGACATCGACTTCTCCTTACCGGCTTTAACGCAGGCCCCTTGCCGGAAGTTCAGTTTTGAGTGGATATGTGCTCGCGGAACGGTATTTCGAGGATAACGCTGAGTCCGCCGGTGGCGGCATTCGACAGGTCCAATCGGTGCTCGGCGCCGTAGAGCTGCTTGAGACGGGCCTGGGTATTTGCGAGTCCAACACCCGCTTTTACGATGCTGCCGGTGTTTGAATCAGAGGAAAGTCCCGGCCCGTTGTCGGTTACTTGAACTTGAAGAGTGCCGTTTAACCGCCGCGCTTCTATCTCGATCCGGCCGGCGCTTGTTCGCGTAGAAATACCGTGACGAATCGCGTTCTCAACGATTGGCTGCAGAATCAGGTTCGGCAGCCGTGCGTCTAACGCCTGCGGCTCGATGTCCATTTGCACGGTCAAACGATCCTGAAATCGGATACGCTCGATCTCCAGATAGCACTTCAGAAACTCGAGCTCCTCTTGAAGCGATACTTCCTGAGCGCCCGAGTTTTCAAGGGTTAACCGCAGAAAGTCTCCCAAACGGGCGATCATTTTGTCGGCTGCATCAGCATTCTTATGCACCAACGCCGAGATCGAATGGAGAGTGTTGAACAGGAAATGAGGATGAAGCTGCATTTTGAGCGCCTGCAACTGCGCCTGCGCCAGCTGTGCTTCGAGACGGGTCGCGCGCACCTCTCCTTCTCGATAGCGGCGTTGATAGTTGAATGAATAGCTGATCAGCAGAATCAGCCAGTAAAGCATCACCCCGTAATCCGTCATGAAGTAGACGTTCATCAATAGTTTGGTTAGCGAGAACTTCCACTCGGCGTCGGAGACCACATAAAAAAGCATCAAATCGTGCAGGACGCGTGTTGAAAACCCGATAAATAGGGACACGCCGAGGTGTACCAGCATGCTGCGAATCCACTTCCAGCGCTCGATCGGAAAACGGCGCGCCAGCCACAAGATCAACGGGGTGAGCGCGGCCCAAATGTAAGCGTAAATTAGCTCAACGAGGAAGATCCTCTCCCATCGAATAGGTATTTCGCGCCGGCTGTAAGCGAGATACATCTGGCTTGTAAGGAATGCAGCCAGGACGGTCCACGCCCCGATGATCAACGCCGCGCGAACCCAACTCCGTTGCAATAACCTGCCAATACCCATTTCGACGGTAGCTTCTCTGTTTCCCGAGGTCAGCTCTTTATGTGCAAACACAATAGCACAATCCATCGGAGTCGGCTCCATTTTTTCCACCACTCCAAGCGGTGCTAACGGTGCTCGCCTTGGCCGGCAGCACCCAAACCGCAGAGCTAATTGTTTCCCCTTGAGATTAGATCGTGTGCGAACGACGAGTGCGGCCCCGTCGGCTTACTTCAACCCTTGGTGTATTTGCAACCGCTACGTATTACGCGAAATGAGCCTTGAAATTGCTTCACGTTTACGTTGCAAACCGCAAAGTTCCAGCGTCAGACGTAGACGGACCATTCTAAGTCAAGTGGCTGGTGGCGGAATAAGATTGTGACGAACGGGCTTCAACGTGTGATAAACCGGCCAGACTTTAAGGGTGCGCCAGCAGCGAATGGCAAGCTCACGCTGAAAGCCGTAGAATTATTTGCGTACCCATTGTGCGAGCATCTCTCCCAGTAAAGAGGCTCGTGCTTTGAAATGTGTGGACTGAGCGGTGAGACCTTTAGGCTGCTAGGAGGAACAAAGATGAAAGAGAACGTGGTGAAGGGAGCTCATTTTGTGGAAGAGCAGTTTTCAAACCTGGGGCGCGAAGCCTCGCGGTTCAGAGGCGTAGTGTCCGAAGCGGTCGACGACTCACTTGTGAACGCAAGGCGCGCCGCAAAACGCGGGTACAATACCGCTGAGGACTATCTGGAGGAAACGGCTCATGAGATTAAGCGTCATCCGTTTCGATCGGTGCTATGCTCTCTTGCTCTGGGTGCTCTCATCGGCTGGCTGCTGATTCCCAAACTTCGACGATGAGGTATTTGATAATAACCTCGTGAAACTGTTTGTTGGTGTCATCACGTAGCGGTTGATCTTTGTAGTCGCTGGTAGGTTGGCGCGCACGCGCAGGAGTGCCCGTACTCGGTGGTTGGCGCTCAGGCGTAACCGGCCAAAGGAGAACGTAACCGTGAAAGTACTTCTGGCCATTGATTCGTCGGAGCTTTCCGAGGCGGTCGCCAGCGAAGTCGAACGCCGGCCCTGGCCGCCGGAAACCGTTGTGTGTGTGCTCACGGTAATCGACTTGCTGGCGTTTACTGCGGCGGTTGGATACCTGGAGCCCTTTATCAAGAGCGAAAATGAGGCTGCCAAAGCGCTCGTAGAATCGGTTGCTGAGCGTCTTGCTCGACGTAACCTTCAAACTACGACGCTGACGGTTGAGGGGTATCCCGGGACCACCATCGTTGAACAAGCAGAAAAATGGGGTGCTGACTTTGTCTTCGTCGGTTCCCACGGACACAGCGGCGTTGTAAGGTTCCTCCTTGGCAGCATCGCCAAGGCAGTTGTTCAAAACGCCCCTTGTTCGGTGGAGATCGTTCGTCATCCGAAACACGACGAGGATCATCCGGATCACCACAAAGACGGCGAGGAGTCGGGCCGCATTAGGGTCCTGCTGGCCACTGATGGTTCTGAGTATTCCGCTGCAGCCGCGCGTTCCGTCGCCGCGCGTCCCTGGCCAGATGAGTCCGAGATCAGAATTGTCAGCGTCGCCGAGCCCATAGCCCCGGCGGCGGATCCATGGTACGCGGCGGCGGCAATCGCAAAGCGCGTTCGTGAAGACGATACAAAGAGGAGCGAGGAAGCAGTCAGCGCCGCGCGGGCGATTGTCGCCGGTACCGGACTCAAGATTGAGACCGCTGTGCTTGAGGGAAGCCCAAAGAGACAAATCGTGGAAGACTCAAAAAAGTGGGGCGCACACCTTGTAGTAGTCGGCTCACACGGACGTCGCGGCCTGACGCGTTACTTTTTGGGAAGCGTTTCGGAAGCTGTAGCCATGCACGCACATTGTTCGGTTGAAGTTATCCGCGACCGCGTGTTGTTAGCTAAACCCTGAGCAACTCTTAGGGTGGCAGTGACCGCGCTCAATAATCATAGACCACGGATGACGCAGATCTGACGGATTCACGCAGATTGATCGGGGACTGACGGCAGCTGGCGATGAAGTTTCTTGTAGTTGGTGAAAGATCAGCTCTTCGCCACCTCCACCAGATTGTCAAAAAAAGTTGCGCCCGCGCCGATGTCGGTCAGCTCCTGAGAAACCGTCTGATTCACATTAGTTCTTCCCGGACTCAGCTTGTTCCACCATATCGAGAGCGCGACCGCGACGCCCGGCTTCACGCGATCCGATATTCGCGCAACTAGTTGGCATTCACCTCGATCGTTCCACACCCGCACCGGGTCGCCGTCCTTGATATCACGCGGAGCGGCATCGTCGGCGTGAAGCTCGATGAACGGTTGGCGTTCGCTCCTCAGGAAAGAAGGCAGGTTGGAAAACGTCGTGTTGAGGAAAGAATTTGCCGGCGGGCAGATCAACTGAAGCGGATATCTGGACGCGAGTTCCGGTGCGGTTGCCGGGGACTCTCGAGGCGGGATGTAAGCCGGAAGCGGATCGAGCCCCTCACGCTCCAACGTATCAGAGAAAAACTCGCACTTCCCGGAAGGCGTCATAAAACCACCGTCAGAAAATGGAGTAAACGTCTGAGGAAGATTCATCCGCGCCCAACCATCTTGCTTCAAACGCTCGAGCGTTATTCCTTTTAGCGGTTCATAATCCGTAGCCAGTGCCTGACGAATAATGTCCTCATCGGTGTCGTCGAAGCAGGCATCCTCATATCCCATTCGATCGGCCAGCAACTTGAACACTTCCCAATTAGGCTTTGCTTCTCCGAGCGGCGCAACAGCCGGCTCGTTGTAAACCAGATAGTAGTGACCGTAAGGCTTCACCAGGTCGCGGTGCTCGAGTTGAGTCGTTGCGGGCAACAGGATGTCAGCGTAGTCAGCCGTGTCCGTCTGGAACTGCTCGTGCACAACGGTGAACAAATCTTCACGACGGAACCCTTCCAGGACTTTCGACTGATCCGGGGCGATTGCCGCAGGGTTTGAATTGTAGACGTAGATCGCGCGGACCGGAGGACGTGCTTGCGTGAGAGCCTCGCCAAGCCGTGTCATGTTGATCGTTCGCGGATTCCCACGCATCAGATCGGGCCGGTGGAGCACCCTTTCATCGAACGCAAACATACCGCTGCTGGAAAGCAACACGCCGCCTCCGGCATCGCGCCACGAACCGATCAGAGCCGGCAGACACGCGATCGCCCGCACCGCCATCCCACCACCGGCGTGACGCTGCAGCCCGTAATTCGCCCTGATCACCGCAGGCCGAGTAGTCGCGTACTCACGCGCCAGGTTTACGATCTCGTCTTCGCTCACACCGCATATTTCGGCAGCCCGCGCAGGTGAAAACTCGGCGGCCCGCTCGCGAAGTTTGTCGAAGCCGAGCGTATAACGTTCGATGTAATCGGCGTCCACTAACCCTTCGCTGATGATTACATTCATCATGGACAGAGCCAGCGCCGCATCTGTCCCGGGTCGCACTTGTATGAACTGATCGCATTGATCGATGGTGTGATTGCGATAAGGGTCGATTCCGATCAACTTCGCGCCGTTTGCGAGCGCTTCTTTGATTTGGGGCCAGAGGTGGATGTTTGAGGAGAGAGTGTTTGTACCCCACAACACGATCAACCGTGCGCGATGAAAGTTCTCGATGTCGGTGCCGATTTTCGCGCCGACCGTGTAGTTCATCGCGTCACCGCCGGCAGATGAACAGATCGTGCGGGCGAGTTTACTCGCGCCGAGCCGGTGGAAAAAGCGCCGGTCCATGCTGCCTCCGTTGACTATTCCCATCGTCCCGCCGTAACTATACGGAAGTATCGACTCGGGACCGTCAGTGGAATCGGCAATCTCACGAAAGCGGTTTGCAATCGTCGCCAGAGCTTCGTCCCAACCTATTCGCTCAAACCGGCCTTCGCCTTTTGCGCCGATTCGACGCATGGGATAGAGCAGACGATCGGGGTTGTAGACGCGTTCGAGGTAACGTGTCACCTTGGTGCAAAGGAACCCCTGGGTTGGCGGATGGTCGGGATCACCGGAGACTTTTATTGCGCGGCCGTCTTCTACTTCGACCAGCATCGCACAGGTATCCGGGCAATCGTGGGGACAGGCTGCATGGATGATCTTGAGCTCTTGCATGGTTAGTCGATCTCGCTAAGAGAGAATAGAGCACGGATGACGATGATTCAACCACTGATCTATCCGTGTTTCATTCCCTCGGTCCCTATAGTATTCTGCAACGGATGAAACTCTGGGGTGGCAGATTCAAAGGCGAAGCTGATGCCGCGTTTGCGCGGTTCAATTCATCCTTCAGCTTCGATCGCCGCTTGATTGAGGCGGACGTCGAAGGCAGTCGCGCGCACGCAGAAGCCCTCGTGGCCGCCGGGATCTTGAACGAAGGCGAGGCGCGCAGGATTGCCTGGGGTCTCAGTGAAATACTTCGCCGGGCAAAGGAAGACAAGTGCTATCTTGAGACCGCCAGCGCCGAAGACGTCCACAGTTTTGTAGAAGCCGAGCTTGTGACGGCCATCGGCGATACGGGTTATAAGCTGCACACCGGACGCAGCCGCAACGATCAAGTCGCTACCGACCTGAGGCTGTTTCTCCGCGGTGAAATTGATGCGACGCGAGAGCAGATCGCCGGCCTGCAAAAAGCGCTGATCGAATTGGCGGAAGCCAATCGAGATTGTGTAATCCCGGGATATACTCATCTCCAGCGAGCCCAGTCGATACTGTTTGCACACTACCTGCTGGCATACTACGAAATGCTAAAACGAGACCGCGCGCGCCTGGTGGATGTTCGATCGCGCGTAAATCAGTTGCCGCTCGGGGCCGGAGCGCTGGCGGGCACCGGTTTCGCGATCGATCGCGAACTGGTAGCTCGGCGTCTGGGGTTTGACGGCGTATGCGAGAACAGCGTCGATGCCGTAAGCGACCGGGACTTTGTGATCGAGTTCATAGGCGCCGCAGCGATCGCCATGATGCACCTTAGCAGGCTGGCCGAAGACTTGATCGTCTACTCGACCGCCGAGTTCGGATTCGTTGAACTTTCTGATTCAGTCTCGACGGGATCGTCGTTGATGCCCCAAAAGAAAAACCCCGATTCGCTCGAGCTGATTCGCGGCAAGGCCGCGCGGGTGTTTGGTCATCACGTGGCTATGCTTGCGACGATGAAGGGCTTGCCGCTCGCCTACAACAAGGACATGCAGGAAGACAAAGAAGCGCTGTTCGATACGATCGATACGCTCACTGGCTCAGTTGGCGTGATGACAACCGTTCTGAGAAATTTGAAAGTGGACAGCGCACAAACACTGGAGGCAACGAAGGCCGGCTATCTTAACGCGACTGATTTGGCGGATTATCTTGTGCGAAAGGGTCTCGAGTTTCGAAAAGCACACGAGCTAGTCGGTCGAGTTGTGATGCAGGCAATCGAGCGCGGCAAACCGCTCGAAGAAATACCGCTCGAAGAATATAGAGAGCTTTCGGATGTGTTTGGTGATGATCTTTATGAATCGCTAAGATTGGAGTCGTCGCTCGAAGGCAAATCGGCGTTAGGCGGGACGTCAACCGGGCGAGTGAATGAGGCATTGGCTAAGGCAAGAAGGGAAGTAGATCACCAATGACGGACTGGAGAAACAAGGGAGTTCGCATAGTTCGCGCGGGCGAGCTCGACACCAACACTCCACAAACGCCCGGAATGAATCGCGCCGCGGCCATTAATTACGCGCGCGCCGGCGCCTCAAAGCTCTGGGCCGGGACGGTTACCATCCATCCCGACGCCAAGACCGGGGCCCATCATCATGGCGAGCTCGAAAGTGTAATCTACGTCGTCAACGGCCGTGCGCGCATGCGCTGGGGAGATCACCTCGAGTTCACCGCCGAAGCAGGCCCGGGAGACTTCATTTACGTACCTCCGTTTGTTCCTCACCAGGAGATCAACGCAAGCGTCGACGACCCCCTGCAATGTGTCGTCGTGCGAAGCGGCCAGGATCCAATCGTCGTGAATCTCGAAATCGCTTCAAGCGAGCCCCCCGAACAGGTGAGATGGATCGACGACGCGCACCCATCAGATCCAGCTAAATAAGTACTATTGCGAATTACAATTCATTAAAAGATAATCAACGCCCGGCAGCAATGTTCCCACCCATTGCGTAATCATAAAATCAAATTACAAGTGTTCTGTGGGCGGAGGTCGTGATGTCACTCGACAATCGAGCGAAGTATGTGGCTCTGGTCTTTTTTATAATAAGTATGTCGGCAGTTTTCCTTTCGGGCGAAGGCATAACTCGCACAGCACACGCTTCTGCCGGCGGTCCCATCGCGGGTGTAACGGGCGCTCCAGGTGAAAACAACTGCACGCAATGTCATATAACACCGTCAGGGAAACGCGGCGAGTTTACTATCACCGCCCCGATCAATTACGTGCCCGGCAACGTGTATCAAATAACTGTCACGCACGTGAATTCCGACGATGTAACCCCTCGCATGCAATGGGGCTTCGAGCTGACGGCGCTGACTGTCTCCGGATCATTGCCGGTAGGCGATCTTCAGAGTCTCCCAAAGAGCGCACTTACCCAGGTCATTACCGGCGGGCCCGGAGAAAATCGCCAGTACATTGAACATACGCATTCCGGAGCGTTCGAAGGCCAGCTTGGAGGAGCGAGCTGGACGTTTAACTGGGTGGCGCCGGCCACGGATATGGGTCCTGTCAGACTCTACGCGGCGGGAAACCAGGCAGACGGTAACTTTTCACCGAGCGGCGATCAGATTTATCTCGCGGAGGCGACAATTAATCCGTTGAGCTGCAGTTATTCGCTGTCCTCCAGTAGCGGCTTCTTTCTTGTGTCGGGAGGATCCGGAAGCGTGAACCTTACGACCGACGCGTCGTGCGCGTGGACTGCGGCGAGCAATGAGGAGTGGATTACACTCACGTCCAACCCGGATGCAACAGGGAGTGATACCGTGACCTTTGAGGTGAGAGAGAACTTCACGGCGAGCGCTCGCTCGGGGACACTAACCATTGGAGGGCTTACCTTTACGGTGTTCCAGGATGGAGGGCTCGGAGAGGATTGCAACTACGCCATATCCCCAATCTCCGTAGCCTATCCGTCGGCCGGGGGGAGTGGAGCAATCAATGTGATCTGCGAGAGCCGCTGCGCCTGGCAGGCGGTGAGCAATGCCGGGTGGGTCAATATAAAGTCAGGCAATTCCGGTATAGGAGATGGAACGACAGAGTACACAGTCGGTCCAAACCCCGGCCCGGGAGGGCGCAGCACAACAATAACCGTGGCCGGCTTGACCTTCAGGATTAAGCAGAAGTCACCCTAGACCTTACCTCGCTAAGTCTACGTTAACGACCGGCACGTCCCAGTGGGCGAGCAGTATCTCGAATCGTCGTTGCTCCTCACGTTTGAAAGTGTCTTGATCTGGAAATAACCGTTTGATGATCGCCTCTTCTCCGGTCGGATCATTGGCGACCGTGGCGTTCTTAAAAACGATGGTCACTCGATAATCCCAGCGCCCATCTTCGGTCGCGTGGTATCTCGGCTTCGCGGCGGTGACGCTGAGTATCCGTCCGGTCTCCATCTGTTTCTTCAACACCGGGAAGTGGTTTTTCTTGAATAGGGCAATAAACTCGTCCGCGTAACCCCATTTTGCTTTGTAGTAATAGTCCGCGACAAAAGGTTCCTCATCGACCCGGGGTCTTGGTGTCTGCGCCGTACCCTCGGATGCTATTGAGAGGCTGGCTATCACGGTTAGAAGAATGATGTTGAAGCGAACGGTTTGTCTCATCTCGTCCCTCCTGAGGTCAGCTGGTTATCATCGTGCCCGCGCCTTCGTCGGTAAACACTTCGTGTAGCAGCGCATTCCGCTTGGAGCCGTTTATGATGTGTGCACTACGGACTCCGCGGCGAATCAGCGACGCAATCGCCGCGATTTTTGGGAGCATTCCTGACGAGACTACCCGATCTTTTACGAGTCGATCCGCCTCCTCCACTGTGAGCCGCGACATTCTCGATCCTGAATCGTTGCGGTCGCGCAGAATACCGTCCACGTCGGTCAACAACACGAGCTTCTCTGCCTGAAGGTGAACCGCGATCTCTGCCGCAATCGTGTCAGCGTTAATGTTATAGATGTTGCCTTGCTCGTCCGCGCCGAGGGACGAGATTACGGGCACATATCCGTTTTCGAGCAGCAGGCTCAACAAGCGAGCATCGATCTCGACGATGTCGCCGACGTGCCCAAAATCGATTGTTTCTACCTCGCCGGTTTCCAGGTTCAGCACTTTTTGAATCTCGCGCCGACGAGCTTGAATAATGTTTCCGTCAACGCCCGACAGACCAACCGTCTCGCAACCGCACCGTCTAAGGGCCGAGAGTATGTCCATGTTTATCTGCCCGGCGAAGACCATCTTGGCGACCTCGAGCGTTTCGGTATCAGTTACCCGCCGGCCGTTTACGATTCGTTGGGCGATACCCAGGCGTTCGGCGATCGTGGTGAGTTGTTTGCCGCCGCCGTGGATTACTGCAACGTGAATTCCTACCTGCTGAAGCAGGGTTATTTCCTCCGCCAGCGAATTGAGCTGCTCCTGGTCTTCGGTGACTTTGCCGGAGAGTTTGACCACGAAGGTCTTGTTCTTAAACCGCTGGATGTACGGCAGAGCTTCGCGCAGTAAATCCAGCCTCTCTTGAATCATCGTTGCCAATGGACACTCCTAAACTCTCTTTTGTCTTCTTTGCGTCTTAGCGGTCCTTTGCGTCTTTGCGCTAAATAAGCAATTGGAAAGTTACGTTAGCGCAAAGACGCAAAGGACCGCTTAGGCGCAAAGAAGAAAGACACTCACCCCTACAGGATCGACGCGAGCACTGCCTTTTGAACGTGAAGCCGATTTTCGGCTTCGTCGATTGCCGCATTTTGCGCTCCATCCAGAACGCCGTCAGTAACCACCACGTTTCGGCGCACCGGAAGACAGTGCATGAACCAACCGTTGTCCGTCGACGCCATCACGCTTTCATCTATACACCAGTGCTTATATTGCTTTCTAAGCTCTATGTCTTCCTGACCGCGGCCGTAAAACTCCTTGCTTCCCCAGCTCTTTGCGTAGACAATCCGCGCCCCTTCGCAAGCTTTGCGGGCGTCTCGCGAGAGTGTCACCCGGCCGCCGCTTGATTTCGCACCCGCCTCGATCTCAGCCATTGCATCCGCGCCGAGGTCGTACTCCGGCGGACAGGCGATCGTCAGATCGAGACCGCACTGCGCCGCGATCAGAGCAAATGAATTCGGCACGGCCATCGGCAACGGCTTTGGATGATAAGCCCAGGAGAGCGCCACTCGTTGACCTGAGAATCCGCCGAGCTTCTCACGAATGGTCATCGCGTCGGCGAGTGCTTGAAATGGGTGATGCCGCGACGACTCGAGATTGAACACCGGCACATCGCTGTACTCGGCGAAACCTCGGACAACCGGATCAGTCATCTCATTTTCAAAATCCTTCATCTCAGGGAACGCGCGCACGCCGATTGCGGCGACGTAACGTGATAATACTCGCGCCGCTTCTTTGATGTGCTCGGTCTTATCCGCGTCCATAACGACACCTTCTCGATGCTCGAGACTCCAGGTGCCCTTACCGACATCGAGGGTCACCGCGTTCCCTCCGAGTTCGTAGATGGCAATCTCCATCGAGGCCCGGGTGCGCAGCGACGGGTTGAAAAACACAAGCGCGACGCTCCTACTCTGAAGCGGGCGCTCGCGATAGTCGCCGACCTTGATCTTCGCTGCGAGGTCAATCAGAGAGATCAGTTCCTCGAGCGTGAAGTCCGCGGTGCTGAGAAAATCTTTTCCTCTTAAATTCATCAACTTGCATTATCCAAGCGCAATCGTGCTCAGTTCATCCAAAAACAAATCAATCTCCGCGCGCTTGAGTGTGAGCGGCGGCAGCAACCTCAACACACTCGGATCCTCCGATAGCCCGGTTATGATCTTTTTCTCCAGCAGTGCCTGCTGAACAACCTTTGCAGTTCCGCCTGGAAACCTTATCCCGATCAAAAACCCGAGGCCGAGAACTTCTTCGATCAGCAGCATCTTTCTCAGCTCAACAAACAGATACTCGGAATTCTCCCGGACGTTCTCGAGCAGTTCCTCATCGCGCATTACATCGATGGTTGCTTCGAGCGCGGCACAAGCAAGGGGCCCGCCGCCGAACGTCGTTCCCAGATCGCCAACTTTTATCTCACCCGCAATCGCGTCGGTCATCAACACCGCACCCATCGGAACACCGCTGGCGATGCCCTTTGCCAGCGTTATCAGATCGGGCACAACGCCATGCCGGCCCGCGAAAAAGAAATTGCTCGTCCGCCCCATACCGGTTTGCACTTCGTCGTAGATCAACATCGCCCCGGCTTGATCGCACATTTCGCGAAGGGCCAGATAGAACCCGGGCTCAGCCATTCTCACGCCGCCCATAGACTGAATAGGTTCGAGTATTACCGCCGCGGTCTGGTCATCCAGCAGGCTCTCGACCGATGATACGCTCCCAAACTCTGCATACACGTGACCTTCGAGCAGCGGCGAGACGTTCTCGCGGTACTTCGTCAGACCTGTTGCCGAAACGGAGCCCGGGGTGCGGCCGTGAAACGCGCCTTCGAAAGAGATGATTCTGGTTCGCTCAGTGAGCATCCGCGCGATCTTCATCGCGCTCTCATTTGCTTCCGTCCCCGAGTTGACGAAGAACGCTTTTGTAAGAGGATCGGGCGCTGCTTCGACCAGCTTCTTGGCGGCGCGCGCGCGCGCGTCGTTGTACACAAGATTCGAGTAGAAGATAAGACGTTGAGCCTGATCAGCGATGGCTTTTACGATGCGCGCGTGCGAGTGTCCGGTCGAGACAACCGCGTGCCCGCCATAAAGATCAAGATACCGCTCGCCGTCAGTGGTATAGACCCAGACGTCTTCACCGCGCTCGATGACGAAAGGAAACTTCTTATAAGTCGCGACCTGGTATTGCTCTTCGATCTCGATCAGGTTTTCCTTTTGTGTTTGTGTGCTCAATTACGTTCTCCCTCTGGTTTATTCCGCAAGCGACAATAGCCGAGAGACGCTAATGTTGCTAGGGATTGCTACCCGGCAACACTAGTCCTTCGCGCTCGTCGATACCAAACATCAGATTCATATTCTGCACAGCCTGGCCGGCAGCGCCCTTCACCAGGTTATCGAGCGCCACGAATACAATTGCCGTGTCGCCGCTCGCCGCCCAACCTATGTCAACGAAGTTTGTGTTCTTTACCCAGTTTATGTCAGGCGAACCATCAACTAAACGAATAAAGAATTCGCCGCCGTAGAATTCTTGAAACAGACGCCCAAGTTCTTCGCGGGTCACCGGCTGCGCCGGCGTCACATAGATCGACGCGAATATGCCGCGTACAACCGGAATCGAGTGAACCTGAAACACGAGTTTGCAGTCGGATGACCACTTTGGGCTCACCGTCGCGAGTAGCTGCTCAACTTCCGGCTGGTGCTGATGCTCGAACGTCTTGTACGCGTAAAAGCTGTTCGCGCGCTTCGGGTGGTGTGTGTTAGCCGCAGCCTTGGCGCCTGAGCCCGACGAACCGGTCTTCATGTCGGCGATAACCTTGCCGGCGACCAGGCCCGACGCAACCAGCGGAAACAGACCCAACTCAAGCGCGGTCGCAAAGCACCCCGGATTCGCGATGCGTGTTGCCTCGCTGACTTGTTTGCGATTCACTTCGGTCAACCCGTAAACGAATTCGCGCTGCGCATCGATCGCAGTTTGTTCGCGTCCATAGAACTTCCTGAACGCGGCCGCATCGCCCAGCCGAAAATCGCCGGAGAGATCGATCGCCTTCACAGACCGGGGAAGGGAAGGGACGATCTCCATCGCCTGTCCGTGGGGCAACGCCAGAAAAACACAATCGAACCCTTCGAGAGTGCGCGCGTCGGGCGCTGTCTCGAACGAGAGGTCGGTGAGTTTTGCAAGGTTTGGATGAACGGCGTCGACACGTTTGCCGGCGTGTTCATTTGCGGTGACCAGCGCCAATTCGACCTCGGGATGAAACAGCAGAATGCGAAGCAGTTCACTGCCGCCGTAACCAGATCCTCCGAGTATAGCTACCTTAATCAATGTCTTATTACCTTCTTGATAACTTTGCGTCTTGGCGTCCTTTGCGTCTTTGCGCGAGACAAGCCATTCGAATGAACCGCCTAGCGCAAAGACGCAAAGGACCGCCAAGACCAAAGAAGACTACTTTTCAGCCCACTCTGCCAGTTTGGTCCTGATCAACCCCGCGAGCTGCTCGGCGCCGTTCACTGCGTTTGCGGCGTCGAGGCCAAGCTCCCGCTTTACATAATCCGTGCCCATCTGCGAGTCCGCCACTGGACCCGAAATCACGTCGATCTTCACGCCGTGCTCCGCTAACAACTGGCGCCCTCCCCAAGCTCCCACAAAATCGCCCGCGCAAAAGACAAGCGCCGCCGTCGCGTTCATCAGCTCCTTATCGTTGAAGATCGTTTCAACGCCGTAGCCGCCCAGAATGCCATCGCCAAGCTCAATCACAATGCAGTCGGGACTGTTCTCAGCCAGCTTGGAAATAACACCCTTTGCCATGGGCGCGAGATCCTCAAGACCGACAGTAGACGGAAGCCCGCAGTCCAAAAAGCTCATGGTTTCGATTGCCCCGTGATCTTCCATATTCAGCGTGTCACGCAGGCAAGCGACCCCGGCGAGCTTAGCGGCTGCAACCCGGCGGCCTTCCCGAGTCAGGTGTTTGATGATCTCTGTCGCCGCGTATGTCTTGCCCGAGTTCATACAGGTGCCCGCAACCAGCACAAGAGGAACCCGGCATTCCAGAGTCTCGCGCGGCGCAACTGCGCCTTCAGCGATATTAAGGATTCGGCCGTCGCTCACCGGCATGCCGATCACTTCGACTTCAATCGCGTTGCTCAAGCTGTGATGGTGACCCACGCACCGTCCAACCAATCCGCCGAGGTTTAGCAAATGCAGACGATCGCCCGCTTCGATGCTTTCGGGCACGTCGCCAACGAACCCCTTTAGCGCGCGCCGATATCCGAGCACCCCGGCTATGATGTCGCCCGGATTGATCTTCGCCATTCTGCCGGTGCCCAGCTCCAGCGTGTTGTAAGTCGCGTTGTCGGTAAGCGCGCGAACGACGACGACGTTGCCGGCTCGAGCTTCACATCGCGTCGTTATCTCTATATCGTGACTCAGACCCAGATTCACTGTTGCCGATGCGATCTTATCCACACGCACCAGCCGGACCTCTGAATCGACGATCATTCCGTCGCCGGAAATGGCACTCTGCTTCGTTCGGGTACTGTATGTGCTCAAGTCTGATTCTCCTATCTAGCTTTCTCTCTTTTCTTGCGCCATCTTTCGCATGCGCAAGCGCAACGCATTCAGCTTGATAAAGCCTTCGGCATCGCGTTGGTTATAGACAGTGTCGCGCTCGAAAGTCGCAAATTCCTCCGAGTAGAGCGAACAGGGCGACCGTCGCCCTACGACAATGCAATTGCCTTTGTACAGCTTAAGTCGGGCTGTCCCGGTTACGTTCTTCTGGCTTTCATCTATCATTGCGCGAATGACTTCAAACTCCGGCGTGTACCAGAAGCCGTAGTAAATCATCTCCGACACGCGGGCATTGAGCGAGTCCTTCAGGTGTGAAACTTCACGATCGAGCGTAAGCGACTCGACAGCTCGATGCGCGGCTTGAAGAATCGTCAGCCCGGGCGTTTCGTATACGCCCCGCGACTTCATCCCAACGAATCTATTCTCAACCAGATCGACTCGACCGATACCGTGCTCGCCTCCCAATCGATTCAATCGATCGAGAAGAGACGCAGGCGATAAACTCTCGCCGTCGACCGCCACGGGAACGCCGGATTCGAAACCGATTTCGACGTAAGCCGGTTTATCCGGCGCGTCCTCGGGGGATCGAGTCAGTATGAATATCGAAGCCGGCGGCTCGGCCCAGGGGTCTTCCAGGATTCCACCTTCATAGCTTATGTGCATCAGATTGCGGTCCATCGAATACGGCTTCTCTTTTGTCGCGGTGATAGGGATCTTGTGTTCCTGCGCATAGGCGATTAGATCGGTGCGCGATTTGAACGGCCACTCGCGCCACGGTGCGATCACTCGAATGTGCGGATCGAGAGCGTAATAAGTCAGTTCGAAGCGAACTTGATCGTTTCCTTTTCCCGTCGCTCCGTGAGAAACGGCCCGAGCTCCCTCCTTATGGGCTATCTCGATTTGCTTCTTGGCGATGAGCGGGCGAGCGAGCGAGGTTCCGAGCAGATATACGCCTTCGTAAACAGCATTCGCCTTGAGCGCAGTGAACACAAAATCGCGTACAAACTCCTCACGCAAGTCTTCCACATACAGCTTTGATGCGCCGGTGGCGAAGGCCTTTTCTTCGAGCCCACCCAGTTCCTCGGCTTGCCCAACATCAGCGGCAAAACAAATAACTTCGCAGCCATAAGTCTCTTTGAGCCATCGAAGGATTACCGACGTGTCCAGCCCGCCCGAGTAAGCGAGCACCACCTTGTCTATTGTTTCCGTTCCGGTTTGCATCTATGAGTTCTCCATATTTATTCAGACCATAGCAAGCGGGCGCGTGTGCCTGATGGGCGTTTGCCGGCGCCGCGAGCCCTGGTTTGCGAAGTCGTGAACAGCTTGACGATCTTTTTAATGGCAAGCCGCTGCGCTGCGGCGTTTTTTACGCCAATGAGAATCGTGTCATCGCCTGCCACGGTGCCTACTATCTCGTCTATACTGGCGCGGTCGATGGTCAAAGCGGCGGGTTGAGCCAGACCGACTTCAGTCTTTACCACGATTAGATTATCGCCGGCGGTGTCGATCTCGGTGACCGGTCCGCCAACATTAACAGCGTCTTCGGGGGCAACATAGAGGCCGTCCAGCTTTGTGAGCCCGAGCCTGACGATATCGCGGGAGACGCTTGACTGAGTCGCGGGGAATCCCCGGCGAGAAAGTTGCGCCGCCAGTTCCTGCTGGGTCGCTACCGGCTTCGTGCTTATGATCTCGAGGATCACCCGATGCCGTCCGTTCATTTCACTTCTATGCATCTTTCCCCTTACTATGCGCATAGTATGCGAATACGATGCATAAAGTAGCACGAAAGTTTATTAATGGTCAAACAAGCTTGGGTCGATTGGAAGGGAGACACTGTAGAGGAATGCCGACGACGCGGAGCTTATCTAGCTTAAGGCCATAACCGTTCTTTGCTACGCACCGTCTTTGCGTGAGGCGATCATCCGAAGCGACGAGTATCTAGTAGCCTTTTTGGCGGAAGACCAGAAGGTAGAGGCCGGCTCCGATAAACGGGAACAACAGTATCAGGATCATCAACACAAC
>Ga0075418_10001676_pt1 | contig 25228 bp, 23 predicted proteins | sample SoiMetdeltSBSDD2_FD_81776 | JGI IMG/M metagenome (GOLD analysis project Ga0075418, IMG submission 81776) | Bulk soil microbial communities from a Populus tree surrounding site in Tennessee, USA - Soil MetaG P. deltoides SBSDD2 | ecosystem: Environmental > Terrestrial > Soil > Tree plantation...
GCGCGTCCGCATGGTCGACGTTCACTCAACGCGCTACGGCATCGCGCGCCGTTACATGATCCGGCTGCGCCGCGACGACTTCGACGACCCCCACGAGCTCGCCAAGATGGCGGCCACCGTCGGCATTTCCCTGCAGGACTTCCGCAGCGAGTTCGGCTATCTGATCGAGACCGAACCGCCGCCGCTCATCATCGATCCGCGCACGCACACGCTGGTCGAAGCTCCGCGTCGGTAACAAGCTCAGACGCGCTCCCCGTCGAGCGTTGGAACGAGTTGCGCACCGGCCGCTGAGATCTCGTCGAGCGCACGCTGCGCATCTCCCGGACGGGCATCGATGCCCGCAATCGCATCCGGCAGAACGCGGACTTCCAGACCGGCCCGGAGCGCATCCAGGGCCGACTCTCTCACGCAGTAATCAGTGGCGATCCCCGCAAGGTACACGCGCGTGATGTGCCGATCGCGCAAATCGTCCAGCAGCGGTTTCCCATCGGACGTGTGGCCTTCGAACGCCGAGTAGCCGTGTCGCTGCGGATCGTCGCCCTTGTTGACGACGATGGCGTCCGGCGGCAGTTTCAGATCGGGATGAAACTGCGCTCCCGCGGTCTCCTGCACGCAATGCGGCGGCCAGTCACCGCCGTACTCCCTGAAATGGCCCGTGATCGCCGGATGCCAGTCGCGTGTGGCATACACGGGCATCCCGCGGCTGCTCGCGTCGGCTACGTGGCGATTCACCGCCGGAATGATCTCGACGCCGCCTGGAGCGGCGAGCGCGCCACCGGCGCAGAAATCCCTTTGTATGTCAACGACGAGCAGCGCCGCCGTGGGCTCCTCCGTCATTGCGCTGACCTCAGAAACCATCGATCGAGCATAACGTGTCGGGTGAACGCGCGCGAACGCAGCAGCGTCCGGCCAAGAGCTTTCACCATCGGAGCCAGGGGTTTCGGCGTCGGCGCGGATGGGCTGTGTGCCGCGAGCATCGCGGTCTCGTATGGCTGCAGGGCGTCGCGAGTAACCCGTCCGTGCGCTGCGATCAGCATGCGCGCGGCCAAGAGCCCGGACTCAACGGCAGGACGAATGCCTTCGCCGCTTTCCGGATATGCAAGACCTGCGGCGTCGCCGATGATGAGTACGCCGTCGGCGACCAGCGGCCGTACGCCGGCACCGCGCGCGTGATACGCGTGACCGCGCCACCTGACCGCTGAGGATCTGCTCAAACGCCCGGTGGCGTTGAGGAATGCGTCGAAGTCCCGCAGATGTTCGGTGAAGCCTTCGTGCAGGCGGCGGCCGATCCCTATGTTCAGATAGTCTCCCTTTCTGACGCACCACGCGTATCCTTCGAGGTCGCGGCAGAAGAACAACTCCGGTATCTGCTGATCGATAGATGAGTCGTCCCCGTCAAGGGGGAACTCCGCTTCTTTGGCGATCACGGGATCCAGTGGGTCCCGCTCCCCTTGAAGTTGTCGCGCGACTGGACAGAAGTGGCCACCGGCGCCGATCACGACCGGCGACTCGATCGCATCGTTGGCGATCCACCTGTCGCGCTCGCGCCTGATCGCGGTCAGTGGACGATTGTCGAGCACACAGACCTGGGCCCGTCGGAGCAGAAAGTTGTCGAATTCACAGCGGCGGATAGCGTAGCTGACGACGCTCGCATACGTCGTTTCGACGGCGGGTTGACCGATCACGCTCGTCCGGAAACCAGTGATCTCTTGGAGGACGAGACCGGTCGCACGGTACTCGCCAGGCTCGAGGTCGAGGGCGCGAAACACGCCTGGCGTCACCCATCCACCGCACACCTTGTCGCGAGGAAAGCGGGCGCGATCGAGGACGACGACATTCCATCCCGCGAGGCGAAGCGCACGCGCACAGGTCGAACCAGCGGGTCCGCCGCCGACGATCAACGCGTCACAGCTTCGCATTATTCGTAGGGCCGGCTCGCTGGGGTCGGCTAGTAGGGGCCGGCTCGTAGGGGCCGGCTTCAGCCGGCCCATCCGGCCCTTCCTGGCTCGCCGCGTACATCTCCGCGCGCGTCCAGTACGGAGGCGCAGTCTCGAGCGGTACGAACACGACCTGGAACAACTGCATCCAGCCTGTGGTGAATGCGGCCTGGGAGGCGGCGAGGTACAGCTCCCACGCTCGATGAAATTTCGCCCCGAACTTCGCGCGAACCTGCTCTTCGGCGTTCTTGAAACGCGCACGCCAGTGCAGGAGTGTCCGTGCATAGTGCAACCGTAGGTTTTCGACGTCAACGATCGACATTCCCGCCGGCGTGAGAACCTGCGTCACGACTTCGGCCAGTGTCGGTGGATATGCGCCTGGAAAAATCCGCCTCTGCGTCCAGGCGTTCAGCGGACGCGGCGCATCGCGGCCGATGAAGTGCAGAAGCCCGCGGCCGCCGTCCCGGCGGACAACGCGGCGAAGTACCTCCGACAGCGATTCGTAATGGTGCAGGCCGACGTGCTCCAGCATGCCGACGGAGACAAACGCGTCGTACTCTCCCCGCATGTTGCGATAGTCATCGTCAATGAACTCGACTCGATCGGTCACCTCTTCGCGTCTGGCGCGGGCCTTCGCGTAGGCCAGTTGCTCGCGCGACACATTGAACGCCTTCACGTGGACACCGTACTTGCGCGCCATGTGCAGCGCGAGCGTTCCCCAGCCACATCCTGCTTCGACAACGGACTCCCCCGGCTGCAGGCGGAGCTTGCGGCAGACGAGATCGAACTTCGCATGCTGCGCCGCCTCGAGCGTCATCTGCGGATGTTCGAAGTACGCGCACGTGTAGACGAGATCGTCGTCCAGCCACTGCTGGTAGAACTCGTTGCCGAGATCGTAGTGATGATGGACATTGCGCCGAGCGCTGGTCAGCGAGTTGGGACGCTCGAGCGCACCGCGCACACGCTCCCGCCATGTCGGTGGGCCGAGCGCGACGCGTGTCAACGCCTCCACCACCGTACCGAGGTCCCCGCGAATTTCGAGCCGGCCGACGGTGTAGGCGTCGCCGAAACGAAGGTCGGGATCGACGATCAATCCGATGAGCGTGGCACGGTCATGTACGAGCACGCTCCCGATCGGTGACGCATCACGCGCGTACGGTGAGCTGCCGTCCCACAACTCCAGCCGCACTGCTGCGGGTGCAATCGCCCGCTGCAGACGGGCGGCCAGCCATCGATCGAATATTCGGGCTGGCGTCTGAAGCGTGGTTGTGTAGCCGTCAGCAACTTGCGATCGCTGCATACATGTAGGCTTCCAATAACCCGTGGCACGAACCTTTAAGGTTCGTGCTACAGGCGCCTAGGATTCCAGCCGGAAATACTGGATCAATCGCACCGTTGGGTCCATGCCCATAAGGGTGCGGACGCCCATCTCATCCGTTGGTGGGCGGCCATGTTGCATCAGTCCGGCCACATGCCTTTTAACGCCACTCGCTCGGAAGTCGTGATGATTACGGGCGCCTCGGCGGGTGTCGGCCGCGCGGTTGCGCAAGCCTTCGGGCGCCGCGGCGCCTCAGTTGGTCTATTCGCGCGGGGACGGGCTGGCCTTGAAGCGGCTGCTCGGGACGTCGCCGCCGCTGGTGGCCGGGCATTGATTCTCAAGGGCGATGTCGCCGATGCCGACCGCGTCGAGGAAGCGGCCGCGGCCCTCGAGCAAACCTTCGGCCCCATCGATCTCTGGATCAACAACGCGATGGCGAGCGTCTTCTCGCCCGTCCTCGAAATGGAGCCGGCCGAATACAAACGGGTCACCGAAGTCACCTACCTCGGCATGGTCCACGGAACGCTCTCGGCGCTGCGGCGCATGAAGGCGCGCAATCGCGGCGTCATCATTCAAGTGGGATCGGCACTGGCGTACCGGGGCATCCCGCTGCAGTCCGCTTACTGTGCGGCGAAACATGCCATGGAGGGTTTCTGCGACTCGCTTCGCGCAGAGCTGCTGCACGACGACAGCGCGGTCGCCTTGACGATGGTTCACCTGCCGGCGCTGAACACGCCGCAATTCGGCTGGGTCAAGAGTCGGCTGGCGCGACGCGCCAAACCGGTGCCGCCGATCTTTCAACCTGAAGTCGCCGCCGATGCCATCGTGTGGGCTGCAGACCATCCGCGCCGTGAGTACTTCGTCGGCTTTCCGACCGTCGAGGCGATTGTCGGCGACCGCGTCGCCGCCGGCCTGGCGGATCGCTACCTCGCACGTCACGGCTACAATGCGCAGCAAACCTCTGAACCGGAAGATCCGCAACGTCCACACAACCTCTGGTCGCCTGTCGACGATGCGCGTGACTTCGGTGCGCACGGACGGTTTGACAGATCCGCCCGGTCGTCCAGCCTCGAGCTGGTGATCTCGAAGCATCATCGCGCCTTCGCGGCGCTCGGCGTCGCACTCGCCGCTGCGACGCTCGTGTACTTCCGTCGAGCGGCCTGACGGACGCTACAACTCGAAGCCCTCCCTCAGCGGATCGTCGTCATCCACGAAGAACGTATGCTCGCCCGTCACGGAAGCTGTTGCCTCGATGTCCGTGATGATGGCGGGATACTCACCGACCTGCGTTCGTCCGGTGACGCGGCCGCGATGCAGCGTGCCGATGATGCTTTCGTGCACGAACGGATGATCGCCAAGCAGCAGTCCCATTGCATCGAGCACCGACATGACTGCTGACGTGCCAGCGGCGCACGGCGACCGATCAACGGCGCCATTGGCGAACACCGTAACGTTTCGCAGATGTGCCTCGGGATCCTGCGGCGGACCCGTGAAGATCACTCCCGCCACTCCAGAGAGCGTTTCGTCCGCAGGGTGCGACACCACCATCGCCGCGTTGACGGCGGTACGAATGTCGATGCCCAGCCGGCGCAGCTCGGGCAGTCGCGATCCATTCAGCGGAATGCCGATGGCCTCCGTATCGACAATCGCATAAAAGACACCTCCGAACGCAATGTCGACGCGGAGTTCGCGCGAGCCCAGGCGCACGCTCTGACCGCCGCTCCATACGAAAGACGGCACGTTGGTGAACATCACTGAATCCACCGTGTACGCATTTCCGTGCGTCTGGAGGCGCGGGCGCACGTGCACGGTTCCGGCGACGGTATCGAACGCAATGGCTACCTCCTGACCTGCGACGTCAGACGCAATGAGCGACAGCAGATTCCGCTCGAGCGCAATCGTTGCCGCCGCAATGGCGCCATGACCCGACATGGCGGGATACCCTTCGTTATGAAAAAAGATGACGCCTGCATCGGATCCCGGCGACACGGGCTCGGTGAGTATCGCGCCACACATGTCGCGGTGTCCCCGGGGTTCGAGCACGAGCGCACGCCGGAGATCGTCGGCGTGGCGTTCCATCCAATCGCGCTTCTGCGCCATCGTCTTTCCGGATGGCCGTGGCATGCCTTCAACAATGAGCCGTAGCGGCTCGCCGGCGACATGCGCATCGATCGTTTTCAGGGATTGACGCATGCGTCTCCTTCGATTCAGAAAGGCTGTGATGCTCTGCGAAAAGGACAACGATCCGACCGGTATAGATGCCGCTCGGCAGCGGATCGACGCGTCTTGTCGACAAATAGCGTCATTTTTCGTGGCGTATCGTTTGCACTTGAGTCTAGTGCCTGCCGTTTTACCTGGCGGATTGATGGTTCCGTTCACAGCTCTCGTGCTTTCCGTCGCCATCTTCATCACACCACTGAACGCCGACGCACAGGGCCGCGGACGTGGGGTTCGCTTCGACGTGCCGTCGGTGGCCGGACGCGTTAACCAAGAGCCAGCGTTTGCGCGCGGCTATGCCGACGGGTTCAAGCATGCTCAGGAGGATCGGCGGGAACGCCAACGCTACGATCCGGTCGGGCACCGCGACTACCTTGAGGCCGATCAGGGATTTTCGCGCAGCTATGGGACGCTCGAGGCGTACAGAAACAACTATCGCGCTGGATTCCGAGCCGGCTACGACGCGGGCTATCGCGACGACACGGGCAAACGCCAGTGACTTCGATCTAACGGGTCGGCGCTGCTGGCGTCGAGACTTTCAGCGTCGGCAACTTCATCTCGAACTCGACTTCGCGTGCCGCGGAGAGCTGCCGGAAGATGTCGCGATCGATCATCAACCGCGGATTCTCCCTCACGCGGGCCACGCGCTCCGTGAAAGTCCCTGAGGGTTGATTGAGTGTCCCCGACCAGGCGTAGGCCCCGACCTCGAGGTAGACATCAATTGGCAACACCTTGCGCCACCAGTCGATCGTTCGTCGCGTCGTCACTTCGGTAATGAACGCGCCACGGCTCAAGTCGTCGGGATACTCCCAGCAGCAGAACTCGAGAACGCGATAATCCCTGCCGCCGTCACGAACCGTGTAGAGCCAGCTTGTCGATGAAGGGCTGTGGCCAGGCGAGAGGAACGCTGTGACACGAAGTGGACCGACCTGAATCACATCGCCGTCAAACAGCGCGCGATCGACGGTCACGGCTGGATAACGAGGTCCCGGACCAGCAGCCGTCAGGAATGGACTCTGCGCGTGGATGCCGCGCTGCAGGTACGGCACCTCGGCGAACCCTGCCATGACCTGCGCACCTGTGCGCTTGCGCAATTCCGCAGCCGCGCCTGACTGATCGACGTGACTGTGATTGAGCAGGATGGCTTTGACGTCGGTCAGCTTGAAGCCCATCGCCTCGATGTTCTTTTGCGTCGCATCGACCGATGCTTCGTAGCCCGCACCCATGAGGATGTGACCCTGCGGTGAGGTGAGCAGGTAACTCTCGCCGTTCTGCGTCCCGACGAAGTACAGGTTCCCCAGAATCCTGAATGGTTCCGCAGGTGACTGCGGCTCCTTGATCTGCCCACGGATTTCGACGGAGGTCACGGCGAGCCTCTTTCCGGCCTCTGCGTCCTGCGCCGTGAAGGGTGGCTTGGGAACCTGTGCGTGCAACGAATACGCACAGACGAGAAAAACTGTGACGAGGATCGTCTGCCGCATGGCGGCAGAGTATACGCGGATCATGACTTCGACGATCCCTGGCGCGGCCGCGTGCTCGCGACGGCAGGATGCCCGACGAGAACCCATAGACGCCCCGGCGTCTTCTGACGGTCGCGCAGCCGTTCGATCCGGACATTGAATTCTTCCGCCACCGCAATTCTGTCGACGCCACGAAGCCGTGGTGAAAGCCGCTCAAAGTCGGACATCGGCATCACGCAAACGGCGCCTGGATGTGTCGACAGAAACATGACGGTTTCGTCGTCGCCATCGAGCGCCACGACATGACGCCGCGAGTAGTAGATGAGACTTGAAAGGCCGTATCGTCCCAGCAGCCCGATCGGCGCATCACTCTGAGAAAATTCGGTGGCTTGTCGCGCGAGAAGCGGCATCGGCTTGAACGGCTCGATGATGCGCGGCACCACGAACACGCCAATCAGCCCGAAGACAGCGGCTAGCATGCAGGTGAGCGCGTACGTCGCCGGAACCAGCCTGCGCTTCCATATCGCAGCGGCAATCGCCGCGGCGCCTATGCCGAAGACGCCGGGCACGACCCACTTCAGTATCGTGTCGCCGGGCGCCAGAACGTCCAGGAAGAGTCCGGTGGCAGCGGCCGCGAGGATCGACGCCAGGGCGATGATGGCCATCGGCACGCCCCACCAGAGCGCGTCGTCACCCGTGTCCGCGAGGCGATCGACGAACACTCCGATCACAAGCGCCGCCGCAGGATAGGCGGGAAGCACGTAATGCGGCACTTTCGACCGCGACAACGAAAAAACAAGGAACACCGAAATGAACCAGGCAGCCGCGAAAATGACGGGTTGTCGAGCCGCCCGGTCGAGTGACGACCATCGCCACGCCATCCACGCGATGCTCGCCACGAACAACGCAGACCATGGCGCAGCGTCTCCAGGCCAGACCTTGAAGTAGTAGAAGAACCCGCGAGCTGGCGCGCCGAACGACTCCTCCGACAGCACTCGCTCGACGATTTCATGGCCAAGCGCAAAGTCCGTGAACGCACGTCCATGCTGAACGACCATGACGACATACCAGGGCAGGACAATCGCGAGGGCAATCGCCGTTCCGATGAGCGGTCGTGTACGCGCGAACAGTGACCAGTCGCGGCTGAACGCCCCATACATCGCCCAAATCGCAACAGGCAGCAAACCGACTGGCCCTTTGGTCAGCATTCCGAGGCCGACGCACGCCCAGGCAGACAACACCCACGCCGCTGATGGTCCGGCTGAAGCCGGACCCCACCGACCATCACCCGAAGCCGGACCCCACCGACGATCTACGCCGGACGCAGGCTGCACGGAGCGAACGAATCCGTACAGCGCGGCAACGATGAAAAACATGACGGGGACGTCGGTGAGACCAATTCGCGCGAATGTCACAAATCGGAACATCGTCGACATCACGAGCGCCGCGACAAACGCCGCTCGTCGAGATGCGATCTCCGCAACGAGCAGATAGAAAACGAGGACGATACCGACGCCGGCGAGAGCCGACGGCAACCGGGCCGCGAACTCGTTGTCGCCGAACACGGTAAACGCGGCGGCCTGCGTCCAGTAGAACAGGATGGGTTTTTCGAAACGCGGGACGCCGTTCAGGTACGGGGTCACGAAGTCGCCACGCGCGAACATCTGACGCGTGGCTTCGGCAAATCGAGGCTCGTCAGGTTCCCAGAACGTTCCGTTTCCGAGTCCCGCAAAGATAGCGAGGCTGGCGACGATGAGCAGGGCAGCAATATCGCTCGAACGCGAAGTGGGGCCTGTTACCGGCATGGAAGCTCTTACATTACGCGCGTACCGAAAGATCTTGTACATGCGATGTGCTTGGTTACACCCGTGGCGGCGCACACTAAAGCGGGGCGAGATGAGGATCCGACGGTGAGCGACCTCTTTGTAGAGTCATGGGGCCTGGGAGCGCGGGCCGGACTGGTGCACGGTTCTTTGGCGACCGGAGCCGACGAGTGGCAGGCGCAGCGGCCGCTCGCCGATGAGGGTTTTCAACTCCTGGTGCTCGACCGGCGTGGCTATGGCAAAAGCCCCGCGCTCGATGGCGAGGACTTCGTTCGTGACGGCGAGGACATTGCCGATCTCATGGGCGATAGTGCCCACCTCGTAGGTCATTCGTATGGTGGCCTCGGCGTTCTGTTCGCCGCGGCCCGCCGCCCGGATGCGACGCTGTCGATGACACTACTGGAGATCTTCCGGACCAACAGTGGGTCGTCCGTTTCTTGGAGGCCGTCGGGAGCAGTCCCGACACGCGTTGGCGCCCGAATTGGTCTCCGCTGCAGTCCCGCTCGTCCCCGTCTTACGACGCGTGCGGCGGATCTGGGAACCCGGATTGCCGCTCACCGAAGTGGCCGCAGCCTCGTTTCCGAAACTCGTCGTCTCCGGCGGGCATAGCGCGGGCGACGCCATTTGCGACGACCTTGCCGACCGCATCGGCGCATCTCGGATGGTGGTCGAGGGAGCGGGCCATGAGATCCAATTCACGGGACCGCCCGTTAGTCACGTGTTGCTGGCCCTGTGGCGCTCCGCTGGCCGCGACCGAGACGCGATCGTTTGATACGCGAACAATACGTCGTCGCCCGGAAACTCGTAGATCGAACCTTAAGTCTGCTGCATGTGGGACGACCGGTTCGCATTCCCACATAACTCGCCACAACGCACACAATCGGTCGTGGCACGTACGTTGCCCGTTACGACGCACCGTCGTATGGGTTTCCTCGACACGATCGGGCAACGTAAGCCTGAATCACGCCCGACAAGTTCCCAACCGTTCGTCTCTGAGAATCTGATCCGAAAAGAGGTTGCGCCGCCCGTCCGGACAGCGCCAGTCCCGGACTCGCCGCAAACCAATCGGATACATCCCGTCGTGCTCTGGGGCGCCGCCCTCATCGTCTTCGGCGCCGTGGCTGCGGGTGCGTGGCTCGGCCTGCGGCATTCCGCAATCTTTTCGCCTGCCGCAGAAACACCGTCGGCAGCGGATGCGTCGCCCGAGGCGGCAGCCATCCGGCAACCATCTCCGAAACAAGGATTAGTACGACCGCAGGCTGCGAGTCGTCCATCTTCGAGGGCCGAGAAAGCGGCGAACGCAGGTCTGTCCGAGGCGCGCGAGGAAGCGAGCGAAGCCGGCGTACCTCTCGCCGCTCCGGTTAATCAGGTTGCGAACCTGACCGAAACGACCGCAGCGCCGTTGGAAGCCGTTTCCGATCCGATTGGGCCAGCTTCTGTTGCGGCGCTGGCCGAAGACGACTACGTGTATTCGAGTGAAGGCGGCGGGGTCGTTGCCCCGAGGCTGACATCACTCGGGTTCGTCCGTCGTCTCGTCAGCGGATTACGGGTACGCACGAGCACGATCGAGCTGGTCGTCTCGAAAAGCGGAACCGTCGAACGCGCGAAGATCTTCTCGACGCCCTCTCACTGGGAAGATGCCCTGCTCCTGAGTCGCGCGAAGATGTTTCAGTTCGTCCCCGCATCCCGAAACGGCTTCCCTGTTCGCTACCGCTTCGTGATGGACGTCGATACGAGCCCATAGTCGCTGTTATCAAAATCGCCCGGTTGTCGCCCTGCCGCCGATACCGCCACCCCCCAGCTCCCACAGAGCAGCGTTGGGCCGGCTGCAGCCGGCCCAACCCGCCTCGCCGTCGGAATGGGAACCGCTTAATACGCGAATACGTACGCGGCGCCGGAATCAGAGGCCGAATTATCGCCTTGATTGCCGTTGACGCCTCGCGCGGCGCTGTCCTCCTGATGAGCGCCAAACACCATCGTGTGACCGTCGCCGCTGATGGCGACGGCGCTACCGAACTCGTCGCCGGCGTCCGTGTTCTCACCCTTGATGTACGCGCCTGCCGTCCATTTGCCGCCGGTACGCGTGAAGAGATACGCCGCGCCCGATTCCTCCGCCTCGTTCTTGTGCTCGCGCCAGCCGTTGAAGATTTCCTGGATGAGGAACTGCGAGAGCTGCGGCGGACGAACGCCGTGTCCTGCGTTGTCCTCGAGATACGACGTGACGGCGAGCGCATTGCCGTCGCCACTCAACGCCAGCCGGACGCCGAACGAGTTGTACGGGCGCGCGTTCGGCGCTTTGATGAAGGACTGCTCGCTCCACGTAGTGCCGTTCCTGACGAACACGTACGCTGCGCCAACCCAGATATTGGCGCCTCGCCCGGGAGGCGCATCGTCCGCGCATCCTGGAGGATCGATGCCCGGCGTCAGACACGCCTCGTCGCCGGAGCCCACGGCGACGGTGTTGCCGTCGGCGCTGATGGATGTGGCAAAACCAAAGCCGTCGCTCGTCTCGCCCCTGGACGCTTTGATGTACGCCGTCTGGCTCCAGCCACCATTCTGTCGCGTGAAGATATAGAGCGCCCCTGAACCCTGAGACTTGTTATCGTCCGGCGGATTGATTCCCCTTCCTGATCCGGATTCATTGAACGCAGCCGCTGCCAACGTGTTGCCGTCGAAGCTGAGCGCGACGGAAAAGCCGAGAAGATCACCCGCGTCCTGATTTGCGCTCTTGACGTAGGCCTGCTGCGTCCACGTCGTACCTGTCCGCGAGAAGACGTAGACCGCGCCGGCGGATTGCGCCATGTCGTCGTTCTGGTTGCCGTTGATTTGACGGGCGCCACCATCTTCGGTGATCGCACCGGCCGCCAGCGTGTTGCCATCGCCGCTCAGCGCGAGCGAAAAGCCGAACTGGTCGCCGTCACCCTGGGCTGTGTTCCCTGTGTTCGAGGCTTTGATGTACGCCTGCTGCGTCCAGGTCGTCCCAGTGCGCGTGAACACGTACACGGCACCCGCTTGCGGAACCGAATCGTCATTCTGATTGCCGTTGATGCCGGTCGCGCCGCTTGCTTCCCAGTGCGCTGCGACGGCCATCGTGTTGCCATCGCGGCTCAGCGCCACGGACGATCCGAAATGATCGTTTATTCCAGGGTTGGATGCCTTTACGTACGCCTGCTGCGTCCACGATTGTCCCTGCCGCGCGTAGACGTAGACCGCTCCAGCGGCATACATGGAGTTGTCGTTCTGATTGCCGTTGACGCCACGTGACCCGCCGCTTTCGAACGGCGCACCAACGGCAATGGTGTTCCCGTCGCTGCTAAGCGCGATCGACGTTCCCGTATGACCCTGGTTTCCGCCCCCGCATGCGAAGTGGTCGTACGCTTCGGCGTTCGACGCTTTGAGGTAGGCGACCTGCTTCAGCGGCAACATCGGCGGCACTTCCCTGTTTAACGTCGGCGCCTGTGCGCGCGGGTAGCTCGAAGTGACGAGGACCGCGATCGTCGTAAGTAATGAAATGCCGGCGATGCGATGAAATTGGCACATAGCTTCTTCTCTCGATGCGGTCCGGCTGGTGGCGGGGGGCCGAACCTGTAGCGGCCGGATTATAGGGCAGCACCGAGGTGGATGATTACTGCCTTTCACGTTGCGCCTGTACACTCGAAAATGTGCCCGAGCTGCCGGAAGTCGAATACACACGGCGCGGACTGCAGCGCGCGATGGCGGGCGCTCGCATTACGCGGGTTATCCTTCGACGGCAGACCCTTCGTTATCCTCTTCCCGAGGGATTCGTCGCTCGATTAGAAAGACAGACCGTTCGGACGGTCGAGCGCCGAGCCAAGTATCTGCTCGTGGAGCTCTCCTCCGGCGAGCGCCTCTTGGTACACCTCGGCATGTCCGGATCGTTCAGTGTCAATCCGGAGCAGCTCGAGCGCCACGATCACGTCGTGTTCGAGATGTCGAACGGCAAGGTCGTGGTCTTCAACGACCCTCGGCGCTTCGGCTTCATGCGGTTACTGAACGCTCACGAGCACCGCGGACATAAGCCGCTTGCACGGCTCGGGCCGGAGCCGCTGGCGAAGACCTTCGATGCCGCCGTCCTCGCTGCGGCGTTTGCACGCCGCAAGACATCTCTCAAAGTTGCGCTCTCGGATCAGCGGGTCGTCGGGGGCCTCGGCAACATCTATGTCGTCGAGGCGCTGCATCGCGCGCGTCTGTCGCCAAAACGTCGCGCGTCGACGTTGGTGACGAGCGCCGGCGCTCCGCGCCCTGCGCTCGACGAGCTCGTGGACGCTATCAGGGACGTGTTGAAAGAGGCGATCCGGCGGCAGCGGCACACCAACGACGACAACCCGTTCCGCGTCTATGATCGCGAGCGCGAGCCGTGCCCGCGGCGCGGCTGTCGCGGAACAATCCGTCGGATCACGCAAGGCGGACGGTCGACATATTTCTGTCCGGTCTGTCAGCGTTGATGTCTCGCCGATGCAAAGTTATGGGCGACGTCGCGCTGAGCCTCATTGAGGGCGGAGCCATATGGTGGTGACCATCCAGGCAATCGTGATGGTGTTCGGGGCACTCACCGCCGCCGTCGGTGTGCTGCTGTTGTTCCTGCGGCAGGAAAGCGGTCGAAACACGATCAGGATCGTCGGCCAGGAGTTCGAGATCTCCACGCCTGCGCTGGTGGTGTTTCTCTGCGGCTGCGTAATTTTCGTCCTCCCGCTGCTGCGTCCCATGGAAGGATTGAACCGCCCGGCGTTCGTGTTCGGTTCTCCTGCTGCGCGGCCGGACGGATCATTCCTGCCGGCTGCGGCCAACGTACGTGTCGGCGGGGAGGAGCAGGAGCCAAATACGCAGATCACCGAAGCGAATGTGGTCCAGTTCGCGACTCGGGTTCAAGGCACGCTGGATGAGAACGACCGGGATTACTTCCGATTTCGGACGCCCGAAACGCTAAAAAGCAACGTCCGCGTCATCCTTCGCAAGACACGTCCGGGAGGTTTCTATGGTGGCTTCGCCGTATTTGACGTGACCGAGCGAAACCTCGGCGGCGATACGGGCGTGGGCAACGACTCCGCCACACTTGCATTCGAAGCCAAAGCTGCCACGGACTACTACGTCATGGTCACCGGCAATCGTGGACCCTACGAGCTCGAGATCCGTCAGGACTAGACGCCCCTGCTAAGCCTGGCGCGAGATGTTGGCCGGCACCCGAGTTCGCTGAGCCGCTCCGGACGCGGACTCAGAACTCGATCTGCACGCCGGCCCGCACAATGCGCGCCGGGAGAATCGCCGCGGGCTGGCGGAAGACGGCAAAACTGGGATTTTCCGTCAGGACCGGATTTGCGTTGAATACGTTGTTGATGTCCAGATTCAGTTTCGTCCGGGTGCGGCCAAACCGCAGGACCTTGCCGAACCGCAGATCGAACTGATTCCGGCGATCGCCGTACATCGCGCCCGGTGGTACGACGTTCACAGTGACGTTGGCCGCGCTGCCCGCAAGCGGGCGTCCGAGCGACGGCAGGACGACAGCGTTGGTCGCGACGAAGTTGCCGAGCACCTGCGGCCCCGGGACGCTCTGCAGCGCAGCGCTGATGAGGAGATCGATCTTCGGGATCTCGTACGACCCGAGGAATTTCACCTGCGTCAGGAACGGCGACCGCTGATCGCAGTACTCGGCTGGAAACTGGACGCCCGCGTTGGCGTCGTTCAGGACGGACAATCCCGTGAGGATCTCGGGCAGCCGTGCAACCACTTCGCAGTTGTTGATCATCGTGCGCCCGGTGCTCAATCCACCCTGCAGGCTCACGCCGCCCTGCGGCCGCATGTTGAGAATCGCGTCGACGCCGTCCCAGTGTTCGGCCAGCTTGCCGTAATTCTTTGCGAACGTGATGTAGTTGTCAGCGGGGGTGCTGAACATCGCGTCCTTGATGTTGTACAACCCTCCAATGACGTACCCGCCGCCGTCGGGCAGCCGCGGATCGCGCGGCGCGGTGATGCTGAACACGTCGAAGTCGCTCGCGGATCGCGCACGGTCGTCGACGACGTTGAAGTTCCCGTAGACACGGCGGAAGTAGCTGAATTCGACCGACATGCGATCCAGAACCTGCTGCTGCACGCTGCCGGAGAACTGCCAGCTGTACATCCGCTTCCCCCAGCCCCGCAGAATGCTCGGATCGTAGGTGCTGGCCGGACGCAGGCTGCCGAAATCGGTGTTGCTGAGCGCCCCGCACTCGCCATTCGCGGCAAAATTCAGCAGGTCGCACTCGGGACGGAAGTTGCGGTTGGCGTCGTTCCACGAGCGCGTCGCGGTCGTGACGACGCGCTGCGCCGGATTGAGTCCGTCGCCGAAGATCACGTTCGCGTCGTTGCCGCGAAGCGCCTGTCCCTCCACGTACTTGCCGAACGAACCCTTCAGCGCTGTCTTCCCGTTCCCGAACAGGTCGTACGCAGCGCCTGCGCGCGGCGAGATGTCGTGCCACGAAATGCCGTCGGTCGCCGGCAGCGTGAAATTGCGATTGGGCACGAGCGGCGCCGGTCCGATCCGCTGTTCCGGGAACGAGCTGGCGAAGTGGTCGTAACGCAGACCATAGGACACCGAGGCACGCTTGATGGTCCACCGGTCCTGCGCGTAGACACCGAGGTCGGCGTCAAGATCAGCGAGCTGGAGGAACGGCGTGGCGTTCATCGTGATCTGATTCGGCACGCCGTTGTTGGTGCGGTACCAGAACGGCGCGTCGAAGTTCATGACCAGATTCTGCTTGCCGCCGATGTTGTCGGAGACGCCGAACTTGTAGCTGTGCGCGCCGGTGATGTAGGAGAGCGCCACGCGGAACGGCGTATCGTGGCTCTTGTTCCGCATGTTCGACACCGTGGACGCATGGTGCGTGATTCCGAGTGCCTGATCCTGCACGCCAATCAGGTTCTTCGCGATCGCGTCAAGGTTGTACGCGGAAACGTCCTCGAGGCTGTCGCCGACATCGGGAAGCCCGAACGGGTGCGTCCGGCGGCTGTTGATAAAGCGGTGATAGACGACGGCTTCGAGCAACAGGCGCGACGTCAGCGGCGCGGTCCATTCGGCATTCCAGCCGCCGTTCGGCCAGTAGCGCTGCGGCAACCCCGACTCCGCCGACACGATTGCGGTTGTGGCGGTCGAACATTGACATGTGTACGTGTTCTCGTAGGCGAAGGCCAGCTTGTGTTTCGCATTGACCTGCCAGGTCACACGTCCTGCGCCGTTGCGCGTGAGCACGTCGGTGAACGCTTGCTGGTTCGGATCGGGATCGTAGGCGAATGACGCCGCGCTGAAGGCATTTCGATTCACGAACATGCCGGCAACCCAGTTCTGCGTTCGGTTGTAGAGAACGGTTCCGAAGAACCAGAGCCGATCGCGGAGAATCGGACCGCCGTAGGCCACGTTGACCTCGCCGCTCCGCTTCACGTTGTTCGGCGTCCGCAGACCGCGGTCCCGCAGCGCCTGCGTGAAGTTGCTGCCGGCCATCGCTTCGTTGGCAAAGGAACTGATCGCTATGCCGCTGAAGGTGTTGCCCCCTTCGCGCGGAATGAAATTCAGCCGTACGCCCGATCCGCGCTCTTCGGTCGAGACCGTCGCCGTCTCGACCGCCATCTCGGCGAATACCGCCATGTTCGGGACGCCCTGCGTGTTCGAACCGGTCTCGACCGTGGAAATCGAGACGCCATTGCGCAACATCTCGAGATCGGTTGCGCGACTGCCATGCACGGTGAGAGCGCCGCCGCCGGTTGTGGGACTACCAGTGTTGCCGCCGACGTCCACCACGCTGTTGTTCACCCCGGGAATCATCCCCGCGACGAACGAGGGATAGCGGTTCACCGGCGCGTTGTTGATGACTTCCGCGGTGAGAACGCGTTCGCGGTTGGAACTCTGCACGTCAACAACAGGTGATACGCCCGTGACGGTGACGGTTTCCTCGACCGCGCCGACTCGCATTTCGGCGTTCACGGTGGCAACGAATGTGCCGCTCAACTCGATCGCTTCGCGTTTGACGGTGCTGAAACCAGAGAGCGCGAAGGTCACCGTATAGACACCTGGCCTGAGATTCTCGATGCGGTACTGGCCCGCCTCGTTCGTGACGACGGACCGAACTTTCTCGATCAGCGCGGGACTGGACGCTTCAACGCCGACGCCGGGAAGCACTGCTCCCGACGTGTCGCGTACGACGCCCGTAATCGATGCCTGTGCGTACAGAAGGGACGGGATGAGAAGGAGTCCAAGCGAGGCGGCGCACGGGGTCATCACTCGGTGCATACGACCTCCAGACGCGGTGGCTCAGGAGCGCGCATCATATGCGATTCCGCTCTGTTTGACATACATAGCAGTGCAATGTATATAGCTTTTACGGATGGACCTCGGGAAGGACCTCGTTGCCGCATCGGCGACACCGCTCGTGCTGGCCATCCTGGCCGAAGGTGAGAGCTACGGCTACGCCATCCTCAAGCGTGTCGCCGAGCTGTCGGGCGGCCACCTGCAATGGACCGACGGAATGCTGTACCCGGTGCTGCATCGGCTCGAACGGCAGCGCCTCGTCGCCGCGAAGTGGGGAACGGCGGAAAATGGCCGCCGGCGCAGGTACTACCGGATCACGAAAGGCGGACGAGCCGAGCTCGCCGCGCAGCGTCGGCAATGGCAGGTGGTCGACGAGACCCTGCGCGTCATCTGGATGAAGGCACAACTCGCATGACCGCCACGCCGATGCCCGCGCCGATGGAGGACCAGATCGCGCAGTGGCGCCAGTTCCTGCGGCGCCGCCGTGCAATCGACAGCGGCGACATCGAGGAGCTCGAGGACCACCTCCGAAGTCAGGTGACGATGCTGAGCGATGCGGGTCTGGCCGGCGATGAAGCGTTCCTCGTCGCGGTCAAGCGCATGGGAAGCCTCGACGAGCTGTCGCGCGAGTTTGCTCGTGAGCACTCCGACCGGCTCTGGAAGCAGTTGGTGATCGGCGACGGCTACAGCGCCACGGCGCAAGCGACGCTACGCTCCGACGCGTTTGTTGCCCTCGGTCTTGCGGTCGCGGCTGCCCTCTCGATGAAGGCGCCAGCCCTGTTCGGACACCAGTTCGACGAGCAGGCGACCTTCTACCCTCGCAATGTCAGCCTGCTGATCCTGCCGCACCTCGCCGGCTACTTCGCCTGGAAGCGAGGGCTGGGTGTGATGCGCACGCTGCTGCTCGTCTTGCCGTTTGCGGTCGGCGCGCTCTTCGCGAACATCTACCCGTTCAGTGGTCCGCGCAGCAACACCGCCATGTTGACCGCGCTGCACCTGCCCATCGCGCTCTGGCTGGTAGTCGGCGTCAGCTACGCGGCCGGGCTGTGGTTCCGCGGCAACGTGCGTATGGACTTCGTCCGCTTCTCGGGCGAGTTGTTCATCTACTACGTCCTGCTCGCGCTGGGCGGCGGGGTGTTCATCATGTTCACGGTGCTGATGTTCAATGCGATCGGCATCAACGCCGAGCGTTTCGTCGGCGAGTGGCTGCTGCCCTGTGGCATCGCGGGCGCGGTGCTGGTCGCTTCCTGGCTGGTCGAAGCGAAACAAAGCGTGATCGAGAACATGGCGCCCGTACTGACGCGCGTCTTCACGCCATTTTTCACGGTCCTCTTGCTCGCCTTCCTCGCGACGATGGCGTGGACCGGAAATCCAATCGACGTCCAGCGGAACGTGCTGATTGCATTTGACCTGCTCCTCGTCCTCGTCGTGGGCCTCGTGCTCTACGCCGCCTCGGCACGCGACCTCAATGCGCCCCCCAACCTGTTCGACCGCCTGCAGGTGCTGCTCATCGTCAGCGCGCTGCTGGTTGATACGCTCGCGCTTGTTGCCATCGCGGCGCGCATTTCGGAGTTCGGCTTCACGCCGAATCGCGTCGCGGCGCTCGGCGAGAACATCATCCTGTTCGTAAATCTCGCGTGGTCCGCTGTTGTGTATGCGCGTTTTCTTACGGGCAGCGCTTCGTTTGCCGTGCTGGAGCGTTGGCAGACTGCGTACCTGCCGATCTACTCCGCCTGGGCCACCTTCGTCGTCATTGCGTTCCCGCCACTCTTCTCGTTCATCTGAACGAAACGAAGCTGCCACTGGCCGCCACACAACCGAATCGTGGCTTCGGCGGCAGCTTCGCGACATCATGAACGCCAATCACGGCAGCGCAATCATGCGGCAAGCTTGGCGCCGAGCACCTCCATTCTCTCGATTACCGGCGGCGAGGCCAGCAGGTCCGGCGCCTGCGCCATGAGCGCCTGGGCAATCGGACCGTTCAGGTGCTTCTGGCGGGCCTGTTCATCGCGGAAGGCGTCGACGATCGCGAACGTGGACGGCCCGAGTCGCAGCGCGAACCAGATCGGGGTCGTAGTCTCCTGATTCGCGAGCTCGAGCCCCTGCTTCAGGAATGCGGCGACCTCGTTCTCTTTACCGGGCTTCGCCTCGAGGCGGACAAACAAACCTAGCGTGACCATATGACATCTCCTTGTGAACCCAAACATGTGGCTCACAACCCGCAAGCTTAGAGGCCAGCGCGTTCAGCGGCCAGAGGCAGGAATGCCATGGGTTGTCCGCAGTGCTCGATGCCTTTCAAACCGCCAACGAGCTGATAGGCGTGGGCAGGCTCTCGGTACCGCGTTTTGAGGTGAGGACGGTCGGAGTTCGAAAGACCGTGAAAACCTCGCATGGCCTCCGCGTTCCAGTTCATGCCGTCGATGGAACAATCCCCGACTGTGTTGTCGTTCCGGCGATCGGGTTCAAGATGCCGGGCCCGTTGGAGGCCGCATTGGCGAGATCCGATGTTCGCGATGCGGCCGCTGTGCTGCGTCACTGGGCCGGGCGCGGCGCCACGATGAGCGCCGCCTGCATCGGCACCTTCGTGATGGCCGAATCAGGCCTGCTCGATCGTCAGCACGCGACCACCACATGGTGGCTCGCGCCGCTGTTCCGCAAACGATATCCGGAGGTGCTGCTCGAAGAGTCGCACATGATCGTGCAGTCAGGCCGCTTCGTTACGGCGGGGGCCGCTCTGAGCCATATGGATCTGGCGCTCTGGCTGGTCAGGCGGACGAGTCCGCAGCTTGCGTCGCTCACGGCGAAATACCTCATCGTCGATTCGCGGCCGTCGCAATCCGCCTACGCGCTGACAGACCACCTCGTGCACGCCGATCCGATTGTGCAGCGCTTTGAACAGTGGGCACGCACACGCCTCACGCGCGGATTCACTCTCGGCGCGGCGGCACGGGCTGTCGGATCCAGCAAGAGGACGCTCGCGCGGCGCATGCAGAACGTGCTTGGAAAGTCACCGCTGTCTTACGTACAGGGTCTACGGGTGGAGCGCGCCGTACATCTACTGAGGACGACGAATGCAAGCGTCGATGAAGTGGCGGCGCGCGTCGGTTACGCCGACGGCGTCACGCTGCGGGCGCTTCTGCGGCGGCGGCTTCACCAGGGGATCAAGGAAATTCGACGAACTCCCTGACGGCGACGACAACTTTTACGTCGCTTGGCCGGCGGGCAGCCGATATCGCTCTCTCAAAAGACGAAGGTGATGGTCGGTATGCCCAAGAATGATGTAGACAAGCGCACGTGCGCTTATCCGGAAGCCGCTCGCGGTCCCGATGTGAAGCCACGCGGCTGAAGGGACGCCACTGGCGAGTGCCAACGTACTCGCTCGCTGCACCTTGAACTCCGACCCAAGTTCGTTCACGCTGCGCAGATTGAACTGGCCCGCGGGCACATAGCTTTGCTCGTCGAACCCGGGCATCGCTGTCGTATCACCGCGGCTGATCCGCAGGATCCGATAGGCAAAGATCCGTTCCGAATCGAGGAGATGGCCGATCACCTCTTTGACCGTCCACTTTCCTTCGGCGTATCGAAACATCGCGCCCGATTCGCTCAGCCCTCCGCAGAGAGCCTCGAGCTCGCCTGCCTGCGCCTGAAGGTGTTCCCCAACACGACCATCTGGAAACATGGCAAGGTATCGTCCGTAGACCGGCGCTGCTTCCTCAGGTAGTGGCTGTGAGAGTGTCAGCATGGCTCACCGTCTGCGTGTCCTTGCGGGCTTTGCGGTATCGGCAGACCGGTAGCGTGCCGCCATGATCAGCAAGTCCCGCAACACGACGTCGTCAATCAATTCGAGCCGGACGAGGACCGTCGGCCATGGTACGTAGTGGTCCTTGATGTAGTAGACGTCCGGATCCCCTTCGACCAGCTCATCGCGAACGTCCTCCCCCACGACGACCACCAGCGTGCCCGGCTCGGCGGACCTGTGCGTCGCGATACATGCGGCGATCTTCTTGTTCGCTTTCAGGCAGGGTCCGCTCCAGGCCTTTCCCTCTTCGAGTCCCGCGATCTGCAGGCCCACCTTACGCACGCGGGCGAAGTCGGCTTTGCGCGCCATGGCGCGCGATTCTACTTGACCGCCACGCGGTTTCTCGATGATTGGTTGTTGAAGAGTGCTGCACGTCGATTCCGCCCTGCTGGATCTCACAGAGTGGCTGTGCCGCCGGTTTCAGGTGCTCACTGGCCGGACCAACGTGTGGTTGGCCTTCCAATTGACCAACTTCAGCATCGTCGTGTTCTTTGTCTGGGCCGGGATGCATTTCCAAATTGGCGGACGGCTGTTCCGGATTGCGCTGACGGCATTCTGCGGCGGTCTGCTTTACCTGCTCACGCAGACACTCTTCAAGGTGCCGGTCGAGACGTACGAAAAGAATGAATATCGGCGCGTCTCACGAGGATTCCGGAATCCCAGGCGCGTGCGCGACGCGCTGCTGCGTATCGCGTTCCTCACGTTCTCGCTCATGCTTTTTTTTCCGGTACTGTTCGTCTATCAATATCCGCAGGTGCTCGCCATTCTCAATCTCGGCGTGAGCAGCTTCGTCGTTGGGCATGGACTCACGGTGCTGACGACCGTCGTGCTGTATCTGCTGGCGTGCGATCCACTTCCACCGTGCCAGAGCAAGGTGCGCGAGTGGTTGCGGTCGCTTGTTCCTGCGCGACGTGTTCCCGCCGCAGTGCCGGAAGACTAGGACCCTGGCGTCAACGACCTTTGAGGGCGTCTCGCAGCGTGTCGGCAAGCGACCCCAGCGACGTCCGGGGCGCGGCGTCCTCCCTGTCCGCATACTCGCGTAGCTCCGCTTGCTCGCGCTGCTGCGCCAAGGCTTTCTTGCTGAGGCGTATGCGGCGGCCACTGGCATCGGCCTCCAGCACCACCACCTCCACTTCACTCCCGAGGGGAAACGCCTTCACCAGGTCCGCATCGCGATCCAGGCCGGTTTCGGAAAGCGGTATCAGGCCGGTTCGCCCTGGCGACAGGAACACGAACACACCGAACCGTTCGTGACGCTCCACCTTCCCGGTCACGATTGTGCCGGGCGCGAATACGTCCTGTGGTGTCGTGGCACCAGCGGCCCGTGAGGATCCTTCCTGGATGAGCGCGATGCCGATGCGCTTCTGCGCGAGGTCAACGCTGAGAATCTCGAACGCAGCGGTGGTGCCGACGGGTACGGATTCGGCCCAGCCACGAGGCCGACCGGTGGGAGGGAACGTGGAGGCATGGGCCAGCCCTTCGATGCCAGGCTCCAGCTCCACGAAGGCGCCGAACTCCGCCACCCGCGTCACACGGCCGCTGCGCACCTGGCCCACCTCGTAGGTCGTGCCCACGGTGCTCCACGGATCGTCTTGCAGCTGCTTCAGCCCAAGCGAAATCTTCCCAGTGCCGTCGTCAACGCGCAGCACCTTGACGGTGATCTGATCACCGGGGGCGACCACCGCGCCGGGCGTGGTGGCGCGCGACCAGCTCATTTCGGATACATGAAGAAGGCCCTGAATGCCGCCGCCTAGGTCGACGAAGGCGCCGAAGTCGAGCACCGATGCCACGCGGCCCGCCAGCACGGCGCCAGGCACGATCGACTTGCGTACGGCCGCCGCACTCGCCTGCTGTTCATCTTCGAGCTGTTTCCGCCGCGAGACGACGATGGACTTGCCGCCGTCCCTGTACTCGATGATGCGGAACGTGTAGGTCTTGCCAACGTGCAGCGCGGGGTCGGCGGTGCGAGACGTGTCGATCTGCGAGAGCGGACAAAAGGCACGCACGCGCGCAATGCGCACCTCGTAGCCTCCCTTGATGGCGCTCTCGACCTTGCCTTCCACGGCGAGTCCGGCCTGGAATGCGTTCTCCAGCTCGCGTTGCGTCGCGGCATTGCGCACGCCCTTGCGCGACAACATGACGCCACCACTGGTCGAGACGACGACGGCTTGAATGCGATCGCCGATCGACACCTCGATGTGGCCGTCGTCGTCCTTGAGCTCGGCAAGGTCGATCTGCGCCTCGCTCTTTCCTCCGACGCTGACGAAGGCCACTTCCGCACCGAACGCGACGATGGTCCCCTCGATGGTTTGGCCCTGCTCGAATCGACGCGCCTTGACGGACGCCTCGAACATGGTTGCGAAATCTTCTTCCTGCTGAGTCACGGCCGCTCCATCAGATATGGTACGCCGGCGATTATACGGGCGACTCTCCCGCTCTCGTGCGCGGCGGTCTAGCGGCTCCCACAACGGAGCGCGTCACGGTCACGGATTGGTGAGCCGTACGATCGCTCACCGCGTCTCGGCCAACTCGGATCAGGACGCTGCTCTCTGCGAAAACGGTTTGATGAGGAATCCCTCTCCGAGATCGATGGAACCTGGCAAGGTGAGGGTGCCGGACTTCCGCTCGGCGATGACGGCGGAACCGAAGGCGATCTTGCCCTTGGCGCTCACGTTGCCGGGGCGGATTTCACGGATGCGTGCATTCTGAATGCGCAGGACCGCGCCTCTCACGGTGAGGGTGAGATCGACGGCGAACGTCAGCTTGAGCAGCGGCGTGTTGTTCATCAGGATTTCCACAGCCGGAGCGTGCCTGGAATCGATGTCATGTTCCGCAAGCGGCACGACGACCGACTCGTCGGGCGGGTACTGTCGCGGATCTGCGTACTGCAGAAGAGACTTGTACTTGCACCACGCTCCGGCCATGATGTCGGCGAGGCGGACGTCGAGGAGTTCGCCGAAGCGCCGCGACACGTCGTCGACGACCATCTGCCGGACGGGCGCCGACCACCCCTTCGCCTCGTCGTGATCCGAGTCGATCGCGGACGACAGCTTCTGTGACAGCTCTTCCTTCGACATCGGGAAGAGATCGCCTAGCGTTGGTTCAGCATTCGGCATATGAGCCTCATCTCAATGTGGCGACGGAAAGAGCATTTCCCGAATCGACTGCGTGCCGGGATCCGCGGTATGTCTCACCCGGATCTCGGGGCTCACCGGATTCATGACCGATGGAATCCGCTGGTCGCCCGCATCCGAATACGCGCGCGTGACGACTGTGGGGAGCGGCACCTGAGGCGGCGGTGCCTTCAGCGGCGAAGACAGCCTCCGACGAAGCAGGAGGACGATTGCGGCGCCCAGCATTGCCGACGGGATGATGATGGCCCAGGCCGGAACCCGCGGAAGCACGATCAGATCGACTGGCACGGCCGCCGCGAGCGGCGTGCGGGCTGCCGGTTGCTGCTGGAACACCGTACCTGCGGGTTGAAAGTACGGCGGAAGCAGGAACGAGCGCTCGGTGACGGTTCCAACCGTGAGCCCCGCCCGACCGACCAGCGCCATGGCCTCCTCGACGCTGTGTCCGACGACGTCTGGAACGAGCAGTGCCACGGGGGTGGACGGCTGTGCCGGCGGCCCGGCAACGGGAGGGTTGATGACTCCGGGGGGAGTCGCGGGCTGCGCCTGCGACACGGTCAGGTCCAGCGCGGTTCCTCGCGGGACGCGTGCCCCTGGGCTCAACGACTGTTCCAGGATGAGATCGGCCGGCCCCGGAGCCTCACGGTTCGTCACGGTGCCGCGGGCGAGACCGATCTCGTCGATCCGCGTGAGCGCGTTACCAACCGGAAGGTGTGTCAGGTCGGGCACGGTCACCAGCTGTACCTGGGACACGGTCAGGTTCAGGAGCGTCCCGCGCGGGACACGCGCGCCGGGTCTCGGCGACTGTTCCAGGACGAGGTCGGCTGGTCCTGGGGCCTCCCGGTTTGTCACGTTGCCGCGCGTCAGGCCCGCACTCTCGATGCGGGCGAACGCGTCACCAACGGGCAGCTTCATCACGTCGGGCACGATGACGAGCTGCACTTGCGACAGCGTCAGGTTCAGCGGCGTTCCTCGACGAACGCGTGCGCCCGGTCTCAACGATTGTTCCAGGACGATCTCGGGTGGACCTGGGGCTTCCCGGTTCGTCACGGTGCCGCGCGTGAGACCCGCGTTCTCGATCCGCGAGAATGCATCACCAGCCGGCAGCTTTGTCACGTCGGGCACGGTCACGAGTTGCACCTGGGACACGGTCAGGTTCAGCACCGTCCCGCGCGGGACACGCGCGCCGGGTCTCGGCGACTGTTCCAGGACGAGGTCGGCTGGTCCTGGGGCCTCCCGGTTTGTCA
>Ga0075418_10001679_pt1 | contig 25208 bp, 22 predicted proteins | sample SoiMetdeltSBSDD2_FD_81776 | JGI IMG/M metagenome (GOLD analysis project Ga0075418, IMG submission 81776) | Bulk soil microbial communities from a Populus tree surrounding site in Tennessee, USA - Soil MetaG P. deltoides SBSDD2 | ecosystem: Environmental > Terrestrial > Soil > Tree plantation...
GGACGTGGTGCGGGTGCGCAGGCCGGGCGGATTGCAGATCCCAGCGGAAAACCTCGACCTGTTACATCGCGGCAAGCGCATCGTCGACCTCGACGTGAAGAGCGAGCCCGGCAAGCTGCTCGAGCTGGCCGCCAAGGCCGACGTTCTGCTCGACGGGTTCCGGCCCGGCACGTGCGAACGGCTCGGCATCGGGCCCGACGACTGCGCGGCGGTCAACCCGCGGTTGATCTATGCGCGCATCACCGGCTGGGGTCAAGCCGGGCCGATGGCGAAGGCCGCCGGTCACGACATCAACTACCTGTCGCAGACCGGGGCGCTGTCGGCGATCGGCTACCGCGACCGGCCGCCGGTCGCCCCGCTGAATCTGGTCGCCGACTTCGGTGGTGGGTCGATGTTCGTGTTGGTCGGCATCGTCGCCGCGCTCTACGAGCGGGAACGGTCGGGCAAGGCCCAGGTGATTGACGCCGCGATGGTCGACGGGGTGTCCATCCTGGCGCAGATGGCGTGGACGATGAAGTCGACCGGCTCGCTCAAGGACGAGCGCGAATCGTTCATGCTCGACGGCGGCGCGCCGTTCTACCGCACCTACGAGACCGCCGACGGCAAGTACATGGCGGTCGGCGCGATCGAGCCGCAGTTTTTCGCGCAACTGCTCGCCGGACTGGGCTTGTCGGCCGAGGACGTGCCGAACCAGCTCGATGCGTCGGCTTTCCCGGCAATGCACAAACTGTTCGCAGACAAGTTTGCGAGCAAGACCCGCGACGAATGGACCGAAGTCTTCGCCGGCACGGACGCGTGCGTGACGCCCGTCCTCACCTGGCGCGAAGCCGCGCAGAACGAACATCTCAGGGCGCGGTCAACGCTGGTGACTGCCAACGGTGTCGACCAGGCCGCACCCGCACCGCGGTTCTCGCGCACACCGGCCGGTCCGGTGGGCACGCCACCCCAACAGACCACGCCGCTCGACGAAATCAATTGGTAAGAGAAATTAGCTGCGAAATGAGCTGCATGAGGCAGTCGAGTTAGCTAGACTTTGCCATCATGGCTGTCCGAGCATCGAGAGAGGTCGTTTTCGAGGCGCCGCCCGAAGCGATTCTGGACGCGCTCGCCGACATCGATGAGGTGCCGACGTGGTCGTCGGTCCATAAACACGCAGAGGTTGTCGACCGGCATCCCGACGGCAAGCCGCGCCGCGTCAAGGCGACGTTCAAGATCATGGGCATCACCGACAAAGAGGTGCTCGAGTACAACTGGGGTCCCCGCTGGATGGTGTGGGACGCCAAGGACACGTTCCAGCAGCGCGGCCAGCACGTCGAGTACAACCTCACGCCCGAGGGTGAGGACAGGACGCGGGTGCGCTTCGACATCATCCTCGACCTGGGCGCGCCGATCCCCGAGTTTCTGATCAAGCGCGCCAAGAAGATCGTGCTCGACGTCGCGACCGAAAGCCTGCGCAAGCAGGTCATGGAGAAGCTCGCGTCGTAAGTTTGCATCGTGGCCGTCCGAACGTCACGCAAGCTCGTGATCGAGGCGCCGCCGGAAGCCATCATGGATGCGCTCGCCGACGTGAAGGCCTTGCTGTCGTACACGCCGGCATATCGGCGCGTCGAGATCCTCGACAGGTACGACGATGGTCGCCCCCATCACGTCCGCCTCGCGGTCCGGGTACTCGGCCGACTCGACGAAGAGATCCTTGAATTTCGTTGGGGCCCAAATTGGTTGGTATGGGACGCGGAGCAAACCAAGCAGCAGTACGCGCAGCACGTCGAGTACACGCTGCAGCCCGACCACACCGGCACGTCGACCGTCGTGACGGTCGACGTCACCGTCGAGCCCGATTCGCTGATTCCTGACTACTTCATCAAGCGAGCCGGCAAGACCATCATCGACGCAGCTAACGAGGGCCTGCGACAGAGAGTCATAAGCGGCAAGGCTTCCAATCAATCCGAGTAGATCGGAATAGCCGGCTTCTGCTCGGCGGTTGGTCGGGATATGCCTACCGGAGTCGTATTGCTTCCCAACCCGCAAGCCGCCAATCTCGTGGATGACGCCGTCGCACAAGCGAAGCGCGCCTTCGCCGCAGGTGTTCGCCAAGTGTGGTTGGGGCAGCTGTTCGATGTGGACTCGCTGGCCCTGTCTGCGCTGATCGGAGCGGCTGTGCCAGGTCTGGGCGTCGGCACCAATGCGATACCGATCAACCCTCGGCATCCGTTGCTCGTCGCGTCGTTGGCCCAGACGGCTCAGGCCGCGGCGCACGGGAAGTTCAGCCTCGGCCTCGCGTTGGGCGGGCACGAATACGAGCGCCGGGCGTTCGGCGTCTCGCAGACAAACATCGTGCAGCGGCTGCGCGAGCACCTGACCGTCCTGCGGGCAGTGCTCGACGAGGGTTCGGTGGACTTCCACGGCAGCGAGATGAGCGCTGCGCCTGAGCAGTCGGTGAGGGTGCCGGGCGGAACACCGATCCCGCTGTATGTGGCGGCAATGGGGCCAAAAGCGTTGGAGGTCGCCGGTGAGCTGTCGGACGGCACGCTGCCGTTCCTGGCCGGGCCGCGCACGATCGCCGAATTCATCGAACCCACCATCGCGAAAGCGGCCGCCGACGCAGGACGGCCGAAGCCGCGGATCATCACCTCTGTTCCGGTGCTGGTGTCCGAAGACGCCGATGCCGCACGAGCGGAAGCGGCTGAGCGATTGGCCTTCTACGAGACCATCCCGTCGTATCAGAAAGTCATCGCGCGAGAGGACGTGGCGAGCGCAGCAGACCTGGCTGCCGTCGGGACACCCGAGGCGGTTGCTCGCAAGCTGTCGTCCTACCGCGACGCCGGCGCCACCGATCTGGCGCTCTCGCCGATACGTCGTGATGACAAGGCGCTCCACGACATCTGGGACATCGCCCGCAACATCGACGCAACATAGGCTCCCTACCGTGTCGGGATGCCGCCACGTCGCCGCTCGGTGCTGATCGCACGCCTGACGGTGGACAGTCCTGGCCGGCCGCAGGAGGCCATCCTCGACGAGTTGCGCCGAGTGATACTCGACGGCGCCGTCCTGCCCGGCACACCCATTCCGTTGGCCGAGGTGGCGGAGTTGTTCGGGGTCAGCCAGATTCCCGTCCGCGAATCACTCAAGACGCTCATCGGTGAGGGCTTGGTTACCCATCGAAGCAACTTCGGCTACACCGTCGCCCAGCTCACTCCACAAGAGTTGCGCGAAATGTACATCGTCCGAGAGACATTGGAGGCAGCAGCGCTGGCCGCTTCTGTCGCTAAGGCGACCGACGAGGACCGAGCCACCATCGTCGCGGTGAACGACATTCTGCAACAGGCAATCCGCGACGATGACCCCGTCACATACCACCGGCAGAGTCGCGAGTTCCATCTCGCATTGACCCGGCCGTCGCGAATGTATCGACTCCTGCACATGCTCGAGTCGGCGTGGAATGTCACCGAACCCGTGCAGTCGATGGTGCACGTCGGGCCGGAGGACCGGGCCACCCTGCATGAAGACCACTGCGAGATGGTCGAGGTGTTCCTCAGTGGCGACGTCGAGCAATTGCTCACGATCGCTGAAATTCACGCCCAGCGACTCAATTCGGTCATCGCGACACTGCCGACGGACACCGGGTTGCTGGTGACGCCGAATATATCTTCTGTGCAATAGCTGGGTATTTCACAGGCAATACGTGCGAAATAGAGCGTGGATACCGTCCGCGCATGACCGACCTCGACACCTCACGGACTTCGGAACTACCGCCTGGCGCTGTCGTCGCCGCCGGCGACCTCGTCGAAGCGGCGGGCCATCCAGTCGGCAGCGGAGACCTCAAGCCGGGCTACGACCCGCGACTGACGAACGAGGATCTCGCGCCGCTACGCAAGCAGACGTGGACCTCCTACAACATCTTCGCGTTCTGGATGTCCGACGTGCACAGCGTCGGCGGATACGTCACCGCCGGCAGCTTGTTCGCGCTCGGGCTGGCCAGCTGGCAGGTGCTGGTAGCACTGCTCATCGGCATCGTCATCGTCAACATCTTCTGCAACCTGGTAGCCAAACCAAGCCAGGCCACCGGCGTGCCGTATCCGGTGATCTGTCGCAGCGTTTTCGGGGTGCTCGGCGCCAACATTCCGGCCATCATCCGGGGGCTGATTGCGGTGGCGTGGTACGGCATCCAGACATATCTGGCGTCGGCGGCGCTCGATGTCGTCCTGCTCAAGTTGTTCCCCAGCTTGGCGCCGTACGCCGACGTCAACCAATACGGCTTCCTCGGCCTGCCGCTGCTCGGATGGGGCAGCTTCGTCCTGCTGTGGATTCTGCAGGCCTGTGTGTTCTGGCGCGGCATGGAGGCGATCCGCAAGTTCATCGACTTCTGCGGCCCTGCAGTGTATGTCGTGATGTTCCTGCTGTGCGGCTACCTGATTTACCAGGCCGGTTGGGGCGCAATCGATCTCAAACTCGGTGAGGTGACCTACACGGGTCTGGACTCCATTCCCGTGATGCTCGGCGCGATCGCGCTGGTGGTTTCCTACTTCTCCGGTCCGATGCTGAACTTCGGCGACTTCTCCCGTTATGGCAAGTCGTTCGACGCCGTCAAGCGCGGCAACTTCCTGGGGCTGCCGGTGAACTTCCTGGTGTTCTCGCTGCTGGTCGTCGTCACCGCGTCGCTGACGGTGCCGGTGTTCGGTGAGCTCATCACCGATCCAGTCGCGACAGTGGCACGGATCGATTCCACCTTCGCAATCGTGTTGGGCGCGTTGACTTTTACGATCGCAACCATCGGGATCAACATCGTCGCCAATTTCATCTCACCGGCCTTCGACTTCTCCAACGTCAGCCCTCAGCGGATAAGTTGGCGGGCGGGCGGAATGATCGCCGCCGTCGGCTCCGTGTTGATCACGCCCTGGAATCTGTACAACAACCCCGAGGTCATCCACTACACGCTGGAAATACTCGGTGCGTTCATCGGCCCGCTATTCGGCGTGCTGATCGCCCACTACTACCTCGTGCACAAGCAGAAGGTGATCGTCGACGACATGTTCACGCTCGATGAGAACGGAACCTACTGGTACACAAAGGGTTACAACCCGGCCGCGGTGATCGCCACCGCCGTCGGCGCCATCGTTGCCGTCGTCCCGGTTCTGCTGGGCGGTTCGGTCGTCGGCATGCACACTGCGGCGCAGTACAGCTGGTTCATCGGGTGCGGGATCGGCTTCGGCCTGTACTGGACGCTCGCCACCCGGGGTCGGCTGGCCGTGCAGCCCGTCGCGTGACACAGATCTGGGTGATCAACCCGAATACCACGCAGGCGATGACGGACACGATCGAGGCGTGCGCTCGGGCAGTGGTCGCGCCAGGGGTCTCGATCATCGGGGTCACCTCCGAGATCGGACCCCCCTCGATCGAGAGCCACTACGACGAGGCCCGCAGTGTGCCGGGTGTGCTGCAGGCCGTCGAACGCGGTGAACGTCAGGGCGCCGACGGGTACGTGATCGCCTGCTTCGGCGACCCGGGCCTGGACGCCGCCCGCGAGTTCGCTACCGGCCCGGTGATCGGTATCGCCGAAGCCGCAATGCAGACCGCGAGTCACCTTGGCCGGGGTTTCAGCGTCGTCACCACGCTGGCCCGCACCATGGGCCGGGCCGCTGATCTCGCGGAACGCTATGGGATGCACCGGTTTTGCCTCGGCATTCACGCCTGCGAGCTCCCTGTGCTCGATCTCGACACCGATCCGAATGCCCGCAAGATCGTCACTGAAGCGTGTCGAGAGGCGGTGGAGTCGGACGGCTCAGACGTGGTGGTGCTGGGCTGCGCGGGAATGGCCAACATGTGCGCGTCCATCTCAGCTGAGTTGCGCGTCCCCGTGATCGACGGCGTTACCGCCGCGACGTTGACCGTGCAGTCGCTGGTCGCGATGGGCCTCGGCACATCCAAGCGGAGTGAGTTTGCGCCGCCTGTGCCGAAGGACTACTCCGCCGGGTGAACCGTCCGCCAGTGTTGCGCGATCTCGATGCGGCGCGCGAACCACACGCCGTCGTGGGACTGTACGTGGTCGCAGAACCGCTCTAACGCCTTGGTACGCGCCGGCCTGCCGGCCAGTCGACAATGCAGGCCGACGGAGAGCATCTTCGGGCTTCCGTTGCGACCCTCCGCATAGAGCACGTCGAACGCGTCGCGTAGGTGTGCGAAGAACTCGTCACCGTTGGAAAACCCTGCGGCTGAGGCGAATCGCATGTCGTTGGTGTCCAGCGTGTACGGCACCACGAGATGGTCGGTGTCGTTGACCCGCACCCAGTACGGCAGGTCGTCGGCGTAGGAGTCGGAGTCGTAGACGAACCCACCGTGCTCGACCACCAACTCGCGGGTGTGCGATGAGTCCCGGCCGGTGTACCACCCAAGTGGTGCGGTGCCGGTCAGCTCGCGCAGGATCTCGACCGCCTCGGCCATGTCGGCGCGCTCGGTATCACGATCGACCAGCTGGTAAGACTTCCAGCGCAACCCGTGGCAGGCGATCTCGTGGCCGAGTTCGCCGAACGCCTTGACCGCCTCGGGATTTCGCTGCATCGCGCGGGCGACAGCGAAAATCGTCAGCGGAATCCCGCGTCTCTCGAAGACACGCAGCAAGCGCCACAGCCCCGCGCGGGACCCATACTCGTACAGCGACTCCATGCTCATGTGCCGGTTTGGGAATGCTTCTGCCGGCGTCATCTCGGAGAGGAATGTTTCCGAAGCCGGGTCCCCGTCGAGCACCGAATTCTCCGCGCCCTCTTCGTAATTGAGCACGAACTGGACGGCGATGACGGCGCCGCCTGGCCACTTCGGGTCTGGTGGCGTACGGCCGTAGCCGACCATGTCGCGGGGATAGCTCATGCGAGGTCGCCGAACAACCTCAACCGAGCGAGGCCGCCGTCGGGATAGATGTCCAGCCGGGCTTGCTCGACAATGTGTTTCGGCTCGACAAGGAGACGGTGGCGGGTGTCGGGCAGCAGCTCCGTGCGCGGCAACAACTCGACCCATTCGCCGTCGGGACGCAACCCGGATAGCGCGGCCGCGCCGGGGCTGTTGCCGATGAAGTAGGAGGTGTCGATCTCGGCAATCCGCACGACTCCCGCGCCCGCGAGCCGGATGTGCACCCAGTCGTTGTTGTCGTCGCGCCGCCGAGCGGTCTCCCAGCCGTCTCCCATCACCTGCGCCACACCGGGAAAGATGATGTTCTGCGGTGAGCTGTAGAAGCGGTTCGAACAGTCCAGCACCAGACCCCCGTTCTCCAGCGCGGCGAGGTCGACGGGGCCCGTACCCAGGAACCGCGGGTCGGGTATGCCCTCACCATGCACCCGCAGCCTCGCGACGCCGCCGTCGGGGTAAATCGTCAATCTCACATGGGTCCAACGTTTTTCCGACGACACCTCGAAAGGGTTGCGGGTGTCGCCGGACACCTTGGCCCGCTCGACGACGGTCTCCCACCGGGGGTCTGCGGCGAGCTGTTCGGCGCGCGGATAATCGTCGATCTCGATCGCCTCGATGGACACTTCCGGCGGGTAGTTGCCTTTGAAGAAAGCAGTATCGACGACGATGCCGCGGATCTTGCCGGGCACCCCGAGCCGCACGATCGCCGCGTCGTGCCCGGGCTCGCGACGGCGGCGGGTCTCCCAGCCGTCGTACACCTGGCCCTTGTGTCCGAACGAGGCCGGCCGAAATGTGGACGGCCCCTGGTTGATGAGGTTCTCCTTCTCCGCGAAGGTCTCATCGTTCGCCCACAGGACCGCGCCGCCCAGCGGGCGCAGTGCCAGGTCGGGCAGCCAGGTGAAGTCAGGTTGCGAGTCTTGCGAGTCGGCCACCTGACCATCGTCACAGAAGGTCAAGGTCGGCGCAGCACACCGAGCCGGCGGATCGCCTCGTCGAGGGTGTCGTCGCGTTTACAAAATGCGAAGCGCACCAGATGGTTCCACGCGCCGGCGTGCTCGGCACCCGGATCGCAGAAGGCCGACATCGGGATCGCTGCCACCCCGGCGCGTTCCGGCAGTTGCGCGCAGAACTCGGTGCTGTCGTGATAGCCGAGCGGCCGCGGATCGGCGCACAAGAAGTAAGTGCCGAAGCTGTCATGCACTTCGAAGCCCAGGTCGGCCAGCGCGGAGCCGAGTTTGTCACGCTTGGCCTGTAACGATTCCCGCAGCGCGGCCACCCACGCCTCCTCGGTGTTGAGCGCGTGGGCCACGGCGGGCTGAAACGGAGCCCCGCCGACGTAGGAGAGATACTGCTTGGCTGCGCGCACACCAGCGATGAGATCCGCTGCGCCGCAAGCCCATCCGATCTTCCAGCCGGTGCAGTTGAACATCTTGGCCGCGCTGGAGATCGTGACGGTACGGCCTGCCATGCCGGGGTAGTTGGCCAATGGGATGTGGCGGTGGCCATCGAACACGAGGTGCTCGTAGACCTCGTCGGTGATGACCAGCAGGTCGGCGTCCACGGCGAGCTGCGCTAGCCCGCGAAGTTCGTCGTCGGAGGCCACCATGCCGGTCGGGTTGTGCGGCGAGTTGACGATCAATGCCTTGGTCTTGGGTGTGACGGCGTTCCTCAGCCCGTCGACGTCGATCCGGAAGCCGCGGCCGTCCTGGATCAGCGGCACGGCACCGCGGCCACAGCCCGCCATCGCGATGACGGGGGAGTAGGAGTCGTAGAAGGGTTCGATCAACAGCACCTCGGAGCCGGGTTCGACGAGCCCGAGCACCGCAGAGGCGATGGCCTCGGTGGCGCCGACGGTGACCAGCACCTCGGTGTCAGGGTCGTACTCCGTGCCGAAGTGGCGCTGGCGCTGCGCGGCGATCGCTTCGCGCAGCGGCGCGATGCCAAGGCCGGGCGGGTACTGGTTTACGCCCTCGGTGATGGCGTTCTCGGCGACCTTGAGCATCGAGGGCGGCCCGTCCTCGTCGGGGAAGCCCTGGCCCAGGTTCACAGCGCCGATGCGCGCGGCCAGCGCCGACATCTCGGCGAAGATCGTCACCGCATAGGGCTCGAGGCGCCGGACCGTCATGGGTGTCGAGCGTAGCGAGACGGCGAAGCTCCGTGCAGGTCGGAGCAACTCGCCGCAACCGATTGCAGAGAATCCTCGGTAGCTCGCCTCGCGGACGGTAGATTGGGCGACAGGAACCCGGGCCGCCGGGTTCGCTGACTGCAAGGATGACGAGGATGCCGCGACGGGTGACCATCGACGACGTGGCGCGCCTGGCCGAGGTGCACAAGGCGACGGTGTCGCGTGCGCTGAATGCCCGGACTCGGGACCAAGTCAACGCCGAGACCCTCAAGCGGGTGAAGCGTGCTGCGCGCCAGCTCGGCTATGTGCCCAACGCCATGGCTCGGGGGCTGCGGACAAGTCGCTCGATGACCATCGGCGTGATCATCCCCGACCTCATGAATCCGATTTTCCCTCCGATCGTCCGCGGCATCGAACATGTGCTGCAACCACGTGGCTACACCGTCCTCGTGGCCAACACCGACTCGCACGACGACGTCGAAGTGTCGGCCTTCGAGTCGCTGTTGCAGCGCAGGGTAGACGGGTTCATCCTGGCCACCGGGCGACTCGATGACCAGACCGTCATCGACGAGGCGACGACGGCAGCCGTGCCAGTCGTGCTCGTCAACCGGGATTCGGGCGGCGGTCGGTACCCGTTGGTCTCGGGCAATAACAGCAGTGGAATCGATTCGGCAGTAACACATCTCGTCACACTCGGGCACAGCCACATCGTCCATGTAGCGGGTCCGCTGAACTTCTCCACAACGCGTGCCCGGGCGGAGGCCTTCGAGGCCGCGGCGAATCGGGCGGGTGTGCGACACAGCACGCTCCACGCCCAGTCGTTGTCGATCGAGGCGGGTTGTCGCGCCGCGGATGAGCTGCTCGCCAGCCACGGCGAGCGTCCCACCGCGCTGGTCGCGGGCAACGACCTGGTTGCCCTCGGTCTGATCCGTCGGCTGCGCGCCAACGGGTTGCGCTGCCCCGAGGACATGTCGGTCGTCGGGTTCAACGATATGCCGTTCGCCGAGGACTTCTGGCCCCCGCTCACCACGGTGCACATGCCGTTGTGGGAGATCGGCGCCGAGGGCGCCCGCCTGCTGCTGCACGGAATCGAGGATGGCGAGCAGGAGGCCGCGACGCTGACCTTGCCGGTATCGCTGGTCGTCCGCGGTTCCACCGGGCCTGCGCCGGCCTGACCGAGGTCGCCGACGGCCGGGCCGCAACCCGTTGACACCCCGCACAGCGCTGTGTCACGATTCACTGCAATCGATTGCAGAACATGAGCGTCACACGCCGCAGTCGGTTCGACAGAGAGGTTGGACATGCGCAAGATCACTGCACTGCGCGCGATCGTCGGCATCGCCGCCATCGCGCTCGCCGCGTCGGGCTGCACCGCTGACGGCCCCGCCAACAGCGACACCGCAACGATTGGTGCCTCGCTTCCCCTGACCGGTGAGTTCAGCCAGGGTGGTCTGGACACGCAGCGCGGTTACGAGACCTGGGTCGAGATGACCAACGAGGGCGGCGGCCTGGTTGGCAAGCCGGTGAAGATCATCGTCAAGGACGACGCCACCACACAAGACACCGCCGTCAGCAATTACAACAACCTGATCGCCAAGGATAAGGTCGATCTGCTGTTGGGCAGCCAATCGTCGCTGCTGAACATCCCCGCATCGGCGGTCGCGGAAAAGAACAAGATGCTGTTCGTCTGCCCGTCCTGCGCCTCGCCCGACATGTTCTCGCGCGGGTTCTCCTACATCTTCTTCTCCCAGCAGGCCGTGGCCAGCGACCAGGCCAAGGTGTTCGCCCACTGGATCGCCAACCTGCCGCCCGACCAGCGGCCGAAGACCGCGGCCTATCCCGCACTTGACGACCCGTTCGCCGGCCCCGCGGTGGACGGCGCCGAGAAGATTCTCTCGGCGGCCGGTATCAGAACCGTCTACAAGGACCAATATCCAACCACCACGAAGAATTTCGACTCGGTGGTCAACGCCATGAAGGACGCAGGCGCCGAAATGGTGGTGCAGGGTGCGCAATTCGAGGACGGCGTCAACATGATCCGTGCGATGAACCGTGCCGGCTACAAGCCGTCGATCGTCTTCCAGAGCAGTTCGCCCACCTACGGACAGCAGTACCTCGACGGTGTGGGAGCGCAAAACGCCGAGGGCGTGTTCTCATCGGCCAGCTACAGCCCGATCGCTAAGACCGCCGACAACGCCGAGTTCGTGAAGCGCTACGAGCAGAAGTACGGCACCACGCCGCCCGAGGATGCCGCCGACGGTTTCGCCGCGGCCCAGGTGCTCGCCGCCGCCGTCAACGCGGTCGGCTCCTACGACGACCAGGCCAAGCTCGCAGACTGGTTGCGCGCCAACATAGTTGAGACCGTCCTCGGACCGTTGAGCTGGAACGCCGATGGCAGCCCCAAGGGTGAGTTCCTAGTCGGCCAATGGCAGGGCGGGGTCTCCCAGGTTGTTCTGCCGACCGATGTCGCCACCACCGACAAGATCCTGCGCTGGCAGGGCGGCGTCATCTAGGCACCGGATCGACACTAGGAGCCCCTACGATGGTCTCGCTCGTTCAAACGCTCATCCTCGGCCTGCAGGTCGGCGCGCTGTATGCGCTGATGGCCTCCGGCCTGACCCTGATCTTCGGGGTCATGCGGGTGATCAACTTGGCCCACGGCGCGTTCGCGATCCTCGCCGCGTTCCTGACATTCACGTTGTGGCGCAACCTCGGTATGGATCCGATCCTGTCCATCCCCGTCGTGATGGCCGTGATGTTCGCGATCGGGTGGCTGGTATACGTCCTGGTGATCCGGCACGTCCGCGGCGCCCACGTGAGCATGACGGTGCTCGCCACCTTTGGCATCGCGCTGGTGCTCGAGGGAGCGATGGGCTTCATCTGGGGTAACACCTCCACCGCGGTGCGGACCTCCTATACAGACGCGTCGTTGTCACTCGGGCCGCTGTACGTGCCGCAGGCGATGCTGATCACCGCGGCAATCGCGGCGTTGGTCATCGGCGGCCTGTACCTCCTGCTGAACTACACCTGGACCGGCCGGGCCATCCGCGCCGCGTCGACGAACGAAGGGGGAGCGCTGCTCGTCGGTGTCAGCGTGGCGACCGTCGCCGCGCTCACCTTCGCCATCGGTGTGGCCACCCTCGGTGCCGGCGGGGCGATGCTGTCGACGATCTATCCCTTCCTGCCTGGCACGCACTACCAGTGGATCGCCCGGTTGCTGGCCATCGTGGTGCTCGGCGGCCTCGGCAGCCTTCCCGGCGCGATTCTCGGAGCCCTGGTCATCGGGGTGGGGGAGATGGCCGCCACCAACTATCTCGGGGCAGCGTGGCCCGTCGCGGTGCCTTTCCTGGTCATCATCGTCGTGCTGATCACCCGTCCCCAGGGCATACTCGGCACCCGGCTCAGAGAGGACGCGGTCGCATGACCACGATTTCGGGGGCCTCCCGGCTGCTCGATCCGCGCATGCAGAAGCTCATCACCCGCGGCCTTGTGCTCGTCGCGGCGGTCGTGATCGTGCTTTTCCCATTGTCCCCCAGCGCATCTGCGCAGAACACGGTGATCCTGGCGTTGGTGTTGGCCATCGGGGCCAGCGGCCTGAACATCATCACCGGTTACACCGGGTACCTCTCACTGAGCCAGGGCGCGTTCATTGGCATCGGCGCCTACGTGGGCGCGATCCTGGCCACCCGGTTTCCGGACGTGCAGCCGCTGCTATGGGCGCCCATCGCCGGCGTGGTCGCCGCGTTGATCGCGATGCTGCTCGGCCTGGTGACCTATCGATCGCGGGGCCCGGCCTTCGTCATCATCACCGTGGCCTTCCTATTTCTCGTGCAATTCGTCGCGATCGAATGGGTGCCCGTCACGAACGGCACGGCCGGGCTGACGCTGCCCCTTCCGGATTGGCCCGACCCGTGGGGCAATTGGCCCTTCCACCTGGCTCTGGTGGTGCTGTTGGCGTTGTCACTGACGATGACCTGGTGGATCCGGCGCACTAAATTCGGTATGGGCCTCATCGCGATTCGCGAGGATGAAGGCAAGGCCGGCACGATCGGCGTCAACGCACCCGTTTACAAGCTCCTCGCATTCGGGGCCAGCGCACTGTTCGTCGGTATGGCGGGTTCTGTGTACGGCTACTACCTGTCCTTCGTCGATCCGATCGGCATGTTCTCGATCATCACCAGCGCGCTGATCGTGTTGTCGGTGATCCTGGGCGGCCGCGGGACGCTGTTCGGACCGGTGCTGGGCGCGTTCATCATCCAGCCGGTCAACAACTTCGCCAATGACACGTTCGGCGGAGGCAACGCGCGCCTGGTGATCTTCGGTGGCTTGCTCGTACTGCTGGTCATTCTGTTGCCGAAAGGCATCCTGCCAACCGCCGCCGCACTGCTGGAGAAGACCAGATCCAAAGGCACCGTTGGCCTTTCCGGTGCCCGGCTGAACCCGCTGGACCGGCCTCTCGCTCCTGCGGAGGCCCGCCCGCCCGCGCCGACCGGACGCACCCTGCTCGAAGTCCGTGGTCTGCACAAGAGCTTCGGCGGCAACCACGCGGTGAACGACTGCAGCTTCACCGTGCCGGAGGGTTCGATCACCGCGCTGATCGGACCGAACGGCTCTGGCAAGACGACGGTGTTCAACCTGATCTCGGGCACGATGACGCCCGACCGCGGCGAAATCCTGTTGAACGGTGAACGCATCGAACGACTTTCGCCGTGGTCGCGGGCGCACCGCGGGATCGGCCGGACCTTTCAGATCACCCGGCTGTTCCGGGAGATGACCGTGCTCGAGAACGTCGTAGCCCCGCTGCGAGACTTCTCGGTGCGCCAGCTCGGGCTGGGTGCGGTCAGCGGTTCGGAGGCCGCTCGCGCCGAAGAGCTGCTCGAGTTCGTTGGGATGTCGGCATACCGGGATGCTCGCGCCGGGGCGCTGTCCTACGGTCAGCAGAAGCTGGTCGAGCTCGCCCAGGTCCTCATGCTGGACCCGAAGTTGATCCTGCTCGACGAGCCTGCAGGCGGCATCAACCCGACGCTGATCGAGCGGATGGGCGACCTGATCCGCGCGCTTAACGCTCAGGGGACCACGTTCCTGTTGGTCGAGCACAACATGCCGTTCGTCGTCGGCTTGTGCGATCCGATCCGGGTGCTGGCCCGCGGCGCGGTCATCGCGCAGGGCTCGCCTGAGCAGATCCAGAAGGACCCGCTGGTGCTCGACGCCTATTTGGGTGACGACTACCTGCTGGAGGCGCCGTCGCGGTCCGTGAATATCCCTGTGGTGGAGAGGAATCCAGCATGATCAGGCTCGAAGGCGTAGTCGCCGGTTACGGCGGCGGCAATGTCCTGCAGGGTGTCGACCTGGAAGTGAATACAGGCGAACTCGGCTGCATCGTCGGGCCCAACGGGGCGGGCAAGTCCACCGTGCTGCGCGCGGTCAGCGGGCTGCTCAAACCAAGCGCGGGACGTATCCTGCTCGATGGCGAAGACATCACAGGCCGGACGCCCGACGCCGTTCTGGCGCGCGGTGTCACCCAGGTGCCGCAGAGCAACGGGCTGTTCGCGACCCTGACCGTGCGGGAAAACATCCTGATGGGCGCGTACGTGATCCGCAAACAGCGGGCGCTGGTGCGTCAGCGCTACGACGAAGTGCTCGACATGTTCCCCCTCGTCCAGAACAAGACCGGGGTCCGATGCGGCAACCTCTCCGGCGGCCAGCGCCGCATGGTGGAATTCGCCCGCTCACTGATGCTCGACCCGAAACTCGTTCTTCTTGACGAACCGTCGCTAGGTCTGGATCCCAAGTCGCTCACCGTGATAGACGAGGCGGTCGCCATCATGCGGGCCAAAGGCAAGGCCGTGCTGATGGTCGAGCAGAACGTGCGCTTCGGGTTGCGGATGGCCACCAGCGGCATCGTCATGGAAAGTGGCCGGGTGTTGCTCACCGGACCCGCCCAGTCGGTGCTGTCGAATCCAGAGATCGCCGACCTCTACTTCGGCGGGGCGGTACACGCACCCGTCCAATCCGACACCGCCGCCAACCAACCCACAACGGCCTGACTCAACAGAAAAGGATTCAACTATGTCCGCCTCAACCTTGAAGATCGGCTGGATCGGTGCCGGCCGCATGGGAGCGCAGCTCGTCACCCGGCTCCTCGACGCCGGGTACGACGTCACGGTGTACAACCGCACCGCCTCCAAGGCCCAGCACCTAGCCGACCGCGGAGCCGGAATTGTCAGCCGCCCAGTCGATCTCGCCGACCGCGATTTGGTGTTCAGCATGGTGTCCTCGTCCAAGGACCTCGAGCAGGTCATGCTCGGCGAGGGTGGCCTGCTCACGGGAGCCGCGTCGCCGCGCGTGATCGCCGACGTGTCAACGGTGTCCGCTGACGCGAGCGCTCTCATCCGCGAGGCCGCGAACTCGCGCGGTTCCGATTTTCTCGCTACACCGGTCAGCGGCAACCCGAAGGTGATCGCCGCGGGCAAGTTGACCGTGGCGGTGTCGGGGCCCCGCGAGGTGTTCGAATCGATCGAGCCGGTGCTGAACGTGTTTGGCCGCAGCGTCACCTACGTCGGTGAGGGCGAAGTGGCGCGACTGGTGAAGATCGCACACAACCTCATGCTCGGCGTGGTGACCCAGTGCCTTGCCGAGATCACCGTGCTCGTGGAGAAGGGCGGCGTCAGCCGCGCCGACTTCCTCGCCTTTCTCAACGACTCGGTGATGGGATCGGTATTCACCCAGTACAAGTCGCCCGCGTTTGTCAACCTCGACTTCACCCCGACCTTTACGATGCAGCTGTTACAGAAGGATTTCGACCTGGGTCTCGAGGCTGCCAATCAGCTCAAGTCGCCGATGCCGATCGCGTCGGCTACGCGCCAGATCGTCGCTGCCGCAGTTGGATCCGGTCGTGGCGACGACGAGGACTTCGCCACTCTGCTGCTGGAGGTTGCCCGCGGCGCCGGGATCGCGTTGACGCCGGAGAACGTCTCGGTGGACGCCGGCCCCACGCCGGTGCGGTCATGACGGATCTGTTGGCCCCGCCGGTCACCGCGCGCCCACTGGGCGCGCCCGGTCACATGGGTGTGGACTACGAAGAGCGGGTCGACTTCGCCCGGTTGCGCGACTACCGGATCGGACGGGCGAAGGCGGCGTTGGAGGCCAGCGGCTGCGGCGCGTTCTTGTTGTTCGACTTCTACAACATCCGTTACACCACGCAGACGTGGATCGGTGGTGCCCTCGGCGACAAGATGATCCGCTACTGTCTGCTGACACGCGACGGCAAACCGATCCTGTGGGATTTCGGTTCCGCGGTGCGGCACCACAAGCTGTACTCGCCGTGGCTGCCGCAGGAGAACTGGCGGCCCGGGTTTCTGGGGTTCCGTGGCGCGGTGGCTCCCGACGCGGGGTTGATGCGCGATGCCGTCTCCGAGATCAAGGGCATTCTCGCCGATGCGGGTGTGGCTGGCGCGCCGGTGGGACTGGACATCGTCGAGCCGCCGTTCCTGTTCGAGATGCAGCGCCAGGGGCTGACCGTCGTCGATGCCCAGCAGAGCATGCTGGACGCCCGGGTGATCAAGTCCGCCGACGAGATCATGCTGCTCAACCAGGCGGCCGCCATGGTGGATGGTGTCTACCAAGACATCGTCGAAGTGCTCAAACCCGGTGTGCGCGAGAACGAGATCGTCGCGCTGGCCAACAAGCGGCTGTACGAGATGGGGTCGGACCAGGTCGAGGCCGTCAACGCGATATCGGGTGAGCGGTGCAACCCGCACCCGCACAATTTCACCGACCGCATCATCCGGCCGGGCGATCAGGCGTTCTTCGACATCATCCACTCGTACAACGGCTATCGGACCTGCTACTACCGCACGTTCGGGGTCGGCAGCGCCACGCAGAGCCAGCGCGACGCCTACAAGCAGGCCCGGGAGTGGATGGACACCTCGATCGCGGCGATTCGGCCCGGTGTCGGCTCGGACCAGATCGCTCGATTGCTTCCCAAGGCAACCGATTTCGGCTTCGAGAACGAGATGGCGGCGTTCGGGCTGCAGTTCGCGCACGGCCTCGGGCTGGGCCTTCATGAGCGGCCGATCATCTCGCGGCTGAACTCGCTGGAGAACCCGATCGAGCTCAAGGCCGGCATGGTGTTCGCGATGGAGACCTACGCGCCCGCCTCCGACGGCTTCTCGGCGGCACGGATCGAGGAGGAGGTCGTGGTCACCGACGACGGTCCAGTGATCCTGACCAAGTTCCCGGCGCAGGAGTTGTTTGTCGCCAACGAGTACTGAACAGATACAAATCAGCCCGGCGCGATGCGGCGCCGGTCTGTTTTGTGTCGTGGCTCAGGCCTTTTAGGCCTTCCACACCGTCTTGAGGTTGCAGAACTCCCGGATGCCCGCGCTGGCCAGCTCTCGCCCGTAGCCCGACGCCTTTACCCCGCCGAACGGCAGCTCGGGGTAGGACACCGTCATACCGTTGAGGAACACGGCACCGGCGTCAAGATGATCAATGAACCAATCCTGTTCTGCTGCATCGGTGCTCCACACCGCAGAGCTCAAGCCGAACGTCGTCTGGTTGGCGACGCGCACCGCTTCCTCGCGATCGGCGACCTTGTAAACGGAGGCCACCGGGCCGAATGTCTCCTCCATCACCACCCGCATGTCCTCGGTGAGGCCGACGAGCACGGTGGGGGAATAGAACCACCCCGGTCGCTGCGGCGTCGAACCTCCGGTGAGAACCTTCGCGCCCTTGGCGACAGCGTCGTCAACGAGTTCGGCGATCTCGTCGCGTCCCGATTCGGTGGCAAGCGGCCCGACGTCCGTGGCCTCATCCATCGGGTCGCCTACCACCAAAGCGCTCATCTTGTCGACGAACAGGCGCACGAACGCGTCGTAGACGTCGGCGTGCACGATGAATCTCTTTCCGGCGATGCAGGATTGGCCGTTGTTGGAGACGCGGGCCTTCACGGCCACGGTGGACGCGGTGTCCAGATCCGCGGACGGCATCACGATGAACGGGTCAGATCCACCAAGTTCAAGGACCGCCTTCTTGATCTCCCGGCCCGCCGAGGACGCCACCGAGCGGCCTGCCGGCTCCGAGCCGGTGAGCGTGACCGCCTTGACCCGTTCGTCTTCAATCACCGCGGCCACCTCCGCCGAGCCGATCAGCAGCGTGCGAAAGCAGCCGGGCGGGAATCCTCCCTTGTCGAAGAGCTCGTCGAGGTACAGCGCGGAGTGCGGCACATTGGACGCGTGCTTGAGCAGGCCGGTGTTACCCGCCATCAATGCGGGTGCCGCGAACCGGATGACTTGCCACAGCGGGTAATTCCACGGCATCACGGCCAGCACGACACCGAGCGGCTGCCACACCGAGCCGGCCTGCGACGCGGCGACGGCCGACGGGTCGGCCAGCAGTTCGTCGGCAAGGAACGACTCGGCGTGCGCGGCATAGAAGCGCATGTTCTTCGCGCACTTGAGCACCTCTGCGCGGGCCTGGCCGATGGGCTTCCCCATCTCGAGGGTGATCATGTGGGCGGCACGTTCGACATCGGCCTCGAGGATGTCGGCGGTGGCGTTCATCCACTCCGCACGCTGGGCGAAGGTGGTGTCGTGCAACGCAACTGCGGCCTCGGTCGCCTGGGCGATCCGGCGCTCCACCTCGGCGCTGTCGTGGGTTTGGAAGGTCTCGACGGTTTCGCCGGTGGTCGGATTGACGGTTGCGATGGCCATGTGCGCGATCCCTGATTCGACGGAGCGTTCTGCACTGATTGGATCCTATTTCGGGTCAATGCTCGGCAAAACAGCGGACAATGGCCAGTCTAGCCGACCGATTGGATGCAATCAACGGTCACGCGAAGACCTCCGGGTGGCGTGCGAGCTGCAGCCTCGTGCGCCGGATGTGCCCGAACAGCACCCGCTCCGCCTCATCGGAATCGCTGTCGCGGATCGCGGCGACGAGCATGTGGTGCTCGTCGTGCAGGATGCGGTTGCTTTCCCCGTCGAGAAGGCGGGTGTATGCCCGGCGGTAATGCTGGGTGGTGTTCCACAGCCGCTCGACGGTTGGGCCAAGGAACGTCGTTTCCGCACCGGCATAACTGCCGAGGTGAAACTCGCGGTCGAGTACGAGAAACCGCTCGACATCCCGGCTTTGACGCATCTCCTCGACGAGATCGGCGAGCCGCTCGATCTGCTCCGCGGTGAGGTGGGGCAGGCTGTAACGCAACAGCAGGGGTTCGATGCGCTCGCGCACTTGGTACAGCTCAACGCACTCGTCGAGGCTGAGGCGCGCGATCCAAGCGCCGGCGTTGGCCACGGTCGTGACGAGGCCCTCAGATTCCAGGATGCGCAGCGCTTCCCGCACCGGAACTCGGCTCGCGCCGTACTGCACCGCGAGTTCCTCCTGGCGCAGCCGCGTGCCCGGCGGGTGCGCCCCCCGCAGGATCGCATCGCGCAGCTCGTCGGCGACCCGCGCGCCGGTGATCCCGTCGCGCACAGGGGATTGCGCCATCACCGCCTCCGATCCGTTACCGACTCACTGCGCCGGGTGGTTCGGGTTCCACAGCAGCACCTCGGCGTCTTTCTCGTAGGCCTTGCCGTCCGGGAAGCTCACCAGCTCGAACTGCATGCCCCACGGGCTGAGAAAGTACACCCATCGCTGGCCTTCGCTCGCGTTGCGACTGGCCGTCGGTTCGCCGAGCACACGGATGCCCTCGGAGTGCAGGTATTCCACGGCAGCGTCGAGATTGTCGACATAAAAGGCAAGGTGGTGGCCACCGATGTCGCTGTTGCGCGGAATGGGGGCCTGCCCATCGGCCGGCTGATACTCGAAGACTTCGAAATTCGTTCCGGTGCCGCAGCGATAGAACCGCAGCTCGCGCATGATCGTGCGCGGGTGAACGTTGAGGTGGTCGCGCATCCAGTCGTCGTGATGCTCGAACGGGCCCAGCGTGTAGACGTGCCTGCAGCCGAGCACTCGCACGAAGAAGTCGTGCGCCTCGTCCAGGTCGGGCACCGTGAATCCGATGTGATCGGTGCCTACGAGCCCCGGTAACGCCATTGCCCTGTCCTCCTCAAGTGGATCCAATAACAGCGATAGTAGCCCGAACACCAGCCAGCTCAGCAAGATATCTAGCCAAAGTGGATCCAATCACGGTATCTTTCTGCACATGCCACGTGAGAACCGTCTGGAGACCGGCGCACCCTGGGTCGAGCTGTCGACGACAGAGGACGACTGGAAGGCCGCCGATCCGGCCCTGCTGCAGACCATGCTGGCCGAACTGCACCTGATCCGGGCGTTCGAGGAGACTGTTCTGGAGCTCGCCGGGGAAGGGCTGGTGCACGGCCCCGCCCACTCCAGCATCGGGCAAGAAGGCGGCGCGGTTGGATCCATCGTGGGATTGCGGTCCACCGACGCGGTCAACGGCTCGCACCGCGGTCATCACCAGTTCCTCGCCAAGGCGCTGACACATGTCTCGGGAGGGGTGATCGACCCCGCAGCCATGGTGACGCCAAAGATCCAGCGGGTGCTGCAGCGCACCCTCGCTGAGATCCTCGGCCTGGCACAGGGCTACTGCCGCGGTCGCGGCGGCTCGATGCATCTGCAATGGTTCGAGGCGGGCGCTCTGGGCACCAATGCGATCGTCGGCGGCGGCGTTCCGATGGGCGCAGGTAACGCCTGGGCGCAGAAACACAGCGGCACAACCGATCTGACCATCAGCTACTTCGGTGACGGCGCTAGTCAGATCGGTTCGGTGCTGGAGACGATGAACCTTGCCGCCGTGTGGAAGCTGCCGTTTTGCTTTTTCATCGAGAACAACCTTTACGCCGTCTCCACCCGGGTCGAGGAGATCAGCGCGGATCCACGGCTTTCGGTGCGCGGCCAGGGGTTCGGCATCCCGGGGTGGCGGGTCGACGGCATGGATCCGCTGGCCGTGTACTTGGCCACCGAACAGGCCGCGGAGCGGATGCGCCGCGGTGACGGTCCGGCGGTCATCGAGGTGCAGGTGTACCGGTTCTTCCACCAGAACGGGCCGTACCCGGGTAGCGCGTTCGGATACCGAGACAAAGAGGAAGAGGCCCAATGGCGCGCGCGCGATCCGCTGGACAAGGTCGCACGTGAGATGATCGCGCTCGGCCTGATCGACGAGGCCGGTGTGGCATCCGTGCGGGCCCAGTCGCAGCAGGCGATGACTGCGGCGGTCGCCGAATTGCTCGAGGCCGACCCCGAGGCGACGGGTAAGCGGCGCATCCGCGCGGACCTGTGGCCCGATCCTGGTTTCGTCAACGTCGGGGTGCGCGGGGACGCAAGCGAACTCACGTCGCTGCCGGTGCTCGAGCCGACGGAGTACCAAGGGCCTAGGCGCTCGGTGAAGTTCGTCGAGGCGGTGGCGTCGGTGATGGACCGCAGGATGGCCTGTGACGAGCGAATCGTGGTGTTCGGCGAGGATGTACACCGGCTCAACGGTGGCACCAACGGTGCGACAAAGGGATTGGCCAAGTACGGCGACGGCCGGCTGGTCGGCACTCCGATCAGTGAGAACGCCTTTACGGGTATCGGTGGCGGCCTGGCGCTCGACGGCCGGTTCCGCCCGGTGGTCGAGTTCATGTACCCCGACTTCATGTGGGTGGCAGCCGACCAGGTGTTCAATCAGATCGGCAAGGCGCGGCACATGTTCGGCGGGGACAATCCGGTGCCGTTCGTGCTCCGGACCAAGGTGGCGATGGGCTCCGGATACGGCTCCCAACACCTGATGGATCCGGCCGGGATCTTTGCGACCAACCCGGGATGGCGCATCGCGGCGCCATCTACCGCCGCCGACTACGTCGGCTTGATGAATGCCGCTCTGGCACTGCAGGATCCGGTGCTCGTGATCGAGCACGTCGATCTATACGGCACCGCCGACCAGGTCCCCGACGGTGATCTCGACTACGTCATCCCGCCGGGCAGAGCCGCGGTACGGCGCGCGGGCTCTGACGTCACCGTCATCAGCTACCTGTCGATGGTCGGCCGCTGCCTGGAGGCCATCGAGCAGACCGGTATCGACGCCGAACTCATTGACCTGCGCTGGCTGGACCGTGCATCGATCGACTGGGACACCGTCGCCGCCAGCGTGCGAAAGACCAACGCGGTGTTGGTGGTTGAACAGGGTGCGCGGGGGACCTCCTATGGCGGCTGGCTGGCCGACGAGATTCAGCGCAGGCTCTTCGACTGGCTGGACCAACCCGTCGAGCGTGTGTCCGGTGAGGAGGCGTCGCCCAGCATCTCGAAAGTGCTAGAGCGCGCCGCGATCGCCGGTACAGAGGAAGTCGTCGCAGGCCTGGAGAAAATTCGTATCGGGATGGGGCAACGCTGATGGCCACCGTGGTGCGGATGCCCGAGGTGCTCGCCAACACCAGCGAGGCAATCATCCAGACTTGGCTCGTCTCGGTCGGTCAGCAGATCGCCGTCGGTGATCCGCTGGCCGAGATCGAAACCGAAAAGGCCCTCGTCGAATATGCCGCGGAGGTCGAGGGAATCCTGGCGCGTCTGATCGCCGAGCCGGGGTCGGCCATCGCGGTGGGTGAACCGATCGCGGTGGTTCTGGCGCCGGGCGAGACCGAAGCCGACATCGACCCTGGCCTACTCGGCGGTGCGTCGGCGCCGACGGCCACCGAGGCCGCACCGGCGGCAGCAGCCGCAGAACCGGCCCCCGCCACCAACGGGCGACGGTTGTTCGCCACGCCTCTAGTGCGAAAGTTGGCGAAGGAGAAGGGAATCGACCTGGCTGCCGTAACCGGGACGGGTCCCGGCGGTCGCATCGTGCGCCGCGACTTGGACCGGCTGCCGGTCCGGGAGCCGGTCCAAGTCGTCAGCGTGGAACCGGCGGTCAGTGAAACCAGCAGTCCGGAAACGGGTTTCAGCGACACCCCGTTGACCGGAATGCGTAAGGCGATCGCCCGTCACCTCACCGAGAGCAAGACGACGGTGCCGCACTTCTACGTCACCGCCGATTGCCGCGTAGATGCGTTGCTCGACCTGCGGCGTACTGTCAACGCCGCCGCGACCACCAAGGTGTCGGTGAACGACTTCGTCATCAAGGCCGTCGCCAGGGCACTCATGGAAGTGCCGGAAGCAAATGCGATCTGGAACGGTGACTCGATCCGCCGGTTCGGCAGGGCCAACATCGCGGTGGCAATTGCGGTCGACGGGGGTCTACTGACGCCGGTGTTGCGAGGTGTGGACACGATGCCGCTGTCGGTGCTGTCGGCCACAGTGGCCGACCTGGCGGAGCGGGCGCGTGCGGGACGGATTCAGCAGGCCGAGCTCGAGGGTGGCAGTTTCTCGTTATCCAATCTGGGGATGTACGGGGTCACCGAGTTCTCGGCGATCCTCAACCCGCCTCACTCCGGCATTCTCGCCGTCGGCCGCGCCACGCAGCGACCCGTCGTCGTCGATGGCGAACTCGCGGTGGGCACCGTCATGACGGTCACGCTCTCGGCCGACCACCGCGTGATCGACGGCGCGGTCGCCGCCGAGTGGATGGCGGCATTCGTGCGACGGATCGAGAACCCGCTGACGATCCTGATCTGAACCTTGGTTGCCGCCCTCGCCGAGCGTGCGTCCACGGCGAAGAATCGACCGAAAGATCGCAGTAGCCGCACGTTCGCGCTGCTGAGCAACCACCCAACCAACAGGTTGGCCGAGGCTGTTAGGCTGGCCGACCAGAGGACATCCGTCCACGTGGGCAGGACTCCCATCACACCACCGGAACAGGAAATACTTCATGTCCGAAGAAGCCTTCATTTACGAGGCCATCCGCACGCCTCGCGGTAAGCAGCGCAATGGCTCGCTGAACGAGGTCAAGCCGCTGAACCTGGTCGTCGGCCTGGTCGACGAGCTCCGCCGCCGGTTCCCCGACCTCGACGAGACCCTGATCAGCGACATGATCCTGGGCGTCGTCTCGCCGGTCGGCGATCAGGGTGGCGACATCGCCCGCACCGCGGTGCTCGCGGCGGGTCTGCCCGAGACCACCGGCGGCGTGCAGCTCAACCGGTTCTGCGCCTCGGGCCTCGAGGCCGTCAACACCGCCGCGCAGAAGGTCCGCTCCGGCTGGGACGACCTCGTGCTGGCCGGCGGCGTCGAGTCGATGAGCCGTGTCCCGATGGGGTCCGACGGCGGCGCCTGGGCCACCGACCCGGAGACCAACTACCAGATCGGGTTCGTGCCGCAGGGCATCGGCGCCGACCTCATCGCCACCACCGAGGGCTTCAGCCGTGAGGACGTCGACCGCTACGCACTGCGGTCGCAGGAGAAGGCCGCCGCCGCATGGTCGGGCGGCTACTTCGCCAAGTCAGTTGTCCCGGTCCGCGACCAGAACGGTCTGGTCATCCTCGACCACGACGAGCACATGCGCCCCGACACCACGCTGGAGGGCCTGGGCAAGCTGAAGACCGCGTTCGACGGCATCGGCGAAATGGGCGGCTTCGACGACGTGGCACTGCAGAAGTACCACTGGGTCGAGAAGATCAACCACGTCCACACCGGCGGCAACAGCTCCGGCATCGTCGACGGCGCCGCGCTGGTGCTCGTCGGCTCCGAAAAAGCCGGCACCTCACAGGGATTGACCCCGCGGGCGCGCATCGTGGCCACCGCCACCAGCGGCGCGGACCCGGTCATCATGCTCACCGGCCCGACCCCGGCCACCCGCAAGGTCCTCGACCGCGCCGGGCTGACCGTCGACGACATCGACCTGTTCGAGCTGAACGAGGCCTTCGCGTCGGTGGTGCTGAAGTTCCAGAAGGACCTGAACATCCCCGACGAGAAGCTCAACGTCAACGGTGGCGCCATCGCGATGGGTCACCCGCTGGGCGCCACCGGCGCCATGATCACCGGAACCATGGTCGACGAGCTCGAGCGCCGCAACGCGCGCCGCGCGCTGGTCACGCTGTGCATCGGCGGCGGCATGGGTGTCGCGACCATCATCGAGAGGGTTTAAGACCATGGCAGACAACACCATCCAGTGGGACAAGGATGCCGACGGCATCGTCACCCTGACGCTGGACGACCCGAACGGCTCGGCCAACGTCATGAACGAGCATTACCGCGAGTCCATGCATAACACGGTCGAACGTCTTGTGGCCGAGAAGGATTCGATCACCGGCGTCGTCATCACCAGCGCCAAGAAGACCTTCTTCGCGGGCGGTGATCTCAACACCATCGTCCA
>Ga0075418_10001681_pt1 | contig 25197 bp, 24 predicted proteins | sample SoiMetdeltSBSDD2_FD_81776 | JGI IMG/M metagenome (GOLD analysis project Ga0075418, IMG submission 81776) | Bulk soil microbial communities from a Populus tree surrounding site in Tennessee, USA - Soil MetaG P. deltoides SBSDD2 | ecosystem: Environmental > Terrestrial > Soil > Tree plantation...
ATTCGCTCTGCCGGTTATTTTGTTGTTTTTATCGTGGATGATGGTCAGCGAGGTGAAGTATCCGACGTTCAAGACGCTGGACCTGAAAGCGACGGGAACGTTTACGAAGACGCTCATCGCGGGGTTGGTCATCGGAAGCCTGGTGATCTTTCGCTTGCGGCTGCTGATTATCGTGCTGCCGCTTTTCTTCACGGCCTATCTGGTTTACGGGTTCATTCGGCCTCACGTCTCGCGCCGTTTCCGCCAGCAGATCGAGGACAAAGAGGATGACGATGACGACGACAGCGCTGCGTAAGTCATGGACATGCCGCCCATCGTTGTCTCCGCGCTGACCGGGTTCGTGAGCGGCTTTTTGCTGTCGGTGCCGATCGGCCCCATCAACCTCACGATCATTAACGAAGGCGCGCGGCGCGGTTTCCTGTTCGCCGGGCTGATTGCGCTGGGTTCAACATTGATGGAAGTCATTTATTGCGCGATCGCGTTTACGGGGTTCTCGTCCTATTTCGGGAACCATTTTGTGAAGGCGGCCATGGAGTTATTCAGCTTCGCGTTCATGCTTTTTCTCGGTGTGAAATTCCTGGTGGTGAAAAGCATTCCGGCGCACACGAAAATCGAAGAAAAGCTTGAGGAGAAACTCCATCCGCACTCGGCATTCATGATGGGCCTCGTCCGCACCATGGGTAATCCGGGCATTCTGGTTTTCTGGATTATTTTGGCGGCAAACTTTATTTCGCGGGAATGGGTGATGCCCGATCTGCATTGCAAAACCGCGTGCATCGCAGGCGTGGGAGTAGGCGCAGGGGTTTGGCTCGTCGGACTGGCCTGGGCGGTGTCATTGGGTCACAGAAAATTCGGTGAGAAAACACTCCTGAAAATGGAACGCTTTTCCGGCCTGTGCCTGCTGGGACTGGCGGTAGCCCACGGATTGCACATCGCGTGGAAGATGACGAAGGACAAGATGTGATCCGTGAGGAAGGCGCGCGAACAGAACTTGGCTTTCGCGTGACCTGTTCGTAGGCTGATTGTTCTGATATGAGCAGACAGTTACTGAAAGGTGCGCGGCGGAACGGGAAGGCGAACGGGTCGGCAGAGCGGGCGTTTTCGTCCATCGTAGTGGACGGCGCGGAGCGGGCCGCCAGCCGGGCGATGTTGCACGCGGTCGGGTTCACGCGAGACGATTTCCAGAAATCACAGGTGGGTGTGGCGTCGACGTGGAGCATGGTGACGCCGTGCAACATGCACATCGACCAGCTTGCTGTTTCGGTGGCGCAAGGAGTGAACCAGGCGGGCGGGAAGGCGGTCGTGTTCAACACGATCACGATCTCCGACGCGGTGTCGATGGGAACGGAGGGGATGAAGTATTCGCTAGTGTCGCGCGAAGTCATTGCGGACTCCATTGAGACCGTAGCGGGCTGCGAGGGATTTGATGGCGTGGTCGCCCTCGGCGGGTGCGACAAGAACATGCCGGGCTGCGTGATCGCGCTGGCGCGGTTGAATCGCCCGTCGGTGTTCGTGTACGGTGGCACAATTTTGCCGGGGTGTTTTGACAACCGGCCTGTGGACGTGGTGTCGGTGTTCGAGGCGGTGGGGCTGCACGCGAGCAATCGGATAAGCGACAAGGACCTGGCGCGGCTGGAGGCATGCGCGATCCCCGGGGCCGGATCGTGCGGCGGGATGTACACAGCGAACACGATGGCGTGCGCGATCGAGGCGCTGGGGATGAGCCTGCCGAACAGCTCGGCGCAGGCGGCGATTTCGAAGGAGAAAAACGCGGACTGTGAGCGTTCTGGGGCGGCGGTGATGAATCTGATGCGCCTGGGTATCCGCCCGCTGGACATCATGACGCGCAAGGCGTTTGAGAACGCGATCACGGTGGTGACGGCGCTGGGCGGCTCGACGAACGCGGTGTTGCATTTGCTGGCCATGGCGCACGCGGCGAACGTGAAGCTGACGATCGATGATTTCACGAAGGTCGGAAAGCGCGTGCCCGTGCTCGGCGATTTGAAGCCGAGCGGCAAGTACGTGATGGCCGAACTAGTGCGCATCGGCGGGGTGACGCCGCTGATGAAACGCTTGCTCGATAAAGGATTGCTGCACGGCGATTGCGTGACGGTGACCGGGAAGACGCTCGCGGAGAATCTCGAAGGCGTGGAGGATTACCCGGCGCAGCAGGACGTGATTCGCTCGTTCGAGAATCCGGTGAAGCCGGACGGCCATCTTGTCGTGCTTTACGGGAACCTGGCGAAGAACGGAGCTGTGGCAAAAATCAGCGGAAAGGAAGGGCTGCGGTTTACGGGACGCGCGCGCGTTTACAATTCGGAGGAGGACGCCCTGGCAGCGATCCTCGATGGAACGATCAAGAAGGGCGACGTGATAGTGATTCGCTACGAAGGGCCGAAGGGCGGTCCGGGCATGCGCGAAATGCTGTCGCCCACCTCGGCGATCATGGGGAAGGGGTTGGGCAAAGAGGTGGCGCTCATCACGGACGGACGATTTTCCGGCGGGAGTCATGGGTTCGTGGTAGGGCACATCACGCCCGAGGCGTACATGGGCGGAACGCTAGCGGTGGTGAGAAACGGAGATCGGATTACGATCGATACGGAGAAGCGGAAGATCACTTTGGAAGTTCCCGCGGGCGAAATTCGTGCGCGGTTGAAGAAATGGAAAGCGCCGCGGGCGCGTTACACGCGCGGGGTGCTGGCCAAGTATGCCGCAGCGGTGAGTTCGGCGCATCTTGGGGCGGTGACGGATTTGGAGATCTAACAGGTCACAAAGGCTGGAAGCGGCGGGGCGGAGCCCGTAGAATGGCGCCATGGTTTCGCTTGGATCGAGCAAGCTCTTTGCGCAATTGCCAGCCGCGGAGGTCAAGCGGTTGTCGGCGGTGAGCCGCGAGATGCGGTTCGGTCCCGGGGAGGTCATTTTCAAAGAGGGTGATCCCGGGGACGGGCTCTACGTGGTGCTGACGGGAGCGGCGCAGATTTCGGGGATGATCAGCGGAGGGGAGCGGCACGTGTTTTCAACGGTCGGACCGGGCGACGTGTTCGGCGAAATGGCGGTGCTGGATAATCTACCGCGGTCGGCGCAAGCATCGGCCGAAGGAGAAACGACGGTGGTGTTCGTGCCGCGAGAGCAATTCGTGGAGTTGCTGAAGAATTCGCCGGCGCTGTCGCTCACGATGGTCCAGGAGATCAGTCGGCGTTTGCGGGATTTTAACGCGCAGTACGTGCGCAAGGTGCTGCAGGTGGAGCGGATGGCGGTGGTGGGCCGGTTCGCGAGCACGATCGTCCACGACCTGAAAAACCCGCTGGCGATCATCCGGGTCGGGGCGGCGCTGGCGGCGGCGGAGAAGGCGTCGCCCGAGGACCGTGACACGGCCCGGAAGCGAGTGGAGGTGCAGATCGATCGGATCACGAGCATGGTGAACGACATCCTCGACTTCACGCGCGGAGCGCCGCAGCAAGTCGTGTTTGCGCGGCTGGAGTTCAACTTGTTCATCGAACGGGTGGTTTCTGAATTTCGACCGGAGCTCACTGCCAAGGGAATCACCATTGAATTTGCAAACGAACCACCCAAAGCAAAGCTGCCGTTGAATCCGCAACGGCTGAGTCGCGCGTTTTACAATATCGTGTTCAATGCCGTGGATGTGATGCCGGAGGGGGGCACGATTCGGCTGCGGTTCACGGAGACGGATTCTGCGGTCACCACTGAGATCGAAGACAGCGGGCCGGGGATTGCGCCGGACATCGCGGAGACGCTGTTCGAGCCGTTCGCGACTTTTGGCAAGGCAAAGGGGACGGGACTGGGCCTTTACATTACGCGGCGCGTGGTTGAAGAACATCACGGCACGATCAGCGCGCGCAACCAGCCAGGGAGCGGCGCGGTTTTTTCTATTTCGTTGCCGAAGACCCGATGAATCGCATTCGCCTGCTGCCGGAATACGTGGCCAACCAAATCGCGGCTGGCGAAGTGGTGGAGCGGCCCGCGAGCGTGGTGAAGGAGTTGGTGGAGAACTCGCTGGACGCGCAGGCGCGGCAGATCACGGTGGACGTGCAAGCCGGCGGCCGCAGCGTCGTTCGCATCACGGACGACGGGACGGGAATGAGCCGTGACGATGCGCTGCTCTGCCTGGAACGTCACGCGACGAGCAAGATTCGACGGGCGGAGGACCTGGCGGCGATCGCCACCATGGGTTTCCGAGGCGAGGCGATTCCGAGCATTGCGAGTGTGAGCCGGTTTGTGCTGACGACGCGCGAGCGCGAGAGTGAGAACCCCGCCGCCACGCAGATTATCATCAATGGCGGCAAGCTGGTGGAAGTGCGCGCGGCGGGGAGCCCGACCGGGACAACGGTGGAAGTGCGCCAGTTGTTTTTTAATCTGCCGGCGCGGCGCAAGTTCCTGCGGAGCGAAGAAACGGAATACGCGCACATTCATCATTACCTCACGCTGGCGGCGCTAGCGCACCCAGAGGTTGCGTTTACGTTCACGAAGGATGGTCGCGTGGTCTGGCAGTTGCCGGCGGTGAATCAGAACGGCGTGAGTGGCGTGCGGGAACGGATGCGGGCGTTGTTCGCGAACGAGAACGAATTGTTGCCGGTGGAATTCGCGTCAACGATCCAGAACGACCGCGGTGAAGGCGGACAAGAGGAAGCGCAGAGCGGGTTTCGACTCTGGGGATTGATCGGCAAGCCGGGTGTTTCACGGGCGGCGCGGGACGAGCAGTTTGTGTTCGTGAACCGGCGGCCCGTGGAAAATCGCGGGATCAATTTTGCGCTCGCGGAAGGCTATCACACGTCGTTGATGAAGGGGCGATATCCAGTCTGTTGTTTGTTCCTGGAGATTGATCCTGCGGCGGTGGACGTAAACATCCATCCATCAAAACGGGAGGTGAAGTTTCGGCAGGAGAAAGTGGTGCGGCACCTGGTGGCGCAAGCGGTGCTGGAGAGATTGTTGAAGTTTCATACGGGCGAGCAAGCCGGAGGGATTCCGCAGAAGAAGAGGCTCACGGAGCTCGCCCCTCCAGAAACACGTACTCTTCCAGAGAAGGGGGCGGAAATGCCGCCGCTGAAGCCGGTGGAGTTTCCGCAGTTCACGGCATTTACTGGCACTTCGTTTGATTTCAAGAAGGCGAAAACACCGTCGGTTGAGGCACCCGTCACGCCAAAACCCGCGCGGACGACCCAACCGCCAGAGCAGGAGGCGCGTCCAGTCCCACCAGCGCCAGCGTCCTCAGCAGCGGCGGTGCCGTTGCTGGCAGTTCCGCTGCGATTGATTGGTGTCATTGGGCGACTCTACGTGGTGCTGGAATCGGACCGCGGCCTGGTGCTGATGGACCAGCACGCGGCGCACGAACGGATTTTGTTCGAGCAAATGTTGAACCGGCTCGAAAAGGGCAACGCCGCTTCGCAACGGTTGCTATTGCCAGAGACGGTGGAGCTGTCTGCGCGCGACGCGCAGTTTTTGCGCGAATTGCTGCCGACGTTAAATCGCCTCGGCGTGGGGCTGAGCGAGTTTGGCGAGCGCACGTTCCTGTTGGATGCGCTGCCGCCGTTTGTGAGGGTGAGTGATCCGCGGCGGTTTACGCTCGGGTTGATCGACGAACTCAAAGCCACGGGCCAGGAAGTGAACACGTTGCGCCTGGGAGAGCATACCGTGGCCAAGACAGTGTGCCGTCACGCGGTGAAAGCGAACGACGCGCTTTCCGGCCCGGAGTTGGAAAACCTGGTGAAGGATTTGCGGCACTGCGCGATGCCGTACACGTGCCCGCACGGGCGGCCAACGCTCATCGAAATGAGTTATCGTGAGCTGGAGAAAAGATTTGGACGGCTCGCAGGCTGAGGGGCCCCGGTGGCTGAAAACCACGCCGGTCGAAATCGTATGTTTTGGCGTGTGGTTATGTCGCGGGCGAAAGCGCCAGAGCACCGGCGCACTCCAAGACGCTTCGCGACTTCGGATGTGTAGACGAATTCGCGGAGCGTTCGAAAGCGGGATTATTTTTTCGCCGTGGGGACGTCTTCGATCTTTGCGTGCTCCTGAAGAAAATCGATCACCTTCTCATGGAGCAATTGCTCCATGACCTGGTAAATGCCCTCGTTCTTCTGCAATTCCTTGATGTATTTGTCGGCGGGCATGTTGGCTTCGTGGGCCATGAGGGCGAGGCGCGAGTGCAAGGCTTCGTCGGGCACGTTGATGCCTTCCTTGTTGGCGATGGCGCTGAGAATGAAGCCGAGTTTGACGCGTTCCTTCGCGCCCTGGTTGGCCATCGAGTAGATCTCGTCCTTTTGTTTCTCGATGATCTCCTTGGACGCCCCCTGCTGCTGGCTGCGCGAGACGATGTCGTAGACAAAGTTGCGCGTGTGGGCGGCGACGAGACTCTCGGGCAATTCGAAATTGACCTTTTCCGTGAGCGCGCGGACGACTTGACTGCGCACGTCTCGCTTCTGCTTGAAGTTGAGTTCGTTCTGCAAATCCTTGCGGACGCCTTCGCGCAACACATCGACACTTTCGGCGCCGTAGGACTGCGCGAACTTATCGTCTATTTCCGGCAGGACTTTGCGCTTCACCTCGACAACTTCGACGTCGTAAGTGGCCTTCTTGCCCGCGAGGGGTTGTGAAACGAAATCGGACGGAAAGTCGATGTTGAGGGTGCGCTTGTCGCCCGCTTTGGCACCGAGCAATTGCATGGCGAAACCGGGGATGAAGGAATCGGGCTTCACTTCGACCCAGAAGTTTTTCTTTTCGGCGAGGCTGGGCACGGTCGGGGCAATCTCGGTGAGCGGTTTGCCTTCGGAAGTGCCGGTGTAATTAATGACGACGTAATCGCCTTCCTGGACCTCGCGCTCGACTTTCTCGAACGCGGCCTGCTGTGCGCGCAAGGCGTCGAGCCCGCGCTGCAGGTCTTCATCAGTCACTGAAGCAATTTCGCGTTTGGCGGGAAGGCCGCGGTAATCGGGCACTTCGAAATCCGGGGCGGTCTCGAGCGTTGCGGCAAATTGAAAAGGCTGGCCGCGGGAGAATTGGATTTCCTCGACGTCGGGGTTGGTGACGGCCTTGAGCTTTTGGTCCTTGATCCCCTGGCGGTAGCTGTCGGACATGAGCTTGCGACGGACTTCCTCCGCGATGTCTTTTTCGTATTTTTTGACGACCATGTCTTTGGGGGCCTTGCCGGGGCGGAAGCCAGGCATGGCAGCATGGCGCAGGAATTCCTTCGTGACGGACTCGAAGGCTTCATCGACCTGTTTGGGATCGACCTCGAAGCGCAATAGCTTTTTGCAAGGACCTAAATTCTCGACGGTAACGTTCACAAACTAACCTTTCCGATAGATGATTTTCCCGGCGCGGGGTGACCACGCAGCGAGCCGGACAAGGTAGGAAAGCCGGGAGGGAGCGTCAAGGCGGGGCGCAGGGAAAATGACGAATTCCTAATGTCGAATGACGAAGGAAGCCCGAATTCCTAATTAGCTTATTCGAGCTTCGTCATTGTGTCGGCATTTGTCATTTAGGCATTCGTCATTTTGCCTTTGGTGTATCGGCGCCCATGGCGCGGAGGAGGCGGGCACGGGCGACGAGGTAGTCGCGGATGGCCTGGATCTGCGTGGTGCGAGCTTCGGTGAGAGCAGTCTGGGCATTCAGGACGTCGAGCTGGGTAGCGGCACCGGCCTCCGCCCGGGAGTTGGCGAGGCGCAAGGATTCTTCGGCCTGTTCCTGGACCTTGCGTTGGGATTCGAGGACTTCGCGGGCTTCGATGAAGGTGGAGTAAGCGGTGCGGACTTCGAGTTCGATTTGGCGGGTGGCGTCCTCCAGTTCGGTCTCAGCGCGGCCGTGAAGCGCCCGGGCTTGTTGCACGCGGCCTTTGGTAAGCCAGCCATCGAAGATGTCCCAGTTGAGCTGCGCGCCGGCGTGCCAGCCTGTGACGTCGCGACTGAGGTCGTCGCTGAATTGGGAGCTGCGCGAGCCGTAGCCGCCAAAAAGCTGCACGCTTGGCCGCGCGCCGGCTTTGGCGGAAGCGATGTCTTCTTTGCGAAGGCGCTCGGCCTTGGCGAGTGCGGCCAGTTCGGGACGCTGGCTGAGCGCCTGGCCGAGAGCGGCGGGGAGATCGATTTCGTAAGGCTCGGGTTCAAGACGGTCAGCGAGTTCGATGGGAATGTTGTCCCAAATGTTGGTAGGAACTTCGTAGCCGAGTTGATGGACGAGGGTGTTCTTCGCGATGCGGTAGCCGTTGCGCGCGCGAATGAGACGCGGCTGCGCGTTGGCGAGCTCCACTTCGGCGCGCAGGACGTTGAACTGAGGGACGGTGCCGGCGTCGAAGCGGCGGCGGGTGTCCGTTAATTCCTGTTGGAGGAGCGCGACGGAAGCGTCCTGAACATCGATCTGTTGGCGCGCGAGCAGCACGTCGTAGTAAGTCGTGCGAACGCTGAGCAGCGCGTCGGCGATGACCGCCTGAAACTGGAGGAGGGCCTGTTCGCGGGTGAGTTTTGCGGAGCGCAAGGCGGATGTGATGCGGCCACCTTCGTAAATTGATTGGATGAGCCGCAGGTTGCCAGACCAACGCTCGCCATTCTCGAAACTGAACCTGGCACCACCTGGCACGTCGATATCTTCGGTTTGGTCGGTGGCGAAATAATCGCCATTGGCGCGGAGTTTGGGCAGGGCGATGGCGCGCGTTTGCACGACGACGCCGTAAGCGGCTTCGAGATCATGCCGGCCGCGGCGGATGGTGTAGTTGTTTTCGAGCGCAGCATTGATCGCGGAAGCGAGCGAAAGCGGTTGCGTGCCCCATGGGATGGTGTTCGTTTCGGCCGCGCCTCCCGAGAGCGCCACGGCACACGCGATGAGCCAAAGATTCTTCATTCAGTTCCCCCGATTCCTTTAGAGTCTGTTTGCTTCGTCGATGCGACGAATGAAAACATCGACCTGTTGGCCGACGTAAAGCGGTACCTCCGGTTTGTCCAACTCGAAGATGACCTGCAACACGCGCGTGTCGACGCGTTCCGTGCTGTCGCCCGTGAGCGAGCGCTTGGGAATGACGAAGGGCTCGATGCGAACGAAGCGCAACGCAAGCGGGTTGCTAGTGCTGCCTTTCAGATAAGCGACGGCGGGTTGATTGGGAAGGACCAGTGGCGCATTCTGCTCGTCGACATCGGCGCGCACTTGCAGGCGCTCGACTTCGCCGAGGACCATCAGCGCCTCCGGGGGCGAGGTAGCGGCGTACTCGCCTTCACGAATGTTGACTTGCAACAGAGCCCCATCACGGGGCGCGCGGATGGTGAGGATGTCGAGGTCGGTTTGCGCGCTTTTGATTTGTGTCTCGGCGGCGGCGAGATCGGCTTTGGCCTTCTCAATGCGCCTTTTGGAAGTGTGGAGAGAAAACTCCTTGCGCTTGAATTCATCGGTAGAGGCGACTTTGTCGCGTTCGAGGCGGGCGACCCGGTCGAACTGGTCCGCGACGTCGGCACTCTGAGCTTCTTCGAGCGCGAGGGTGGCGTGGGCAGAGGCAAGCTGGGCCCGCGCGATCTCGAGCCGTGCTTTGGCTTCTCGGTCGTCGAGTTGAAAGAGCGGCTCACCGGTCTTGACGACGCTGCCAACGCGAACGAAGACGCGCGCGAGGAGGCCGGCTTTGGTGACGCCGATCTTCACGTTTTCACGCGACGCTTCGATGATGCCGGTCGCCGCGACGGAGTTGGTAAAGGGGGAGCGGGCCGGTTCGTTGAGGGGCGGAGGCGCCGGCGGGCGCGCGCGCAACTGGCGGACCATCATGACGCCCGCGATGATGCCAGCGAGGGCAAAATAGAAACTGAGACGTCGGAATAGCATATCAATGTTCTCCTTCCTGAGTGAAACTGGTGGCGACATCGTGGACGCGCGTGACGCGCCCGTCTTCCATCTCGGCCATGCGATCGGCGAATTTGAAAACGCGGGAATCGTGCGTTACAACAATGACGCTGCGGTCGGGTTGCCGGGCAATGTCGCGGAGCAATTCCATAATCTGGGCGCCGGTCTCCTTGTCGAGCGCGGAGGTCGGCTCGTCGCAGATGACGAGGCGCGGCTCATGAACCAGAGCGCGAGCGATGGCGACGCGCTGCTGCTGGCCGCCGGAAAGATTGATGGGACGTTCTTTGGCGCGGCCTTCGAGGCCGAGGCGATCGAGCAGGTTTTTTGCTTTCTTCTCGGCAGCGCCGCGCCTCTCACCCTGGATGAGCAGCGGCACGCTGACGTTCTCGACGAGGTTGAGCGTGGGGATGAGATTGAATTGCTGGAAGATAAATCCGACGTCGCGCTTGCGGTATTCCGTGACTTTGCGTCGCGGCATTTGATGCAGGGCGTTGCCGAGCACGTCGATTTCGCCGGCGTCGAAGTTGAGCGTGCCAGCGATGACGCTCAGCAACGTGGTTTTGCCACAGCCGCTCGGGCCGACGATCATCAGCATCTCGCCGCGGCGGACATCGAAATCGACTTCCTTCAGCGCGCGCGTGCGCGCTTCGCCTGCGCCGAACGTTTTGCTCACGTTGCGGACGTGGACCGCGAAATTATTTCCATTCCCGTTTGGCATTTTACCCCCTGAAAACCATAGCGGGCTCGACTTTGTAAACGCGGCGGATCCCCATGAGCGCCGCGAGCGTGCAAATGAGCATGATCACCGCGAAGGTGAAGAGCGGAAGCTGGTACGGCATCATGAAGGGCGGCTGTCCTTTCTTGAGGACCATGATACCGAAGAGCACGGTGAGACCCAGACCGATACCGTATCCGATGAGGCCGACGGTCCAGGCCTGAAGCATGAGCATGCGCGCGACGAGCCAATTGCTGGCGCCCATCGCCTTGAGGGCACCGAGATGCTTGAGATTTTCGAGCACGAAGGAATAGAAGGTCTGGCCGCAGACAGCGATGCCGACGACAAAGCCGAGCACGATAGTCGTGCCGAAGGAAAACGGAATGCCGGTGTTGCGGAAATACCACCAGATCGTGGACCAGAAGAATTCGTGTTCGGTGTAGGCCTTGAGGCCGGTTTCTTTTTCGATCCGGCGCGCCGCGGCGGCGGCGGTCCAGCCGGGGGCGGGCTTCGCGAGAACGAGGCTAAGCATTTTGCGGAGCTTGGGGGAGAATTGCAGGCCCTGGTCGTAGGTCGTGTAAATATACGGGTAGCCGAAGAAATGACGGTCCGCTTTGCAAATGCCGACCACGCGCGCTTCCTTGTCGTTGATCTCGAAAGTGTCGCCGACGGCGAGCGGCCTTTCACGTCCGACGCTGAGGCGTTGGATCGCGAGTTCGTCGACGATGACGCTGTTGGGGAGGCGGAGGTTCTCGAGATTGCCGGTGATCACTTGCGCGGGACGACCAACCAGTGTTGCGCCGTCGAGGCCGATCAACATCACGGGCTTGAAGTTGCCGTCGCTTAATTTGGACTGCTGGATCGTGCAAAGCAGCGGCACGGCCCAGGAGACGCCAGTGACGGAGCGCACGCGGCTGACATCGGTGTCGCGCATGGGCTTGAGTTCGTTGACTTGCTCCACCTTCGGATCGACCACCCAGATTTCCGCGCGCATGTTGCGCAGGTGGCTGGTAGTCCACATGAGCAAGCCGAAGAAGACGGCGCTTTGCTGGGTCATCAGCAGGGCCGCGAACGTCAACCCGCCGATGAGCATGATATATTTGGAGCGATCCCCAATAAGCATCTTGAGCGCGATGTGAAACATGCTATCCCTTTCGCTTTGGCTTGAGCGCCGCCAGTGAGAATTCGGCAATGTGTTCGGACAGCCGATCGATTTCGCGCGCGTCGAACTTTAAGTCCGGAAAGATGCGAGTAATGACCGGGCGGCAGTGGTGGTAAAAGAGGATTTGGCTGACGACGCTCATAGCGGAGAGCCGGACCTGAGCCGGAGTGGCCCTGGCGCCGAGGAGTTCGCGCACAATGCTTTGAACTTGACCCGCCATCGGCCGGATTTCGGCCTCCACGAGAGCGTCGAGCGCAGCGGTGGGTTTCACCATTTCGCGGAGCATCAGTTTGCCGTGCCAGGCCTGCGGCCCCTCCTCGAAAATGCGCAGCAGGAAGGAGCGGATGAAGGCCCTGAGGCGCTCTTCCACCGTGGCGCGTGGCTTCAAACCCAGCGCGGCCGGATACTTCACGTTCGCGCGATGCAGGGCATATTTGAGGACTTCGGCGTATAGCCCCTCCTTATCGCGAAAGTGATAATTAACCGAGGCGATATTGGTTCCCGCCTTGTCACAGATTTCACGGACGGTGGCCGCATCGAAGCCGCGCTCCGCGAAGACCTCGGCGGCGGCTTCCAGCAGTTGCTGGCGCGTGTTGGATTGATCTACGCTCTTCATGAACGACCGTTTCAAATGTATGTTTGAAACATTTGTTTGGTTTCGTCAAGTGAAGATTCTTATTTGAGAAACCGCCGAATCGGTTAAGTAGCTTTGAGCCGATACGCAGCGTGCAACGTGGAAACGCCACGTGCCTGGAAGCCGCGCTCGAAGTCGGTTAAGACCGCCCTTAACTCGGGCGGGGTCGCGATGGCTTCGAACTTCGCGTTGCGATCGAACACTTGTTTCATTTGCGAGAAGTAAGGTTGGTCGTCGGTGCGGAGGTAAATCACGCCTTCAGCAACTAACGCGCGCGCAACGACTTCGGTGAGTGCATCGTTAATCAAGCGATTGCGCCAGTGCTTTCGCTTGGGCCATGGATCCGGGAAATAAATGTGGAGCGCGCTGACGGAGTTCGGCGGCACCATGTATTCGAGGAAGTAACCGGCTTCGATGCGCAGCAGCCGCACGTGGAGCAATCCGGCGCGGCGGACTTTGCGTTCGATTTTGCGCAGGCGGCCAAGCAGCCGTTCGACCCCCACGCAATTTCGCCGGGGATGCTGCGCAGCCCACGCGGCCAGGAATGATCCATCGCCGGCGCCGAGCTCGATTTCCAAGGGCTGCGGGGCCTCGAAAAGCTTGTCGATGGGCAAGCGCTCCACGTATGACGCGGGCTGGAGGATAATTGGCGCTTCGTTGCCGAGTTGTTCCATGAATTGGTTTGTAACCGGTGCTGAAGTCTGCTACGCCTAGACACGTTCCTTCAAGCTCATGAAAGCTATAGATGTACTACGAGCGGTGAAATGTCTCCTCTTTGCAATTCTTCTCGCGAGCTTTACGTCTGGTTCGCGCGCTGCGGTGTTGGCCAAATGGGATTTCAACACCCCAGGCGATGGCAATACCAATGGCACAACCGTGGTTTCGGAAGGGGCTGGCACGGCTGCGCTCGTCGGTGGAACATCGCAAGCGTTTTTTGGCGGCAGTCCCAATGACCCGGCGAGCACAACGGACAATTCTGGATGGAGCACTGCCAGCTATCCCGCCCAAGGCAGCAACAACAAAACCGCCGGCGTGCAGTTTAATGTCAGCACCTTGGGCTATGAGCGCATCATCGTGACGTGGGACCAACGCCACAGCGCCACGGCCAGCCGCTATATCCGCTTCCAATACTCGACCAATGGCGTTGATTTTAGTGACGGGCCATCGATAGAAGCCACAGCCATGGGTAATTTTATTCCACACAATGTTGATTTGAGTTCGCTTGCCGTGGTGAACAATCAAGCGAACTTCGCGTTCCGGATCGTTTCGGAGTTTCAAGATACCGCAACGGGCAGCGGGGCAGCGCAGTACGTTGGCACAACATCAGGCTACGGTACAAGTGGGACGTGGCGCTTTGATATGGTCACCGTCACTGCAGAGCCCTATTCAGGCAATGAGTTCCCGACTATTTCGACAATCACCAACCAAACAATCCGGATGGAGACAATGTCACCCGATTATCCTTTTGAAATCGGCGATGCGGAAAGCGCGGCCGAAGCCCTTGTTGTGACAGCCAGTTCATCGGATCCCGTGCTTCTTCCGAACGAGAACATTTTCCTGGGCGGCACGGGTTCCAATCGCACGGTCCGCGTGCTCCCCGCGTTCGGACAAAGCGGGAATGTCACGGTAACTCTGACTGTAACCGATGAATTCGGCAATGCCTCTCGCACGTCGTTCGTTGTGACAGTGCTGCCTAACAATACGCCCCCCACAATTTCGAGTTTTACGAATTATCATTCGGTCGTAAACACGCCGCTAGCGCCGATTGCGTTTACGGTCGGAGACACGGAAACAGCTGCCGGGAACTTGACGGTAAGTGCGGCGTCGTCGAATCCGACACTCATTCCTGACAGCAACATCGTCCTCGGCGGCTCCGGCGCTGACCGCAGCCTGACGATCTCCCCGGCGCCGCAGCAGTCGGGCAATGCTGTCGTCACCGTTACCGTGAGCGATGGCGATCTCTCGACCAACCGTCAGTTCGCTGTGATGATTGTACCCTCCCCAAGTGTGGTCTTGTTTGAACCCTTCAATTATACGGACGGGTCAGCGACCACCGTTTCCGGTTCTCGCTGGTCGAGCCACAGCGGAACGCCTGGCCAGACGCAGATCACAGCCGGACAATTATTGCTTTCCAATTCGCAGAGCGAAGACATAAATTCTGTTTTGATTGGGGCTCCCTACGCATCGGACAGCGGCCGGACGCTGTACTTGGCCTTCACGGTCAATTTCAAGACGCTGCCGCTCGCACCAGGCGAATATTTTGCACATTTCCTCGCGCCAAACAGCACTACGACATTTCGCGCGCGAGTTTTTGCGACCACCCTCAATGCGGAATTGGGGTTTTACCGCCTCGCAATCGCCAACAACTCCTCAAGCATCAATAACGCCGCCGCCTTTCCACTCGATCTCGCCGTCGAAGCAGACTACCTCATCGTTCTCCGTTACGAAATCGCTACTGGCGTGAGCACGCTCTGGATCGATCCGAAGTCGGAAAGCGACCCGAGTGTGACGGCCAGCGATAATCCTAGCGTGATCAGCATCAACGCCTGGGCCTTTCGCCAAAGCAGCACCGCGAACGGCCACATGGGCGCGCCTCACATCGATGACCTGACAGTCGGGTTCTCATTCGCCGATGTGCTGCCTGGCTACCGCTTGAGCATTGCCCCCAACGGATCGGGGGTGGAGATCTCATGGCCCGCGGCCGCGACGGATGAAGGCTACTTCCTGGAAAGCACCGCAGACCTGAACGCGCCGGCGTGGGGCACAGTTACGGCCGTGCCCGTGCGCAACAGCGGCACCGATACCGTAACGGTGAATTCTCCGACCGGGATGCGGTTTTACCGGCTCGCGAAGTAAGCGCCTAATTGAGTTGCGGTAGGCGCGCTGCGGAGCAAAATGCGCCCATGCACGCGCGATCGTTTCTGTGGCTCGGCCTCTTTGCGCTCACCGCCTCGGCGGCTTCAGAATCACCCGACGAGTGGCGCCGGCAAAAGAGACTGATCGATCTTCACCAGCATATCTCCTACACCACGCAACATCTTGCGCGCACGGTGAAGATCATGGACGCCGCCGGTCTTGGCATCGGGGTAAACCTGAGCGGCGGCGCGACGACTCGCGGCACCAACGATGGCCTTTCCGAGTTCGAGCGAAACAAGGCTCTTGCCGACCGCCTTCATTCCGGCCGGTTTCTGCACTACATGAACCTCGACTACAAGGGTTGGGACAAGCCGGACTTTTCCGAGCGCGCAGTGAAACAAGTCGAGGAGGGCCATCGTTTGGGCGCCGCGGGATTGAAGGAATACAAGCGGCTCGGACTTTACCTGCGCGACGGCGAGGGCAAGTTGATCAAGATCGACGATCCCAAGCTGGACCCGGTTTGGAACCGGTGCAGCGAACTGAAGATGCCGGTGTCGATCCACGTCGCCGACCCGCGCGCGTTTTGGCTGCCGTACGACGCGGCGAACGAGCGCTGGACGGAGCTGAAGGACCATCGTGCGTGGTGGTTCGGAGATACCAATATTTATCCGCCGCGCATGGAATTGCTGGAAGCGCTCAACCGCGTCATCGAGCGCCACTCGAACACGACATTTGTCTGCGTTCATTTCGCGAACAACGCCGAAGAACTGGATTGGGTCGAGCGAATGCTCGATCGCTATCCGAACATGAACGCCGATCTCGCTGCGCGAATTCCCGAGATTGGGCGACACCCTCCCGAGAAAGTGCGGCGGCTGTTCATCAAACACCAGGACCGGATTTTCTTCGCCACAGATTTTCAGGTGTATAACCAGCTGACGCTCGGCTCGGGCGGCAGCGGGCCGGCGCCGACGGACGCTGATGCGGAAACGTTCTACGCGAAGCACTGGCGCTGGCTGGAGACGAGCGACCGCGACTTCGAGCACATGACGCCGATCCAGGGCGATTGGAAAATCAGCGGCATCGGGCTGCCGCCCGAAGTGTTGCGCAAGATTTACTTCGACAACGCCCGGCGATTGCTGGGCCGCTCGTTGCCGGCGCCGACGGCGAAAGCAGTCCGCGTGGAAAAGGATTTCGGCGACGCGCAGATCGACGGCGAGCTCTCTGAGGCGGCGTGGCGACGCGCCGAGCCGGTGTTGTTGGAATATGAGTCGCGCAGCTACACGGCGCGGCCCGAAATCTCCACTACGGTGCGTCTGCTCTGGTCTGACGAATGGCTCTACCTCGGCTACGAATCTCCTTACACAAAGCTGACCGTGTTCGAGCCCCCGCAGGAGAAGGAACGGCTCGGACTGTGGGACCGCGACGTTGTGGAGGCGTTCATCGGCAGCGATACGAACAACATTCGTCGCTACACCGAATTCGAAGTTGCGCCGACAAACGAAAAGCTGGACCTGGCGCTCAATTTGCCAGAGCGCGATTTCGAGTGGAGCAGCGGGTTTCAATCGAAGACAAAAATTTCAGCCGGTCGCTGGACGTGCGAAATGCGAATTCCGATCAAAGCTTTGGCGGAAAGGAAGCCTGCGGACGGTGCTATCTGGAGAATCAACCTTTACCGCTGCGATCGCGCGAACAATGCATTCCTCGCCTGGAGCCCGACGATGACCGGCAGTTTCCACGCGCCTGAGAAGTTTGGGTTATTGAAATTTGTTGAATGAGTCGCGGAGCAATCGCCGCTTTGCCTTGCAGCATCGTCGCATTTCGATTATTTGGATATTGTGGACTCCCGGGAAGCACTCGTCGCGCTGAACATGATCGATCATGTCGGCCCGGTGCGATTGCGGCAGTTGCTTGATTTCTTCGGAGCGCCGGAAGCGATTCTCAACGCGTCCAAAACTCAATTGCTCGCTGTGCACGGAATCGGGGAGGATACTGCGACGGCGATAGCGAATTGGGAAGCTACCGTCGATCTCGCCGCGGAGCTCAAACGCATCGCTGAATTCGGTTGTCACATTTTGATTTCGAGTGACGAGGAATATCCCGCGTTGCTGCGCCAAATTTATGACCCGCCCATCGTCCTTTACGTCAAAGGCAAGCTGACGACGAGCGACAAGAACGCCGTGGGGATCGTCGGCTCGCGGCAAACCACGCATTATGGTTTGGAAGCGTCACGCAAGTTCGGCTACCAACTCGCCTACGTGGGCGTGACGGTCGTGAGCGGTGGCGCGCGCGGGATCGACACTGCTGCCCACCAAGGCGCGCTGAACGCCAAGGGGCGGACCGTGGCGGTGCTCGGCACTGGCATCAACATTGTCTTTCCAGCCGAAAACGCCGAGTTGTTCGAGCGGATCGCCGCGAACGGCGCCGTCATCACGCAATTTCCGTTCAACCGCACGGCGGACAAACAAACGTTTCCCATCCGCAACCGAATCGTTGCCGGCATGACGCTTGGGACTGTGGTAGTCGAAGCCAACCTGACGAGCGGCGCGTTGATTACCGCCCGATTTGCGAACGATTATGGGCGGCAAGTGTTCGCGGTCCCGGGTCGAATCGACTCACCGCGCAGCAAGGGATGTCACAATCTCATCAAGAACGGGGCGAAGCTTTGCGAAGACGCCGAGGACATTCTTACCGAGTTCGAATACCTGTTTCCAACGAGCAACAGGCCCAAGGACGGCGAGGGCCTGCCCGCGCTCACGCTCTCCGAAAGCGAACAGCACGTTTACGACTTTCTCGTCGATCACGAAGAGTTCGCGATCGATGAAGTGATTCGCGGAACCGGTCTCGCCACTTCAACTGTTTCCGTCGCGCTGCTGAGCCTGGAAATGAAACGGTTGGTGAAGCAGTTGCCGGGCAAGGTGTTCGTTCGCGCCACTCGGCAGTAAGCGCATGGACGCGATCAAACGCCGCTGGCCGTGGCTCGTTCTCATCATTGCGCTGGGGGGAATCATCGTTTGGTTCGAGCGGTCCCGCACCTACCGCGAAGACAGCCAGGATGAAAATATTCGCGCCGCTGCCCGAAAATACGGCGTCGATCCGGCCCTGGTGAAAGCGGTGGTCTGGCGCGAGAGCCGCTTTAATCCAAAAATTCGCGGCGATGCGGGCGAGATTGGCCTGATGCAGGTCGGCAAACTTGCCGCCGAAGAATGGGCAGATGCGGAGAAGCGCGTTTTTTTCCGGCATGAGGAATTATTCGACGCGGCGAAAAACGCGCAGGCCGGCACATGGTATCTTGGGAAAATGTTACGGCGATATGCCCACACAGACCAGCCGGCCGTCTTTGCCCTGGCAGATTACAACGCGGGGCGCAGCAACGTGCTGCGCTGGAACAAAGGCGCGGCGAGCACCAACAGCGCGCTGTTTCTCGCGCAAATGGATTTCCCGGGCACGCGCGAATACATCCGATCCATTCTGAAGCGCAAAGAACGGTACCGCGGGCAATTCGCCGCGAAGTCGTGAACTAATCGCGAGTGAGATCGCGGATCCGGCGTTCGAGTTCCAGCCGCAATCTCTCGCGCTCCTCATCAGAGGCGTCGCGCGGCACGCGCACTGGTTCGCCAAATCGAATGATGCATTTTCCGAATGGCAGCGGGATTTGAAACCGGTCCCAACTTTTCAGCCGAATTTTCGGATGCAACTCGCACGAGACAGGAACAATTGGAAGCGATGTGACTTGCGCCAGCGACATTACCCCTTCCTGCACCACGTAGCACGGGCCGCGCGGACCGTCGGGAGTAATCGCGAGATCGTAACCACGCTCGGCCCACGTGGTGAGTTCGAGCAACGCTTGCGGGCCGCGGCGGCTGCTGGAGCCACGCACGGGCTGCACGCCGAAATCCTCCAGGATGCGCGCCAGCAACGCTCCATCTTTGCTCGCGCTAACGAGCGCCGCAAGGCCCCCCGATTGTTTGCGCTTCTTCACGTAATCGGAATAAATCCGCATCGAGAGCATCAGTCGGTTGTGCCAAACGCAATAAATGGCAGGCTCGCTCTTGGCGCGCGAATGCACGCCCGAGTTGTCCTCCCAAACACAGCGCAACGATCCCGCCAGGCCGTGAAGTCCGGTGTAGATGATGAAGGCCGCCAGCCGTTGGTGCCATCTCGCTGTGTGCGGCACGATGGGGCCGCTGGACCGTCGTGGGCGTCTCGCAGGCTCTGGCATTGCCGCAGGCATCAACCGGCTTTTTTGAGACACGCCCGCACGAGATCCTCGACGGTCGCTTTTTCACCCAGTGAAGATAACGAGCCACGGACCGCCTCGTGCGCTTCGACTTGCTTGAAGCCAAGGGCCATGAGCGCAAGCACGGCGTCGTTGATCTTCTGATCGGCCGGCGAAAGAGCGCGCGCGGCGCTCGCCGCTTCCCAGGCGCCGGCCGCGCCAACTTTATCTTTGAGCTCGACGACAATCCGCTCCGCGGTTTTTTTTCCCACACCGGAAATCTGGGAGAGCGATTTGATGTCGCCGTTCGACACCGCGCCGCGCAACGCCGTTACATTCATTCCGCTCAACACGTTCAAAGCGATCTTTGGACCGATGCCACTCACGGTGTTGATGAGCAGGCGGAACATTTCGCGCTCCGCCGAGGTCATGAACCCGTAGAGCACGTGCGCATCTTCACGCACGGCGAGATGGGTGAGGAGCTTCACGTTGTTGCCGGGAGACGGCAGCTTGTCGAACGACGACAACGGAATGAGCGCCTCGTAGCCAACGCCGTGGACGTCAATGGTCACCTGGGTGGGCAGCGCCTCAACCAACTTACCTTCAAGGAAACTGATCATTAGAGCTTGCGGGACACGCGCGAGATCGGTGAGCGGCTTTCCTGCGCGTAAGTAAGGGCAAGGGCCAACGCATCTGCTGCGTCCGGCGCGGGTGGCTCAGACAATCGCAGCATCCGTTGCACCATTTTTGCGACAGCAAGCTTTTGGGCCGCGCCGTAACCCACGACGGCCTGTTTCACTTTGCGGGGCGCAATTTCGTAAACCTCCAGGCCTGCTTCCGCAACCGCGACGAGGCTGGCACCGCGCGCTTCGCCCATGATTAGAGCCGTCTGGAGATTCTGCGCGTAGAACAATCCTTCGACGATGCACACCGTTGGCTTGCAACTGCGAACGATTTCGCGGATCGCTTCAGCGATGCGCGCGAGGCATTGAACTCGCGTCAGAGACGCTGCGCATTTCACTGTCCCCTGTACGAGAAGCTCCGGAGTGCGGCTTGCATTGCGGATTACGCCGTACCCCGTCCCACGCAAAGAAGGATCGATCCCAAGAATTATCTTATGCTCCGCCCGCACCGATACCGCGTGCTCGACCGCCAGCTTTGGCACACGTCGCCCTACACGATCCTGCAGCTGCTGGAACTGTTGCGCCGTGATGCTCACGCGAGCATCCTGCCACACCGGCCGACAACGCAAAAGCTTTTTACGATTTGACGGCAACCGGCACGCTTCTCCTGGCCTTATGCCGCGACACGAAGTCCTCGACGTAGAGCAGATTGGCCGGCCCGGCGCGCTGCACCACCTTGAGCAAGCTGTCCATGCTCGACACTTCCTCGAGTTGCTCATTCACAAACCACGAGAGCGCGTTCTGCGTGATGTGATCGCTCTCCTTGATCGCCAGCTCGATGAGTTGATTGATTTGCTCGGTGACTTTCTTTTCCTGGTCCAGAGAAAGCTGGATCGCTTCTTCGACCGTCTTGAAGCGGTTCTGCGGCGCCGGAATGTCGTTTAGCGCGACATGGCCGCCGGCGTCCAGCAAGTATTTGATGAAGCGCATCGCGTGGTCGTGCTCTTCATCGGCCTGGCGGTAAAAGTGCGCGGCCAGTTCGTGGAGGCTTTCCTCGACGAAATGCGACGCGATGGCCACGTACTGCATCATCGCGCTGAACTCGTAACAAATCTGGCGATTGATCGCCTCGTTCATTTTCTTGCTGATCAGCATAAGACCCTTTCTCCCTTTTTGACTGCTGTTAGTCGTTGGGCACCCAGCCTTTGCCGGGAATGTATTCGCGACTACCGGAAGGGCTTTGGCAGCCGACAGCGCCGACCACCAACGCCGCCGAAACGAGCAACAGAACGATATATTTCATCATGGCCATAGCCTAAACGAGATTGCTTTACGGGCAAGTCTTCCGCACAATGGACGGTGAATGGACAGTTCCCAGAAGTCGCTTAAAGGCCAATTAATTCTCGATAACGGGAAGCTGCGCGGCTCATTTTTCCATCGCACAGTCATCCTGATTTGCCAGCACGATTCTGAAGGCGCGTTCGGGCTGGTGCTCAATCGATCCACCCAGAATAAGGTCGGAGAAGCCGTCGTGGCGAACCTCCCGGACACATTGAAGGAATCGCCGCTTTTCCTCGGGGGGCCAGTGCAACCGCAGGCCTTAAGCTATCTCCACAATGAGGCTTTCCTGCCGGACGCAAACGTGTTGCAGAACCTCAGCCTCGGCCACTCGCTGGATACGCTGATTGATATCGGCGAGTCGTTCTCTCCTACGGTGCGCCTGAAAATTTTTGCCGGCTACGCGGGCTGGAGTCCCGGCCAACTCGAAGAAGAAATGAAGCGCGACACCTGGATGACCCATCCGGCCACCGTCGAGTTAGTATTCGATCCGCACCCGGAGCAACTCTGGCCCACGATCCTCAAGGAAAAAGGCTGGAAGTACAAACTGATCGCCGAATCGCCGGAAGATCCTGCCTGGAATTAACGGTTGGCCTGCTTCAAGAAGGCGTGAAAACTTACTGCCTCAGCCCAATCCAGTCGCGTGAGTTAGCTGCTTCGAAGCTTGATGCGCTGCTACCCGGATCCTCGCAGCCGTGGTTGCTAAAAAATTCGCGCGGGGACGTCATGGCCTACTTTGAGTTAAACGAAATTGACGTGCCAGGTGTGTTGACCATTTCAGCCGACATCAGTGGACGCCATTACAACTACGATGCCGAGATTTTGTCGCTCTTGGAGAGACTACGAGCGGCTCTTGGAGGAGAAATCACGAATGATGCCTAACCAGCGCGCTGTAGCGAACCGCGGCCCGCTGGGCCATTCGGCTCGTCCCGCAGGCGCGGGATTGCAGCCGCCGGTCGCCGTTCGATGAGGAAGGGATATACAAAATTTACAAAGGAAGATTTCCTGGAAGTTTGGCAAAAGAATACGGGCTGACCGAGCTTTGCTCGTACTTTGCGGACAAAGGTGTCTGAAAAAAGCGGAAATGAGGGATCATTGCTGGCTTTCCTTCATTTTCCAGGCTAAGAGTGGATTGCATGCCATGAACAAATGGCTCGAAATAAGAAAACGCAAAGCCGCCGACCGTATGCGGCTCCGAGCACAGGTAGCTAAAGGCGAAGTCCGCCCAGAGGATGTCTCGATTGCCGCCGCACTTGGACCGAGCTTTTACAAAGCCCCCTTCAGTGTAGACCATATTCGCCTCGACGACGATGAAACTACCACCGGAACCGGTCAGGCCCGCACACGCCGCCGTCGCCCTCGTCCGTAGCTGACGTTGCGCTCTTTCGCGGGTTGCTGTCCAGGTTCGGGGCCGTAAGTCCTCTTTAACTCTCGAATCTGATCCCGCACCAGCGCCGCTTTCTCGAACTCAAGGTTGTTCGCGGCTTCGAGCATTTCCTGTTCGAGCTCGCGCAAGGTCTCGGTCACGTCAAAGTTCCCGCCGGTTTCGTTGATCACCGCTGCGGCCCGGTCGCCAGTGGGCCGTGTTACCAGGCCCTCCTCGATCGCGCGGCTGATGCTGCGAGGGGTGATGTTGTGCTCTTTGTTATATGCGATTTGTTTCTCGCGGCGATAAGCTGACACTGCCAGGAACTTCTGGATGCTTTGCGTCCGTTCGTCCGCATAGAGAATTACTTCGCCGTTCAAGTGGCGCGCGGCGCGGCCCGCGGTTTGGATCAGGCTCGTCGCGCTGCGCAGGTAGCCTTCCTTGTCCGCGTCGAGAATGGCGACCAGCGACACTTCGGGGAGGTCCAGACCCTCACGCAATAAGTTGATGCCCACAAGCACGTCGAACTCACCTTTGCGAAGCGCGCGCAAAATCTCCACTCGCTCGATTGCATCGATCTCGCTGTGCAAATACCGCACGTTGATGGCGAGCTCGCGCAAGTAGTCCGTAAGTTCCTCGGCTGTACGTTTGGTCAGTGTCGTTACAAGGGTTCGCTCCTTGAGTTCGACGCGCTTGCGCACTTCCTCGATCAAATCGTCGACCTGCCCCTTCAGCGGCTTGAGCGTGATCTTCGGATCGATGAGCCCGGTCGGACGTACCACCAGTTCAACAATCTGTTTCTTCGACCACTCCATCTCCCTCTCGCCCGGGGTCGCACTGACGTAAACAGTTTGCCCCTGGAGCACTTGGAATTCCTCAAAATTCAGCGGACGGTTGTCGAGAGCACTAGGCAACCGGAAACCGTGTTCCACCAGCACCGTTTTGCGCGCCATGTCCCCGGCGTACATGCCGCCGATTTGCGGAATCGTCGCGTGTGACTCATCGACGACGAGGAGGAAATCGCGAGGAAAGAAATCAATCACGCACGTCGGCCGCGAGCCGGCGGGACGTGCGGCGATGTGGCGCGAATAATTCTCAATCCCGGAGCAGAAGCCCATCTCGAGCATCATTTCGAGGTCGTACTCCGTGCGCATTTTGATCCGTTGCGCTTCGAGCAACTTGCCTCGCGCTTCGAACCAGGCGATGCGGTCGGTCAATTCCTCCCGAATCGCCAGTGTCGCCCGCTTCATTTTGTCCGCCGGGGTGACGAACTGTTTGCCGGGATAAAAGGTGACGCCGGGAAGTGTTTCAATCGTTTCACCCGTGAGCGGCTCGAACCGCGTCAGGCGATCGATCTGCTCGCCGAAAAACTCCACACGAACCGCGTCCTCCGTCGACGCCGGGCAGACCTCGACCGTGTCGCCGCGCACGCGGAAATTCCCGCGCGAAAACTCGATATCGTTGCGGTTGTACTGCAACTCAATGAGCCGACTCAGGAATTGTTCGCGCGTGATCTCCTGGCCTACGCGCAGCGGGATCACCATCGCTTCGTAATCCTCTTTGCTGCCGATGCCGTAAATACACGAAACGCTGGCCACCACCACCACGTCGCGTCGGGCGAAGAGCGAGCTCATGGTCGAGAGGCGCATGCGCTCGATGTCTTCATTCACGCTCGAATCCTTCTCGATGAACGTGTCCGTGCGCGGGATGTAAGCCTCGGGTTGATAATAATCGAAGTAGCTGACGAAATACTCGACCGCGTTCTGCGGGAAGAACCCCTTGAACTCGGCGTAAAGCTGCGCCGCCAGGGTCTTGTTGTGTGAAATCACCAGCGTCGGCTTGTTCACGTTTCGGATCACGTTCGCCATCGTGAACGTCTTGCCCGAACCAGTGACGCCGAGCAGCGTCTGATGTCGCGCCCCGGACACGATCCCTTCCGACAGCTTTGCAATCGCTTGCGGCTGGTCCCCGGCAGGTTCAAATGGCGCGACGAGCTTAAACACGGATTACCAACTTAGGTTCAGTGTGCGAAGGTGTCAAAGGAACCGCCCATTTAACGGTTTAACAATTCAACCATTTAACTATTTTGAGTGTATGAAGTTGTCGGATGACGATCTCTGGCAGCGCTTTCAGCGCTATTACTCTACCTGGCCGTCGCTCGGTTTGTCGGTTGACCTAAGTCGCATGGATTTCCCGGACGACTACTTTGACCGCATGGCCGCGCCGATGGCAAAGGCGTTCGAGGCCATGGACGCCCTGGAGAAAGGCGCCATCGCAAACCCGGACGAAAACCGAATGGTAGGCCATTACTGGCTGCGCAACGCGACGCTCGCCCCCACCCAGGAAATTCGGAAGCAAATCGAAGATACAGTCGCAACCGTCGTCAGGTTTGCCGCCGACGTTCACACCGGCAAGATTCGCGGCGCCAAAGGCCAATTCACAAACGTCCTCCTCATCGG
>Ga0075418_10001682_pt1 | contig 25179 bp, 27 predicted proteins | sample SoiMetdeltSBSDD2_FD_81776 | JGI IMG/M metagenome (GOLD analysis project Ga0075418, IMG submission 81776) | Bulk soil microbial communities from a Populus tree surrounding site in Tennessee, USA - Soil MetaG P. deltoides SBSDD2 | ecosystem: Environmental > Terrestrial > Soil > Tree plantation...
GGCACCGACCGTCTGCTCGGCCAACCGGCCCAGCAGCAACGACACCGTCGCCTCCCGGCCATCGTCCTTGACGCTGAGCTGGTCTCCGGGGTGCAGCCGAGCGCGTCACAGATCCCGGTCAGGGTGCTGAAGCGGATCGTACGGGCGGGTATTAGGCACGCCGGGCCGGGCGCCACAGTGGACGCGGGTGTCCTCGGTCGACACCCATCCGTAGAAGGCGAACCTCATGCTGGTGACTCATTCCGAGCGCGCTCGATGATCCGCCGGCTCCGTTCCCGGGCAGGCTCGCGCAGCCACGATGCAACCGCCGCGCAACCAGGACCTGGCAGGCTGTCGACCGCGTCGGCGTTGTAGGTCTGGCGACCGCCGTGAGGCGGCGATGGCGATGACGGTGCAGGCGCGAGGCGCTGTCCATCGGGGGAGGTCATTGTGGGTGACGAAGGCGTGGGCCGGGCTCTGGGCCGCCCCACCCGCCGCAGGCTGCTGGCTGGGGCGGCCGGCGCGGTGACGGCGGCCGGCCTGGCCAGCGTGGTGAAGCCCACGCCGGCGGCCGCGGTGGCACCGCACGTGCTGTACATGGTGAAGCACAACGGCGACCTGATCCGGCGTGAGGACAACGGGTTCCGGCAGAGGGTGGGCTGGGGCTGGCAGAATGCGCGGCTGCTCGCGGGACTGGATGACAACCGGTTCATCGAGGTGAAGGAGGACGGCCGCCTGTGGGAGTGGGTGTGGGACGGCGAGTACCTGAAATACACCCACCGCGGCCACGGCTTCACGCTGGACAACACGCGACTGGTCGCGGGACTGGACAGCGACCACTTCCTGGAGGTCAAGGTCGACGGCCGGCTGGCCTGGTGGTACCGCTCGGGTGCGACCTTCGCGGAGCAGATCCGCGGCGTAGGCTGGACGGTCAACAACACCAGGATGATTACCGGCGCCTCCGCTACGTCTTTCTACGAGCTGCGCCAGGAGGACGGCGGGATCTCGATGTGGACGTACAGCTCAGGCTACTCCGAGCGGCTGCTGCCCGGGCTCACGTTCAACAGCAGCGTGGCGGTCTCCGGCATCACCGGCAACAGGATCTGGGACATCACCTCCGGTGGAGCCCTGTGGCACAACACGTACGACGCGTTCCTGGGCAACTGGACGTACTACTCGGTCGCCGGTGACTTCAGCGACGTGCGCCTGATCACCACATAACGGTCAGGTCCCAGCTTCCGCGCAAGGCGGCGCGGCCAGGCCGGTGGCGGCCGACCAGTGGCGTCTCCGACCGAACGATTCCGCCTGCGCAGATGGGGACGCGGTGGGCCGACCGGCTTGCGCACGTCGTGTTCATCCGTTTCAGTCTTCCGCGTGTTGCTATGGCCACGATGCTGGCATCGGTGGTGACGCTGGGTCTGGCCGGGTCGATGATCACGACGGTGTACGCCGCACCGGTGCACTACCGGGCGCGGATGGGTCGTGGCAGCCGGTCGACGCGACCCTGTACCGCGCGGACGAGGGTGGGTTCGCGCGGTACAGCGGGGCGGACGCGTACCAGATGCGGTTCGCCTCGGACGAAGCCTCTCCAACACGCCTAGCCGGCGATGTGCATGATTGCGTCGGCTCCGTCGACGGTCGCCTGGTCGAGCGGGAAATAGCCTTGCTGCGGAGTGGCGTCCGCGCGCGTACGAGCCGGGGACACCTCGGTGGCCGGGATCAGGCCCCAGCCGGTGATGCGGCGTTGCAGGAAACCCTCGTAGGTGTCCGGCTCGGGCTCGCCCAGCCCGAGAACCTCACTGCGCCCGAGACTGGCCGCGACGAAGAAGTAGCTCTCGATCCGTAGGGAGTCGACGATGGCCCCGGCACCGAACGAACTGGCGCTCATGTCTCCCAGGCTCCAGGCGCTCCCGTTTCGTTGCAGGTGACGGTTGTGGGCGAAGAGCATCGTCGGGCCGCGCCCCGCCTCGACGCTGCGGATGTCGAGCAGATTGCGCGCCATCAACGTGTCCCGCGTGGTCAGCAGGAGGCAGATCCGATCGCTCTGCTCAAGGGGCTGCGCCGCCTGCCAGTGGTAGTGGAGCAGCCCGAGCCCGGCATCGAGGTGAGTCCTGGCCCGGAGCCACTCGGCGCGTGACGTCCTCGCGATCAGATCCGGTGCGCGGGCGTAAAGCCTCGTGAGCAGATCCTCGCCGATCCTTCGCAGCCGCTCGGCGTCGGGCGTGGCGCCCATGGACATGGCGAAGTCGAGGATTGCCTCAGCGCGGCTCCAGCGATGGTCGTCCCCGGCGATGCCCGCAATGTCGAGCTTCTCGATGTGGAGATAGTCGCGTGCGTACTCGAAATAGCTTCTCGGGCTGGGTGCGTTGGTGTTTTCGGTCGGGGCGTCGATACCGTGGAAGGTCAAACGCTCCTGCGCGGCACGGTCCCGGTTGTACTCTCGCATCCAGGCGACCAGCCGCCGATTGGCGTCCAAGGCGCCGAAGTCGTGGGAGAAACCTTCGCTCATCACCGAAGCGAGGCTTCCGGTGCCGTGCAGTACGTAGTCGTTGACGGCGAACGCGGCCACGCGATCGGTCTCGAGGGCGATCGAACGGAAGCCGAGCTCGACCAGCTGGGCGAAGAGTTCGTTGCGGACCGCGCCGAAAGCGGGCTCCTGGTGCGTCGGCTCGCCCAGGGCGAGAAGATCACATGGGTCGGGTACGAAGTCTCGAACGTCCTGGCTCATGTGGCTCAAACGTACCATTGAAACCTCGGTTGAGACTTCCGTGAAGAGCGGTGCATGATGTCGCGGTAAAGTCTCAAACCATGCGACCAGCCGACCTGGCACGCGAACACGGACTCTCGACCCAGGCGGTCCGCAACTACGAGCGGGACGGGTTCATCCCGCCCGCCGAGCGCACGCGCAGCGGTTACCGGATCTATACCGAGGTTCATGCGGCTGCGCTGCGTGCCTACCTGGCGCTCGTCGCGGCATACGGCTACCCGGCCGCCGGCCAGATCATGAACGCGCTGCACGACGACGCGCTCGACGACGCGCTGATCGTCATCGATCGCGGTCACGGCCAGATACTGCGCGACCGGGACACGCTCGACGCGGTGCGACAAGCGATTGGGGTCCTGCCGGCGGGGCCGGACAACGCTCCGGGCTCCGGCGTGTGGACCATTGGCGAACTCGCGCGCCGGCTCCGGATCACCCCGGCCACCGTGCGCAAGTGGGAACGCGCCGGCATCCTCGCCCCCGCACGCGATCCGGCCACCGGCTACCGGGTGTTTCGCGCGAGTGACACCCGCGACGCCGAGCTGGCCCACCTGCTGCGGCGCGGAGGATACCCGCTGGACCAGATAGCGACCGTGGTCCAGCAGATCCGAACGGCGGGCGGCACGGAGACGCTCTCCCGCGCCCTTTATGACTGGCAGCAACGGCTCACCGCGCAGGGCGTCGCCATGCTCAACGCCGCCTCCCGGCTCAGCCATTATCTGAACCTCTCGGCGGCCATCTAAGCCTGGCGGCAACGACTATTCGAGCCTGGCGGTGACGCCGGGCGCGATGGCGGCTGCGCGTCGACAGCGGCCTCCCCCCAGCACGCCCGCGCCGGACCGGGCCACGATACGCGCCACTGTGCACGGTGACCTCCCGTCGGGTACCCGGTGCTGGAGTTGCTGGGACACCGTCGGCTGCCCCGATCACCGTATTCGACCCGGACCTACCGCAGGTGGTGGTCTACCGGGTCGACACCGACCGCCCGGCGACCTCCCTGCCGCCGATACAAGAGCATTGGCCAATTCGGCGTCTCGGCGGCGGCGTTCGGCAACCACACCGCGGTCCAGCGTGACCCCACAGGAAGCGAAGCCCGCTGGGATACTTTCGAACTCGGCCCTGGCGCTGGCGTGCTACCCGCCGAACACACCCATCTCAATGTCATTGAGGACAGTTCCAACCGGCGGCCACGGTACGGATCCGACGGGTGCCTGCCACTCCTTGACCTGCGGTCCGCGTGAACCCGTATGCCACCGGTGCCGCCGACTGCGGCGATGGACGACCCGCCCGCGCCGGCGATCATGTGATCGACCTGGATCTTTTCGTCAGCATCGAAAGAGCGGGCGGGACGGGGTGGCGTCCCGTTCTACTGAGGACTCACGCCGCGGTCGTCCGGCTCGCACAGCCACCGCGGGGAGAGAGAGGACCTGACTATGACCAAAGGTTCACGGGGTACCTGGCGCATCCGGGCTGCGGCGCTGGCGGTCGCCATCGTTGCTTCGGTCGCGGCCGGCGCCGCACCAGCCGGGGCGCATCCTGCCACGTACAGCTGGTCGGGGAACCACACGATCTGCAACGGCTGCACGGTCAGCCGCGGCAACATCGTGGCGATGTGGCAGCTCATGCTGATGTCGTCAGTGTCCGGCCTGGGGTCGTGCGAATCGTTCGTCGACGGCGTGTTCGGTCCCCGGACCGCAGCCGCCACCCGCACCTGGCAGAGCGATCACAACCTGTCCGCCGACGGCGTGGTCGGCCGCAACACATGGACCAAGGCGCAGAGCTACCTGGTCTTCGTGGAGTCCGGGGCCAACTACGACCGGTACTACTACCTCGGCGGCTCTGGGCCGGCCGTCGACCTTCTTCGCAGTACCGCCACCGGCTACTGGTACTTCAGCGGGAATTTCCATGGCTCTACCGAGTACTGCGGCGTAGACCCGGACGACTACTTCCTCACCGACCACTGACCGGCGCGGCACCGCACCTGGCGCCGCGGCCTGATCCCTGACCCGACGCTCCCGGACCAGCGTGCCGGTGGCTCGGTCGCTATCCTCGCGCGAGGCTGGCGACCGACCGGAAGGCGCGACCCAGTGGCCCGGTGCCACAACGGCGTGGGCCGGGCCCGCCTAGGTCCGGATGGGCCACCACCAGCAGGCCGAGGGCACCCCGATCGGGCCCCGGAGCTGCTCCGGGAACTCCACGAAGGAGTCGGTGAGGCGTACATGCAACCTGCGGCTCTGCGCGGGACGCGAGGGCGGGGGCGACCACGCACAGGCGCTGCGGCACGCGACCGTCCACATAGGACGGTAGTGATGCAGCCTGTAATGGTGACGACGTGGAGACGTTGGACGACCTGGTACCGGCCGCCGGCCGTTGGCCCGGTCCCTCGGCGAAAGATGATCAGCGTGGTGGCGCCACGCGGGAATGCGCGGCGCCACGACGAGCGATCGTCAAAGGAGTGAGTCTCCAGATGTCGACGAGGCCGGTGTCGGCTGGCCGCCGCAGCCGCGATGCCGGCAGCGATCGAGACAGGGGGACGGCACACAACTGGCGGCAGGAGTTCTCCACCTGATTTGGGCATCGATCGGCTATCGCCACCTCGACGCCAGCGAGACGATCGGGTCACCCACCGTCGCGGTCTCGAAAGCCGATGACGCGGTGGCTGTTGTCGCAGAACGGTTTGTTCTGGCTCGCCCCGCACCTACACAGAGCGACCCGGTATTCCTCACTCACCTCGCGACCACGAACCACGATCCGCAAGCGCCCACGCAGGAACACGGGACCGTTGGGGCGGACCTCCACCGTGGTGAACTCATCTGGGTCCTCATCCGGAACGGACAGACCTTCATATCGAAGTGCGTCGGTTGGGCATGCCCGTACCGTCGCCGCGATCTCCGCCGTATCAGCCCCAGTGAGATCCACCCACGGCCGCTTCTCGGTGTCGAACACCGTCGGGAGCCGCTGGAGGCAGATCCCTGTATGGATGCATCGGGTCGCGTCCCACCGCACCCGGATGGCGTCGTTCTCATAGACCCGAGTCACGTCCTTGGTCCTAGGAACTCCCGCCTCCGTGGGGTCGCGCGCCATGATATTCGCCCCCTCGCGTACCTTTCCTGGCCGAATCCTTCCACCCTACGCGTCGCCTGCGGGTTCGGCGCCGGGAACGGAGGAGAAACCGTGGCGGTTCCGCCGTTTCCATACCGGAGTGACGCGCCGCGGTTGCTGTGATCACCGGGACGGCCGGAGTGGGCAAGACCGCGCTACTGTAGCGATGCGCTGGGCGGCTCTACCGCGACGGCGGGGACCGATCCTCGCCAGTTTGCCAACCGGGCGGCGAGGCCGGGGGTTGACACCTATCAGTCATCCGGTGACAGGTCGCCGGTGAGGTAGTGCTGAACAACTGGTCCGAACGTGGCGATAAGGAGGTCTGGTGGTGCGGAGGCCAACGGTTCGACGCGGAGCACGTAGCGCACCATGGCCAGACCGACCATCTGACTCGCCACGAGGGAGACGCGCAGGCGCGCGTCGGCCGGGTCGAGGCCGAGGCCGAGGCTGGATTGAACTTTCCCAAGGATCTGGGTGACGACGAACTCACGGAACAGCTTGCCAGCCAACCGGTTGCCCGTGGCGGAGCGGAGTAAGGCGACGCCGGCCGATCCGGCCGGACCATCCCACGCGGTCAGGAAGGCTCGTACCAGTCGCTGGCCCATCTCGGCCCGGTCGCCGTCGACCACGCTCGCGAGCACCTCACGGGGGTCGATCGGGACATTCGCCGCAGCGAGGAACAACCTGTGCTTGGTGCCGAAGTAGTGGTGCACCACGGTCGTGTCGACTCCGGCCGCGCCAGCGATCCCGCGGATGGAGGCTGCGTCGTATCCGTGCTCGGCGAAAGCGCCGCGTGCCGCCTCGAGGATCGCCTCGCGGTCGTCCGAGTCACCGGAGCGGCGTGCCGGCCTTCCCGTCATGGCTGAACTCCGTGTCTTGGTTGCCTACGAACGATAGCATGGCAATATATCGTAATGCTACGGTTAGCGCGTACTGAGGAACGGAGAAGCCTGATGCTGGGCGCGCCCGGGGTGGACATCGAGGTGTCGGATGGCGGGCCGGTGTTCCTGACCGCACTGGGCTTCCACGTCCTCGCCGGCATGACGGCCGTGCTATCTGCCATCGTGGCGGCTTTCTCGCGCAAGCGACCAGGTCGCCATCCGACGGCTGGTCGCGTCTACCTTGGTGGTCTGGCCGTCCTGGCCGCGTCCGCGGTAACCATGGCGTTGATACGCGGTCGAGAGGACGCGCATCTCTTCGTCATCGCACTCGTCGCGGCGGGACTGGGGTTGGCCGGATGGCGGGCTCGTCGGCGCCGGCGCCCGGGATGGCGTCGGTGGCACGGAATCGGCATGGGTGGCTCGTTCATCGCTGTGCTGACCGGGTTCTATGTGGACAACGCCGCACGTCTTCCGGTCTGGAACCTGCTGCCGTCGTGGACCTACTGGGTCCTTCCGTCGCTGATCGGGTGGCCGCTGACATGGTGGGCTCTGCGCCGAAACGGCGTCGTGCGCCCGGCCGGACAGCTCCTCCGTCCCGGCTGCCGTAGCGTTGTATAGTATAGTAATGCTACGGATAAGGTGGCGTCATGGCTACTGAAGTCCAGATGAGAGGTTCCGCGGACACAAGCACCCCGGTCAAGGCCGTCTACGTATGGGTGCTCCGGATCGTCGTCACGCTGCATGCGGCGGCCGCATTCGCCCAGGCCGTCTTCGCCGGTCGGTTCTTGTCAGGTGACTACGACATGCTGCGCGTCCACTTCGTCAACTCTCAGGTGGTAGGTAGCCTGGCGATCGGTCAGGTCATCGCCGGCGTCCTCCTCTGGCGCCGAGGTGGGCTGCGCTGGCCAGCGTTGGTCAGCATTGGTCTGCTTGCCGTGGAACCGATCCAGATCGCTGCGGGGATCACACGCGTCATCGGAGTGCACATCCCGCTCGCCGTGCTGGTCATCACCGCGTCCGTGCTTTTCGCGGTCTGGGCCTGGGGACCCGGCATCCACCGACGCCGTGGAGCGAGCTGACATGGCGGTCACCCGACGGCATTTCCTCGGCATCGCGGCCGGCACCGGCACGGTTGCGGCACTCGGTCTCGCCGTTCCCTGGCTCAGCTCGTCGGCGGAGATCGGCCGTTTGCTGCACAGTGAGATCCCGTTGCCCGAGCCGTTCACGATACCATTGCCGGTCCCGCCCGTGCTGTCACCGCAGGCCGACGGAGGAACGGACCGGTACGAGCTCGAGCACCGTCCGGCCGTCGTCGAGATCCTGCCAGGTGTCCGCACGGAGATCTGGGGCTATGACGGGCGTTTCCCCGGGCCCACTATCGTCTCCAGACGGGGACGACCCGTGGTGGTGCGGCACCGCAACAACCTTCCTGTTCCCTCGGTCGTCCACCTCCATGGTGGACACACGCCGGCGGCGAGCGACGGTTATCCGACCGACCTGATCCTGCCGAATGGCGCTGACGGCGACGCGGTCTCGCTGCACACCCACGGCCGCGATCCGCACGCCAGTATCGCCGAGGGTTTCCGCGACTATATGTACCCGATGACCCAGCGGGCGGCTACCCTGTGGTACCACGACCACCGTATGGGCTTCACCGGTCCAAGCGTGTGGCGCGGGCTGGCCGGTTTCCACCTGGTGCACGACGACGAGGAAGATGCGCTGCCGCTACCGGCCGGTGACCGCGACATCCCGCTGATGATCGTCGACCGGTCGTTCGGCGCCGACGGCTCCTTGCTCTACCCGTCGATCGACGCGGCACAGCGGCAGACGCCCGGGGTCGAGGAGGAGTTTCTGCCGGGCGTCCTAGGCGACGTCATCCTCGTCAACGGTGCAATGTGGCCGTTCCACGAGGTGGCCGGCGCACGCTATCGATTTCGGATGCTCAACGCCTCCAACACTCGGCGGTACCAACTCGCACTCGACCCGCCGCCAGCAGGGGGCGCCGGGCTGGTGCAGATCGGCTCCGACGGCGGCCTACTCGGCAGCCCGGTTCGCCACGACGCGATCAACATCGCGCCCGGCGAGCGCTTTGATGTCGTCGTGGACTTCAGCCGGTACCAGCCTGGCCGGACGGTCACGCTCGTCAACCGACTCGGGGCCGGGAAAACGCGGCTGGTCATGCAGTTTCGGATCTCTGGGCGGACGGCCGACGACTCCGCCGTGCCCGATCGCCTCTCGACGATCGAACCATTGCCCACCAGCCGCGGCACGGTGACCCGGGACTTCGTGTTCGGCAATGCCGAAGACCACACCTGGCACATCAACCGTCGGCCGTTCGACCCGGCCCGCATGGACGCGACCGTGCCGCTCGAGGAAACCGAGGTGTGGCGGTTCACGACGGACTTCCATCACCCCGTCCATCTGCACCTGGAGCAGTTTCAGGTGCTGGGGCGCAACAGCGAAGGACGCGGCCCGTACGACTCGGGCTGGAAGGACACGATCGACCTGCGCCCGGCCGAACGCGTCGCGGTAGCTGTGCGGTTCACCGACTACCCCGGACGGTACGTCTTCCACTGTCACAACCTCGAGCACGAGGACATGGCGATGATGGCGAATGTGCGCGTCGATCAGCGCTAGCCCGCCGAAGACGAGATGCCCGGTCTCATGGTCCACCGGGCGGTCCGCGGCTAGGACGCGTGAATGGCTGCACGGAGCGTGAGGCACCGGCGCGCAGCGACGACCGAGAGCAGCAGCCGCGCCAGGCTCAGCACGGCTGGGATGACGACCAGCGTCCCGGGCAGCGCGCCAGCGGCGGCCAAGCTGCCGAGGTGGGTGAGGAGCATCGTGTCGACCGCGACACAGCCGACCGCGGCGACGATCGCCGCGGTCGCGGCACCGTACGGACCCCATGGAAACATACGGATCGCCGGCCCTCGTCCGGCCAGAGCCGCCACGACCGCGGCGGCAACCACCAGGAACATGACTACGCCGTATCCCGGTAGCCACGTCAACACCGACGGAAACTCCTGTGCCCAATGTGATCCGGAACCCAGCGCGAACGTCGTGAGCCAGGCCAACCCGACCACCGGCCCGGTCGCGACCAACGCCAGCCCCACACGATGCGCTGTCGTACCGGTCATCTCCGATGTGAACGCACGGGCAAGCTCGCGAGCCGGCCCGAACTCGGCCACGGCGGATCGCGCCGCGCGGATCCCGTCCTGGCCCTCGGCGCGATGGGCGTCGACACACTCCAGCAGCCCGTCCGCCACCTCGGCCAGGATCGCGTTCGTCGCTGATGTGCGAGTCGGTAGGGCGTCCTCGAACTCGGCGAGATATGTCTCGACTGGCGGCGGGAGACGCTCGTCGGGTGGAAGCCGCGGACCGGTCAGGCGGGCGCCGACCATGGGCGGCCATCCATCACCGCGGAGACCACCGTGGAGAACTCCGCCCAATTTGCTCGGCTTTCGCGAAGGCCCCGTCGCCCGGCCGCCGTCAAACGGTAGACCCGGCGGGGTCGCGGGGAGTCGGAGAGCCAGGTGCTGCTGATCAGGCCGGCCCGTTCCAGCCGATGGAGGGCTGGGTAGATGGTACCGGTCGGTAGGTCCAGCGACCCACTGGTGCGGTTGCGGAGCACCTCGATGATGGCGTACCCGTGCCGCGGCCCGTCCGCCAACGCCGCCAGCAGCAGGCCGTCGAGGTGGCCCTTGAGAACTTCGGCCCTCATGCGTAGAAGCCTACGCTCCGGGCGCCGCCTATGTCACCGTTCCCACCTGCTCACGGCACTCCCGAACGGTCGCGCCGAGGTGCCGGCGGGCCGCCGCGACAGTGCATCGATGAGGAGCATCACCACCAGGACGGTCAGCACGTACGTGGGACAGCTCGCCGCACCGGAACAGCCGAAGGGCGCACGAATGGCTTCCTGCCATGTTGCGGGGACGTCAATGCCGTGGCCTTCCCCGACTTCGCACCTAGGGTCAACCGCTTGATCAATAAATATCGTTAGGAAGTCGCATACTGCCGCGCTTCACTATCGCCGGCGGCGGCTGTTACCGCCCGCGCCAGGAGATACCCGGCCCGTCTCACCTCGTCCGCCTGCGTGGTGTAACCCAGAGAGAGGCGGATCGCTCCCAGCGCCCGGGTAGGCGAGCAGCCCATCGCCATCAGCACCGGTGAGGGTTCGTGCCGGGTCGAATGGCATGCCGATCCGGTCGACGCCGCGAGTCCTTCGGCGGCCGCCAGGACCATGTGCCCCTCGACACCGTCCACACTGATGTTGAGGGTGTTCGGCAAGCGATCCGTCGGGTGGCCGTTGAGACACACATGGTTCCGTAGTCCCGAGCTGATGGCGTCGAACAGGGTGTCCCGTAGCAGGCGAACCCGCCCACCGTCCGATGCCGCCTGCCGCGACACCTCGCACGCAGCGGCCATGCCCACGATCAGCGCCACGGCCTGCGTACCGGAGCGCACGCCGCCCTCCTGTCCGCCTCCGTACACCATCGGCTCCAGCTCGACGCCGGCGCGTCGATACAGGACGCCCACCCCTTTCGGGCCGTACATCTTGTGTCCGGCGATCGTCAGAAGGTCCACCCCAAGGCTTTCGACGCTCACGGGCAGCCTGCCCGCCGCCTGCGAGGCGTCGGTGTGCACAACCGCACCGTGCCGACGGGCGACATCGACGACCTCGGCGACGGGCTGAAGTGTGCCCGTCTCGCCGTTGGCGACCTGGACCGAGACGATCGCGGTGTGCTCGTCCACGTGAGCGCGCAGCGCATCCAGGTCCACCGTTCCGTGCTGGTCCACGCCTACGATCCTGATGCGCATACCGTGCAACCGGCCGAGCGCACGGGCCGTCTCGAGCACCGACGGATGTTCGGTCGACTGGGTGACAACGGTGTTCCGTCCGGTGCGGAGAAAGGCGGCCAGGGCGGCGCCGCGGATCGCGAGGTTGTTCGCTTCCGACCCGGAGCCGGTAAAGACTATCTCGCCGGGCTCCGCGCCGAGGAAGTCCGCCACCCGTCGGCGTGCCCCGTCCAGTGCGGAGCCCGCTCGGCGGCCGGGCTCGTGCGTGCTCGAGGGGTTGGCGTACTCGGTGGACAGGAACGGCGTCATCGCCTCCAGCACCGACGGCGCGACAGGCGTGGTCGCGTTGTGGTCGAGATAGATCACCACCCGTCGAGTGTCCCGCGTGCGACCGCGTCAGAACCTAGGGAAGTCTCCATTGACGACGGCGCCGTCTCGGAGGGTTGCCTCCGGCAACCAATGACACATAGGGAAATCCCCGGTCCCTTCAGGGCGAGGTACGGGTACAACGCTGGTGTTCGGACCGACCGGGCAGGGGGAGTACCGTGCGGCGTTCGCGATCGGTGTTCAACGCGTCTGCCGCAGCCGCGGGAGTCCTGTTCGTCGGAGTCGCAGCGTTCGTGGCGGCAGGCCGTACCGATGGTCTGGACCGAACTGTCGCGGCTTGGAGCGGCGGAGATTCAACACCGGCAGGGGCGGCCGCGGCCGGGTTGATCCTGTTTCTCGCGAGTGTCGCACCGTATGTTCTGGCACCGTCGTCAGCGTGGTCCTGTGGCGACGACGGCGACGCCTCATGGCCGTAATCCTACTGGCGAATCTTGCCGTCAGCTTTGCGCTGACCATCGCCTTGAAGTTTGCCACCGCTCGAGCCCGGCCGGAGAACGGCACCGCCGGCTTACCGACACCGGGCGACGAGGCGAGCTTCCCGAGCTCGAGCGTCGTATCGTGCATTGCGTTCTGGGGGTTGTCGGCGACGCCTCGCAGTCGTTGTAGGCGGCTTCCGCGGGCACACCAGAACGCTCGTCATCGGCGCTGCGATACTGTCGCTGTTGGTCGGGCCGGTGCGACTGTACCTGGGCGGCCATTGGTTCACCGACATCATCGGCGGCTACTTACTCGCGGCCACGACGCTGTGCGCGAGCATGTGGCTGTCCCTCAAGTGGCCGTCACCGATATCGCCGGCCTGACCGACTGGAACACCTCCTTGGCGGTGCGGCTGCTCGTCCTGCGGTGGCCACCCGCCGACAGTGCCGGAGGTGACCACTGCGCCGAGGATGGCGACACGACATCCGACATCGCGGCCGCGAACCTGTTCCGCCGCACCGCCCGCACCTGACCCAGGCACGGCGAAGGCCATATCGCCCGCAAGATCGGCGCGACTACCGCACCGTCGCCCAGGTCGGCACCTCAGGCCCGGCCGCCACGGCAGCCCACGACGGCCGGGCTAAGGTCAGTAACCCCGTACAGCCCGTCGAGTGACGGCTAAGCCGGACGGGCCGCGACTTCTCCATCCCTTGACGACTCCTCGGACGACGCAGCCGGCTCGCTGTGCCCCCACTCGACCCGCACCCTCACGTCGATACCCTGCCGTACGGAGGACGTGATGGTGCATTGTTTCTGGAAAGTCTCCTCGCATCGTGCGGTACGGGCCGAGGGCGCCGGCACGATGGGACGTAGAACCACATCAATGTGGTCGATTCGCGTCTTGTTCTCCGCGTTGAGCTTCACCACGGCTGTTACCTCGGTACGTAAGTCGTCGATGGGTATCCGGGCGTGGCGCAGGGTCTCCAGCAAGCTGGCCGAGAGGCAATGTCCGATCGCGGAGCTCAGGAGGGCAGGTGTCGACGGCGCTCCTGCGGCGCCCACCGGATCTGCCTCGTCAGAGAGGTAGGGTGCCCCGTGGTTGCGGCCGTCCTCGCTGGCCTGTGACCGGAACTGATAGCCATCGACGTGTTGCAGGTCCACCCGGAACGTTCGGCTTTCCTGGTTCTTCATGTCCATTGCATGCCTCCGTTGCGACTAGGGGATCGGGGCCACAGTTGCCGCGTTGTGGGATAAGGGGCGCGCTCCGGGAGCCAGGCGGTCGAGCATCGCGACGTGCTCGAGGACCGGTGTGCGACTCGTCAGAGCGATGTGTGCCGTGGCGAACTCCTCCGCTTCCTGGATCCGGTGCGTGGTCATGATCAGAGTGCTGCCTCGTCTCACCAGCTCACGGGCGAGCGACAGGACCTCGCGGGCGAGTGCGTAGTCCAGATGGGATGTTGGCTCGTCCAGGATCAGCAGCTTGGGTTGCGTACTGAGGGCCCGGGCGAGCGCCACCCGCTGCTGCTGGCCGCCGGAGAGGCGCCGTGGCGGCTCGTGAAGCTTGTCGCCCAGCCCAAGACGTCTCAGCCAGGTCGTTGCTTCCTGCCGTGCCTGCCTACGGTTGCGCCCGGCGGCGCGGAGCGCGATTTCCACGTTTCCCAACGCGGATTTGGTCTCGAACAGCGCCGCATCCTGTTGTACGGTGCCGGTGTTGCGCCACGCCTGTTGTGCCTCCCGCCTGGTCCGGCCAGGGAGACAGGAGCCGAGCACCTGCATGTGGCCACGTCGCGGTAGGCAGAGCCCGTTGAGGGTTAGCAGCAGTGTGGTCTTGCCGGCGCCGCTCGGGCCGGTAATGGCGAGGCAGTCTCCTTCATGGCAACTGAAGTTGAGGTTGCTGATGAGTTCCTGCTCGCCCAAGCCGATAGCGAGGTCGACGCAGGTAACGAGGGCGGCACGACCGTTATCCATTGCGTGGCCACACGGTGATGTGGCCGAGCTGCGGTAGCGGGGTGTCGGACCCCGGCCCGTACCACTTGGTGAAGATCCGGTCATACTCGCCGGTGACGGCGATCTCCTGGAGCGCAAAGTTGATCGCGTTGAGAATCTTCGTATCGTTGTGCCGCACCACCACGCCGTCGTACTTCGGTCCGAAGCCGCCCTCCTGTTTCAACGGCTCCAACTCAGGGTTCGCCTTCGCATGCTTGAGCAGCGGCTCATAGTCCATCGCGTACCCCGCCACGGTGCCGTTGCGGACCGCCGCGACCGCCGCCTGCTTGTCGCCGAACTGCACCACGTCGGACTGTCCCTCGAAGCCGTTGCGGCCGAGCCAGGCAAGCCAGTTGTCGTCGGCGTTGCCCCCTCGGTCCGCGGCCACCTTCTTGCCGACGAGGTCGCGCAGCGTCGTGATCCCGCTTCCCTTCTTGACGAGGAAGGTCTGGTAGGACCAGAAGTAGGTGTCACTGAACGCGACCTCACGTGCCCGATCCCAGGTCTTGCTGATGCTGGTGATCGCGGCGTCAATCTTTCCGTCCTTGGTGAAGCTGATCCGGGTGAGCTCGGTGACAGATACGATGTCGAGACGGACCCCGAGCTGTTTGGCAATGGCGCGGGCGATGTCGACATCGAATCCCACCCACTCGCCCTTCTCGTTCACCGAGCTGTGCGGTGCATGGTCGGGTCGGATTCCGACCCGCAACACCTTGTCCTTCTCCACGCGGTCCAGGACGCTGGCTGGGCTCTGAGCCGCTGCACCTGGCGCGGGTCGCTGGCAGGAACCTGTACCGACCAATGCGGTGACAAGAAGGAGCGGCAGGAGTCCACGGCTTGCCAGTCTCCTCGAGGCGGTGTTCACGAAGACAACCTCCTAGTTCGAGCAGCTAGATAGATACCTTTCGGGTCAGAAGTTTCAGCGCCGTAGCAATCGCCAAGGAGGCGACGAGGTACAGTGCGGCGGCGGTAGCGAGGATCCCGAGCCATCGTTCGGTCGACACCGTCTGAGACAGAAGCTGCACAATCGTGGTGAGTTCACCGATGGCCAGGACCGCAAGCGCCCCGGTGTCCTTGTACAGGGAGATCCAGTGCGTACCCAGGGCCTCCAGCGAGCGCCGTAGCGCCCAGGGCACCCTGAGGATGAGCCATTCGGTCGGCGCCGATATACCGGTGAGCCGTGCCTGGTCCCGCAGCAGTTGAGGATAGGCACCGAGGAAACCGCGAATGATCTCCCCAACGTGACACAACGAGTACAGGCAGAGCGCTAGGAACGCCGCCACGACGAGCGGGAGAGGTGTCCCCGTGCCAGCCATGAACACGAGGATCAGTAGTGGGATCCCTCGAATGAACGCCATCAGTCCCTGCAGCGGCAAGCTGATCTTTGGCAGAGCCACACAGATGGTCGCGTAGCCGAGGCCGGCGATCATCGCCACAGCGGCCGAGCCGGCGCCGAGCAGCAGCGACAGCGCCAGCCCTCCCGGACGGTGACCCGGCAGTCCGATCAGCAGGTTAGTCAACACGACCAGCGGCCCTGATCTTCCATGACCCACCAATCGGTGGCCACTTCGCAAACGCTGTCCGCAGCTCCCGTAGGCCTCCGCCGAGCCATTTCTCAATGCCGAGCGCGCCCAGCCAGATCAGTCCGCTCAATCCCACGTAGAGGGTCGCCCCCATCAGGAGGTACTCCCATACCTGAAAGGTCAGGGTAATGCGCTCCTGCAGCAGTCCGAACAGCTCGAACACGGGAAAGAGCGCGGCGAAGGCCGTGTTATGGAGATGGTGGACCATACGTGCACCGGTTGCCGGCATTGCCGCTCTGGCACTCTCCCGGAACAATAGTGTCATCCGTCTCGCCGGGGACAGCCCCATGACTCGGGCTTGGGCGATTAAATGCGTGCCCAACGTCTGGCGAGCCGAGATGAAGATGACCGCGAGGTGGCCTCCTGATCCTGCGGCCACCGCGGCGGAAATCAAGAGTCCGACGTGCTGGAACTCCGGCGCAGTCCCTGGAAACAATGACGGAAGGCCGGTCGGCGCGGTAAGTTGGATTCCCACAACGCCCGCGGCGATCACTACGATACTCGTCGGTATTCCACGGGCGATATTTATCGCCAGCCAGGAGCCGCTTCGTAGCCAGAAGTTCTTGCTCGTCCCACCCGCGGCCAGCGTGATGCCCATCACCAGCGCCAAGAGTCCACTTAGCAACCAGAGTACCGAGGTACTGGCGACGGCCAGACTGAGCCGCGAGTCGAGAATTGGCACTATAGCTCCAAAGCCTGCCGCGCGACGGATGGTACCGATCGTTTAGCCGCAGCTTATCGGTTTAATCTGTAGTGACGCAATGTATAAGCGGGGATGATGACACCCGTAAGGCGTCATCCATAAGGAAGAGCTATACGTTCGGGTGATGAGAATGCGTCGCTGGTCCAGGCGCGCAGTTTCATGATCCGCGAGCGCCGCGGCCGCTACGGGCCGACGGCGAGCACCAACGCCCAGACGGTCGCCGCGAGCGTCGTCGCCGACGCAGTAGCGCCGGCCGCGTTGGTTCGGGCCAACCGATCAAGAGTCGGGGACACTGCTTCCCGACGCCTGCGTAGCGAGCGTAAGGTCCGAGCCGTATATGTGGCCGTCGCGAGCAGCCCCACTGTCCCCGCACCCATTGTCATCAGAGCGACGACCTCGTGCGAGGTCGGAATGCCGAGCAGCCCCATCACGACCGCCGAGAGCGTGCTGAGTACGGCACATGCGCCGAGGATCGGATACCAGACGAGGCCAGCGCGCAGGTCAGCCGCTTGCAGGTACGCGGTGTAGGCACCGAACCCGAGGCGGTGCCGGGCCGGGTGCTGCTTGAACGTCTGGTCGAACAAGGCACCTGTCGCCATTCCGTTGGTGACAGTGGCCCCGATCAGCAATGTGGTGGCGAGCTCCACGCGATCGTCCTTCTGCCGCGTAGTACGCCACCTATAGTGTTCCGGGGGCGACCGAGGAATCAAGTCCTCGGGGCAGCTTTTCCGCGAAAGGCTCGTTGGCTGGTCGGTACGGGAGCGACACATCTAGGCCTCCCGCATTGCCCGGCGTAGCAGCTTGCCTGTGGCTGTCTTCGGCAGATCGTCGACGATCTCTATCAAGCGGGGGCACTTGTAGGCCGCGAGCCTCTCTCGGCAGAACCCGACGAGTTCGTCCGGCGTGGCCGCACTACCGCTGCGCAGCGAGACGAACGCCTTGACCGTCTCCCCGCGGTACGCATCGGGCACGCCGACGACCACCGCCTCCCGTACCGCGGGGTGGCCGACCAGCACATCCTCGACTTCGCGGGGCCACACCTTGTAGCCGGAGGCGTTGATCACATCCTTCTTTCGATCGGTCAGGTAGAACCATCCGTGCCCGTCCATGAAGCCGACGTCTCCCGTACGCATCTCACCATCAGGCAGAGCGGCGGCGGTCGCCTCGGGTCGCCGCCAGTAACCGGGCACAACCTCAGGACCCCGTACGACGATCTCGCCGATCTCGCCGACCGGAACGTCAGCGCCCCGCTCGTCGATGATCCGCGCCGCGCCGTTGTACACCGGTACCCCGATGGACAGCGCACCAGTGGCTGGATCTACGGGCGCCCGCCGACCGTACGGCACCGCGTGCGACGGTGCTGTGGTCTCGGTCAGGCCATAGTGGTTGTGGATGTACGGCCCGACCTCACGCTCGAAGCGCTCGACGGTTGCCGGAGCGATCGGTGCGCCGCAGCTGAAGACCTTCGCCAGGGAGGTTAGGTCGCGGGTGCGTACCGAGGGGTGGTCCATCATCGCGGCGAAGGCGGTGATCGCCATGACGGTGAACGTGGCGCCGTGGCGTTCGGTCAGGTCGTTCATCGTGGCGGGATCGAACCGGTAGGCGAGCACGAGTGGCATCGGCACGAGCATCGCCACCGCCGCGTGACCGATCAGGCCGGTGATGTGGAACAACGGCGCACCGGCCAGGCAGACGTCCTGGTCGGTCAGGCCGACCCAGTCGCGGTAGACCTGTGCGTTGAAGGTCACGTTGCCGTGCGTGTTCATCGCACCCTTCGGGTCACCGGTGGTACCAGAGGTGTAGGTGAGTGCGGCGATGTCGGGTGCGGACAGGAGCACCGGATCGGGGCGCTGCCCGGCGTAGGAGTTCAGGAGCGTGGCCAGGTCCTCCGCGCCGGGCGTCTCCTGGTCCTGCACGCCGCGCAGCACCGACGGCACCTCGCGCAGTCCGTCCAGTGGGCTGGTCGTAACCGCCACCGCGACGCCGCTGCTCTCGATCACCTTCGCGGCCACCGCGTTCCACAGCTCCTGCAGGCATACGAGTGCCGTCGCGCCCGAGTCGTCCAGGAGATACGCCAGCTCACGTTCCTTGAGCATCGGATTGATCGGAACGACGATCGCACCGAGCTTCCAGGTGGCGAGCAAGGCGAGGAGGAACTGCGGGACGTTCTGCAGGAACAACGCCACCCGGTCACCGCGGCCCACCCCGCGGTCCGACAAGGCCGCGGCGAGCGCGTCGCTGCCGGTGTCGATGTCCGTCAGGGTGTGCGTACATCCGAAGTAGTGGGACAGCGGCCGGTTGCCGGCGCGTGCGACGCTGGCCCGCCACATTGACACGGCGTCGGTGAACTCAGCCACGACGTCTGCCGGCGCATTGGCAGGGTAGGTGGCCAGCCACGGCCGGTCCCGGTACGCACCCATGTCAACCCGTCACCTTCGCGGGCTCGGCAGGTACCGCCTGGACAGGAACGCGTTGGTCCCCGGTGCTCGCCTCTCGTAGCGTCACCCCCTTGGTCTCTGGTGCCCACGCGATCGTCACGACCGCGCCGACGACGGCTACCAGCGCGGTAACCAGCATCGCGACCTGCAGACCCGGCCCGGCGAGCAGGAGCGGCAGCAGGAAGGTGCCGGCCGCGCCGCCGACCCGGCTCAGCGCGCTACCGAGGCCGACGCCTGAGCCCCGGATGTCGGTCGGGAACAGCTCCGGCGGATACAGGAACTCCACGTTGCTGACGAAGCCGAGCACCAGGCTCCAGCTCGCGAACAGCGCGACGACGAGCCAGCTCGGAGGCGCCGAGAACGCCCCGAGCGCAAGGAAGATGACGGTCTGGGCCACCATCGCCCAGACGAGCATCGTGCGGCGGCCGATCCGCGTCAGCATGAAGACTCCGACAGCGAACCCCAGGAGGGAAAGCGACCGGATGACCAGTGATCCGACATCGGCGTTGCGGAACTCCAGCGTGGTGAGCACCTGCGGCAGGAAAGTGAAGATGGCAAAGCTCGGCCAGGCAAGCGCGGACCAGAACACGCCGACGAAGAGGGCACGCTTGAGCCACATTCCGGAGAGCAACTTCCGGTACGACGGCCGCACGTTCTCCTCGACCAGCAAGTCATCGATGCTCACCTGCCCGCCGAGGTACTTGCGGCAGACCTCCTCCGCCTCCTTGATGCGTCCCTTGAGCACCAGCCAGCGGGGTGACTCGGGGCTGCCGAGCCGGAGCACCATCACGATCGCGGCCGGCACCGCGCTGCTGGCCAGAACCCAGCGCCAGGCGTCGGGCCCCCAGTTCTTGCCGAGGACGCCGATCGCGAGCGAGATCACGTAGCCGAGGGTCCACATGCCGACGAGGCTGCCGAGGATGCGGCCACGGATCTTCCGGGGGACGAACTCAGCCAGGTAGGTCGGGCCGACCGCGTAGTCCGCGCCGATCGCGATGCCCATGACGAGGCGCACGGCGAAGAGCTGCCACGGCTCTTGGACGAAGAACTGAGCGATCGATCCGGCGAAGAAGACGACCAGGTCGATGGTGTAGAGGTTCTTGCGGCCGACGAGGTCGGTGACCCAGCCGAAGGCGATGCCGCCGACGAAGATTCCGACCAGGGCAGAGGCGCCGATGAGACCCTTCCACAGGGGGGTCAGGCCGAAGTCGGCGGGGATCAGCACCATGCCGATGGCGATGACGCCGAGGATGTACCCGTCGATGAACTGCCCGCCGCCGACGAAGGCGGACATCCGGAAGTGGAACCCGCGCACCGGCGCATCGTCGATTGTGGTGGTGGACATCGTTCGCTCCTTAGCCTTCGTGGTGGAAGGAGAGCAAGCCGGACAGGCCCCGCTTGTTGAGCTCGTTCGCGATGATCAGCCGTTGGATCTCCGATGTGCCCTCCCAGATGCGATCCAGGCGCACGTCGCGGTAGAGCCGCTCGACAGGCTGTTCGCGCATGTATCCGCGGCCGCCGAAGATCTGGACCGCGCGATCGACGACGCGGCCGGCGGCCTCGGCGGCAGCCAGCTTCACCATCGCCGCCTTGGCGTGCAGGGTCTTGAGGTCGCCGCCGGCGTCGAACTCCCAGGCGACCTGATGCACGAGCGCCCGGGTGGTGGCGATGTCCACTGCCGAGTCGGCGAGCATCGCCTGGACGAGTTGGAACTCGATGATGGGCTGAGGGCCCTGGCGGCGCTGCCGTGCCCAATCCGTGGCCAGCTTCAGAGCGCGCTCGGCGGCGCCAGTCGCGCGGGCACCGATCCAGATCCGTTCGGCCGTGAACCAGGCCCGGGTCAGTTCGTAGCCGCCGCCTACCGGGCCGAGCACGGTCTCCGGACCGAGGTCGACATCGTGGAAGCTGAACTCGGGGTGCGCGAAGACGAAGTTGTGCATGAACTGTGGACTGCGTTTGATCTCGACGCCGGGCAGATCCTTGTCCACGAGGAACATGGTGGGGCCACCACCAGGCACCGTCGCCAGGACGAGCAGGAAGTCCGCGTGATCGCCCACGGTCACGAACCACTTGTTGCCGTTCAGGCGGAACCGGTCGCCGACACGTTCCGCGGTGGTGGCGGGATGCTGGGGACTGGAGCCCGACTCCGCTTCGGTGATCGCGACTGCGTCGCGACGGTTGCCGCGGATGCACGGCTCGAGCCAACGTTCACGCTGATCCGGTGTGCACGCGGTCAGAATGTTGGCGGGCCGCCATACCACGTCCCACAGGCCGTTGGTGAGCTTGCCCAGTTCCTCCTGGACGACGACCTGTTCCAGCACAGACAGCCCGGCCCCACCCCACTCGACCGGCATGTTGATCGCCTGCAGGCCGAAGAACAGGACGTCCTTCCGCATGCTGGCGAGCTCCTCGGCGGACGGTCCGCCGCGGAACTCGCACGCCTCCTCGTAGCCCATCAGCCGGTCAGTCAGTCCGGCGGCTCTCTCTTTGAGGTCACGCAAACGCGGTGAGTACGCGAAATCCATGGGCAACTCGATCGATAGGTCTCGCTGGCAGAATGATAGGTAGCGCTAATATATGCAAGCCACGCTACCTAATGTGGTTCAGTATCATGATCGGCGTTGGCAGTGTCAACGCATAAGCCTTTACGAATCATATTCAACAGCCCGACCAATAAACTTGTCGGTATCGACACCGTGTGGTACAGAGAACGGCATGTCTCGATTTCAGCTGGCCCTCAGAGTTGGCGACCTGGAAGCATCGATCGCCTTCTACAACAAGCTCTTCGGGGTGGAGCCGGCCAAGCGGCGGGCTGACTACGCCAACTACGTGATCGTAGAGCCGCCGCTCAAGCTCGTGCTGCTCGTTGGAGAAGCTGGTCAGGCCACGGTTATGGACCATGTCGGCATCGAGGTCGACACGTCCGCGGAGGTCGACCAGGCCGCGCAACGGTTCGACGCCATCGGCTTCGACTCCGAGACAGAGGCCGGCACCGAGTGCTGCTATGCACTGCAGGACAAGGTGTGGGTCCACGGGCCCGGAAGTGAGCCATGGGAGGTGTACACAGTGGTGGCAGAGGCCGGTACCCTCGGCAAGAGTGTAGAGGCAGCGGCCGGTCATTGACCGGATATCTCCGCGTATCGAGTGCTATTCGGTAGACAGTTCGAAAGTTCCACCGGCGATTCGGCCGGTGCTGAATCCTGGCCGTCGACACGGCGCGGCGAGGTGCTGAGAAGGACCGAGGCCCCGGGTAAACCCTAGGGCGGCCATCCCCCATACCGCCTTAACATGCCGGCATGTCCGGCGACCATCCTGCCCTCCGGCTACGACAGATGATAGCGGCGTACCAGGTGACACAGGCCATCCACGTCGCCGCGGTGCTGGGTATCGCAGACCTCCTCAAGGACGGGCCTCGGGACGGCGATCTGCTCGCCCAGCTCGCCGATGTCAACCCCGACGGTCTGTACCGGCTGCTGAGAGCACTCGCCGGGGTTGGCATCTTCGCCGAGGTCGAGCCGCGGCGTTTCGCGCTCACGCCGCTCGCCGAGCCGCTGCGCACCGACGTTCCCGACTCCGTTCACGCATTCGCCGCCCTGCAGGGACAGCCGTGGATCTGGAGGCCGTGGGGCCGCCTGCTCGACGCCGTCAAGACGGGTAACAGCGTCTTCCCCGACGAGTACGGGATGCCGTTCTTCGACTACTTCACGCGCAACGAACAGGCGCGTACCGTACTTCAGGCCGCACTCGCCGGCTCCGGCCGCCGTACCGGGCTCGCCGACCACTACGACTTCTCTCAGTCGTCCACCGTGGCCGACATCGCCGGCGGGCAAGGTGCGCTGCTCGGCACGATCCTCAGCAAGTACCAACATCTTCGCGGCATCGTCTTCGATCGCTCCGTGGTACTCGCCCACGCCCGCCAGCATCTCACGGAGGTTGGCCTGATCGACCGGTGTGACCTGGTGGGTGGCGACTTCTTCGAGTCGGTCGTGGTTGGTGCGGACACCTACCTGCTCTCGCAGGTGCTGCACGACTGGAACGACAACGCGGCGCTGACGATACTGACCAACTGCCGTCGGGCGATGCCGGAGCACGGTCGGCTGCTGGCGATCGAACGGATCCTGCCCGAGCGGCAGGCGCCAATCCGTGGCCCGCTGGGCGACCTCAACATGCTCGTCCTGATGAACGGGCGGGAGCGAACCCGCGACGAGTACGAGGCCTTGCTGGCAAAGGCGGACCTGCGGCTCGCGCAGGTGTCGGAAATGGGGGATGGGTTCAGCGTCATCGAGGCGGTGCCGCGGACCTAGCTGTCGGCCCCGTCGCGTACCACAGTCAGCCCGAGCGCAGTCAGCCCGACTGCGACGCCGGCTCTGCCGTGATCACCTCTTGACGCATCGGCACCTGACGCAGCATGACGGCGAGTACCGCGGCCGCACCGAACGCCGGTACGGTCCACAGGTACGCCTCGGTGAGCGCGTCCGCGAACGCCTGTACGTAGCCGGCACGCAGATCCGGTGGCAGGTTGGCCAGGGCCTGCGTGGGTACGGTCGCGCCCGACTGCCGGGGCAGGTTGATCGGTGTTCCGGGCGCCACGGTGGCCAGCTCGGCGGTCAGCCGACGGGTGAACACCGCGCCGAGCACAGCCACCCCGACGAGACCGCCGATCGTGCGGATGAACGCCACCGAGGAGGTGGCGACACCGACCACCTCTGGCTGAGCGGTGTTCTGCGCGATCAGCACCAGCACCTGCAGGCACAGGCCGACTCCGATGCCGACGATCGCCATGTAGAGCGTTATCACGCTCCGCGGCGTGGTTGGTCCCATCGTCGACATCAGATACATGCCAAACCCGGCTACCGCGGGTCCCGCGATCGGGAACAGCTTGTACTTGCCGGTCTTGGTGATCAGCGCGCCGGAGACCAGGGCGGACACGATCAGCCCGAGCATCATCGGCAGGAGCAGCAATCCGGAGTTGGTCGGGTTGGCCCCGCGGACCACCTGGAGGAACAGGGGTAGGAAGGCGATCGCTCCGAACATGCCGAACCCGACGAAGAAGCTGGCGGCATTCGCGAGCGTGAAGGTCGAGTCCCGGTACAGGCCGAGCGGCAGCAGCGGGTCGGCCGCGCGGCGTTCGACGGCGATGAACAGCAGCGTGGCGAGCAGCCCAGCGAAGGCCAGGACGAGAATCGTCGACGACCGCCACGGGTACTGCGTGCCGCCCCAGGACAGGACCAGCACAACGGCGACGACGGCCACCGCGACCAGCATCGTCCCGGCGTAGTCGAAGGGGCGGACCTGGCGTCGAACGGGTACCCGGAACGCGTAGGCGACGATCGCGAAGCAGAGGGCTCCGATCGGCAGGTTGATGTAGAAGATCCATCGCCAGGACAGCTCTTCGGTGAAGAACCCGCCGACCAGCGGACCGAATACCGAAGCCGCGCCGAACGCCGCCCCGAAGTAGCCCTGGTAGCGGCCGAGTTCGCGGGGGCTGACCAGGTCCGCGCTCATGGCCACGGCCAGTGCCAGCAGCGCGCCGCCGCCGAATCCCTGCACCGCCCGGAACGCGATGAGCTGGTTGAGTGACTGGGCGACACCGCACAGCATCGAGCCGACGATGAACACCACGACGGCCACCAGAAAGACCGTCCGGCGGCCGTAGATGTCGCCCAGCTTGCCCGAGATGGGGGTGGCGACGATGACCGCCGCGAGGTAGGCGGTGACCAGCCAGGCAATGTGCTCCAGGCCACCGAGATCGGTGACGATCGTCGGCATCGCGGTCGCCACGACGGACTGATCAAGTGCGGCGAGCATCAGGGCTAGCGCAAGACCGCTGAAGGCCAACCTGATCCGAGCCGGCGTAAGCGGAGGCGTGTCCACGTCCGACAACATATAGTAGCAACGCTACCTATGCAACGGGTACCCGAGGCACCGTGGGCTGCCACTGGGGGGAGTCTGCCATCAGGCACTCCAGGGAGAACCGGCGCATCAGCTCGAGCAGCGCGTATCGTTGCCCCTCGCTGGCATCGCCGCCGAGCACCTTGACGAAGTGGGCATCGGCGAGACGCATCAGAGACAGCTCCGCGCTTCCCGTGTCCATCCGGAAGAGCTTCGCCACGTCGTCGGCGGTGAACTCTGCCTGGCGGTA
>Ga0075418_10001685_pt1 | contig 25171 bp, 24 predicted proteins | sample SoiMetdeltSBSDD2_FD_81776 | JGI IMG/M metagenome (GOLD analysis project Ga0075418, IMG submission 81776) | Bulk soil microbial communities from a Populus tree surrounding site in Tennessee, USA - Soil MetaG P. deltoides SBSDD2 | ecosystem: Environmental > Terrestrial > Soil > Tree plantation...
CCGTGATTGCGGACGCGGGGACGCCCTTGTCGATCAGGTAGTCGGCGACCGAGGAGGCGCGGCGCTCCGAAAGACGCTGGTTGTAGTCTTCCGTACCGCGCGAGTCCGTGTGTCCCTCGACCGTGATCACGTTGTCGGGATACTTCGCGAAGTTGCTCGCGAGATCGTTCAGCGTCGCGCGCGACGTCGGCCGTAGCGAGGACGAGTCGGTGTCGAAGAGGATGTTGTTCGCCAGGCGGACGTTGATCTCGCCTTCCGACGGACGCGTCACCTCGACGCCTTCGATCTGACGGAGCTCCTGCTCCTGCTTGTCCATGCGGCGTCCGACTGCTGCGCCAACGGCCGCGCCGGCTGCAGCGCCGATGACGGCGCCCGTGCGATTGTTGCCCGACTGATTGCCGATGACCGCGCCTGCGATCGCGCCCGCGACGGCGCCGATCGTCGCGCCGCGCTTCGTTTTCTTGTTCGGATCATCGTCGGTCGTTGCGCAGGCGAACGTGAACGCGGCGATGAGGATGAGGACGAGAACTTTGCGTACCATGTCTTGAAAACCTCCACTCTTCAAACAAAAACGACGCTCGTTTCCGAGCGTCGTTTGATTCACGAACGATACCGCATCACTTCCTTACGAGTTCGCACGGACGAAGATCTCCACGCGGCGGTTGAGCTGGCGTCCGCTCGACGTGCTGTTGCTCGCCTTCGGACGCGACTCGCCGTAACCGAACGCGTCGATACGCGAGCCGGTCACGCCGAGGTCCTCGAGATAGCTCGAGACCGAATTGGCGCGGCGGATCGAGAGACGCTGGTTGTACGAAGTCGAGCCGACCGAGTCGGTGTGACCCTGCACGTCGATCGTCGTGTCGCGATAACGGTTGAACACGCCGGCCATCTCGCGGAGCTCGTCGCGCGAGCTCGAGCGCAGTGCCGCGGAGTTGAAGTCGAACAGAATGTCGTTGCGAACGGTGACCTTCAGCTCGTCTTCGTCCGTACGCGTGACGTCGATGCCTTCGATCTGACGGAGCTCGCGCTCCTGACGATCCATCATCGCGCCGACGATCGCGCCGGTGGCCGCGCCGACGACACCGCCGATGGCCGCGCCGCGCTTCGCGTTTCCGCTGCCGCGGTTGTTGTGAATGATCGCTCCGGCGATGGCGCCGGCGACGCCGCCGATCACCGCGCCTTTCTTCGTCTTGTCGCGTTCGCTCGCCACGTCGGCGAATGCCGCCGTCGACATGAAAGTGATGAGCATGATTGCGATGATCTTCTTCATGACTTTGCCTCCTGGGCTCCTTTGTCTGCGTCTTTCATCGCAACCGAGGTGCCACGAAGCAAATAAGTATGGAAGAAAACGAATCCGGCGAGGTGTACGATGCGCGAATGCCGCGCGCCCGCACGCTTCGCGAGGAGCTTCGTAACTTCTTGCAATACGGAGACTTGACGTTCCGCGACTTCATGGAGCTGGCGCTGTATCACCCCGAGTTGGGGTACTACGCGAGAGCAGAAAACCCGGTCGGAAAAGGCAGGGATTACGTCACCGCACCCTCGCTCAGTCCGGTTTTTTCGTTCGCGATCGCCGGACTCGTCCGCGAATTTTTGAGCCGTTGCGAGGGCGCGGTGTCTACGATCGTGGACGTTGGCTGTGGAGATGGCAGCCTGATCCGCGACATTGCGAGGCAAGTGGGGGACGGAAAGTTTTTCGGGGTGGATCGTTCCCTCTCGCGTCTCGACGACTCGTCGCCTCGGAACCTCGTCGACTTCGTCCAAACCATCGACCAGGTTCCGGCCTCCGACTGCACGCTCATCTTTTCGAACGAGCTCTTCGACGCGTTCCCCGTCGCGAGGCTCGTGCAGCGCGGGGAGCATCTGCATGAGTTATGGGTGAACGAGCGCGAGGGTGAGCTCGATTGGAGTGAGCACGAAGCACCGGCGCCGTACGACGACTATTTCGCGGAGCGAGGCATCGCGCTCGCCGAAGGGCAGTTCGCGGATGTGTCGCTCGAGTGGGAGCTCTACTACGAAGATCTCTCGCGGCGTTTGACGCGCGGCCTCATCGTCACGATCGACTACGGCTTCGCGCAGCAGAAGCTGTTTCATTCGCGCATCCGGCGATTCGGAACCGCAGCCGCGTACGCGCAGCAGCGCGTGACGCGCGATCTGCTCGCAAATCCCGGCGAGCAGGATCTGACCGCACACATCAACTTCACCGATCTCGAGAGCGCGGGCACACGTCACGGTCTCACCACTCGCTTCTTCGACTCGCTGGCGAAGTTCCTTCTCGCGATCGGGATCACCGATCACGATCTCTTCCGTCCCGTGCACGAGATCGTTGCAAATGGCGCGGAAGAAGGGCTCGCGCTGCTTCAGGCGCGTGAAGACGCGCGCCGGCTCATCCTTCCGGACGGCATCGGCGAAGATCTCCGCGTGCTGGTGCAGGAGAAGGGGATGGGCGCGAAAAAGTGGTCGTTCGAGCAGAGACTTTTTTGATCGCCGAGTTTCCTTGACTCTCCGGTCCGGCCGTCTACAATGTCGACCGGTTCGTTACCAGCGAGCAGATGATGGCCAATTACTCAGTGCTGCTAGTTGCTGCGCTCATCGTAATTTCGGTGCCGGTATTGACGCTTTTTATCCTCGCTCCTCTCGTTCGAGCATCCCGTGCAAACAAGGTCAAGCTCGAGCCGTACGAGTGCGGAATCGCGCCCACGTCGGTGGCCTTCGATCATCGCTTTTCGGTGCGCTACTTCTTGATCGCGGTGCTCTTCATCGTCTTCGATGTGGAGACGGTGTTCCTCTTCCCCTGGGCGATCCGGTTCAAACAGCTCGGCTGGTTCGGAGCTGTCGAGATGGCAATCTTCCTTGCGATTCTCCTGATCGGGTACTTCTACGCCTGGAAGAGGAAGGTCCTTTCATGGGTCTGATCGAGAATCGCTTCGAGTCGAACGTTCTCACGACATCCGTCGACAAGATTTTCAATTGGGCCCGCAAATCTTCCCTCTGGCCGATGCAGTTCGGTCTGGCGTGCTGCGCCATCGAGATGATGGCCGTACTCGATCCGCGTCATGACATGGCGCGCTTCGGCGCGGAAGTCTTTCGCGCGACGCCGCGGCAGGCCGATCTGATGATCGTGTCCGGCACGGTCACCGAAAAGATGGCGCCGATCGTTCGCCGTCTGTGGGACCAGATGCCCGATCCGAAGTGGGTCATCGCCATGGGCTCGTGCGCGACGTGCGGCGGTCCCTATGACACCTACGCGGTCACGCAAGGCGTCGATCGCCTGATTCCTGTGGACGTCTACATCCCCGGATGTCCTCCGCGTCCGGAAGCGCTGATCTGGGGATTGATGGAGCTGCAGAAGAAGATCGAGAAGATGCACATCCTCCGCAAAGGAGGAGAGGCCTACGACTTCGCGCGCGCCGCAGTGCGCGACTCGCTCCGTCCCGCGCATGAAGGTCCGGCGCTGCGCGCCGAGCAGGCGGCGCAGCTCAGGCCAGCGCCGGTGTCGGGTGTGAAGCGCGCGCCCGCGCCTCCGGCCGAGGCGAAGCCGAGACCTGCTGCAGCGGCGGCCGCGGTCGCAGTCGAAGAAATGCCCGGGGACATGCAAGCCGAAGTCGCGGCGCCGGAAGTCGAACAGCCCGAGACCGGTGCATCGCCCGCGGTTCCCTTCCATCGCGAAGATCTGATGCTCACCGAGCGCATGGAGCTCGCGAAAGAGATGGGGAATGGGTGGGAGACACGCCTCTTCGCGGCGATGGCGCAGACCGACTGCGGCGCATGCGGCTGGGATTGCGAAGGCTACGCGCAAGCGATCGCGACCGGAGAGACCGACGACATTTCGCTGTGCGTCCCGGGTGAAACGGAGACGCTGGACATGCTCAAGCTTCTGATGGAGGAGGCTGGGAAACCATACAGCGGGGGATAGTTGCGGGTTGCGAGGTGCGAGCTCCGAAGAGAACTCGCAACTCGGAACCAGCAACTCATGTCAGAGCACACCCCGCCAAGCCCGCCACCCGCGGCGGCCACTGCGCCGCCTGCGCGGAGCGTCGACGAGATCAAGCGTGATCCGCTCGTCGCCGCCGCCGTCTCACGCGTCGAGGATGCGATTCTCGACGCCAAGGAGTTCGTTGGGGAGGTCACGCTGTTCGCCGATCGCGACCGCATCGTCGAAGTCTGTCGCGCGCTCAAAGACGACGGCTTCGTCTATCTCGTCGATCTCTCCGGCGTCGACTACTCGAAGTATCCGAATCACACCGGCCTTCGCTTCAGCGTGTCGTACACGCTCTATTCCTTTCAGAAGAACGCGCGCGTGCGCGTGCGCGTGTGGACCGCCGAGAACGAGCCGATTCCCTCGGTCACCTCGGTGTGGAAGACCGCGAACTGGCACGAGCGCGAGACGTTCGACATGCTCGGCATCCAGTTCTCCGGCCATCCGAATCTCGAGCGCATTCTGATGTGGGAAGGTTTCAACGGATATCCGCTTCGCAAAGACTTCCCCGTGCGCGGCATCGACACCGGTGCGCGCATCTATCCCGAAGTGTTCCCCGAGGGTGGAGGTCCGAAGGCAGGATCGACGGGCAAAGATGCGAAGGACGTGAATCTCTATAAAGGTGAGTGGAAGCGCTACGGCACGTGGCCGCTTGCTCAAATCGGCGGCGGCGGGAACGGAGCGAAGCCGGCAGCGAAGCCTGCGCCTGCGAAGCAAGTGGCACCGGCGAAGGAGGAGAGCGAGTGACCGGCGCGATCATGAGGTTGCGAGTCGCGGCGCGGTCGCGAGTTGCGAGTTGCGAGTTCCGCGGGCCTCATCGGCTTGATACGAGCTCTCCGGCTTGCGACATCGCCCGGGCCACAGGCCACGGGCCACTGACCATTTCACCAGCGAATCTCCCGGTTCAGGACACTGCTCGCGCAACTCGCAACGCGCAACTCGCAACGGGGGTCCTCCATGTTTGATGTGCATGAAATGGAGGTCAACTTCGGCCCCCAGCATCCGTCGACGCACGGCGTGCTTCGCGTGCTCCTCAAAGTCGACGGTGAGCGCATCATCGATGCGAAGCCGGTCATCGGCTACTTGCATCGCGGCACGGAAAAGCTGTTCGAGCACATGGCGTATCCGCAGTGCATCCCGCACACGGACCGCATGGATTACGTCGCCTCCGCCACGAACAACCTCGGCTTCGTCGAGACCGTCGAGAAGATGATGGGCGTCACGAAGATGATTCCGCGCCGCGCGCAGCTGATGCGGGTGATGCTCTCCGAGCTGCAGCGCATCTCGTCGCACTTGCTATGGCTCGCGACGCACGCTATCGACATCGGCGCGATGACGCCGTTCTTCTACTGCTTCCGCGAGCGCGAGCAGGTGCTCGATCTCTTCGAAGCCTACTGCGGTGCGCGCCTGACATTGAATTGCATGCGCATCGGCGGCATGCCCGAGGATCTTCCGTATGGCTGGCTCGACGACGTCGAAGAGTTCTGCGCGAAGTTCGACGCGGCGGTCGACGAATACGAGTCGCTGCTCACGAACAATCGCATCTGGAAGCGCCGCACGGTCGGCATCGGCGTGCTCTCGCCGGAGGAAGCGATCGACTGGGGCATCACCGGACCGCCGCTGCGCGGCTCGGGCGTCGAGTGGGATCTGCGCCGCGCGCAGCCGTACGAGTGCTATCCCGAGCTCGAGTTCGACATCCCGGTCGGAAAGAACGGCGACACCTACGATCGCTATCTCGTGCGCATGGCCGAGATGCGGCAATCGAATCGCATCCTCAAACAGTGCATCCCGCTCATCAAGCAGACGCCGGAAGGCGATCTGAAAGCGAAGATCTCGAAAGTGATCCGCCCGCCGGAAGGCGAGGTCTATCACTCGATCGAATCGCCGAAAGGTGAGCTCGGGTACTACATCGTCTCCGACGGCAAAACGCAGAACGCGTATCGCTGTCATGTTCGGCCGCCGTCGTTCGTGAACCTGCAGGCGCTGCCGGCGATGGCGCAGGGACATTTGGTTTCGGATCTCGTGGCGTTGATTGGGACCATCGATATCGTTCTCGGAGAAGTAGATCGATGAACAAAGCCCTGATGACCTACCTCGTCTGGCCGGTGGCGAAGTTCCTCATCGCCTTCATCATCGTGCAGGTGATCGTTGCGGCGATGAACTGGATCGAGCGGCGTCTTCTCGGATTGATGCAGGCGCGGCTCGGACCGAATCGCGTCGGACCGAAAGGTCTTCTGCAGATCATCGCGGATCCGATCAAGTTCATCCTCAAGGAAGACATCGTTCCCTCGAGCGCGGAGAAGGTCGCCTACTACCTCGGGCCGATGCTTCCGCTGCTGCCCGCGTTCGTCGTCTTCTGTCTGATTCCGTACGGACCGCCTCCGACGTTCACCGTCACGCGCGTGAATGTCGGACTGCTGCTGATTCTCGCGCTGACGTCGACCGCGGTGTACGGCATCATCCTCGGCGGCTGGGCTTCGAATAACAAATACTCGCTGATGGGCGGCCTGCGCTCCGCGGCGCAGATGGTGTCCTACGAAGTTCCGTTCGGCCTCTCGATCGTCGGCGTGCTGATGATCACCGGCTCGCTCGATCTCGTGACGATCGTTCGCTACCAGGAAATCAACGCCTGGAACTTCCTCCCGCAGATCGTCGCGTGCTTCATCTTTCTCGTGTCGATGAACGCGGAGAACAACCGCACGCCGTTCGATTTGCCGGAAGCGGAGTCGGAGCTCGTCGCCGGCTATCACACCGAGTATTCGGCGATGAAGTTCGCGTTCTTCATGCTCGGCGAGTACTCGATGATGATCGTGAACTCGTCGCTGATCGTCACGTTGTTCTTCGGCGGATGGACGCTCGGCATGTTCGGTTTCGGCCTGACCACCGAGGTGCTGAAGGGGATGGGCCTGTTAGGCGGATTGATCGGCGCGACGATCTTCTTCGTCAAGGTCATGCTCTTCCTGCTGATGTACGTCTGGTTCCGGGCGACGTTCCCGCGCTTCCGCTTCGATCAGCTCATGGACCTCGGATGGAAGTTCATGATTCCGCTCGCGCTGGCGAACATCTTCGTCACCGGAATCTTCATCCTGTTAGGCCAGGAGCGGTTGATGTACTGGATCGGCATCGTCACGATCGCGCTCGCCGCGTTCTATCTCTTCAAACCGAAGCGCGCGGCGGCACAAAAGGTGGTCCATGCTAGTTGAGTATCCGAAGCCGAGGTGGTCGGACAAGTTCCTCCTGCTCGACTTGCTCGAGGGGCTGAAGACCACGTTGCGAGAGCTGTTCAAACCAAAGGTCACGGTCCGCTACCCGGAAGAGCGCATGGAACCGGCGGACCGCTTCCGGGGCATGTTCAAGTTCTCGTACGACCGCTGCATCGCGTGCAAGCTCTGCGCGGTGGCCTGCCCGATCGACATCATCTACATCGACGTCCACGACGAGATGATCGAAGAGGGCGGCAAGAAGAAGAAAATCAAAGTCCTCGATCGCTACGACATCGACGTGAAACGCTGCATGTTCTGCGCGCTCTGCGAAGAAGCGTGTCCCACGAAACCGAAATCGATCTGGCTCACGACGAAGACCTACGAGCTGGCCAGCTACGACCGCAACGACCTCTACTTCAACATGCAGCAGCTCGAGTACTGGGACGATCGTCCGAAGTACACGGGACTGCCGGACGACGGTGAGCGGCCGCAGATCGATGAGACGCGGCTGCTGAAGGGATGACGATGGACGCGCTCACCGGAAACATGCCGCTCCTCGTCTTCCTCGTGATCGGAACGATGGCGGTTGCGTCGTCGATCCTCGTCGTCGCGATGCGCAACCCGGTGCACTCCGCGCTGTTCCTGCTGCTGACGTTCCTCTGCGTCGCGGCGCTGTTCGTCTTGAAGTCGGCGGAGTTCGTCGCCGCGGTGCAGGTGCTCGTCTACGCGGGCGGCATCATGGTGCTGTTCCTCTTCGTCGTGATGCTGATCAACTACCGGCATCTTCCCGAAGAGCGCGTGGTGTCGCAGGTGTGGCTCGCCGGGATCGGCGTGGGCATCGCGGTGTTCGTGCTCTTCCTGACGGTGGTTCGTCCAGGGAACTACGCCGATCAAGCGCCGGATGCAGCGAAAAAGCTCTCGACGGTGAAAGAGACGTACCTCACCGAACATCCGACCGACCCGAACAAGCTCGTCAAGCGCACGCGCGAGCGCGAGAACCGAAACGCGGAAGCGGTCGGCATGGCGCTCTACACCGACTACCTCGTGCCCTTCGAAGTCGCGTCGCTGTTCCTGCTCGTGGCGATGATCGGCGCGATCGTGATCGGAAAACGCGAGCTCTCGTCCTCGGAGGAAGAGACCACGCCGCAGTTCATCCTCGAAAGGACCGAAGTGGAGAAAGAAGTGAAGGAGTCGCTCAGTGCCTGAACGAAGCCGCCGTCATCCTGAGCCGCGGAGACGGCTCAGGATCTCAGAATGCGGTCCGTCGCATTTTGAGATCCTGACCTGCGGTCAGGATGACGTGAGGAGGATGCATGCCTAGCACGGCGCAATATCTGATGTTGTCGGGCACGCTGTTCGCCGTCGGACTGATCGGCGTGATCGTACGGCGCAACATGATCACGGTGCTGATGTGCATCGAGCTGATGCTCAACGCCGTCAACATCAATCTCGTCGCCTTCTCCTATCGACTCGCGGATCTGCAAGGCCAGGTCTTCGCGGTCTTCGTCATCACCATCGCCGCCGGCGAGGCTGCGGTTGGACTGGCGATCATCATCCAGCTCTACCGGCTGCGCAGCAGCGTGAACGTCGACGAAGCGAGGACGCTGAATGGCTAATGCGCTATCGGATCTCTGGTTGCACCCGCGATGCCGTTGTCCACATGCCACGCAAGTGCACCGGAGATCCTCCGGCGCTGCGCGCCGAAGGATAGACTCGTGGGAGCACGCGAATGGCTAGTGCCCTTCTCTGGGTGGTCCTGCTTCCCGCGCTCGGCGCGCTGATCAACGGCACGCGCGCGTTCGCGAAGCCGCTGACGCCGAAAAACAGATCGCTCACGAACATGGTCGCGTTAGGCACGACCTTCATCTCCGCCGCCATCGCCGCGTGGGCGGTGATCACGAACGGCGCCGCGCTGTGGTCGCACTCGTACTTCGAGTGGATTCCCTCCGGCATGGGTCACGTCGGCGGGAAGATCGCGGACTTCTCGATCGATTTCGCCTTCCGTCTCGATCCGCTCTCCTCGACGATGTTGCTCATCGTCACGTGGGTCGGCTTCCTGATTCACGTTTATGCGACCGGCTACATGTCGCACGAGAATGGCTACACGCGCTTCTTCACCTACCTGAATCTCTTCATGTTCATGATGCTGTTGCTCGTGCTTGGAGCGAACTACATCGTCATGTTCGTCGGATGGGAAGGCGTCGGCCTCTGCTCTTACCTGCTCATCGGCTTCTACTACGACAAGCACTTCGCCGCCGACGCAGGCAAGAAAGCGTTCATCGTCAATCGCATCGGCGACTTCGGATTCATCCTCGGAATCTTCCTGATCTTCAATGTCTTCGGCAGCGCCGACTACGAGAAGGTGTTCGCGCTCGCGTCGTCGGGCGCGGTCGCGCACAACAGCGCGATCATGACCGCGATCTGCCTGCTGCTCTTCGTCGGTGCGTGCGGCAAGTCGGCGCAGGTGCCGTTGTACGTCTGGCTACCCGACGCGATGGCCGGACCGACGCCGGTGTCCGCGCTCATCCACGCGGCGACGATGGTCACCGCGGGCGTGTACATGGTCGTGCGCTCGAACGTGCTGTTCCGCTTATCGGAGCCGGCGATGTTCGTCGTCGCACTGGTCGGTGCGATCACGGCGATCTTCGCCGCGTCGATCGGTCTCGCGCAGAACGACATCAAGAAGGTGCTCGCGTACTCGACGGTCTCGCAGCTCGGCTACATGTTCATCGCGGCGGGCGTCGGCGCATTCACCGCGGCGATCTTCCACCTGATGACGCACGCGTTCTTCAAGGCATGTCTCTTCCTCGGCGCGGGCTCGGTCATTCACGGCTGCGGCGGCGAGCAGGACATGCGCAAGATGGGCGGCCTTCGCAAGTACATGCCGCTCACGCATCTGACGATGCTCATCGCCACGATCGCGATCGCCGGGATTCCACCGCTCGCGGGCTTTTTCTCGAAGGACGAGATTCTCGCGAACGCGTTCGGCTATTCGAAGTTCATCTGGGTGTTAGGCGCAATCTCGGCGGGCTTCACCGCGTTCTACATGTTCCGCTTGTATTTCATGACCTTCCGCGGCGAATACCGCGGCGCAGCGTCCAGCTCGCATCATGTGTCGGACGCGCAGGTCGCCCATGCCGATCATGCGCACGATGACGTACACGGCCACGACGAACATGGTCACGCCGGACCGCACGAGTCGCCGCTGAGCATGACCGGTGTGCTGGTCATCCTCGCGGCGCTCTCGATCATCGGCGGCTTCGTCGGACTGCCGGCTGTGTTAGGCGGCGCGCATCCGACCTGGTTCCAGCACTGGCTCGAGCCGGTGCTGCTGCCGATCGGCGGTCACGCCTATCACTTCCATGAAGCATCGCACGCGCTCGAGTACACGCTGATGATCGTCTCCGTGGCGATCGCGGCGCTCGGCATCTTGCTGGCGTATCGGCTCTATCTCAGGCGGCCGGCGGTCCCGGATGTGCTCGAGCGGAAGCTCGGCTTCGTCTATCGCGTGCTCGAGAACAAGTACTGGATCGACGAGCTCTATCACGCGACCGTCATCGCCGGCACGCTCGCGCTGTGCCAGGTGATGTGGTGGATCGATCGGTGGATCATCGACGGGGCCGTCAACGGCGTGCGCCACCTGACCGTGTTCTTCTTCGGGCACGGATCCAACCTCTTCGATCGCTACCTGGTCGACGGCGCGGTGAACGGCGTGGCGTGGAGCGCGAAGAGCGGCTCGATGATGTTCCGCCGCGTACAGAGCGGTCTCGTACAGAACTACGCATTGATCATGGGGGGCGGCATCGTCCTCATCGCACTCGTCTATTTGTTCATGAAGACGTAAGGAGAGAGAAACGTCGATGCCCATTCTCAACATCGTCACGTACATTCCGCTGGTGGGCGCGCTGGTGATCTTGTTCTTCGTGAACAAGAGCCGTGCGGGCGCGATCCGGATCATCGCCACGGCCACGGCGGTCATCGACTTCTTCGCGTCGCTCTATCTCTGGCCGAACTTCGATCGCGCCGCGACCGGAAGCGCGATGTGGCAGTTCCGCGAGACCTACGATTGGATTCCGTCGCTCGGGGTGAAGTACGACTTCGGCGTCGACGGCATCTCTCTGCTGCTGATCCTGCTGACGACGTTCATGGGCATCATCGCCGTCGTCTCGTCGTACAGCGCGATCCACTTCCGCGAGAAGGAGTACTACGCGCTGCTGCTCATGCTGCAGACCGGCATGATCGGCACGTTCTGCGCGCTCGACTTCTTCCTCTTCTATGTCTTCTGGGAAATCATGCTCGTGCCGATGTACTTCATCATCGGCATCTGGGGCGGAGCGCGAAAGCTCTACGCGGCGATCAAGTTCTTCCTCTACACGCTGGCCGGATCGGTGCTCATGCTGCTGTCGATCCTGGCGCTCTACTTCTTCAACGACGGCGGCATTCCGTTCCTGAACATCAAGGGACTCGGCAACGAAGCGACGTTCGCCGTGCTGCAGTATCACGAGATCGGACACCTGATTCCGCCGACGCTGCAGTTCTGGATCTTCCTCGGTTTCTTCTTCGGCTTCGCCATCAAGGTGCCGATGTTCCCGTTCCACACGTGGCTTCCGGACGCGCACGTCGAAGCGCCGACCGCGGGCTCGATCATCCTCGCGGCGGTGCTCCTCAAGATGGGGACGTATGGCTTCGTGCGATTCGCGCTGCCGATTCTGCCCGACGCGACGAAGCAGCTTCTCGTCCCCATCGCCGTGCTCTCCGTCATCGGCATCATCTACGGCGCGCTGGTGACGCTCGTGCAGAAGGACATGAAGAAGCTGATCGCGTACTCGTCGGTCTCGCACCTCGGCTTCGTCATGCTCGGCATGTTCGCGCTGAATCCGATGGGCATCCGCGGCTCGGTCATTCAGATGATCAACCATGGCATCTCGACGGGCGCGCTCTTCCTCCTCATCGGCATCATCTACGAGCGCCGGCACACGCGCATGATCGCGGACTACGGCGGGCTCGCGAAGCAGATGCCGATGTACGCGGCGCTGTTCCTCATCGCTGCGCTCTCCTCGATGGGACTTCCGGCGCTCAACGGATTCATCGGTGAGTTCGTGATTCTTCTCGGCGCTGCGAACTCGACCGCCCTGGGCACGATCACGTATGCCGTGCTTGCGGCGATCGGCATCGTGTTAGGCGCGGCGTATCTGCTCTGGCTGTATCAGCGCGTGTTCTGGGGTCCGCTCGACAATCCCGAGAACGCGAACGTTCCCGACGTGAACTGGCGCGAGCGGGGCATGATGTTCGCGCTGATCGCGCTCATGATCTGGATCGGCGTCTATCCGAAACCGTTCTTCGAGATCATGGAGAAGCCGGTCGACTACGTCGTGCAAAAAGTCGATCGCTCGTACTTCGACAAACAGCCGATGACGTATCCGGCTGCTCCGGCGCCGACGGAAGAGCATCACGAGGTGGCGGCGAAATGACCTGGGCGGACACGATCTTCCTGCTGCCGGAGATCATTCTCGCGGCCGGCGCATCACTGCTGCTGATCGCGCCGGTGACGGGATTCCGTTCGGACACGAGGACTGCCAAGTGGTCGATGCTCGCGCTGCTCGCGATCACGGCCGTGTCGCTCGTGATCTGCTCCAACGCCGTCGTGAAGCTCGATCAGTCGCCGGCGTTCGCGTCGATGTTCGCGCTCGATGCGTTCTCGATTTTCTTCAAGCTGCTCTTCATCGCCACGATTGCGATGATCGTTCTGCTCTCCGACGGATATCTGCAGGGCTCGCGCTACTCGCCCTGGGAGTACTACTCGCTCGTCGCGTTCGCGCTATGCGGGATGATGTTCATGGCCTCGGGCATTCATCTCGCGTCGATCTATGTCGGGCTCGAGTTGATGTCGCTGTCGAGCTACATCCTGGCCGGGTACTTCAAGAACGAACAGAAATCGACCGAGGCGGCGATGAAGTACTTCGTCCTCGGGGCGGTGAGCTCGGCGATTCTGCTGTACGGCATCACGCTGATCTACGGGGTCACAGGCTCGCTCAATCTGCTCACGATCGCGACGAAGATGGCCGATCTCGTGACCAACGACGCGCTGATGTTCGGGGTCATGCTGTTAGGCGCGGGTCTGTGCTTCAAGATCGCGGCGGTGCCGTTTCATATGTGGACTCCCGACGTGTACGAGGGCGCGCCGACGCCCATCACCGCGTTCTTGTCGACGGCGTCGAAAGCCGCCGCGTTTGCGATCTTCGCGCGCATCTTCTACGTGGGCATGCATCACTTCCGGCTCGATTGGCAGTACGTGCTCGCGACGATCGCAGCGCTCTCGATGATCCTCGGCAATCTCGCGGCGATCACGCAGGACAACGTCAAGCGCATGCTCGCCTACTCGTCGATCGGACACGCGGGCTACGTACTTCTCGGCATCATCGCGGCGAACGAGACAGGACTGCGTGGAGTGCTCGTGTATTCGGTCGTTTACGTCTTCGCGACGCTCGGCATCTGGTCGGTCGTGTTGATGCTCGAGCGCCCCGAATACGCCGGCGAGCAGGTCGACGCCTTCGATGGACTGCACAAACGCGCGCCGTTCATGGCGTTGTCGATGATCATCTTTCTTCTCTCCCTCGGCGGCATCCCGCCGACCGCGGGATTCATCGGCAAGTACTTCCTCTTCGCGGCCGCGGTGAAGGCAGGCTTCGGATGGCTGGCGATCCTGGCCGTGCTCATGTCCGCGGTCTCGATGTTCTTCTACTTCCGCATCGTCATGGCCATGTACCTGCGCGACGGCGAAGACGCGGAGGTGAATCGCAGCGGCGCGCTGCGCTTCGTCGCCATCGTCAGTCTCCTGGTGACGCTCGCGCTCGGCGTCTATCCGCGGTACTTCATCGATGAGGCGGCGCGCTCCGGCCGGCCGGTAGCGAAGCCGGTCGCGGATGCCGGACGATAACAAGCGCCGCGAGTATCGCCAGCTCTTCGAGGCCTCGGCCATCGGATGGATGTTTCCGATCGCCATCGGTCTCGGTGCGCTCTGGGGATGGGGGATGGACAAGCTGTTCGGAACCTCTCCCTGGCTCACGGTCATCTTCAGCGTTTTCGGAGTCGTGGCCGCGTTCATCAATCTCTTCCGGATGGCGAAGAGAATCGATGACCAGTGAGCCTCCGTGGTACGACCGGGAGACTCCGGCGGACGTGCTCCGTCGGATCAAGCGGAACGCCCTCGGAGCCGCGATCGTTTTTGCGGTTTTCGCGTGGATTTTCGGGGGTTTTCGGGCCTTTCTCGGGTTGACTTGCAGTGCAGCCGTCACTATGATCAGCTTCCTTTGGTTGGAGGAGATCGTGACCGTTCTTCTTCAACCGGCGGCCCACCAGCACGCTCGTAGGTTGACGTTTCGCGTTTTTGCGCGCTTCGCTCTCCTCGGCGTGGCACTCGCGGTCACGATCATTCTTGCTCGTTTCAACGCGGTCAGTGTGCTGCTGGGGTTCTCGATCATCGTGGTGGGAATCTTCGGGGAAGCCTTGTACTCGCTGTACAGGAGCTTCGCCGGGTGAGGTAGCTCGAAGGTAGATGGAACACGAACACTCAATACTCTACGAGCCGTTCAACAAATACATCTGGCGTCACGCGTTCGGGTTCGACGTTCCCGATCACGTGGTCATGGCGCTTTTGGTGCTGCTCATCAGCCTGATCGTCTTTCCGCTGATGTCGCGACGACTCAGCCGCGACAATCCGTCGGGCTTCCAGCAGTTCCTCGAGCTCGTCGTCGGCGGGTTGAAAAACCTGCTGCACGAGATCATCGGCGCGCACTCCGAGAAGTATCTCTACATCATCGGCGGCTTCGCCTGCTTCATCTTCGTCTCGAACATGTTCGGGCTGATCTTCTTCCTGCAACCGCCGACGGCAAACCCGAACACGACGTTCGGGCTCGGACTCACCGCGTTCCTGTACTACAACGTCCAGGGCATTCGCACGCAGGGACTCTGGCACTACCTGAAACACTTCGCCGGTCCGATGCCGCTGCTCGCGCCGATCATGATTCCGATCGAGATCATCGGCCATCTCGCGCGCATCCTCTCGCTGGGCATGCGTCTCTTCGGCAATATCTTCGGTGAGCATTCCGCCACCGGCATCTTCATGGGCATGCTGCCGTTCATTCTGCCCTGGCCGATGATGGGCCTGGGCATCTTCGGCGCGTTCCTTCAGACATTCGTCTTCATCATGCTGACGATGGTGTACATCGGTGGCGCCGTCGCGGCTGAAGAACATTGATCAGACATCCAGTTCCTAAACTTCAAAGGAGGAGAATCGAGTGAATAAGAAGCACATCCTGTTGTTCGTTCTTCTGGCGCTGACGGCCTTCTCGGCGTTCGGCCAGGCAGCGCCGGATCCCGCGTACAACCACCCGCAGGCGGGCGTTGTCCGGTGGGGCGTCATCGGCGCCGCGTTCGTTCTCGGCGTTGCCGCCGCTGCCGGAGCCATCGGCCAGTCGCGCGCGATTGCCGCGTCGGTCGAAGGCATCGCCCGCAATCCGGGTGCGGCCGGCGCGATCCGTCTCGCGATGATCATCGGTCTCGCGCTCATCGAGTCGCTGGTCATCTACGCGCTGCTGATCGCGTTCTTCGTCTACCAGCTCTAATCGATCATCCAGCAGGTTCGGAAGGGCCCGGTGCCGCAAGGCACCGGGCCTTTTTTGCGTTCGGGCAGCGTCTTTGCTGAGGCGGCTCAGCGGAGGTACAGCTGTGAACTGGTTCAACCTGTCATTCATCGGATGGCTGATCGTGATCATCGCGCTCGCGCTGGTCGCCTATCGCTACGACGTGCCCGCGTTCTGGATCGGAATCGGCGCGCTGCTGCTCCTCGGCGTTGGCATCATCACGTCGGTGAAGCATTCCAAGCCGAGGATCTGATCGCCGAAAACAACAACGGCGGGCTCGCGGCCCGCCGTTTTCAGATTCCGCGATCGCGGAAGATCAGTTCAGATTGAGGAGCTTGCGAATCGCGCTGAGCGCATCGGCCGTCGTGACCTGCGCATCGAGCGTCGTCGATTTCGGGCTCGACCACGTGCCGTTCTCTCGCACGACGAAGCGCAGCTGATTGCCTTCCTCCGTGTAGAACGCGAGGTTGTCGGAGTCGCGATAGATCGCGCCGATCTGGCTGTTGGAACCGACTCCGAAGTTCGGCGATTCGAATCCGGCTTCGCGACGTCCGATCGGAACGCGAAGGCGTCCATTCTCGGAAATCTTGAAGATCGGGCGAACGCGGACCTCGTGGAAACGCTTCGTCGATTCATCGCCGAACACGACGAGAACGCTGTCATCGCGTCCGCCGTTGAACAACATCGGCTGCTTGAGCACGGAGAGATCGATCTGCTTGTCGGCGGGCGCCGGATCGCCGGTCGCAAACTCGGCGAGATCGAGGAACGAGACCTCACCGAGAACGCCGTTGTCGATCGGAAGCATCGCGTAGCGCGCCGCTTCATTTCCGGTGTGCGTATCGAGCTCCCACCACACGAGGTGAATGCACGTGCCGTTGGAGAGCGTGTCGTCTTTCGAATCGCTCACGCGATTCGTGATCGCGATGCGGAGATGCTCGCGGTAATCGAACGGATCGCCGAACGTCGCCGCGTCGCTCCACCCGCCGTCGGCGGTGCGGAACGCGAAGAGCAGCTCGCTGTGCATGATCGTCGCCTGGCGAACCCAGAAAACGAACAGCGTGCCCGACTCGTTGTCGTAAGCCATCGCCGCGTCGCGATGAGTGCCGTCCGCGAACGATGCCGGAACGATCTCCTGCCTGCTCTCGTCGCCGCGGCGCGTGTGGAGCACCAGTCGCTCCGTGCCGCTGAGCGCGCCGTCGATCTCGACCGGCACGGAGGCAATCACGTACAGCGTCCCGTCGGTCGTGAGAAGCGTCGAGCGCTCACGCTCGCGCGCCGCGAGCGGCAGCGCGAGGATCACGACTACGACGAGCAGAAGCAGTTTCTTCATAGTTTCAAATTCACCATGCCGCGAAGATCGATCGCGAACAACAGACTCTTGAGATTGCGGAAGTTCGGATAGAAGCGCGACAGCTCGCTGAAGTGGAAGTCCGCCGCGTCGGCGTCTCCTGCCTTGTAGCAGGCCTCGCCGAGGAGATAGTGCGCGTTGCGGATCTGGCGAGGATCCTTCGCGCACTCCAGCCCTGCGCGCCCGTACGCGACGGCCTTCTCGTAGTCGCCGTGCTCGAGGTATCCGAAGCAAAGATCGATCAGCGCTTCCGCGCGGCCGATCGAGTCGGTGAGGCACTCGAGCGCCTCATGAACTTTGGCGAGACCTTCCTCGGTCTTGCCTTGCAGGAGCAAGCAGTATCCGAAGTTCTCGAGCGCGTAGCCGTGACTCAGGTCTTTGTCCTGATTGTCGGCGGACTCGTTCGTGATCGCGAGCACCTGCTCGAAGCAATTGATGGCAGTGTCGATCTGCGAGTCGAGCTCGTAGATGTTTCCGAGCTCGAGAAGGACGACGCGGCGCCACGACTGCTCGCTCGCTTCGTCGGCGGTCCGCAGCGCGAGGTTGCCGTAGAACAGCGCGCGCTGCAGATCGTTTTCGAGACGGTACTTGAACTGCAGCGCGTACGCTGCGAGATAAACGTGGCGAAGATTGCGGCGGCGCATGATCACGCGCGCCAACTCGTTCACTTCCGGTCCCGAGCGCTCGAGCGCGATCAGCGCGTCTGCTTTGTTGACCGTCAGCAGCTCGCGCGCCTCTTCATCGTCAGCCGCGAGCGCGATCGCCCGGTCGTACACCGGAAGCGCAGCGTCGTAGTCGCCGTTGCGCACAAGGTGCAGTGCATGCTGTCGCAGAGTCTCGATTTGCTGATCAGGCATCTTCGCCTCCACCCTCGCTCCCATCCACGTCTTGACCCGTTTCCTGCGACCGCTTGAACTCGATGAACGTCTCGACTTCCTTCTGCGCCGCCGGACTGAGGGAACGATACTTGTCGAGGATCGTTCCGTTGCGGCTATTCTCGTCGAAGAACTCGCCAATTCCTAGATCAAAACACTGAAGAATCTTCAGCAGCGTATCGAGGCCCACCTTGTACTCGCCCTGCTCCATGCGCGACAGATCGGACTGATGGATGCCGATCTTCTCGGCGAGCTCCACCTGCGTCAGGCGACGCTGCCGTCGCAACTGACGAATCTTTCTGCCGACGAGCTCAAGTTGTGCGGGCCTATTCATGTACGTTCCGTTGACTTTTATGCTATTGAACAATAAAATCCGCCGACTTTCAAGAGCGGGGTGCGACTCCGAGGAGCCCCGAGAGGCACCGACGATCACGTACGCCAGCATCCACCTGCTCCGTCAGCTCATCAAGCGCGATATCAACGCCCGCTTCACCGGCTCGGCGCTTGGTCTGACGTGGGCGATTCTACAGCCGCTCAGCCTCCTTGTTCTCTACTGGTTCGTTTTTACTTTCATGATCCCCGGCGGACGGCTCGGACTGGGCGCGACCGGCCGCGGTGAGTCCTATCTCTATTTCCTCATCGCGGGCCTCGTGCCCTGGCTCGGATTCAATGAGGGGCTGCAGCGTTCCGCGTCATCGATGATCGACAACGCCGCGATCGTGCGGCGCTTGCCGCTTCGGCGCGAGCTGCTGGTCGTCGTGCCAACCATGTCCGCTCTGATCTTCGAGTGCGTCGGCCTGCTGCTCTTCATCCTCTTCATCGCCCTCACCGGCGAACCGCTGCGCGGCCTCTGGATTCTTCCGTTCGCACTCGTCACGCAATTTGCGCTCCAGCTCGGCGTCGGATACTGGCTCGCGGGGATGTATGTCTTCTTCCGCGATTTGCTGCAGGTCATCGCATTCGCGCTCTCCATCCTTTTCTATCTCAGTCCCATCCTCTATCCGGTCGGCGGGCGCTTCGAGAAGTTCTTCTTCTGGAATCCGCTCACGGCACTCCTCGGTTTGTTCCGCAGCGCGCTGCTGAGCGCTCCGTTACCTGACGGCCCTTCGATCGTCTTCTTACTGGTCGTCACGGTGGCGGCGCTCGTCTCGGGCCTCGTGTTTTTCGGACGAGTGCAGCCGACGCTCGTCGATCTGATCTAGTTTCCAAGCAGGGAGAAGCCAATGTCTGTTCGAAAGTCACTCGTTCTGTTTCTTGTCGCTGCGCTGCTGCTGGCCGGCGGCGAGGGATTCGCACAGAGTGCATCCAAGAAGGAAGAGAAGAAGCCGGCGGTAGCCAGCACGACGCCGGAAGGCGGCGAGCCGCACTACATCCGGCCCGAAACACCGGAGCAGCGCCAGGAGCGCCTCGGCACGACCGAAGATCCGGGCTCCGATCCGGATCCGGAGACGATCTTTTATCGCTTCGGCAAGCAGTACAAGATCTGGAGAGCGGAGAAGCGTCATGCGAGGTACCTTCCTGAAGTCGGATGGGTGCGGCCTCTTGCGAACGCGAACTTCCAGCGCGAGATCTATCAGGAAAACGACAAGTACGTCTGGGTGTGGGACGAGATCGTCGACCACGACGCGGTGATGAAAGAGGCGGTCGCGAATGAAAGCACGTGGTCGAAAGAATCGATCGCGTATTTCGAAGAGCTGCGGCCCGAGTTCGCGCCGCTCGATGCATCGCGCGCGAATGTGAAAGTCACGTTCGCGGATTCATCGGCCGGACTCCCGACGACCGGCTCGTGGCGCAACGGCGCCGCGGTTGCGGACATGAACGAAGACGGGTTCGTCGATCTCGTGCTTCCGCCGCAGCGCGGTGCTGCAGCGGCGCCGACGATCTTTCTCGGCGACGGCAACGGCGGCTGGAAGAAGTGGGCCATCAAATGGCCGCACAACTTCAACTACGGCTCCGTGGTCGCGGCCGACTTCAACAAAGACAAGCATCTCGATCTCGCGTTCAGCATTCACCTCACCGGCGTCGGCGTGTTCCTCGGCGACGGCAAAGGGCAGTTCCGCGAAGTGACGGCGGGACTGGAGCAGCACTATCCGACGCGGCGTTTGATCGCGACGGACGTCGATGCCGATGGATGGATCGACATCGTCGTGATGAGCGAAGGTCCCGTCGGACGCGGGCGCGACCTGCAGGACAAGTTGCACGGCAATCTGCGCGCGTTCCTCAACAAGCAGAAGGGCCAGTCGTGGCAGGGGATCAATCTCGCCGAGCCGCAGGAGTTCATCGGCGGCGACTACGTTTCCGCCGGCATGTTCAACAGCGATCGCTACCCGGACTTCATCGGAGCGAGCGTCTACTTCAACAGCGCGTTCACGCTGTTCCTCAGCAAAGAACCGTCGACCTATGATCCTCTGCTCGAAGGTCTCACCATTCCGGGACGCTCGTACTACCAGGCGACGACGGCTGCGCGTTTTCAGCGCGGCGCGAAGACCGATGATGCGATCGTCTCGTATCTGCGCTACTGGCCGAACAATCTCGACGCGCTGCTCGTGCCGACGCCGCCTCTCAACGAAGTGAGCGGCGTCGATCGCATCACCTTCACCGACGGCAAAGCGAAGCGCACGCCGATCGTGCGATGGAAAGGCGCCCTGCCGGTGCGCGGCATGGCGAACGGAGACTTCGACGGCGATGGGAATCTCGATATCGCCTACGTCGTCGCGCAGTCGTCTGATCTGCACATTCTCCTGGGCGATGGAAAGGGTGGATTCAAGGAGGCGCAGGTGGCCGGAATCCAGTTGCCGCCGCAGCGCACGTACGATCTCGTCGTGACCGATCTGAATCGCGACAAGAAGCCGGATGTGCTCGTCATGTTCGAGGCGCAGCAGGCGACGGCGTTTTCGCAAAAGAACGGGAGCGTTCGCGTGTATCTGAACAAGGGTACGCAGGGGCTGTGAGGTCAGAATATTTCCGTTGCGATCGTAGGGGTCTGGGAGTATAGTCCGCGGTCGTGCGATGCTGATATGGTGGCATCGCATAAAACAGCCGACTCAGTATTGACTTTCAGAATATTCCGCGCTAAGTTGAGGCAGCTCGCTGACCAAGATCTCTGATTTCGTTGTATCGAAATAGAAAAAAAAGACGCGGAGGTGATCGTATCGTCCGGACCGGGTGAGCTAACGTCTGATCAACTTCAATTCACATTGAGAAGTGTAGGAGATAGAAATGAGAAAAACCTTCGTTTGGGCTCTGATGGCCATCATGGCCGTGGCGGGCTCGGCGTACGCCGGACGTACCGGGGATATCGTTGCTAACGCGACGTTCCCGACGGGCGCTCCGACGTCGACGAACAACGACGACACGTGCGACATCGGTGTTGCACCTGCCGCGACGTTGCTGCTTCCGTACTTTGAGGTCGATCTGACCAACAATCAGAATACGAACACTCTCTGGACGGTCACCAACGTCTCGAACCTGCCCCAGATCGCGCACGTCACGATCTGGACGGACCGCTCGTTCCCGGTCCTCGACTTCAACATCTTCCTGACCGGTTACGACGTTCAGTCGATCAGCATGTTCGACATCATCGCGAACGGCGTCATCGCTCCGCCGGACGGCACGACTTCCGATGAGGACGACAATCCTCCGGGTCAGCGCTCGGCTGATAACGATGCCAACCCGCTGCTCGACATCACGAACTGCGACAACCTCGCGGTCAACATCCCGGCCTCGCTGCTGGCCGACCTGCGCACTGCGCTCACGACCGGCCGCTACAGCACCTGCGGCTCGACCCTCATCGGCAACAACCAGGCCGACGGTCGCGCTCGTGGTTATGTGACGATCGACGTCGCGGAGAGCTGCTCGACAGACCTCCCGACCGATCCGAACTACTACCTCACCGAGATCCTGTTCGACAACGTTCTCGTCGGCGACTATCAGCAGGTCGACCGTACCAACAACTTCGCCAACGGCAATCCGCTGGTTCACATCCGCGCGATTCCTGAGGGTGGAGATGTCGGCACGACCGGCACGCCGGGCTTCGAGACGAACTTCGACCGTACGTTCTACAGCCGCTATCAGCCGCTCGGTGGCGTTGCTGACCGTCGTCAGCCGCTTCCGTCGACCTTCGCGGCCCGCTGGATCACCGGCGGTACGGGCGCGTTCAACACCGATTTCAAGATCTGGCGTGAGGGCGTTTCCGGTGCAACGCTGACCTGCTCGGCCTACACCGCCAACGCGTCGCTCGCGATCACTGAGCTGGTTCGCTTCGACGAAGAAGAGAACCCGACCACGTTCACTCCGGATGTGATCATCTCCCCGGTTCCCCCGGGCGGTGTGTCGCTTCCTGAGACGTCCAGAACTCCGGTGTCGAACACCTCGATCTTCCCGCCGAACCCGGGCGGCGACATCGCTGGCTGGATGTACCTGAACCTCGACCACGGTTCGCCGGCGGGCGCGATTGATCCGCTCATCGCCAGCCAGAACTGGGTCATCGTTTCGATGGGCGCTGAAGGCCGCTTTGCGGTGGACTTCGACGCCGCGTGGCTCGGCAACGGCTGCAGCCCGGTGGCTCCTGTGACCGCCGAGAACGGTGACGATCCTGTCATCGGACCGGCTGACAACGTGACGCCGGACTTCTAGTCCTTAGCTCCATAGCAGTAAGCCTTGATGGCGGGCCGGGAAACCGGCCCGCCATCTTTTTTTTGCGCGACTGGAATGGCGAACCGTTCTAAGTCCTTGCAGTTGCGCAGAAAAAAAGGTTGCAAACGTCGGACAGGTGCTTACAATAACAGTCGCCTGTGCGAGGTCTGCACTCGGTCTCTCTTCTCGCTGCGCATCACGGTCCAATATCGGGGGGTATCCTGTGAAATCAACCTTGCAGAAGCTCACGCTCGCGGCGGCGGTCGTTCTGGTGGTGGGCGTTCCGTCTGCACTTGGTCAGAACTATCCAAAGCCGTATAAGCAGGGCGCCACGCCGACGGTCTGTCCCACTGCTACGCCTTCCTCTGTCTGCCCGGGCACGAACTCGGTCGGACAGGACAACGTCGGATTGAAGACGTATCCGTACTCGTCGCCGCTCGTGACTCACGTCGGCCGCTTCCTCGATTCCTCGTTTGTGACCAATTTCCAGCACGTCGGAATTCGCACGCTCCGTGCGCGCCGCGTTCGCATCGCGCGTAAAACCCGCGGCAGTGCTCCGCCGCGTGCGTACATTCAGCTCGGATCCGCGATTGGCGTGTATTCGCTGGACCGCTTCTTCACGACATCGCTGCCGGCGGGAATGGTCAATGTGAAGTCGGTCATCAGCACCGTGCGCCGCGGCGACTACGTTCCCGAGAACGTCGTCAAATGGGACGCCTTGATTCACCCCGAGGCCGTAGGTGAACAGGATTTCGCGAAGTGCATACTCGGGATGACCTACGAGTGCACACCGTATGCGGACGGCCAGGATCGTCTGTTCGATTTCGATTTTGACGACCGCGGCTACGTCTATCTCGCAGCCGGCAAATTCGGCTGGCTCGTTTATAAAGACGGCGGCGAGACGGGCGGTGACCGCCTCGACTTCATGGGCCAGGTCATCGGTGCTTCCAACAGCATTGACGATCCGCGCATGATCGTCGCACTGAAAACCGGCGGGAAATACTACGCCGTCATCTCGGACGACACGTCGCAGGAAGGTCGCATTGTTTATGACGCGACCAATCCCGCCGGTCTGACACCGAACGGCGCCAAGAAAATCGGATATCAGTATGCGTTCATTTCCTGGGCGAAGGACGACGCGAACGAGCGAGTGGCGATCATCGTCGGGCCGCCCAAGAGCCGCAAAATCGAGATCTACAACTACTCGACCCTCGTGTCCGGCGGCTCGCCGATCTTTACGTACGATGGCGGAAACAAGGACTTCAAGGACATCACCGTCGACGAGAATGGCAACTTCTGGACTTCTGAAGTCACGGAAGCAGTGTCCAGCAACAACATCATCAAGCTCGAGAGGAGTGGCGGCAGCTACACGCCGCGGTCGTTCGACGTCTTCGGCGGCCCCTTCACCTCCGAAGATGTTCCGAATGAGTCCTACAACACGATCGAATACGGCGACAAATATCTCACCGTCGTCGGCAAAGGCAGCGGTTCGCAGCAGGACGTGCGTCTCTTCAAGATCGAAGGCGGCGAGCCGGTTGCCGTTCCTCTCAATGAGTACTTCAAGAAGTACTACTGGTTCGCGCCTCGTGATTATGCGGAGCCGCCGGGAAGCGATCAGAGCTACGGCGTCTATCCGATCAAATGGAACAACAAGACGTACCTGATCCAGAGCACTCTCGGCCTCGGCGACGTGTACGAGCTGCAGGCCGGCGATTCGATCAGCGTTGCCCAAAAGGCAGGCCAGTACGGTACGACGAACCCGAACGCGCCGTCATCGTCGGATGTCTTTTACGGCGACATCCTTCGCTTCCGCGCCACGAGCTCCAATCCTTCGTTCGAGTACAACGTGAACTGGAACTTCGGCAACGACGAAGCGGGCCCGGACAATACGCCGGCGGGCCGCACCGGTCAGGACATCGATTACCAATACACGGGACTCAATACCGCCAACAAGATCCAGCAGACCAGAACCGCCAAGGCAATCGCGACATCGAACTCGGACATCAACGACGCGATTACCTTGACGATGAAGGTTCCGGTGGCGCGAATCGGCGTCAAGGGGACGAATGTTGCGCTGACGACCGACAATGCATCGCTCGATGTCATTGCCGGCGACAATTTCGCGGATTCCTCCGATGGAAGCGTGCAGGGTCACTATTCCCATTGGACGATCGACGGCGGTCCCATTGATTTGTTGCCGAATGCCTCGGCACCTGTTGGAACGGTTGGCGCGCACACAGTTACACTCGCGGCCACATACGGTAAGTACAACGGATCCTTCGTCACGACTGGATCGCCGTATGTCGACAGCGTCTCGAATGTCTCTTACACCGTGCGTCCGTTCGTCGCGGCATTTGGTACACACGCGAAGACCGTGTCCGGCGTGACGTTCAAAGGAACCGCGCGTAAGAGCACGCTCGTCACGGCGTCGCAATGGACCGTGCAGTGGTCATTGAAGACGCCGGGAGGCGCAGATGTCGTGCCTCCGA
>Ga0075418_10001686_pt1 | contig 25169 bp, 25 predicted proteins | sample SoiMetdeltSBSDD2_FD_81776 | JGI IMG/M metagenome (GOLD analysis project Ga0075418, IMG submission 81776) | Bulk soil microbial communities from a Populus tree surrounding site in Tennessee, USA - Soil MetaG P. deltoides SBSDD2 | ecosystem: Environmental > Terrestrial > Soil > Tree plantation...
GCTCGCGATCCTCGTCGTGACACTGCTGCCGCTCGCAGTCCAGTTGCTCGGCGTGTGCGTGCTGTTCGCGGCGATGGGCATCGTGGGTAACGTCGACGCGATGGTTGTCGGCGAAGCGATGCTCTGGGTCGCCGCCGCGACGGCGATAGGAGCAGCGGTCGGCTGGTGGTCTGCGCGACGTTCGCGTGCGGACGTCCTGGAAGGCTCGCGTTATGTCGGTGCGGTCAAGGCGCGCAGCGAGACCATTCCTTCGACGGCCGCACTGTCAGGATGGCCGCTCGCGCAAGTCCGTGCCTGGGGTCGGCCCGAGAATCTGCGCATCCTGGTGCTGATCCCAGCGCTGTTCGCGGTGCAAGCCGGATCGTCCGCGCTGCACGGCCTGAGCGTCATCGCGATCTGGATACTCGGCGGATATCTGGGCGGTTTGCTGACTGCGGTGTCGCAGACGGCCCGGTCGGCGTCGGACTGGTTGCGATCGACGCCGCTTCCCTTCGCTCAGTTCGCGTGGGCGCTGACGCGCAAGGCTCTGCTGTATCAGGTCGTCTGGACCGCCATCGCCGCGGCGCTGATGGTCAGCCTCGGCGCACCGTTGCAGAGCGCGTTGTACGTGGGCGCGCTGTGGCTGACCATCGTCGTGCTCTCGTGCAGCATCGCCGTCGCAGACAGCTATCGCTCGCGCACACCCCACGTCAGGATGATCCTGTCATTCGCGACGCTGGTAGTGGTCGAAGTGCGCGCTCATGGCTGGTCGATTCCCATTGCCGCGCTGCTCGCTGCATGGCAGTTGCGAGCAGGAGCAAAGACATGACTTCGATCGCGCTGGAAATTCGCGACGTGCACGCCCGCTACGGCAAGCTCGAAGTGCTGCGCGGAGTCAGCCTGCAGCTACGCACCGGGCAGTGGTTCTGCCTGCTCGGACCGAATGGCGTCGGCAAGAGCACGCTGCTTCATTGCGTGGCTGGACGGATCGTTCCGAGCGCCGGTGACATCCTGGTGTGCGGCCATTCGGTGCGTACGCAGCCCGTCGATGCGAAGCGCAAGCTTGGTTTCGGCTGCGCGCCGGAGCAGCTCCCCGCGCTGCTCACCGGACGGCAGTGCCTGGAGGTCTACGCAAACGCGAAAGGACTCGAGCACATCGATCCTGAAGTCGTCGAGCTCGGCGAGGCGCTCAAGTTCAGTGGCTATCTCGACCGGTTCGTCGACACGTACTCGCTCGGCACGCGGCAGAAGCTCTGCGTTTTGCTCGCGCTGCTCGGCGAGCCGGCGCTGATCGTGCTCGACGAGGCGTTCAACGGACTCGATCCCGGCAGTGCGCTGATCGTGAAACGACACCTGCAGCAGCGCCTCGCAGCGAATCGCTGCGGCGTGCTGCTCGCGACGCATTCGCTCGACATCGTCGAGCACTACGCGGACAAAGCTGCGCTGCTGCTCGACGGACGCATCGTGAAGGAGTGGAACGACAGCGAGATTTGCGCAATCCGGGAACAGGGATCCGACACGTTCGAGGAAGCGCTCGCCGGCACGGCCGCGGAATTCGTGTCGAGGAGCTAGGCCTTACGTCGCGCACTGACGATGTTCGGCAGTCCCTGCATCCGTCCAAGCACGCGCGACAGCTCCTCGAGGTCGCGCACGGTGACGCGCAGGACGATCTCTGCCATGCCTTCGCGCTCGTCGGTTACGACGTTCATTGCCTGGATGTTGATCTTGGAATCGGCGAGCACGGCGCTGATGTCGCGCACCAGTCCGCGGCGGTCGAACGCACGCACGGTTACATCGACGGGGAATGCACGCTCGCCTTGCTTGCCCCATTCGACGGCGATCACGCGCTCGGGATGCTTTGCAGTCAGCCGGTGGAAGCTCGCGCAGTCTTCGCGATGGATGCTGACCCCGCGGCCCATGGTGATGTAACCGACGATGCGCTCCGGCGGCACCGGGCCGCAGCAGCGCGCGAAGCTGGATAGCAGATCGCCGACGCCTTCGATCGTGATGCCGGACGTCTCTTTCGGACTCGCCGCCGGCCGACGGAGCACGGGGGAGGGCAGCTCCTGCGGCTTGGCGCGTCGCTGGATCGCACCGCTGATCTGCGCGACGTTGATCTCGCCTTCGCCGATCGCGAGATAGAGCTGGTCGGCGGTCGTGAAATTGAACTCGCCGATCAGCTCCGGCAGCGTCACGCTGTGGATCGCGAGCCGCTGCAGCTCGCGCTCCAGGATCTGCTTGCCCTGCTGCCGGTTCTGTTCTTCGTCGAGCTTGCGGAACCAGGCGCGCACCTTGCTGCGATTCCGCGGCGAGGCGAGGTAGCCGAGCGAGGGGACCAGCCAGTCGCGGCTCGGGTTCGGCTGCTTGCCCGTGACGATCTCCACCTGGTCGCCGTTCGCGAGGACGGTGGTCAGCGGCACCATCCGGCCGTTGACCTTGGCGCCGCGGCAGCGGTGACCCAGATCCGTGTGCACGTGATAGGCGAAGTCGAGCGGCGTCGAGCCCTTCTGCAGCTCGATCACTTCGCCGCGCGGCGACAGCGCATACACGCGATCCTCGAACACTTCCGAGCGGACGCGTTCGAGGAAATCGCCGTCGCTCTCCTGCCGCTCGCCGGGCTCCAGGAGCTGGCGCAGCCACACGATCTTCTGCTCGTACGCCGGGTTGGCGCGTCCGCCTTCCTTGTAGCGCCAGTGCGCGGCGACACCCAGCTCCGCATGCTCGTGCATGTCGCGCGTACGGATCTGAATTTCGAGCGGCAGCTTGCCGGGCCCGATCACGGCCGTGTGGAGCGACCGATAGGCGTTGTCCTTCGGCGTCGCGATGTAGTCGTCGAACTCGCCCGGGATGTACGGCCACAGCCCGTGCACGACGCCGAGCGCGGCATAGCAGTCCGCGATCGACGCGACGAGCACGCGCACCGCACGCACGTCGTAGAGCTGGTCGAACGACAGGCCCTTGCGCTGGCTCTTGCGCCAGATGCTGTAGATGTGTTTCGGGCGGCCCGCGATGTCGGCGTCGATCTGCGCCTTTCTGAGCTCGTCGCGCAGGATCGCGATGACCTCGTCGATGTGGCGCTCGCGGTCGCCCCGCTTGGCTGCGAGCCAGGTCGCGACCCGCTTGTAGTTGTCGGGCTCGAGGTAGCGAAAGCTCCAGTCTTCGAGCTGCCACTTGATCTGCCACACGCCGAGGCGATTCGCGAGCGGCGCATACACCTGCCGTGTCTCGTAGGCCAACCGCTGCCGCTCTGCATCCGGCGCATCCTTGCTTTCGCGGAGCTTGTGGAGCTGGGAAGCGAGCTTGATCAGCACCAGTCGCGGATCGGTGACGATCGCGAGCAGCATCTTGCGCAAGCCTTCCGACTGGTTGCCGGTCGCGACGACGTTCAGCGAGCCGAGCCGCAGCAATTCGGTGCCGATACGCGCGGCCGCAGGTCCCGCTACGGCCGCGGCGCGCTCGACGGGGAGCGAGTGCGATTCCAGCAGCGCGAACAGCATCGCGCCCGTCAGGATGTCCTCGTCGTTCGTGAGCTCCGCGACGATGTCGACGATCGCGCGGGCGCTCGCGACGGCGCGCTCGTCGGTCGCGAGTTGAGCAATGGTTTCAAGGGATGACATTGGCGTGTCGGTCGGGCGGTGCTACGGCTATGATACGAGGCTGTAGGCTGTAGCCCAGAGGGAGTGATAGTGCGTCGACTCAGGCGCCCGCAGAGTCTCGCCGAGCTGGCGTTGCCGCAGCGCGCGGGGGCACTGCCGGCCCACGTCCGGATCCTCGGCCTCGACCCCGGCTCGCAGCGCACCGGCTACGCAATCGTCGAGACGCAGGCGGGGCGCATCGCCTACATCGTCAGCGGCGCGATCCGCGCCCGCGGCGAGTCGCTGGCCGAGCGCCTGCAGGAGATCTTCGTCGGCGTCGACTCGCTGACCAGCGAGTTCCGTCCGGACGAGGTCGCCATCGAGCGGGTGTTCATGCATCGGAATGCCGACAGCGCGCTGAAGCTCGGGCAGGCGCGCGGCGCGGCGCTGAGCGCGACGTTCGCCGTCCGCCCGCGGGTATTCGAGTACGCGCCGCGCGAGGTGAAGCTCGCGGTGGTCGGTACCGGCGGGGCGCAGAAGGAACAGGTCCAGGTCATGGTCAAACGTCTGCTCAACATCGCCGGCCCGCTGGCCGAGGACGCCGCCGACGCCCTGGCGATCGCCCTGTGCCACGCGCATTCCCGGCGGCTGCACGGGCTCGTGTCGCTGGCGGTGGGCACCGTTCGATGATCGGTTTCCTGCGCGGCCGCCTGACCGCGAAAGCGCCGCCGCAACTCGTGATCGACGTCGGCGGAGTGGGCTACGAAGTGGAGGCGCCGCTGCCCGTGTTCTACGACCTGCCGCCGACCGGCAGCGAGATCACGCTGTTCACGCAACTGATCGTGCGCGAGGACGCGCACATCCTGTTCGGCTTTCGCACCGAGCGCGAGCGGCGCATGTTCCGCGAGCTGCTCAAGGTGTCGAACGTCGGGCCGAAACTGGCGCTCGCGCTGTTGTCGGGCATGAGCGTCGACAACTTCATCATGTGCATCGAAGCGGAGGACGTCGACACGCTGGTGCGGATTCCGGGCGTCGGGCGCAAGACTGCCGAGCGCCTGGTCGTGGAGATGCGCGACCGGGTCAAGGGATTCGGCGATCTCACTGCGGCAATCGCCGCCGGCAGCGGAACCCAGCAGCCCGTCGTCGGTCCACAGGCGGAGGCGTTCAGCGCGCTGGTCGCGCTCGGCTACAAGCCGGCCGAAGTGACCCGCCTGCTGAAAGGTGTCGATGCCTCTGTACAGACGACTGAAGAACTCATCCGCAAGGCGTTGCAGGCAGCGGCAGCGAAATGATCGAGCAGGACCGCATCGTATCGGCAGGCACGCAGGGCGACGAGGCAGCGTTCGATCGCGCCGTGCGCCCGAAGAAGCTGGCGGACTATGTCGGCCAGACGGCCGTCAAGACGCAGATGGAGATCTTCATCCAGGCCGCGCGCAACCGGCGCGAGGCTCTGGATCACGTCCTCATCTTCGGACCGCCCGGGCTGGGCAAGACGACGTTAGCGCACATCGTCGCGAACGAGCTGGGCGTGAACCTGCGGCAGACCTCCGGCCCTGTGATCGAGCGGCCGGGCGACCTGGCGGCGCTGCTGACGAACCTGCAGCCGAACGACGTGCTGTTCGTCGACGAGATCCATCGCTTGAGCCCGGTCGTCGAGGAGATCCTGTATCCGGCCATGGAGGACTTCCAGCTCGACATCATGATCGGCGAAGGTCCGGCCGCGCGCTCGATCAAGCTCGATCTGCAACCGTTCACGCTGGTCGGCGCCACAACGCGCGCCGGGCTGTTGACGTCGCCATTGCGCGACCGCTTCGGCATCGTGCAGCGACTGGAGTTCTACGACCATGCCGAGCTCCAGCGCATCGTCACGCGCTCGGCGGCAATCCTCGGCGTCCCAACCGATACCGGGGGCGCGGCCCGCATAGCGCAACGCTCGCGGGGAACCCCGCGCGTCGCCAATCGGTTGTTACGGCGCGTGCGGGACTATGCAGAAGTGAAGGCCGGCGGGCGCATCACCGATGACGTGGCGCAGGCGGCGCTCGATTTGCTCGACGTCGATCCGCTCGGCTTCGACGTCATGGACCGCAAGCTCCTGTTGACCATCATTGAGAAGTTCGACGGCGGGCCGGTCGGCGTCGAAAGTCTCGCGGCGGCGCTCGGCGAGGAGCGCGGCACGATCGAGGACGTGATCGAGCCGTACCTGATCCAACAGGGCTTCGTTATGCGCACGGCCCGCGGCCGCGTCGCGACGCGCACCGCTTACCAGCATTTCGGGCTGAAAGTGCCGGACCGCGCCAGCGCGAGCCTGGACCTGTTCAAGTCCGAATGAAGGGGCAGTGATGGCGGCGGACGCAGCTCCCTTCGTGTGGCCGGTTCGCGTGTACTGGGAAGACACGGATGCCGGCGGCATCGTGTACTACGCGAACTACATGAAGTTCATGGAGCGCGCGCGAACCGAATGGCTGCGCGCGCTCGGTATCGACCAGGTGCGGCTCATGGAAGAGCACGGCCGGATGTTCGTGGTCGTCGACGTCGAGGCGCACTATCGCAAGCCGGCGCGCTACGGCGACGAGCTGCACGTGACGTGCCGGGTGCGCGAGACCTCGCGGGCCAGCCTGACGTTAGACCAGGAGGTCTATCGTGCGGCCGTCGGCGGCGAATTGCTGCTCGACGGGCGGGTACGCGCCGCCTGCCTCGACGCGCAGACCTATCGCCCGCGGCCGCTGCCGCCGGAGCTGTGGAAGCAGATCAATGCAGGAGATCGCTGAATGTTGAATCAGGGCCTGAATCCGCTGGAGCTGGTGCTCAATGCCAGCATCATCGTGCAGATCGTCATGGCGCTGCTACTGCTGGCATCGATCGTGTCGTGGTCGATCATGCTGCGCAAACGCGCGGAGCTGCGGCGCGCCCGATCCGACGCTGACAAGTTCGAGGAAGTGTTCTGGTCGGGCGGCGACCTGACGGCCATGTTCCGCGCCATCGACCAGGGCCGGCGCGTCACCAAGGGCATGGAGGCGATCTTCGAGTCGGGCTTCCGCGAGTTCTCGCGCATGCGGCAGCAAGGCGGGTTCCCGTCGGCGCAGCTCATCGAAGGTGCCCGCCGCGGCATGCGCGTCGCGCTGCTGAAGGAGAGCGACCGCCTGGAGCACAGCCTGTCGATGCTCGCGACGGTCGGCTCGACCAGCCCCTACGTCGGCCTGTTCGGCACGGTGTGGGGCATCATGAATGCGTTCCACGGCCTCGGTAACGTGCAACAGGCGACGCTCGCTATGGTGGCGCCGGGCATCGCCGAGGCGCTGATCGCGACCGCGATGGGCCTGTTCGCCGCCATCCCGGCCGTCATCGCTTACAACCGGTATGCGGACCAGGTCAGCCGCATCGAGCTGCGCTACGACACGTTCGTCGAGGAGCTGTCGACGATCCTGCAGCGGCATGCGACCGCGCCGCGCGCCGGCCACGCTTCCGCCGCCGAGGCCCACGCATGATGCAGTCATCGAACCGGCGCGGCCGCCGGCTCATGGCCGAGATCAACGTCGTGCCGTACATCGACGTGATGCTGGTGCTGCTCATCATTTTCATGATCACGGCGCCGTTGCTCACCCAGGGCATCAAGGTCGATCTGCCGAAGGCCGGCGCCGAGCCGATCCCATCCGAGGATACGCAGCCGCTGATTCTGAGCGTCGACGTCCGGGGCAATTTCTACCTGAACATCGGCAAGGACGAGGACAAGCCGGTGACCGAGGACGTCGTCCTCGAGCGCGTCGGCGCGGTCCTGCGGCGCGAGCCGAAGACGCCGGTGCTCGTGAAGGCCGACCAGGCCGTGCCGTACGGTCGCGTGGTGTCCGGCATGGTGTTGCTGCAGCAGGCGGGGGCCGAGAAGGTCGGCTTCATCACCGACCCGGCGGAAATGAAACGGCGGCCGCAACGCTGACCGGCGATGGCGGAGTTTCTACGCAAAAACTGGGCTTATCTGATCGGGGCGGTGCTCCTGCACGGCGTGTTCGCGGCCGTCTTCGGGCTCACACTCGTCAACATCTGGAGCAAGCCGCTCAAGCCGACGCTGGCGATCCAGGCGGTCGTCGTCGACCGTTCGGTCATCGACCGCGCGGCGCGCCAGCAGCAGCGCGAGCGGGTGCAGGAGCGCGAACGCCAGCAAGCCGAGCAACGTCGGCAGCAGGAACGTCGCGAAGCGGAACAACGTGCAGAGCGGGAACGTCAGCAGGAGCTGAAGCAGCGCGAACAAGAGCAGCAGCGCCGCGTGGCCGAAGAGCAGCAACAGCGCGAGCGGCAGGAAGCCGAGCGCAAGGCCAAGGCCGAGGCGGACCGCCAACAGAAGGCCGAGGCGGAACGCAAGCGCGTCGCCGATATCGAACGTAAGCAGAAGGAAGAAGCGGAGCGTCGCAAGGCCGCAGACGATGCACGCTCGCAGAAGCAGCGCGAAGACGAGTTGCGCAGCCAGATCGAGGAGGAGGAGGGCCGTGCGCAGGCCGAGAACGCCGGGCTGTTGAACCAGTACATTGCGATGATCGAGCAGCGCATCGTCCGCAACTGGAATCGCCCGCCGTCGGCTCGCCCCGGGCTCGAATGCCGTGTGCGCGTGTCGCAGACGCCCAGTGGTACGGTGTTGTCGGCGCAGATCGACCAGTGCAACGGCGATGCAGCCGTGAAGCAGTCGATCGAGGCAGCAGTGATGCGATCATCGCCGCTGCCGCCACCGCCGGATCCGCGCTTGTTCGAGCGGAACCTGGTGCTGGTGTTCAAGCCTCTTGAAGACTGAGCGGAGGAAGAGAATGCGAAAGGTCGTTTGGTTGTTCGTAGTCGTCGCGAGCGCGCTGGCCATGCCAGCAGCGAACGCGCAACTCGTCATCGAGATCACGCGCGGCCAGGAAAATGCCGTCCCGATCGCCGTCGTGCCGTTTGGGTGGGAGTCCGCGAATGCGGCACCGTTTGACGTCGCGCAGGTCGTTGCCGCCGACCTCCAGCGCAGCGGCCGGTTCGCGCCGCTCGATCGCAAGGACATGATCGACCGCCCGACCGCCGGCGATCAGATCCGCTTCCAGGATTGGCGCTATCTCAAGAGCGACTTCATCGTCGTCGGCAAGCTCACGCCGGACGGCGGCGATCGCTACTCGGCACAGTTCGAGCTGTACAACGTGCTCAACGGCCAGCGCCTGACCGGGCAGCGGCTGACCGCGACCACCGGCTCGATGCGTGCGATGTCGCACCGGATCGCCGACATCATCTTCGAGCAGCTCACCGGGATTCGCGGCGCATTCTCCACCCGCATCGCGTTCGTCAGCGCCGAGGGAACGCCGCCGAAGCAGCAGTACACGCTGATCGTGGCCGACGCCGATGGCGAGAATCAGCAGAAGATCGCGAACTCGAGCGAGCCGATCATGTCGCCGGCCTGGTCCCCGGACGGCCAGAGCCTTGCGTACGTGTCGTTCGAGAGCAAGGCCTCCGCGATCTACGTGCAGACCCTGCGCACCGGGGAACGCAGCCGTGTTTCGGCTCGCGCCGGCATCAATGGCGCGCCGTCGTGGTCACCGGACGGGAGCACTCTGGCGCTGACGCTGTCGCGCAAGGACGGCGACGTCGACATCTACACGCTGAAGCTGCAGAGCCAGTCGCTGACGCGCATGACGTTCGACCCCGGCATCGACACCGAGCCGACGTGGTCCAACGACGGCCGCAAGCTGTACTTCATGTCCGATCGCGCCGGCGGCCCGCAGATCTACGAGGTCGACGTCGATCAGCCGAACCGTGCGACCCGGGTGACGTTCGAGGGGACTTACAACGCCCGCCCGCGCCTGTCGCCCGATGGCAAGCAGCTCGCGGTGGTGCACCTGGACCGCGGCAATTTCCGGATTGCCATCGTCGACCTGCAGTCGAAAGGCGTGCAGGTGCTGTCGCCCGGCCGGCAGGACGAGAGCCCGAGCTTTGCGCCGAATGGCGCCACGCTCATTTACGCGACGCAGGACCGCGGTCGTGGCGTGCTGGCGACGGTCTCGGTCGACGGACGGGTTCAGCAGCGACTCGCGGCCAGCACCGGCGATGTGCGCGAGCCGGTGTGGTCGCCGTTCCCGTCGGGCAGATAAACCGGCTTTGTGGCAGAATTTCGCGCGATTTTTTGGGTCTTATCTTTGGTTTTTCAGCCCTTCGTTTCGGACCGTTCGTAGGAGAGGTGAATGCGTGCAGCGCAACTGATGCTGATCGTGATGAGTGGCTTGGCCCTGGCCTCCTGTAAGTCAAAGCCCCCCACACTGCCGGATGCCAGCAACCAGCCCGAGGAGACGAGTGCCGACACCGGTCGCACCACCGACACCGACGTCAGCGGACGCGTGGATCCGAACGAGCAGCTCAAGCAGACTGCGATCCAGGCCGGCGTGATCATCTACTTCGATTACGACCGCGCCGAGATCAAGCCCGAGTTCGTGCCGATCGTCACCGCGCATGCCAAGTACCTCAACACCAACAGCGCCAACAAGATTCGTCTCGAAGGCCACTCGGACGAGCGTGGCTCGCGCGAGTACAACATCGGTCTCGGCGAGCGCCGCGCGCAGGCTGTCCGGCGCGCACTGATGCTGCAGGGTGTGACCGAGGCGCAGCTCACGACCGTCAGCTACGGCGAAGAGCGTCCGGCAGTGCAGGGGAGTGACGAGTCCGCGTACGCAAAGAATCGTCGCGTCGAGCTCGTCTACGGTCGCTAACTTCCAAGATCGACAAGACACATCATGACCACACTTCGATTCGTCATCGCTGCCACAGCCTGCGCCTGGCTCGCAGGCTGTGCATCGACGCCGCCGGAAGAAGACCCGGTGGTTCAGAAGCTCACGGAGCTGGACAGCCGGCTGCTGCGCATCGAGCGCGTGCTGGCCAACCAGAGCCTGCTCGACCTGTCGCAGCGACTCGAAGCGGTGCAGACCGAAGCGCGCATGCTCCGCGGCGTGCTGGATGAGGTGCAGCACCAGGTCCAGCAGCAGCAGGGCCAGCAACGCGACATGTACGGCGACGTCGATCGTCGACTCGCGGCGCTCGAAGGCGGCGGTGCTCGTGCAGCGGTAAGCAGCTCCAGCGGCTCCGACCTGCCAGTGCCGCAAGGCGACGATCGTGCGAACTACCAGGCCGCGTTCGACCTGCTGAAGGACGGCAAGTACCCGGAGGCCATCAGCGGTTTCAAGCAGTTCCTGACGACGTTTCCGACCAGCGCGCTGGCGGACAACGCGCAGTACTGGCTCGGTGAGGCGCACTACGTCACGAAGCAGTACCCCGACGCGTTGCGCGACTTCCGCACCGTGCTCGAGAAGTATCCGGACTCGCGCAAGACGCCGGATGCGCTGCTCAAGATCGGCTTCTGCAACTATGAGCTGAAGAACTGGCCGGAAGCGCGCTCGGCGCTGAACCAGGTCGTGCAGCGCTTTGGCGATACGACTGCTGCCCGTCTCGCGAGCCAGCGGCTCGCGAAGATGGATGGGGAAGGAAGGTGAGCAGTGGGTGCTGCGCCGTCATCCGCGGCGCCGCCTGCTGAGCAGGCAGCGCCTGCTCGGGTCAAGATCACCGAGATCTTCCTGTCGATCCAGGGCGAGGCGGACAGCGTCGGCTGGCCCACCGTTTTCGTCCGTCTCACCGGCTGTCCACTGCGTTGCCAGTACTGCGATACGCAGTACGCGTTCTACGGCGGCGAGTGGTTCACGCTCGACGATGTCCTCGGCAAGGTCGCAGCGTTTCAGACGCAGCACGTCTGCGTGACCGGGGGCGAGCCCTTGGCGCAGAAGGGCTGCTTCGATCTGCTGCGCCGGCTGTGTGACGCCGGGCACCGCGTATCGCTCGAAACCAGCGGTGCGATCGACGTGAGCAAGGTCGATCCGCGCGTCATCCGCGTCGTCGACGTCAAGACGCCGGGCAGCGCCGAGGAAGCGCGCAATCGGCTGGAGAATCTCGATTTGCTGCGGGCCGACGAGCAGATCAAGTTCGTCATTTGCAGCCGCGCGGACTTCGAGTGGTCGCGAGACCTGGTGCGCACACGGCGGCTCACCGAGCGTTGCACGGTGCTGTTCAGCCCGAGCTATGGACAGCTCGAGGCGCGCGACCTGGCGCAATGGATCCTGGACGAGCGTTTGCCGGTGCGGCTGCAGATTCAGCTCCACAAGGTTCTATGGGGCGACACCCCGGGCAGATGATGGAGCGCGCAGTCGTCCTGCTTTCCGGCGGCCTCGATTCCGCCACGACTCTCGCCATCGCGCGCGAGCAGGGGTTCGAGTGCTACGCACTGAGCGTCGACTACGGGCAACGCCATCGCGCCGAACTCGATGCAGCAGGTCGCATAGCCCACGCGCTCGGCGCCGTTGAGCACCGCACGCTGCGGATCGATCTCGGCGGTATCGGGGGGTCGGCGCTGACCGATGCGTCGATCGCAGTTCCAGAGTCACCGCAGATCGGCATCCCCGTCACCTACGTTCCGGCGCGTAACACCGTGATGCTGTCGTGTGCGCTCGGCTGGGCCGAGGTGCTGAACGCGCCACGCATCTTCATCGGCGTGAATGCCGTGGACTACTCGGGCTATCCGGACTGTCGGCCGGTGTTCGTCGCGGCGTTCGAGCGCGTGGCCAATCTTGCGACGAAGGCAGCGGTGGAGGGCACGCTGAAGTTCGAGATCGCGACACCGCTGATCGATCTGACGAAGGCGCAGATCATCCGCCGCGGTATCGAGCTCGGCGTGGATTTTTCGCTGACCGTGTCCTGCTACCAGGCGGACGCGCAGGGCCGCGCGTGCGGTCGTTGCGACGCCTGCCGGCTGAGGCGCGACGGCTTCAAGGCCGCCGGCGTGCCGGATCCGACCCGCTACATGCAGTGAACTGACGAGGGCGTTTGGGTATCATGCGCGCCCCGCCGGGACGCCTCTTTATCTCTTCGTGGGTCGGTAGCTCAGTCGGTAGAGCACTGGACTTTTAATCCATTGGTCGTGGGTTCGATTCCCACCCGACCCACCAGCCCCGGCGCAACCCCTGAATCCGCCTTGTGCTACTGCAAAAGTCGGACTATTGTCGGGACAAGCAACTCGCGAATGACTCTAAGTGAAGGGGTCAAACGTATGAAAGTCAACGAGTTGCGTTCTACTGCTAACGCTCTTGCATGATTGAAAATGCGCGATCTCTGCACGAGTCCGTGGGGTTCGGACTCGCGACTGCCCCGTTCTCCGGCGCCACGGACAACGATGCCTTCTTTTTCCCCAGCGACCAGCACCTGCGGGCTCTCGAGTTCATGGGGCACTCGCTGTGGACCAACGCGCGCCTCGGAGTCGTCACGGCCGACCACGGCTGTGGCAAGAGCCTGCTGATCCGCCGGCTGCTGAACGATCTCGACGAGCGCATCGTCGCCGCCGCGATCCAGCGCGAAAATATTCCGGCTCGCGATTTCCTGCAGGAGATCCTCCGGCAGTTCGGTTTCGCGCTCGAAGAGACCGACAAGACCGATCGCCGTCGCTGCCTGGAGCGCTTCATGTCGCACCAGGCGAGCATGGGTCGCATCTGCCTGCTGATCGTCGAGAACCCGCAGGCGATGCATCCGTCGGTGCTCGAAGAGCTGCGCGTTCTCGCCAGCGCGGAAGTGGACGGCGTGCGCGTGCTCAAGGTGCTGCTGCTCGGACAGCCTTCATTGAACCTGGTCCTGGAATCGCCGCGCATGGCGGAACTGGTGACCGCGAACGCGCCGCGCTTTTCGCTTGGCCCGCTCACTGAGGACCAGACGGCTGCGTACGTCGCGCATCGGCTGCGTGCTGCCGGCGCCGCGAATCCAGACGCTCTGATGCCGTACACGCTGATGTCGCACATCCACGCATGCAGCGGCGGCGTGCCTGCTCGCATCAACAAGCTCTGCGCTCGCGCGCTTGCCTGGGCAGCGTCCGAGGGGGCACCGCTCGTGACGACTTCGGCGCTCGACCATGCGACCGAGGAACTCGGCTGGCAATACAAGCGGCCCGCGCCGCCCGTTGCCGCGGGCGATATCGCAGAGCCGCCGCAAGCGCCGGCGCCCCGGGCCAAGCTGGTCATCACCATGCAGGGCCTCGCGGATCGCGAAATCACGCTCGCCGCCGACCGCATCCTGCTCGGACGCGGCGAGGAAGCGGACATCTCGATCGACTCGGTGTTCGTCAGCCGCTACCACGCGCTGATCGTGCACGACAACGGCCAGGACCTGCTGCTCGACCTCGGCAGCACCAACGGCCTGGTGGTCAACTCGCGCCGCATCCTGCGCCGTGCCCTGCGGCATCGCGATCTGATCCAGGTCGGACCGGCCCGGGTGATGTATTTCAACGAGCACGCGGCGGCGACGGCCCAGATAGACCCGGGCGAGACGATCTGCTTCGCACGCCCTGGATTTCCGCACGCGGCCGGGGAAGAAGAGGTCGGTGCGCTGCTCGCGTTCGGACGTCTCGATACGTCCGGTTAGCGCGCTTGCCGGGCTGTAGGGCCTGCCAGTAGAGTGTCGCCCTCCCAGCGCTGGCGTCTCCGAGTGTCTGCATCCATCCTGTTCCGGTGGTCATGCGCCGGGTGGCAGCGGCTGCGTCGTCTGCCTTGAGAGAGCAACAAGAGATCCTGGCAAGTGGAACGGTGGCGCGTACATAAGTTCGGCGGCTCGAGCGTCGCCGATGCGGTATGCATGGAGCGCGTCGCTCGCATCCTCGAGCAGGATCCGCATCCGCGGCTCGGCGTCGTACTGTCCGCCTGCCGCGGCGTCACCGATGCGCTGCTCAATCTCGTCGCCACGGCGGAGCGCCAGGAAGGGTCGCTGACCGACCGCATCGAAGAGCTGCGCCGCCGCCACGAAGTCATCGCCGACACGCTGCTCGCCGGCCCTGCACGCAGCGAGTTCCTTACGACGCTCGCACAGGACTGCCGGGACATCGGCGCAATCCTGCACACCATCGAGCTGATCCGCTCGGCCTCGCAGCCGGTGCGCGATCTCATCGCCGGTTACGGCGAGCTCTGGTCGACCCGCCTGTTCACGGCCTACATGAGTCATCGCGGCCGACGGCCCGGTAATGTCCAGTGGATCGACGCTCGCGACGTCGTGTCGGTGGAATGGGGACCGCTAGGGCCGGCCGTGCGTTGGGACGTCTCCCAAGCGAACGTGGACCGCATCACGCCGCGCGAGCCCGCCACGCTGATCATCACCGGCTTTATCGCGCGCGATCCGAAAGGCTTGCAGACCACGCTCGGCCGCAACGGCAGCGATTTTTCGGGCTCGATCTTCGGCGCATTGCTCGACGCGGAAGAGATCCACATCTGGACCGACGTCGACGGCGTGCTCAGCGCTGACCCGCGCCTCGTCCCGGACGCCCAGGTCATCGACTCGCTGTCCTACAACGAGGCGATGGAGCTCGCGTATTTCGGCGCGAAGGTGATCCATCCGCAGACGATGGCGCCCGCTGTCCTGAAGGGCATTCCGATCTGGATCCGCAACACCTTCGCTCCCGAGAAGCCCGGCACGCTGATCTGCGCGAAGCCGAGCTCGAAGATCGCGGTCAAGGGCATCACCTGCATCGATCGTGTCGCGCTGGTGAACCTCGAAGGCGCTGGCATGATCGGCGTGCCCGGCACGGCGCACCGCCTGTTCGGCGCGCTGCGCGATCACGGCATCTCGGTGATCCTGATCTCGCAAGGCAGCTCCGAGCATTCGATCTGCTTTGCGATTCCCGAAGCGGAAGCGGCGCGCGCCGAGACCGTAGTGCGGCAGGCGTTCGACCGCGAGCTGCGCGAGGGACAGATCCAGCAGGTGCAGGTCGATCCGGGCTGCAGCATCCTGGCCGTCGTCGGCGATGGCATGGCGGGCTCGCACGGCGTGGCCGCGAAAGTCTTCGGCGCACTCGGTACAGCGGCTGTCAGCGTTCGCGCGATCGCGCAGGGCGCCTCCGAGCGCAACATCTCTGCAGTCATCGACAGCAAGTTGTCGGCTCGCGCGCTGCGCTCGGTGCATTCGAGCTTCTACCTGTCGCCGCATACCGTCTCGGTCGGGCTCATCGGCCCCGGCGTAGTCGGCAGCGTGCTGCTCGATCAGATCACGACACAGATCGAGCGACTCTCACGCGACCTCAAGCTCGACCTGCGCGTGCGCGGCATCATGAGCTCCAAGCGCATGCATCTCGCGGATCCGGTAGTGCAGCTATCGCGCTGGCGCGATGCATTCAGCAGTCGTGCGGAGCCGGCGGATCTCACGCGCTTCGCGCAGCACATCCAGGCCGAATATCTGCCGCACGCGATCATCATCGACTGCTCGTCGAGCTCGGACGTGGCCGATCGCTACCCGGGCTGGCTGGCCAGCGGCATCCACATCGTGACGCCGAACAAGAAGGCGAACAGTGCGGACCTGGAGTTCTATGCGCGCTTGCATGAGGCGCGGCGAGCAGGCGGTGCACACTACCTTTATGAGGCCACGGTCGGTGCGGGGCTGCCGGTCATCCAGACGCTGCGCGACCTGCGTGACACCGGCGACACGATCCACCGCATCGAAGGCATGCTGTCGGGCACGCTCGCTTACCTGTTCAATGTCTGGGACGGCTCCGAGCCGTTCTCGACGGTGGTGCGTGCCGCCAAGGCCCGCGGCTACACGGAGCCGGATCCGCGCGACGACCTGTCGGGTACCGATTTCGCGCGCAAGCTGATCATCCTCGGACGCGAAATGGGGCTGCGGCTGGAGCTGGCGGACGTCCAGCTCGAAAGCCTGGTGCCGCGCTCGCTCGCCGGCGGCACGGTCGACGAGTTCCTCGAGCGCCTGCCGGCGTTCGACACGGCGATGGCGGAGCGCCTGCAGGCTGCGCGCAGTCGCGATCGGGTCCTGCGCTATATCGGCTCGCTCGATGCCGCAACCGGCAAGGCCTCGGTCGGCCTCGTGGAGCTGGAGCGCACGCACACGTTCGCCAACATCAATCTCACGGACAACGTCGTGCGTTTCCTGACGCGGCGTTACAACCAGAACCCGCTGGTGGTCCAGGGACCCGGCGCCGGCCCCGAAGTCACTGCCGGCGGCGTGTTCGGAGACCTGCTGCGCGTCTGCGCCTACCTTGGCGTGAAACTCTGAGCATGCGCCAGGCAGCCACAGCGTTCGCGCCCGCCAGCGTCGGCAATGTGGCAGTCGGGTTCGACGTGCTGGGCCACAGCTTCCAGACGATCGGCGATCGCGTCACCGCGCGCCGGACCTCGCAGCCGGGCGTGACCATCGGCGCCATTACCGGCACGACCGTGGACCTGCCCCGCGAGCCGGAGCGCAACACGGCCGGCATGGGCGTGCTGTGCATGGTGCGGGACCTGAAGCTCGATTTCGGTATCGAGCTGGCGATCCACAAAGGCATCCCGCTCGGCTCCGGCCTCGGCGGATCGGCCGCTTCGGCCGTCGCGGGCGTCGTGGCAGCGAACGCATTGCTGGCGGCGCCCCTTGGCAAGCTGGAGCTGCTCAAGTTCGCCATGAAAGGCGAGGCCGTCGCCAGCGGCTCGGTGCACGTCGACAACATCGCCCCGTCCCTGTACGGCGGGCTGGTGCTGACGGTCGGCATCGACAATCCCAACGTCAAGCAGATCCCGGTGCCGTCGACCGTGCGCTGCGTGCTCGTGCACCCGCACATGATGCTGTCGACGCGCGAGGCGCGGCAGATCCTCAATCGATCCATCGATCTGTCTGACGTGATCTGGCAATCTGCGAACCTGGCTGGATTCCTTACCGGGTGCTTCACCGGCGACTTGCAGCTCATACGGGAGTCACTCGAAGACGTAATCATCGAGCCGCAGCGCCAGGTGCTGATCCCGGGTTTCAAAGCAGTCAAGGAGGGCGCCATGACGAACGGCGCGCTCGGGTGCTCGATTTCGGGCGCCGGGCCAACCGTGTTCGCCTGGTGCGAGCAACAGCACGCCGAACGCATTCGCGATGCGATGGTGGCGGCCTTCACGGCCCACCGCCTCGCAAGCGATGCCTGGATCTCGACCCTGGATCCGGCCGGCGCGCGCATTCTCGAATGACCCGACTCGAGCGACGGCCCTCCGACATGCACTACATCTCTACCCGCAATGCCGACCATGCTGTGACGCTGAGCGAAGCGATAGCGCGCGGCATTGCGCCGGACGGCGGACTCTATGTGCCGCAGGAATTTCCGCACTTCACCGCGCGGCAGTTCGAGGACGACGTCGAGCTGCCGCAGATCGGCGTGCGCCTGCTGGCGCCGTTCGCAGCGGGCGATCCGCTGGCGGCCGAGCTGCCCGCGATCTGCAACGAGGCTTTCAATTTTCCGGCGCCGCTGGCGAGCCTGCCGAACGCGCCGGCGCCGCTTTCGGTGCTCGAGCTGTTTCATGGGCCCACGAGCGCGTTCAAGGATTTCGGTGCGCGCTTTCTCGCGGCTTGCATGGAACGCATCCGTCGCGACCAGCGCCGCAAGCTGACGATCCTGGTCGCGACTTCGGGCGACACGGGCGGGGCGGTCGCGGCCGCATTTCACGGCAAGCCGTGGGTCGATGTGGCCGTCCTGTACCCGCAAGGCAAGGTCTCGGACCTTCAAGCACAGCAGCTCGCATGCTGGGGCGGCAACGTGCGGACGTTCGCCGTGCGCGGCACGTTCGACGATTGCCAGCGCATCGTGAAGGAAGCGTTCGCGGATCCGGCGCTCGCGGAGACGCATCAACTCTCGTCCGCGAACAGCATCAACGTCGGGCGCCTGCTGCCGCAGATGGTGTACTTCGCGAAGGCGGGGCTGCAGCTCTGGCGCGACAGCGGGCGGCGCGCCAATTTCATCGTGCCGACCGGCAATCTTGGCAATGCGCTCGCCTGCATCTGGGCGCGGCACGTCGGCGTGCCGATCGGCGAGATCGTGCTCGCGACCAACGCGAACCAGTCGATCACCGAGTATCTGCGCACGGGAGAGTGGGCGCCGAAGCCGAGTGTCGCCACGCTGGCGAACGCGATGGACGTCGGCGATCCGTCCAACATGGAGCGGTTGCGCGCACTGCATCCCGATTTCGAAGAGCTGGCGGGACAGATCGGCGCCTCGAGCGTCGACGACATCGAGATCCGCGGCACGATCCGCCGCGACTCGCACGAGCTCGACCGCTTGTGGTGCCCGCACAGCGCGACTGCAGCCAAGGTGTTCCGTCGGCTGCTGGCGCGCGGCGCACGCGGTCACTGGGTGATCGTCGCCACGGCGCATCCGGCAAAGTTCAACGAGATCGTCGAAGCGCAGACCGGTCGCGCCGCGCCCATGCCCGAGAGCCTGGCACGACTGATGACGTTGCCGCGGCAGGAAACGGAACTCGACCCGACGCTCGACGCGTTGCGTGGGGAGCTGCAGAAACACTGATGATCCAGATTCCCGAACACATTCCTACCTGGTGGTATGCCGTCGCCGGCGCCGTTGCTACGCTGGCATTGCTCGTCTGGCTCTACCTGCTGCTGCGGGCGTACCGCACGCGCAAGGCAATCGACGCCGCGATCTCCAGCGTCGCGTACGAGATGCTGAAGAACGTGCTCATTCCGAACGGCAACGGCGGGCAGATCCACGTGCACTACCTGCTGCTCACGCAGCGCGGCCTGCTCGTGGCGGATCTTCTGGACATGCCGGGTGCGATCTTCGGCGGCGATCAGATGCTGGAGTGGACGGCGATCGGCAAGAAGCGCCGCTACACCTTCACCAACCCGCAACACGCGTTGTACGACCGCATGGCGGCGGTGCGGCTCCTCACGGGTGAGGTGCCGGTCGAGGGCCGGCTACTGTTCACGCTGCGCAGCGAGTTCCCGAAGGGCAAGCCGCGCAACTGCCTGCGCATCGACGGCATCACGCAGGACTTCCCGCCGGTGGACAAGCACCGCGGGCATACGACTGCCGCGTTCGGGGATGTGTGGGCGAACGTGAAGAGGAACGCCGAGCCGAATCCGCTGGCGGCTTAGGAGAGTCGGGCCAAAGCCCGACCTACAGGGGCACTACTTCCTCTTCGCGTGTTCCGCGACGACCTGCGCGACGCACGCGGTCACCCGCTTACCCGTCGCGATATCCAAAAACTCGTTCGGTCCGTGCGCATTCGAGTGCGGGCCGAGCACGCCGGTGATCAGGAACTGCGTGCGCGGGAACCTCTCGCTCAGCATGCCCATGAATGGAATCGTGCCGCCGACGCCCATGTACATCGCGTCGCGGCCGAAGAAGGCGTGCGACGCCGACTGGATTGCCGCTTCGAGCCACGGCGCAGTAGACGGCGCGTTCCAGCCGCCCATGGTCGATTCGACCTCGAACGTGATCGATGCGCCGTACGGCGGATCGCTTTCCAGCGCCTGCTTGACCGCGGTTGCCGCAGCTTGCGCATCGACCCCAGGCGGCAGGCGAAACGACAGCTTCAGCGCGGTATAGGGACGCAGCACGTTGCCGGCGTTCTGCAGCGACGGCATTCCTTCGGCGCCGGTGACCGAGAGCGTGGGCCGCCAGTTACTGTTGAGCAGTAGCTCGTACGGATCGTCGCTCATCGGTCGTGTGCCGCCCTCGAAGGGCATCTTCGTGTAAACACCCTTGCCTAGCGCACGCGCCGCGGCGCGCGCCTGCTGCAGGCGATCCTCGGGAACCTTCGTCCAGAGCGCGTCGATCAGCTTGCCGGTCTCGGCGTTCTCGACGCGCTCGAGCTGGCGCCGTGCAATCCGGAAGCTGGACGGCACGATGCCGCTGGCCATGCCCGAGTGCACGCCTTCCTTCAACACCTCGACGCGCAGCGTGCCGACGAGATTGCCGCGCAGCGAAGTGGTACACCAGAACTGATCGTAGTTGCCGCACTCGGCGTCGAGGCACACGACCAGCGACGGCTCGCCGATGCGATCCGCGAGCGCATCGATGTAGGCGGGGAGGTCGGGGCTGCCGCTCTCTTCGCTGCCTTCGATCAGGATCACGCTGCGCGCGAACGGAATGTTCTGGTCGGCGAGCGCACGCAGCGCGAGCAGCGAACCGAACACAGCATAGCCGTCGTCGGCGCCGCCGCGACCATACAGGCGGCCATCGCGAAGCACGGGCTTCCACGGATCGAGGCCCTCGGCCCAACCGCTGAACTCCGGCTGCTTGTCCATGTGACCGTACAGGAGCACGCAATCGTTCGTGCGCGCGGCACCGCCGGACGCGGGTACCTCGATGTACAGCAGTGGCGTCAGTCCCGGCAGCCGCACGATCTCGATCTTCATGCCTGGCAGCGCGTTCTTCTCGCACCACGACTTCATGAGCTCTGCGGCGCGCTGCATGTGGCCGTGCGCCTCCCACTGCGGGTCGAAGTGCACGGACTTGTTCGGAATCCGGATGTATTCGGACAGCGCCGGCACGATCGACTGATCCCAGGTGGTGTCGATGTAGCGGGTCAGGCGCTCCATGTTCATTGCAGCGGTCATTTTCAATTCTCCGCGGCCGGCGCCGGCCAGCCGAATAGCGTGTGAGCGTTACGCGTCGTCTGCGACGCGAGTTCCTGCGGCGACTCGCCGCGAGCGACCGCGACCGCACGTAAGACATGCGGCAGATACATCGGTTCGTTGCGGCGGCTCTGCGGCTTCGGCTCCAGGTCGCGCGGCAGCAGGTACGGACCGTCCGTCTCGATCAACAGCCGCTCTGCCGGGATCGTGCGCACGACGTCGCGAAGGTGCAGCCCGCGGCGCTCGTCCGAAATCCAGCCGGTGATGCCGATGTACAGCCCGAGATCGAGATACGCGCGCGCCTCGGCAATCCCGCCGGTGAAACAATGCGCGACACCGCCGACCAGGCGCGAGCCGTACTCGTGCAGGATCGACAGGAATTCCTCGTGCGCGTCGCGTTGATGCAGGAAGACCGGCTTGCGCAGTTGAACGGCGAGATCGAGCTGCCGCCGGAACGCCGCAAGCTGCGCGGGCCGCGGCGACAGATTGCGAAAATAGTCCAGCCCACACTCGCCGACTGCCACGACTTCAGGCGCTGCGGCGAGCGTCGCGAGCTCTTGCAGAGCCGGCTCGTCGAGATCGGCCGCATGATGCGGGTGAACGCCGGCGGTGCAGCGGAAGCGCTGCGGATCCGTCCGAACCAGCTCGATCGCGCCACGCGTGCTCGCGAGCGAGCTGCCCGTAATCAGCATGTGAGTGACGCCGGCCGCGTCCGCGCGCTGGATCACGTCCGCGCGATCGCTGTCGAAACTGTCGTGGGCGAGGTTGATGCCGATGTCGATGAGCTGGGCGGACAATGGGGCGAATCTGCGTCGAGGGCAGCCTGTGCTATCGTTCGGCCATGAATTGTAGTGCAACGTCCTGCGGGCTGCTGCTGGCCGTTTTCGCCGCGGCGGCTGCGAGCGCGGAGAGCGTGGCGGAGCTCGACGATGCCGCGGCACGCATGCAGTACGCGTTCTACACCGGCGACAGCCAGGGGATCGAGACGATCCTGAAGAACGTCGATGAGTTCCAGGTCGACGACCTGCTGCTGGCGAGCAAGTCTTATCAGCTCGCTTATGGCAACTGGAAACTGTCGCAACTCTATCTGCTGCCGCTGTCCGACCAGCGCCCGCGGCCGAATGCGAAGTCGCTGGCGGCGAAGGCCGCGCAGAGCTGCGTGCGTCACGCACGTCAAGCGGTGGAGAAAGATGCCGCATTGGCGGAGGCTCTGGCGATCCAGGCGGCCTGCGAAGCTCACTCGCCGACTTCCCGCTCAGGCTCGGCAGGCTGCGCGAACAGCAAGCCGTTGCGTACGGCGACTGGCATGGCTCCAGACAATCCGCGCGTCAAGCTCGTGCAGGCGATCTGCGCGCCGACTACGGCAGTGGATCCGGCCGCGGTCGAGCGGTGGCGCTCCGTCGTTGCGAGCTTCGAAGCTGCGCCGCCTTCGCGGCCCGGTAAACCCGACTGGGGTCACGTGGAAGCACTGACGACGCTGGGAGAGACCTACCTGCAGCGCGGCGATCCCGTGGCGGCCCGCGACGCACTGGAACGTGCGCTGGTGCTGGCGCCCGACTATCGGCAGGCGCAGCAGCTCCTGCAGGCTGCCGCGACCCGACCGCGTTGAATTAAACTGTGGACGTGAACCGACGCCAGCTTCCTTCCCTGATGTCACCGCAGCTGCAGCTCTTCGATTCGCGCAGCGCGGCCGACCGCTGGACGGTGCGTGTGAGCGGCCGCGCACGACGCCTGTCCGTGCGTGTCTATCCGGGCGGCAGGGTAGAGGTCGTCGTGCCGCCGGGCGCATCGCCCGCGGCCGTGCAGAAGTTCATCGGCACGCACCGGCAGTGGATTCATCGCCGCGTCGCGGATCTCTCGACTGCGGTGGCGGTGGACGACAGCCGTCCCGCATCGGTCAAGTTGCCGGCAATCGGGCGTCACTTTGCGGTCGAGTACGAGCACTCGGCGGACTCCACGGCGCGTGTGCGCATCGCCGGTGAGAACGTGTTGGTCGTCAGCGGCCCGTTGCACAGCGATCGTGCGATCACCGCGGCGCTGCGCGGCTGGCTCGCCGATCTCGCGCGAGAGCAGCTCGGCAACGAGCTCGCGAGGGTCGCAGCAGAAGGCGGTTTCCGTTACACCCGCGCGCAGATCCGCAGGCAGCGCACGCGCTGGGGCAGCTGCTCCGCGAGCGGGACGATCAGCCTGAACGTGTGCCTGCTGTTCATGCGTCCGCAGGTCGTGCGCTACTTGCTGGTCCACGAGCTCTGTCACACTCGCCACATGAATCACTCAGCGAAATTCTGGACGCTGGTCGCGAGCTTCGAGGCCGACTATCGCGCGCTCGATCGCGAGCTGCTGCGCGGCTGGCAAAGCGTGCCGGGGTGGATGTTCTCGTGAGCGAGCAGGATCCGGATCGACCCGCGCGTCCCGTCGACCTGTCCGACGAGCAGGTGCATTGGGATCTCGGCGAGTCGCAAAGCTACGGCGAGTATCTCGGGCTCGAACAGCTCCTCTCGGCGCAGCGCCCGGTTTCCGCCGAGCACGACGAGATGCTGTTCATCATCATCCACCAGGCTTCCGAGCTGTGGATGAAGCTGTGTCTGCACGAGCTGACGGCCGCGCGCGAGCACATTCGCCGCGACGACCTCGGGCCGTCGTTCAAGATGCTGGCGCGCGTGTCGCGCATCCAGGCGCAGCTCGTGCAGTCGTGGGACGTGCTGGCGACGATGACGCCGGCCGAGTACTCGATGTTCCGCAACGAGCTGGGACGCGCATCGGGCTTCCAGTCGGTGCAGTACCGCATGCTCGAGTTCGTCATCGGCAACAAGAACGCCGAGATGATCCAGGTGCATCGACGCGACGCCGCCTCGTACGAAGCGCTGCAGCGCGCGTTGCTGACGCCGAGCATCTACGACGAGTCGCTGCGCCTGTTGAGCCGTCGCGGCTTCGAGATTCCCGACGAGTACCTGGACCGCGACTGGTCGCAGCCCTATCAGGCGAGCAAGCAGGTCGCTGCGGCGTGGCTGTCCGTGTACCACAGCGTCGACGCGAACTGGGATCTGTACGAGCTGGCGGAGAAGCTGGTCGACCTCGACCACCATTTCCAGCTCTGGCGCTTCAGCCACATGAAAACCGTCGAGCGCATCATCGGCTACAAGCGCGGCACCGGCGGTACGGGCGGCGTGTCGTATCTCACCAAGGCGCTGGAGCTACGCTTCTTCCCGGAGCTGTGGTCGATCCGGACTGCGATGTGACGGCAGGAAGCGCCGTCGCACTTTCCACACCCGCCAGCTGAGCAGCACGAGCGCGATCGCGAGATAGATCAGCGGCTCGCGCACGTCGGCCTTGACCTGCCAGTAGTAGTGCCAGATGCCGAGCAGCACGATCCCGTAGATCAGCCGGTGCAGCGTTTTCCAGCGTTTGCCGAGGCGACGCATCATGCCGTTCGTCGAGGTCACCGCCAGCGGGATCAGCAGCAGGAACGCCAGGAACCCGATCGTGATGAACGGCCGGCGCGCGATGTCCGGCAGGATGCCGGCCCAGTACAGGTCCTGGTCGAGGATCAGCCACGTCAGGAAGTGCAGCAGCACGTAGAAGAAGGCGTACACGCCGAGCATGCGCCGCAGCTGGACCAGCCACGGCGCGTTGAACCAGTCGCGCAGCGGCGTGACTGCGAGCGTGATGAGCAACAGCCGCAGGCCCCACTGCCCGAGCGTGTCCTGGATCTTCTCGACCGGATTCGCACCGAGATTCGTGCCGCCGATCTCGAACGCGCGCCACACGAGCGAGGCGAGCGGCAACAGGCACAGCAGAAACAGCGCCGGCTTGAACACCCGGCGAACGACAACCATCGACGGCATATTGAATCGCTGTAGGTCGGGCTTCAGCCCGACTCAATAAAATTTCTTCAAGTCCATTCCCTTGTACAGCCCCGCGACTTCCTGCTCGTAGCCGTTGAACATCAACGTCGGCACGCGCGAGTCGAACAGGCCGCGGCCGATGCGCCGCTCGCGCGCCTGGCTCCAGCGCGGATGGTCGACGGTCGGGTTGACGTTGGCGAAGAAGCCGTACTCGTGCGGCGCCGAGATGTTCCACGACGTCGGCGGCTGGCGCTCGGTGAAGCGGATCTCGACGATCGACTTGATGCCCTTGAAGCCGTACTTCCACGGCGTGATCAGCCGCAGCGGCGCGCCGTTCTGATTCGGCAGCGACTTGCCGTAC
>Ga0075418_10001689_pt1 | contig 25124 bp, 11 predicted proteins | sample SoiMetdeltSBSDD2_FD_81776 | JGI IMG/M metagenome (GOLD analysis project Ga0075418, IMG submission 81776) | Bulk soil microbial communities from a Populus tree surrounding site in Tennessee, USA - Soil MetaG P. deltoides SBSDD2 | ecosystem: Environmental > Terrestrial > Soil > Tree plantation...
GGATATGGAAAAAGTCAACCTTGACGTAAAAGAAGCGCCGCTATACGATGTATTGGCGAAAGTTTTCGGCTCATCCCTGGGCTATGAAGTAATCGGAAAACAAATAGTATTAAAAGCAGTTCCGGCAGGTGAAACGGAAGATGACGATGATGCCCCGGTAGTAACGCCTAATTTTGCCGTTAACATCGTAGGAAGGATAGTTGATGAGGCTGCCCAGCCTATTCCCGGAGTTAACGTCCTTGTTAAAGGGACTACTAACGGAACAACATCAGATGCCGATGGCCGATATGCTCTATCGGTGGTAGATCAAAACAGTTTCCTTGTGTTTAGTTTCATCGGCTATACAACCCAAGAAATTGAGGTCGGAAACAAAACGACGATCGACGTGATAATGGTTCAAGATGTTCAGTCCTTGCAGGAAGTCGTAGTCGTTGGTTACGGTGAACAAAAGAAAGTTACCGTAACAGGTTCGGTTGTAGCAGTCAACGGTGCTGATCTCGTGAAATCACCTGCGGTTGACCTTTCTAACTCATTTGCCGGCCGTCTTGCTGGTGTTGTCGCTGTCCAAACCAGCGGTGAACCCGGCAATGACGCTTCAACAATTCGGATCAGAGGTGTTAACACTATCGGTAACCAGGAACCTCTAATTGTGATTGACGGTATCCCTGGACGCGAAGGTGGCTTGAACAGGTTGACTCCTCAGGAAGTCGAATCAATATCAGTTCTAAAAGATGCGTCTGCAGCTATTTATGGGTCACGTGCTGCGAACGGTGTAATCCTTGTAACAACAAAACGTGGAAGAACAGGCGTTCCTCAAGTCGTTTACGACTTCAACCAGGGCTGGGCACAGCCCACGCGAATACCGGAAATGTCGACTGCTCCCCAGTACGCAGCAATTATGAATGAAATACCCATATATAAGGGTATTAGCAATGCAAGCGAGTGGGGTGATGCGTGGGCAGCGATCCAAGAGTCAGGAACATATACGTCGCCGACAACAGGTCAAACTGTTAATGCAAACTATAAACCAAATGATGTGGCGTTGTTTGCCGATGGTAGCGACCCTTGGGGACACCCCAACACCGATTGGTTCGGAGATGCCTTCAAGACATGGTCACCTCAGTCTCGTCACAATCTTCAGATCTCCGGAGGTACCGAAAATATAAAGTACCTCGGCTCCATCGGTTACGTGAATCAGGATGCCTACTATCGAAACTCAGCAACCTTTTACAAGCAGTACAACTTCCGCCTAAATCTCGATGCAAAGATTAACAAGTATATAAGCACCCAGGTTGGACTGCTTGCTCGTGAAGAGTCGCGGAATTTTCCTACGGAATCTGCCGGCGAGATCTTCAGAATGCTCATGCGTGGAAGACCTACCGAGCCTGAAGTTTGGCCAAACGGTTTGCCCGGACCTGACATTGAAAATGGTCAGAACCCTTACGTGATCACTACCAATGCAACTGGTTATGAAAAAAATCCCACCGATTACCTGCAGTCAAATATCAAAGTTGATATCGGTAATCCATGGATCGAAGGCTTGAAAGTTACCTTGCTGGGATCGGTTGATAAAACCATCGACCAAAAGAAGATATGGGAAACTCCGTGGTATCTCTACACATGGGATAAGATTAGCTATGAAGCCGACGGTGTTACACCAAAGCTCCAAAGAGTTCTCCGTTCCACATTCACCGATGCAAGGTTAACGATGAGCACTGGAAACAAGCTAAATACCAACCTTACCGGGATCATCAGTTATGACAGGGCGTTCGGTGACCACGTGATTGGAGTCATGGCGGGAGTAACAAGAGAAACATTTACCGCCGATATGGTGCAAGCGTATCGCAGAGAATACATCTCTACGGCAATTGATCAACCTTTCTTTGGAGGGGCAACGCAGCTTATCTCGGGTGGTAACGACAATAGGTATACATACGATCGGGCTCGTTTGGGTTATTATGGCCGCGTAACGTACAACTACCAGGAGAAATATTTGGCTGAATTTCTCTGGAGAAGAGACGGCTCGTCATTTTTCCAGGAGGATCATCGCTTTGGCTTCTTCCCAGGTTTTCTGGTGGGATGGAATATTTCAAATGAAGACTTCTTTTCAGCAAATGTTCCTTTCTTTAGCCGATTGAAGTTGAGAGCCTCGTACGGTACGATGGGAAGTGACCAAGTATATTATAACGACGTCCTCCAGGAGTACGCCTATCTGTCTTCTTATTTGCCAGGAACTTACCCGATAAACAGTCAGGTTGTTACTACGCTTATTGAAGGTGTTGTGGCAAACCAGGACTTTACATGGGAACGCGCTAAGAATTCGAACATCGGCATTGATGGCGCCATCCTTCAAAACAGACTCGATTTCACGCTCGAGTACTTCTTTAATAAGCGCGATCAAATGTTGATCCAAAAGACAGGATCCACTCCAACATCCACAGGAATTGCTGATCGACTTCCACCAGTTAACCTGGGTAAAATGGAGAACAAGGGTTTTGAATTTACTTTGGGCTATAATGGCGAGAGTGGAGGCTTTATCTACCGGATTGGTGTGAACGCCGGCTACAACAGGAACAGAGTTGTATTTATGGACGAGACAACCGCTAACCCTGAATATCAGTGGCAGACCGGTCATGTCTATCGAGGATACCTTGCTTACCAGTCTGATGGCGCTTTCCTTGATCAGGCCGATATTGATAATGAAGAAATCGACTACAGCGAGGTGACTACCAAGCTATTGCCTGGAGATATGAAGTTCGTTGACTATAACAAAGATGGAAAGATCAATGCTGACGACCGTGTTCGCATGGATAAGAGCGATGTACCGAACTTCAACTATGGTATCACCATGAATTTCCAATACAAAAACTTTGACCTTTCAATTCTGTTCCAGGGTGCAACTGGAGCATTGCTTCCGTTTGGTACAGAGTCAGGCGATATTGGAAACTATATGAGATACAGCCACGACAATCGCTGGACGATTGACAATCCAAGCAGTACTGACCCTAGACTTGCCATTCGCGGCGATACCTATTATACAGGTGGAAACTTTGGTGCAAATACATACTTCTTGTACAACAAGAATTATCTCCGCCTGAAAAATGTAGAGCTCGGATACAACGTACCAATGCAGGTAACGAAAAAAGTAGGATTGAGCGGATTGAGACTTTATGTTAACGGACTCAACCTTATTACCTGGGACAAGTACAAAATATTTGACCCGGAGGCAACGAATGGTGCCCTATCTTACTATCCTCAGGCCAGGGTTATCAACACGGGTGTCCGTTTTACTTTCTAAACAACGAATGCATATGAAAAAGATATATAAGATTTGGATTCTTGTTGCATTCATGGTGCTCCCATTTTCATGCGACACAGACTTTCTTAATACAACGCCACTCGATAGAGTTTCCGATAAAACAACCTGGAGTGATGGCCCATTGTCGCAGGCATTTATCTACGGAGTATATTCATACCTGGGATATGGCGGTTTTGAAGAACAAATGCTTGCCGTCTATACTGACGAGGCAATGTTTACTCACGCGGGTAGGAGCATTGATGTATTCACTCAGGGAACGGAAAGCCCGTCTAACTTAGCCTGGACAAGCGATACATACGCATGGCCTGTTATGTATGAGGCGATACGTGCAGCTAATATAGCCATTGCTAATCTTCCTGCTGCAACATTTACTACAGTCGACAAAGACATGTTGCTTGGCGAAGCTTATTTCCTTCGTGCGTACTACTACCATCAGCTGATCCGTTATTACGGAGGTGTTCCGATCATCGATTTCCTTTATGGATTGAATGAAGATTATACGATTGCAAGGAATACCTGGGCAGAATGTGTGGATTTTATTGTGTCAGACCTTGACCAGGCTGCTGCATTGCTCGACGGTAAAACCATGATGCTGGGAAGAGCGTCAAAACTGGCTGCTCAGGCGTTGAAAGCTCGTGTCCTTTTATATGCCGCGAGCGACCTCCACGATATACCCACTGCGTCGGCTAATTCCAGTCTCATAGCTGGCTATGCAAATAAAGAGTTGCTTGGCTACACCAGCGGAGACCGCGCAGCACGCTGGACTGCTGCAAAGAATGCAGCAAAAGTGGTTGTCGATGCAATGGCAGGTTATAAGTTGTTCCATGCTGCACCGGTGTCTCCTGAGGACGGACAAGCCAATTATCGCGCGCTTGCGATGGGTGGAGGAAGCGCCACGTCAGATAAATTAGCAGGCGATGAACTCCTGTTCCAACGAACCGCAACGCCGCTTTACACTGTTGAAAACAATTGGCCTTTAGGTGGAATTCATTTCGGTATCAACAATGGACCAAATGGATATCACAACTGGGCAGGTAACACGCCCATTCAGCAGCTTGTTGATGACTATGAAATGATGGATGGATCTAAATTTGATTGGGGCAATGCTGCACAGGCAGCTGATCCTTACTCTAACCGCGATCCACGATTCTACGCAACAATTCTTTATGATGGAGCCAATTGGAAACCCCGTCCTGCAGACGTAGCAGCGATTGATCCAGTCGATCAAGTCCAAACCGGATACTATGACAATGGTTCTGGTGGAAAAATTAACGGCGTTGATACACGCGAATCAGCCATAGAAAACTGGAATGGAAGTCGTACACACTATTACGTGAGTAAATTCATAGATGATGACCCGGCTGTAGTAGATAACCAATCGGGATTCCAGGTCGTTCCATGGCCATTTATCCGCTATACCGAAATGGTACTCAATTATGCCGAGGCGTGTATTGCACTGGGTGAAGAGGCTGAGGCAAAGACGTGGTTGAACAAGATCCGTTTCAGAGCCGGTATGCCTGCGATCACTGAAAGTGGTACAGCGCTTCGCGACAAGTATAGAAACGAACGAAGGATAGAACTTGCGTATGAAGAGCATCGCTACCATGATGCACGTCGGTGGATGATTGCACCAACAACCCTTGGCAGAGGAATTAAGAGCATCCTCGTTAATGCCACGTTAAAAGCGGGTAAATCTCCTCTTGTTCCATATGTCTACGACAAAACGGTATATAATTATACCTATGTGGTCCAGGATGAGACATCCAATGAAACGAGAAAATGGGTTGATAAAATGTACTACAGGCCTATAGGCCGTGATGAAATTAATAAGAACGCGCTTCTTGTTAATAATCCGGATTATACGAACTAGTAAAATTGCTTTGCTTGTATGAAAAAAATCTATCTCAGCACACGGGATAGATTTTTTTCTTTAATTAAACTGTACGCGATGGTAAACTTTGTCAGGGGATTGATAGTGTGGGGAAGTGTAATTTCAATATTTATGCTTTCGGCGTGTAAGAAAGAGATCGAACCTAAATCAGAAGAGCCGGCTAAAACTGCATCTTTTGGCGAAAGTCTTTTTACTTTATTGACGCCAGAACAAACCAATATAGATTTCAAAAACACTCTTGTTGAAGGTCCCAACACCAACATTCTCATGTATGAATATTTCTACAATGGTGGCGGTGTAGCAGCTGGCGATTTTAATAACGACGGACTAACCGACATTTATTTTTCATCCAACATGGGTACGAATAAATTGTACCTGAATAGCGGAGGCATGAAATTCACTGATGTCACGTTAAAATCAGGAGCGGAGGGGAGAAGTGGCCCCTGGAAGACCGGAGTTACCATGGTCGATATCAATGGCGATCACAAGCTCGATCTTTACCTCAGCTACTCAGGTATGGTTCGCGACGAGAATCGTGTCAATCAGCTGTTCGTGAATGAGGGCAACGACGATCAGGGCATTCCGCATTTTAGTGAAAAAGCAAAGGAGTATGGCCTGGCAAATGCAGGTTATAGCAACCAGGCTTACTTCTTCGACTACGACCGCGACGGAGATCTTGACGCCGTTATCCTTAACCATAATCCCAAATCATTACCTGTTCTTAACGAAGTAAGTACAGCAGAATTCCTTAAGAAGGATGATCCCCTGATGGGAATACGGCTCCTTCGGCAAACAAAGGGTCGATTTGAAGATGTCACCAGAAAAGCAGGAATAAGCGGTTCGGCACTGACGTATGGACTTGGTGTTGGTGTTACCGACGTAAACAATGATGGCTGGTCCGACTTTTATGTTTCCAATGACTACGCCGTACCCGACTACCTTTACATAAATAACCGTAACGGTACATTTACTGATAAACTGAAACAATCCATTGGGCACAACAGCCAGTTCTCTATGGGTAATGATGTCGCAGATTTTAATAACGATGGATGGACTGACATCCTTACGCTTGACATGCTGCCAGAAGACAACCACCGGCAGAAGCTGTTACTCTCGCCTGACAACTATGCGAAGTTTGAGTTAAATCTTCGAACTGGTTTCCATTACCAATACATGCGAAATATGCTGCAGCTCAACAACGGCAACGGTTCGTTCAGTGAAATTGGTCAACTCGCTGGTGTCTCGAATACCGACTGGAGCTGGGCCGCCTTGCTTGCGGATTATGATAACGATGGATGGAAGGACTTGTTCGTTACCAACGGATATCTGCGCGATTATACAAATCTCGACTTCATCAAATACATGGACGATTATGTGAAGGCAAAAGGTAGACTTAAAAGGGAAGATGTACTTGAATTGATCAGCCACATGCCGGCGTCCAACGTTGTAAACTACATCTTCTCTAACAATAAGGATCTCACATTTACTAATCAGACGAAGTCGTGGGGAATGAACAGGCCATCGAATAGTAATGGGGCAGCCTATGCAGACCTTGACAATGATGGCGACCTTGACCTGATTGTAAATAATATTAACCAGCCCGCGTTTATTTATCAAAATGAATCCAGCAAGCGTAAAGACAATCACTTCCTCCAGGTAAGACTCGAGGGTGATGGATTGAATACACTGGGGATCGGTGCAAACGTGTCGATCGCCGTCGGCGGAAAGAGGCAATACCTTGAACAAATGTGTACGCGCGGATACCTGTCATCCGTGTCGCCAGTGTTGCATTTCGGCCTAGGAAAGGATTCGAAAATCGATTCCGTCACAATCGAATGGTTAAGTGGAAAGAAACAAATCTTAACGAACGTAAATACCGATCAAGTAATTACACTAGAAGAGAAAAACGCTACGTCATCAACCAAACCTTCTAAAAAGAATCATAAAACAATCTTTAAGGAGATACCGCCTCCTATCGACCTCCAACCTGCTCGATTGACCGTGAACGACTTCAAACGACAACCTCTTCTGCTCAGCCAGCTTTCTTTTTCCGGTCCATGTATGGTTAAAGCCGACGTTAATGGTGATGGATTGCAGGATATTTATACGGGCGGCGGCAACGGTAAGGCTGGTGGCTTATTTATTCAACAAGCTGGAGGCCGTTTTGTCCGGAAAACAATTGCCGCATTTGAAGCAGACAAACAGTACGAGGATGCTGACGCAGCGTTCTTTGATGCAAACGGGGATGGAAGTTTGGATCTCTACGTGGCCAGCGGCGGATACCATGCTTTACAGCCCAATGACGCTTTATTGCAAGATCGTTTATACATCAACGATGGCAAGGGAAATTTCACACGACAAGAGGATGCACTTCCGGAAATGCGTGTGAGCAAAGGATGCGTTGCCGTGGATGACATTAACAAGGATGGCCATCCGGATCTATTCGTCGGCGGTAGGGTGATACCGGGACGATATCCTGAGACTCCCACCAGTTATTTACTGATCAATGATGGGCAAGGAAAGTTTACCGATCAGATATCGTCGATGGCACCGGCATTGCAAAACCTTGGTATGATCTGCGATGCAACCTGGATCGACATTAATAAGGATCAGATAAGCGACCTAGTTGTGGCAGGTGAATGGACTCCGGTGTCAGTCTTTGTAAATAACGGCAAGACATTGCAGAACGAAACCAACAAGTATTTCAATAAATCTTACAGCGGATGGTGGAATAAAATAATTGCAGGCGATTTCAACAATGATCAGAACGTGGATCTGGTCATTGGAAACATGGGTGTCAACACCCAGTTCAGAGCTTCAGAAAGCGAACCTGTCGAAATGTATTACAAAGACTTTGACAACAACGGGTCTGTAGATCCTATTCTTTGCTTTTACATTCAAGGAAAGAGTTTTCCGTATGTAACACGTGACGAGATGCTGGAACAAATTGTAAGTTTGAGAAAGCGTTTTACAACGTTCAATAGTTATGCTGATGTTACTCTTGGCGATATTTTCAAACCAGAAGAGACGAACAGTTCCGGTCACTTGGTAGCAAATCATCTCGAGACAACTTTTTTTGCCGCTGACTCAACGGGTAAATTCACACAAATTTCATTACCTATCCAGGCTCAATATTCGCCGGTAAGCGCCATCACAAGTATGGACTATAACCACGATGGTAATAACGATCTTCTTTTGTGCGGAAATAATAGTAATACAAAGATCAGACTTGGAAAATTTGACGCGAACTATGGAGTGCTGCTTAAAGGCAATGGGAAAGGTAGTTTTGAATATGTCGATCAAATAGAATCAGGTTTTAACCTGACTGGTGATGTCAGGAGTGTTCTTGAGATCAACGATATCCTGTTATTCGGGTTGACAGGACAAGATTCAAAGGCTTATAAAATCAATAAGTGACTAGCATGTGATAAAACTTAGTCTTTAAGGATGATACATACAGGAGACTCAAAATACATTCTGCGGACAAGCCTTTTTGTTCTGGCTATTACGCTCTTCGTTGGCGTCCTTTTTACGCAATGCATGGAGGAGCCTAAAAAGAACTTTAGTGGTCAGGAAGTCGCAAACGCATGGGCAGACATGGCTCTTTATATTACCAGACATACTCCGGCAAATTCACCCACTTTTGCTTCGAGGTGCTTTGGGTACATCGGAGTTACAATGTATGAATCAATGGTGCACGGATATTCCGATTATGTTTCTCTTGCCGGACAGCTGAATGGTCTCGATAAGCTGCCACTGCCGCAACAAGGTGGTCAATACAACTGGATTGTATCATTGAATGCCGGCCAGGCAGAAATCTTAAGAACGATATACATACAAACGTCTGACATAAATAAACACAAGATTGATTCCCTGGAATCATTGTTCGTGAACCAGTTCAAAGGCGACGGAGCTGATGCTGAAATCATCGAACGGTCAATACAATATGGTAAGTCTGTAGCAGCTGCGATTTTCGAGTGGTCGAAAACAGATGGCGGCCATCGCGGCTATCTTCAAAACTTTGATAAGACGTTGGTAATTCCAACGACGCCTGGGTCCTGGGAACCTCCTTTGTATGGCCAGTCATTCAGCCATTTTCCGCTACATCCTCACTGGGGAAAGAACAGGCCTTTTGTAAAACCAAATGCTGAATTACCAGCGCCAAAATTAATCGGCTACAATAAGGGGTCCGGTTCTGACTACTATAGTCAGTTCAAGCGAGTATACGAAAAGAGCCAGTCTTTGACACAGGAGGAAAAGGAAACTGCACTTTGGTGGGGGGACGATCCGTCAGACACATTTACTCCACCCGGTCATTCGTATTACCTTGGATCTCTTGTGCTTCGAAAGACAAACGCTGAGCCGATTATTTGCGCCGAGACATACGCGCGTATAGGCATAGCGGTAGCCGATGCTTTCATAAATTGCTGGAAGTGGAAATATCAATTCTACTCAGAACGACCTTCAAGCTTTATAAGCAGGAACATCGACGAACGTTGGCAATCATTCTGGCCGGATCCTCCCTTTCCTGCATTTCCATCAGGTCATGCCACTCAGGCAGCTGCCGCTGCAACTGTGATGATCGATCTGTTTGGCGCTGAAATGAATATTGTAGATAGTGCCCATTGGGGACGGTCACGTGATGAATTGCGAAATGTCGACTTTAAACCAAGAACGTTCACCTCGTTTTGGCAGGTTGCCGAAGAAACTGCGAACTCCCGGTTCTATGGCGGAATACATTGTCCAATGGACAACGAAGTCGGCCTTGCGGAAGGCACGAAGATGGGAAAGAATGTTAACCTGCTGAAATGGAAGAAAAGCGAAACGTATGCTACTGCAAAAGACTAAGCTGAGGAATTTCTTAATTGTTTTCTTCGTCGTTCCGGCGTCATTCGGCTTTACACTTATTCATGGTCAGCCGGTCTTCAAGGATGTAACAGAAGAATCGGGAATTCATCATCAGTTTGCAGTGTTTGAGGGAATGTTTGGCGGAGGAGCTTGCGTGTTTGACCTTAACAACGACGGACTGGAAGATCTCTACATCACGGGAGGAATGAATGATGATGCGCTGTATCTAAACACCGGTAATGGGATGTTCAAGGATATCTTTAAGAACTCCGGCCTCGAGAAAACCTCACATTATGTTACCCAGGGCGTTGCGGGGGCCGATATCAACAAAGATGGATGGGTCGATCTTTTCATTACTACAATCACCACGAGAGATAGCGTGAAAGTCATTCCCCGAGCTGAGAATCTCTTATTCCTCAATAATGGAAATTCAACGTTCAGAGACGTTACCGAAGAATACGGACTTAAAGACCTCGTTTCTTTCAGCATGGGAGTTAGCTTCGGTGATATAAATGCGGATGGATACCCGGATGCCTACATCGGTAATTATTTCCAGGATTACGAAGGTCAGCTGAGTGCTATAAACGATGCGACAATCGTTAACGCTAACGCTACATCAAAGGGATACTTGCTTCGAAATGTAAATGGTCAATCTTTTTCAAATGTTTATTCCGATTACGGCCTTTCGTATAAAGGCTTCGGATTTGGAGGCACATTTACAGATTTTGATAACGATTACGATGTGGATCTGCTCGTCAATCATGATTTCGGCTACAAGGCATCACCGAATTTCTTTCTCGAAAACAAATACCCGGATAATGAGTACATGAACAGAGCGAAAGAACTCGCCATGGATTTAAAAATAAACGCCATGGGGACCGCTGTTGGTGACTATAATTTTGATGGAATGCTTGACTACTATGTGACGAACATCCGGTTTAACCGGTTTATGGTAAGCCAGGGGGAGGGCAAAGCCTATGCCGACAAATCGAAGGAGCTGGGAATGGGTTACGTCTCCATCAGCTGGGGTACGAACTTTGCTGACTTTGACCACGACACCGATCTGGATTTGTTTGTCGCGAATGGCGACCTCAATCCCAATGACGTACCAATGGCTGATTATTTCTTTGAAAATAATAACGGGATGTTTACTGAGAAAGCTCCGGCGGTGGGGCTGAATGATTATGGCATTGGTCGCGGATCCGTTGTGTTCGATATGGATAATGACGGAGATCTGGATCTACTGGTAATCAATCAGAAACCGGTCCTTAATTATCCGGTCAATTCGCAAACGCATCTTTACCGAAACGACGCGGCCAAGGGAAATTGGTTGAAAGTGGCATTAAAAGGCATTGATTCCGATGCACGCGGAATTGGTTCGCGCGTTGAAATTGTTGTAGGCAAAATCAAAATGATTCGCGAGATTGATGGAGGATCAAGCCATCTGTCGCAGAACTCCACGATTGCCCACTTCGGACTTGGCGCAGCAACGGCAGTTGATTCGGTTATTGTGACGTGGACTGGCGGAAAGAAACAAGTATTGGTAAATCAGCCGGCTAATAAAATGCTCGTAATAACTGAGGCACCGGGTGAAAAAGGAAACAAGAAGGCAATTGTAGGAGTTGTGGTTGGCACTATGCTTATGGCTATAGTGCTCGTAAGATATTTTATAACAAGGCGAAAGGGATATAAAACTTAAACAGATGAAAAATAAATTCGAAAACGCTTCAAGAAGGAGTGCGTTAAAAAAGATCGCTGGGACGACAGCAGTCGCTGTAATCGGTTCCTCAATGTCGAACAGGCTTTCAGCAGCAGAAACTTCTCTGGATAGCGACTTAAAAGGAAAAATAAATCACTCTGTTTGCAGGTGGTGTTATAACAGCATTCCTCTTGAGGATCTATGCAAGGCAGCGAATCAGATCGGATTAACGTCAATAGAGCTTACCGGGCCTGAAGAATGGCCTATACTCAAGCAATACGGTCTTACATCAGCCATGCCGTGGGGAGCGGGTAAAGGTATCGTTGATGGTTTTAACAACCTTCAGCTTCACGACGAGCTTGTGAAGAGCTATACAGAAGTGATCCCCAAAGCGGCAGCGGCTGGATTGACCCAGATCATTTGTTTCTCAGGTAACCGAAAAGGCCTGGACGACGAAAAGGGGATCGAGAATTGCGCGATAGGATTGAAGAAGATCATGCCTGTTGCCGAAAAGTACAAGGTGACCGTGGCAATGGAATTGTTGAACAGCAAGGTTGACCACAAGGATTATCAATGCGATCACACGGCCTGGGGAGCGGCTCTTTGCGACAAGGTGGGTTCGGACAGGTTTAAACTGCTTTATGATATATATCACATGCAAATAATGGAGGGTGATGTTATCGCTACCATCAAAAAATATCAAAAGTACATTTCTCATTATCATACCGGCGGCGTTCCGGGGCGAAATGAAATAGATGATACTCAGGAGTTGAATTATCCCGCGATCATGAAGGCAATCCTCGAAACAGGATACAAAGGATATGTGGCGCAGGAATTTATTCCGAAACGGGAAGATAAAATTGCATCGTTGAAACAGGGCGTTCACATCTGTGACGTAGCCTAAAAATTAATCGACCGTACACAGACAATTAGTGCGTCATCGAAATCGACGCAGTGTTAAATCTTTGCTTTTTATAAATAAATGTTTTTTATACATTTATAAATCATCTTAAACCTCAGCACATGAAATTCGCCAAAACGTTTCTGGTTCTCTTGCTCATGATTGCCGGAAAACTATGCGCACAATCCTCTGACAACCGCATCATTGCCAGCCCTGAGCTAAGTAAACATGCGATCAGTCGTCACATCTACGGTCATTTTTCGGAACACCTGGGCAGATGTATCTATGGAGGATTCTTTGTCGAAGAAAATTCCTCCATTGCAAATACGAGGAGGATTCGTACCGATATAGTTGAGGCGCTGCGTAAGATCAAGATACCAAACCTGCGTTGGCCAGGTGGGTGTTTCGCCGATGAATATCATTGGAGAGATGGTATCGGCGAACGTGCGGAAAGACCCAAGATGATCAATACACATTGGGGTGGGGTCTTGGAAGATAATAGTTTCGGCACTCACGAGTTTCTGGACTTGTGCGAGCTGTTGGGAACCGAACCGTACATATGTGGCAACCTGGGTAGCGGATCGCCAGAAGAGATGTCGAAGTGGGTGGAGTATCTGAACTTTGACGGCGTAAGTCCAATGTCAGAGCTCCGCAAGAAGAACGGACATGAGAAACCCTGGAAGGTAAGGTATTGGGGAGTCGGCAATGAAAACTGGGGATGCGGTGGAAATATGACTGCCGATTATTATGCAGATGAATACAAACGTTACGCAACTTATGCCAGAAGCTACGGCGATGCACGACTTATGAAGATTGCGGGTGGTGCAAACTCATTCGACTACAATTGGACGGAAACGCTGATGAAAAAAATTCCCCTCAACATGATGTGGGGTATTTCGCTTCACTACTACACAATACCAAAGACCTGGGATAGCAAAGGTTCCGCAACCAATTTTGAAGAGCGTGAATATTTTTCCGCATTGAAAAATTGTTTGAAAATGGAAGAGCTGGTAACAAAACACTCCGTAATAATGGACCGCTACGATCCAGATAAGCGTGTAGCTCTCGCGGTAGATGAGTGGGGTATTTGGACGGATGTAGAGCCTGGCACAAATCCTGGATTCCTATATCAACAGAACAGCCTTCGCGACGCGCTGATAGCAGCCTCCACACTGAATATCTTTAATAATCACTGCGATCGAGTAAGAATGGCAAACCTCGCACAAACCATCAATGTCCTTCAGGCATTAATCCTTACCGACAAAGAAAAAATATTACTAACACCGACCTATCACGTATATGATCTTTACCAGGTTCATCAGGATGCAATGTTGATTCCACTTACCATTAAATCAAAGGACTATACGCTCGGCGGAGAAAAGCTTCCTGCGATCAATGCGTCTGCCTCCCAGGATAAGGCGGGGAACATCAACATTTCAATTGTAAATATCGACCCCATCAATTCGATCGACCTTCAACTGGACGTTCCCGGAACGGCTTCACATACATTAACAGCACAGGTAATAACTGCTGAAAAGTTTACCGATCACAATACGTTTGATAAGCCGGGTACCGTCAAACCTGTCACATTCAATGGCGCCAAGAAGACGAAGGAGTCCTTAAGCCTGAAGTTGCCAGCAAAGTCAATTGTGGTGGTTAGGTTGGCGAAGGGATGAGAGAAAAAGATATGGGGTACAGGGTATGGGTATAAGGTATGGGGTGTAGGGTGTATAGTGTAACGTATATGGCATTTGAATTTTGCCAAGAGGCGTAGCCTCGACCGATCTTGTAACAACGCCCGCCTGGATGACCAGGTCGGACAGGGACTTAAGTCCGTTGAGAGACGAGAGTGCAAGAACCGAGAGCCGTAGGCTCGATGCATATGTTTCATGCCCCTCTTCACAGACGGTGTCGGCCAAAGCAATTAGTTAGAGACAACTGTTTGAGATTTGAATGTCGAACGCCCAACTCCAAATTTCGAACTACGATTAGCGGATAACGGATAACGACTCACGATCACCCCCACCACGGTAGGGGTAGTTGAATATCATCAACAGAATTAACAATCAGATCAGGCTTGAACGCATATTTCTGAAGTTCTTCATTCTTTGAAATGCCTGAAAGAACAAGTATTGTATGGTATCCCATCTGAACACCTCCCTGTATGTCGGTGTCCATGGTATCGCCTATGACCGTGGTCTCTGCTGTTTCAAGACCAATGAACTTCCTCGCTGATCGCATCATTACCGGCCCCGGCTTCCCGACTACGAACGCCTTGATGCCTGTGGCTTCTTCGATCATCGCAGTGGTTGCAGCGATACCCAGATTGTTCCACCCTTTTTTCATCGGGGACGGATCGCGATTGGTAGTGATGAACTTGGCGCCTGCAAGGATCATATCAACTGCCTTTTGTACCATTTCAAGCGTAAAATTGCGTCCTTCACCAAGGACGACAAAATCTGGTTCTGACTCGACCAGAGAAAGCCCGTGATCATGAAGACTATTTAATAGTCCGCCTTCACCCAATACGTAGGCCGTGCCCTTTGGGATCTGGCTTGCCAGAAATTTGGATGTGGCCATTGCACTGGTATAAATGTGATTCTCAGTCACTTCAATGCCAAGCCTTTTCAGTTTTCTCACTGCATCCAGCGGTGTCCGCTGACTATTATTAGTCATGAACGTAAAGGGTATCTTTTCGCTGAGAAGGCGGGCAATGAAGGTGTCAGCTCCCGGTATCAGGAAGTCACCACCATAGATAACACCATCCATATCGATTAGCAGACCATGTTCCATATTAAAAGGCTTGTAACAAATTCCTTAAGCCTCAGGCAATATAGAAAAACACCAAAAAGTAGTTGTCATTTCTTTGCTACTTTGAAAAAAGAAGATCATTTTAGTTCGTTAAAACGTATGCACTTGCCATGCTCCCTGCACATGCGGAAATGATGGCAAGTACGAATACCGATATTACCGCCCTAAACCGCTGATAATGCACCAGAAACTACTATTAACTGATTACATCGTATTCCTTATCTATTTTCTCGTCGTAGCCTTCTACGGTTACTGGATATATAACCGAAAGAAAAAGGCTGTTTCCGATTCGAAAGACTTCTTCCTGGCAGAAGGCGCGCTTACCTGGTGGGCAATAGGAGCGTCGTTAATCGCTTCCAATATATCAGCAGAGCAATTTATCGGAATGTCTGGCAGCGGATTTAAGATGGGCCTCGCTATCGCAACGTATGAATGGATGGCCGCTGCGACTCTTATCATTGTCGCAATATTCTTCATCCCCGTTTATCTGAAGAATAAGATCTATACAATGCCTCAATTCCTCAATCAGCGTTACAACGGAACAGTCGCAATGATCATGGCCGTGTTCTGGCTGCTATTGTACATTGTGGTAAACTTGATGTCTATTCTTTACTTAGGAGCCCTTGCCATCAGCGGAATATCCGGCCTCAATATTTATCTCTGTATTTTTTTGCTATCCATATTTGCCATCGGAATCACACTAGGAGGGATGAAAGTGATCGGCTATACCGACGTTATACAGGTATTCTTCCTCGTGTTGGGTGGTTTGGTAGCGACATATATCGCATTAAATCTTGTAGCGGACAAATCGGGACAAGAGGGCATGCTCGCTGGCTTTTCCTTGTTGTCAGATCAGGCCAATGATCACTTCCACATGATCTTTAAAAAGGATAATGACAACTACATGGACTTGCCGGGTCTCACGGTTTTGATCGGCGGGATGTGGATCACTAATTTGAATTATTGGGGATGTAATCAATACATCACCCAGCGAGCACTGGGAGCAGACCTACCGACTGCGCGTAATGGAATTTTGTTTGCAGCCTTCCTGAAGTTATTGATGCCCGTGATCGTGGTCATCCCAGGAATAGCAGCGTATGTATTGCACCGCCAGGGCATGTTCCAGGTAGAGATGCTCGATTCAAAAGGTATTGTTGATGTGAACAAGGCTTATCCTTCATTGTTGAACCTGTTACCCGTAGGGTTGAAGGGTTTATCTTTTGCTGCGTTAACGGCAGCTATCGTTGCTTCTCTTGCCGGCAAAGCTAACAGTATAGGTACGATCTTTACGCTGGACATTTACCAAAAAGCATTTGATAGACAGGCAAGCGAGGGTAAACTGGTTAATGTTGGGAAACTAGCGGTGATAGTTTCTATGGTTTTGGCGGTGATTCTCTCATTACTTGTAGGAGAAAAATTAATGGGCGAAGGCAAGCAAGGGTTTCAGTATATTCAGGAATACACCGGATTTGTATCACCAGGGATTTTCGCAATGTTCATCCTTGGATTTTTCTGGAGACGTACCACATCAAACGCAGCGCTGTTTGCTACGATCGGAGGCTTTCTGTTCTCACTATTCTTTAAAGTACTTCCTCAATTTGCGGATCTATCTTTCCTGGCGCCAGCTGGATTTTCGAAAGATAATGGTACCGGTGTATATGAGATACCATTCCTCGACCGAATGGGATTTGTCTTTATACTATGCGTTATCGGAATGGCGATCATAACTAATATTGAGAATAGAAGAGGAGTCAAACCGAAAGGCCTTATAGTTGAAAGATCGATGTTCAAGCTGCATCCTTCATTTGCAGTAGGTTCACTCCTTGTGTGCGGCATACTTGCTGCACTTTACATTGTATTTTGGTAAGTTTTTATTAAACGAGAGAAGGCGGGTCCCCGATAGTTATCGGGGCCCGTTTTTTTTGTTCATTTTTTTCTTCCAAAACTGGCGACTTCGAGGCGAAATGTGCAAGCCTATTCAACCCGACCAACGATCAATATTGGATGACAAATGACCATCCGATAGTCTAACGTCTGATGTCCGGCTATATCTTCAAAAGCAAACGAATTAGGAGTATGCGTCTGGCTTTCATACCGCATTAAACGCGATAGAATTCGAAAATACTTCACTACTAAAGTGTGATTCTTTTGATGGGGGATTTCTCAAGATTTGGTATTACCAAATCATTAACGAAAAATAACCTATGAAAAGAATTCTACTGGTTGCAATTACCATGGGCGTATCGCTTTTTGCCATCGCCCAGGAACATGTCGTTTCCGGTAAGGTCACGGCCGCCGACGATGGCTCTGCATTACCGGGTGTAAACGTTGTGTTGAAGGGTACTACATTCGGAACCGTTACAAGTTCTGAAGGTACTTATCGACTAACGCTTCCCTCGTCTGGAGGGACTCTTGTATTCTCCTTTATCGGATTACAAACTGAGGAGGTACCCGTCTCAGATCAATCTACCATCGATGTTAAACTTACAATGGATGTCACCCAACTTTCTGAAGTTGTTGTGACGGGCGTTGGCGTTGCAACCGACAAGAGGAAGCTCGCGATCTCCGTTGAATCGGTTTCGGGAGATCGTCTTCCTCCCATCCCGAACGCATCCATTGATCAAGCACTGGTGGGAAAGATCGCCGGCGCTCAGATCATGTCGGCATCGGGCAACCCGGGAGCGCCTGTAAGTATTCAGTTGCGCGGCGTCAACACATTATCCGGAGGCACGCAGCCCCTGATCATGGTCGATGGTGTGGAGATGCGTTCAACTTCACTCAATTCACTTGACCTCAATAACGTTGAGCGAATCGAGGTTGTACAAGGAGCATCTGCGGCAACCATCTATGGTGCGCAAGGAGCGAACGGCGTCATCCAGATCTTTACTAAAAGAGGAAGAATGGGGCCGATGCGTATCGATGCGTCGGCAAGGACAAGCGTCGATCAGGTTCTGAATATCGGCGACATGCATCAGCCGTTCAACCACTCTTTTACAACCGATCCGAATGGAAATGTCCTTGATAACAACGGCGGGCTTCTTAGTCAGGATGATCTCGGATTATGGGGACAGGCAAACTGGGAAAATGGACCGGGAGCTCTGAACAACAAACCTTATATCGGAAATGTGAAATATCATGATCACCTCGATCAGACTTTCAGGAGTGTAAAGACGTCAAACTACAGTGTTTCTCTTTCCGGTGGAAAGGAAACTTCAGATTATTCCTTCACATTCTCGAAGCTTGTACAGGAATCCGTTGTGCAAGGAAAACTTGATCGTAACAATTTCACGACAAACATTGGAGTAGATCTTTTCAGGAACCTGAAATTCAGGTCTATCACGCAACTGGTCTATACCGATAACTCCGTAAATCCTTATTATGTAAACAGTGCCCCAATTTCATCGGCAATGTATACGTATCCTTTTGCGGACCTGGAATACAAAGACGCCGATGGTAATTACACCTATACATTTGGTGGCGCGGGCGCAAATAACAATAACCCGCTATACTTCAACCAATATCAAAGCTTTGATAACAAAGTCATCGACATCATTCCAACGTTCAATCTTCATTATTCAGCAAACAAGATCTTCGAACTGGACTATAAACTTGGATTGAATTACTCCGTAAATGACTTTTCACGAAATACGCAAAACCAGGAAGGTAACGCTTCTTCGGTGGCCAACAACAGCTTTATTGGTGAATCGTTGGCAGGTGGCTTAGGTAAGTCAAAGACGGATGTATTCAACATCAATTCACTTATTACCGGACTTGTAAAGCTCGCTTTTGACAAGGACCTCGGAATTAATATCCCTTTAGTGTCAACAACACAAGTGGCATTCGATTGGAGGAAGAGCAGCTTCCATAGAGGTTATTCCATTTTCACCGGTCTCCCTTCTTATAGCGGGATAGATGATATAAACGGCGCACAGTCGTCTTCGAATAGCAGCAGTGAATATGAAGATCTATTCATAACATATGGATACCTCGTCAACCAACGATTTGAATACAAAGACGTGGCGGGTGTCTCGGGAGGTTTCCGTTCTGACTACAGTTCTACGTATGGTGATGCAAAGTCGCCCTTTACTTTCCCACGCGGTGACGCTTTCCTGCGGCTGTCGAAAATGACTTTCTGGAGCCCGTTAACTAACATTCTGCCAGAATTCAAGTTACGTGCTGCCTACGGCGAAGCTGGTATCCAACCGGTTGGCTACCTTTTGGACGCCTCGCGCGACCTTGCAGGTCCAGTACCTAATCACTATTTACGGACGACGACCTTTAAAACAGGGAACGTAGACAATGGTGCTATTATTTACAATAACCCGTCCGTTGCAAATGCATCATTGGACGTCGAGAGAACAACGGAATTTGAATACGGTGTTGATTTCGGTATCGCGCCCATTAAAAATGGCTCATGGTTGAATTATATATCGGCAAGCGCATCGGTATGGAATAGAAAGAGCGAGGACGTTGTATGGCAGAGAACACAACCGGTCTCGAACGGGTCTGAAACTATCTGGGACAATTATATCGACCTTGAATCCAATGGCGTTCAGTTTTCAATGGATTTCGACATGTTTACGGGAGACAACTTCAAGTGGGATCTTACCACCAATTTTGGAAAGCAAATATCCAAGCTTACCAGCACAGCTGATGGTAAGGACATTCCTCTGGTTTGGGCAAATGCAGCCACGTACACATTGAAACCTGGCGAACAGATCGGAACTGTCTATGGATACAAAGCGCTGACCAGTATTGACCAGAAAGACACTGAAGGAAACTTCTACCTGGATCAGGCCAACGCCGCAAATTACGAGCTAGTGGATGGCAGAGTAGTTGAGAAAGCATCGAAACGCGTACAGTTCACTCCTGACAAATATTTCCTTGGTAACACAACACCGAAGTTCAATATGTCTTTCATCAACAATTTCAGCTATAAGAACTTCCTTACGTTTGCCATTCAGGTGGATTGGGTAGCCGGCGCTAAGACTTACAATCAAACAAAAGAATGGATGTATTCAGAGGGCCTGCACAACGACTACGATGCTCCAGTTACCATCAACGGTGAGACTGGTGCATGGACCGCATACTACAAGAGTTTCTACGACGCTTCAGAGGCGAACGGAACAAAGGATTACTTCCTTGAAAATTCATCGTTTGCACGGCTAAGGAACATCTCCATTGGTTTTGACTTTGCTCAGTTCTTCACAATGAAACACTTGTCGAGACTGCAACTGGTAGTTTCTGGAAGAAACCTCTACACAATCACTGACTATACCGGAATGGATCCTGAAGCCAGCCAAAATACATCAGGCGGTGGAACAACATCAGCGGCTCCGCAGGTAGCTACTCAAAGAGGTCTCGACTTCTGGTCATATCCGAACTTTAAGTCGTTCCAGGTTGGTCTAAACGTGTCATTCAATTAAAAGATTTCAATTATGAATAAGAAGATATATTACATCGCAACGTGCCTGCTCCTGTTGACCTCACAGGCTTGCAAGGACGAGCTTTCAGAGGTCATCAATAAAAATGAGCCCACTGAAACAGCACTTGGAACCGAATCAGGGTTGGTTGCCTTTGGTAAAGGCGGCGCTTATATAAGTGGAATAGGAAATTACTATGCCTCTGTTGACGACCAGCTTGGACCGAGAACAGGTAAAAACCTTGGATATTTTACTCTGCAGGTCTTTGGTATGCATGAAGCCATGGGTGACGTAATCTATGTACCATGGGGTAATCAAAGTTTCAGATATGCAGATAATCCCACGGACTTTACGTTGGATGACGGAAGCCTTCACACTAATCCGATCGGTATCTCCCAGCCTTATGACCTTCGCTTGAGAAATGACCGTGCCTACGGCGCAGCTAACACCTTTCTAATGGAATGGACCCAGATGTATTTTTTGAACAACTCAATGAACATTCTGCTCTCAAAGGTGGATGAGGCAACATATACAGGCGATGCAGAGACAAAGAAGAAGACCTTGCGTGCGTGGGGTTATTGGTGGAAAGGATATGCTTACTCAAGGATCGGTTCCATGTACATTGCCGGAGTTATTACTGATGAACCGAATAAGACAAATGCAAACTTTGTAGCTAACGTCGATATTGTAGCAGAAGCCAATGCAAATTTTGACAAAGCCCAAGCTGAGCTCGAGGGCATTTCGGACGTCGGAACATATTCAAGCTTGTTAAGCACGATTATTCCTGGCTATTGTCAGCAAGGTAAAGGCGGCATCCCTACTCCGGACCAATGGATCAGAAATATCAATACCATGCGAGCAAGAAACTTGCTGGTTAACACGCGCGTAAAAGATATGACTACGGCTGATTGGACGGAGATACAGAATTTGACCGACAACGGAATAACGTTGACTGACCCTGTTTTTGTAGTGCGCACAACAGAAGATTTCAACCGTTCAGTGATCGATCCTAACTTTGGATCAGTTGCGGCATATACAGCTACGGAAGATGGGCAGACCTATTACGTGAGTGAACGACTCGTTCAGGATTTTCGCGCCGGCGATAAAAGGTTTGAAAATAACTTTGACCTTATGGAATCGCCGATTGTATTCCAAAGAGGGAGAGGACTGGGTTTTGGAACCAGGTATTATCTCATTGACGGCGGCAATGAGATGCCTGGAGTACATACATATGTTCATACGCTCGAGTACGGCGTTGATGATACATACCTTGCCGGGTCCTTCGAGGAAAACGAACTCATGAAAGCAGAAGCAAGGATACAACTTGGTGATGTTTCAGGTGGGACCGGTCTGATCGACGCAGTTCGTACCCTGCAGGGAGCTGGCCTTGCGTCGCTTGGCGCTATAACAAAAGATGCAGCGCTGGAAGAATTGCGAACAGAACGCAGAATATCACTACTATTCCGCGGCCTGGCATTTTATGATGCGAGACGCAATGGCATCATAGACGATAAGAGCAAGGGTGGAGGACGAGCAAACGCGGTAGTGCTTTCTAACTTCACAGGTTCAATGATCGTAAATACGAAGACGTTCATAAACTACAATTATCTCAGTTACTTTGATGTGCCGATGAACGAGCTTGAATTCAATTCTCCAGCTCTTGGCAGTGCTCCGGTAGTTGGGCCCGAATAGGAAATTTAATTCATCGAAACGCCCTGTCTCTTTATCGAGGCAGGGCGTTTTTGTTTTTCACTATTCGCAAAGAACCAGTAACTTTCCTGTATGAACAGGATTGACCGTCTCACCGCAATTCTAATTCACCTGCAGACAAAGCGTGTTGTGAAGGCAGAGGAAATTGCTGACCGCTTTGAAATGAGCCTTCGAACAGTGTACCGCGATGTCAAAGCACTGATGGAAGCAGGCGTACCTATCGGATCGGAAGCCGGTAAGGGTTATTTCATTGTCGATGGCTATCATCTTCCGCCCGTGATGTTTACACAGGATGAAGCAAGTGCAATGCTGCTTGCGGGAAAGCTCGTCGAAAAAATGACTGACAAGTCTATTAAAGTGGCATTCGAATCGGCGTTGCTTAAGATCAAAGCGGTGCTCAGCGATTCAGGAAAGGATCGTCTTGAGGATTTATATTCACATATCGAAGTAATGCGGTCACCACGGGAAGAATACCAATTCCCCAACCATTTCTTGACAGACATTCAGCGAGCCGTTGTGGAAAAGGACGTTATGCACCTCGAGTATTTCAGCAATAATGATGAGTTGACCCACCGCGACGTTGAACCGATTGGATTATTTCACTATGGAGCCGCATGGCACCTTATCGGTTGGTGCCGCCTGAGGAATGGATATCGCGATTTCAGAGCCGACCGGATCAAGAATCTTACGTGGCCCGGAATTAAATTCGACGCGCGAAATCTATTGAGCCTTCAGGAATATTTAACCACCGTAGTGCAGGGTAACCGTGAAGTCGAAAAAGTAACGGTATTGTTCGATGGTACTTTTGCCAAATATATCAGGCAGAGTAAGTACATGTATGGTTATGTATCAGAAGAAGTAGTCGGCACAAAGGTCCGTATGCATTTTCTAATTTCTTGCTTTCATTCTTTCGGCAGATGGTTATTGCAGTTCGGAAATAACGTCGAAATTGAATCGCCTGAAAAAGCCAAGGATGTGCTCACGGAACTTGTAGAAGAACTATCAGCACATCATCTCCGCCAACCTATCCTTCGTTGACTTATTCTACCACCTAGAAACTAAAGCAGTGCTTCAGCCTATGCATTCTGCATTGCTCGCTGCTCAATGCTCACTGTTGATTGACCAAGGCGTGCCCAGACTCGTTTCATGCAAAGGCCGCAAAATTGAATACGCAAAGGCCGCAGAAAAATTCAAATGCCAAAGCGAAGTCGACGATTGAACATCCCTGCGAAACTTGGCGTCCCTTGCGCCTCTGCGGTTAATATTTCAGGCAGGGCAATACTTTCCGAAGCAGCAAAAAAATGACGATTAGATCGGGAAAGAAAATTCCGCTCATTCCTCATTGTATTACAAATACGATAACCACCAATACCTATGGGTACTTTTGAATTCATTATATTTTTTGCAGATGGGATAACACAATAGAACAATTCCTATCCACACGACATAGACCCAAGGCAGAGAAATACCCGTATTGGGAGGGATTCCTCCAAATCCTGCCGTGAAATGAAAGTCGATCTTGCTAAACGATATTCCCTTCGATATCATTAGAAGCACCAATGCTAAAAAGTGCGCGAGGTAAAAGTGCAGTATAAAAAAGAAGAGTGGAACTCGGCCCAAAACAATCAGGGGTTGGATGTTCAATTGTGAGTTTTCCATCAGCCACAACAAGCTAAAGGTAAGACCCAGCGTCATTAACGTGAATAGTAACGAAATCGGGGTTTTAGTGCAATTTAAAAAACTCATGATGGTAAACACTGCATCCTTTTGTGGGGACCATGGAGCGGGATCTCCATATATATTGATAAAACGGAGTATGATAAATAGCAGGATAGAAATTATTCCGGCGCGTAGCAGATACGTTGAAAGTTTAGTGGCATCAAAGTTTTTTGTGAACCATGTTCCTATTCCGTATCCGGTTAACATTATTCCCAGCCAGGGTATCAGCGCATACCCGACAAGAAAGAAACGGTTGGAAGAGATCTGCACCAGCCCAGCTTGATTGACAAATGTCCACAGCGCAAACCCTTGATCGCCTGGCTGCAATCTCATCCCGTCAAACGCATTGTGTCCAAAGACAAGGACGAGTCCTATCGTTAGAACGGCCCGTTCGCCCAGATGGGCCAAAGCAGCCAGGATCACCATTGAAAGTCCGATCACCCAGATGACCAGGAATAAAGTAAAGTCATAATAAAAATTGAATAACAGGCCAAATCTGATCACTGTCAGTTCAAGGAAGATTAGCCAGAGACCCCTGGTGAGTAGATGGATGGATAGCTCTTTTTTTGTTTTTCTCTCCAGTGCTAACCTCGCCGATACGCCTGACAGTAGAACAAAGGTCGGCGCGCATATATGCGTGATCCAACGCGTGAAGAATATTGCCGGCGATGTACGCTCCAGGTCAGTTGGAGTAAAATTAAATGCATCTATATGGAAGTAATCGCGAACGTGGTCTAACGCCATAATAAACATCACAAAGCCACGTACGGTATCGATCGATGAAATTCGGACCTTTTGAATCA
>Ga0075418_10001690_pt1 | contig 25116 bp, 23 predicted proteins | sample SoiMetdeltSBSDD2_FD_81776 | JGI IMG/M metagenome (GOLD analysis project Ga0075418, IMG submission 81776) | Bulk soil microbial communities from a Populus tree surrounding site in Tennessee, USA - Soil MetaG P. deltoides SBSDD2 | ecosystem: Environmental > Terrestrial > Soil > Tree plantation...
CCTTTTCGAGTATTCACGGCTGCGACGCGAGGCTTCGAAGTTAGGGATCGTTTCGATCGATCGCGAGGCAGACCGGCTTGCGGTAAAGTTCACCGAGCAGGCTAAGATCGATCCCGACAAGCTGATTGCGATGGTGTCCGAAGGGTCAGCAAGCTTCGCCCCAAGCGGCGTGCTCAAGATCAGCGTAGCCTCGCAGGATGATGCCGCGCTTTTTGCCGAGGTGCGCGACCTGCTCTTGAGCAGACTACGCTGATCAAACGCAGCCACCGTTCAATTCTTAAATCCGTGATCCGCGAGTCTTACCAGTTCGTCGATCGAGTTGTCGGTGAAACCTCGAGCGCGCATCTTTGTTATGAACTCCGGCGTGACGCCGTGATCGCGCATCCGGACCAGCTGTTGGATCGGCACATTCTGAAAACCAAGCTCCTTGAGCTCGTTAATAAACGTCGGGGTGACTCCGTGATCCCGCATTCTGACCAGTTGATCCAACGGCGGACGACCGTAGCCGAGGTCTTCAACCTCTTTGATGAACTTACTGTTGACCCCGTGATCCACGATCCTGGTGAGTTGCTCGAGCGATAGACCGGTGTAACCAGCCGCGTTAAGCTCGCGAATGAAATCGGGTCTTACCCCGTGATCGACCGTTCTGATCAGCGTCTCGACCGGGAGCTGTTTGAACCCGAGCCCGTCCAGCTCTCTTATGAAAGCTGGCCTGACGCCGTGATCCACCATGCGCGTCAGCAGATCAACCGACTGAACGGTGTAGCCGAGTGCTTTCATCTCCCTTATGTATTCAAGCTTCACTCCGTGATTGCCCATCCGCACCAGTTGTTCCACCGAAGGCCGATCATAGCCCTGCGCGTTCAACTCGTCGACGAATGCCAGCGTTACATCGCTCATCGCCAGCGAGAATTGTTGCGCTTCGTTTGGTGCTCCAATGCCGCGCTTCTGAAGCTCGCTCGCAAAACCAGGGTTCGGCGCGAAGACAAAGTGACCGGAACCCTTACCTGCTTTGAACCATCCTTCGCAATTGAAGGCGCCGGCATCGCGAACGATCTGAAACTGAACCTGCGAGCCGCTCGACATTATCTGGGCGCCGCTGAGCCCTCGCAGCCGGTCGGGGTCGATACGAAATGACGTAGTGTAGTTTCCTCGACCCTCGCCGTCGGAACGATAGCTGAGCGTGAGGTGGTACTCGCCCGTCCCGCGCGTAGTGTCGAGTATCCATTGTCCGGAGCGCGCCTCTTGGGCGTTGGATGACAGCGTCAACGAGACGGCCGTTAAAAGAGTTAGCATTGCTGTCAGCGCCACTCTGGTGATGCGATTTGAATTAGTCATGATTGTCTCCTTCTAATATAGGACCTATAGGACATATAGGACCTATATTATTTCTCAAAGCCACGGATCTTCAGCTCGATCAGCCGCTCGATTGAGGCGTCGTTGTATCCGCGTGAACGCGCCTTCTGAATAAAGTCAGCATTCACGCCGTGGATGCGCATCGCGATAAGCTGCTCGGTTGGCACGCGGTCGAAGCCCAGCGTCTTGAGCTCCTTGATGAATTCGGTCCGCACCCCGTGAATCCGCATTGCGACCAGCTGATCGATCGGCGGCCGCTCGTAACCAAGCTCCTTGAGCTCCTGGATGAATTCGTTCTTCACACCGTGAATGCGCATCGCCACCAGCTGATCGATCGGCGGCTGCTCGTAGCCTTGCTCCTTCAGACCCTTCACGAACTCCGAGCTCACCCCGTGTATTCGCATAGCAACAAGCTGATCGACCGGCGGGTGCTCGTAACCGAGCGTCTTCAGCTCGCCGATGAACTCGGGTTTGACGCCGTGAATGCGCATCGCCACCAGGTTATCAACCGGAACCTGATCGTAGCCCTCAGCCTTCATCGCTTTTATGAACTCGGGACCGGCGCCGTGAATGCGCATCGCAAACAGATTGTCGAGGGTAAGACGGTCGTAGCCCAGCGCGTTTAGCTCGCGTATGAACGTGAGACCGATGTCGTGCACGGCCATCGAGAAAAGCTTTTCATCTGAGAGCTGTTCGTAGCCCAAACTCCTCATCTCAGCAGCGAACCGCTGATTCGGAACAAACGTGAAGCTGCCAGACCCCTTGCCTTCCTTAAACCAACCCTCACAGTTCAACGTCCCGGCTTCGCGTACGATCTGGAAGTTGACAGCAGCCCCACTGCCTGACGCCTGAGCCGCATTCAACCCCCTCAGGCTATCTGCCCGTATGTTTGAAGACGACGAATGGTTGCCGCCGCCCTCACTTCGGCGATGAATCGACAGATAAACGAAGTCGCTGCCGGGTTTGATTTCCAGAATCCATTCTCCAGTCATTGGAGCCTGAGCCGAGCTCGACGAAACCGTTGCGTAACAAAGAAGCGAAGCTAAAACGGCAACGGTCGCGGTTAGCACATATTTGGGGAGTCCAATCTTGATATTCATTGTTTCTCCTCGCACACTTACGCCCTTGCCGCGCGAACGCGGCATTGACTCTGAAATTTGTTTCCGCCTCGGTTAGTTCTTTTTCGCGGACGGCAGAATGTTCAGCCGTCGCAATTCTGTAAGCTGATGCAACGTCACGTCGGTGAATCCGCGATCCTTCACCAGTCGAATAAATTCCGGCGTGACCCCAAAGATCCTTAGTTCTATAAGCTGGTTCGGTGTTAGGCGATCATAACCAGCGTCTTGAATCGATTTAATGAAACTGGATGTGATTCCGTGAACCCCGAACGCAATCAGTTGATTGGCCGTCAAATTGCCAATACCCATTATCTCGAGTTCCTTGATCCTCTCGGGTGAGATCCCATGAATCCTCAGAGCGACCAGATCGTTGGCTGAAAGTGTTTCGCGGATAAACGACCTCATCGTTTGGATGAACAGCGGTGTTACACCGTGAATCCTGAAAGCGATGAGTTGATCTTCGGCAAGATTAGCAAACCCGAGCTCCTTCAACTGCTGGATAAACGCCGGAGTAACACTGTGAATTCGAAACGCCAGCAATGAATTGACACTCGTGCTGCTGTACCCCGCATTCTTTAATTCTGCTATGAACTGCGAAGTGACACCGTGGATCCGAAAGGCGATGAGTTGCTCCGCGGTCAGATTCGCGAGGCCCTGCGCCTTTAGCTCTTCGGCAAATGCTGCGCTAACCCCGTGAATCCTCATCGCTATGATGCGATTAACGGTAAGATTCGCAGGCGCCAGGGACTTTATCTCTCGAACAAACTGCGTGGTAACCCCGTTGGACTTTAGCGCGGTCAGTTGATCCGCCTTCAGATTTGAGAGTCCCGCCGCCGACATCGCTGCTAAGAAATCACCCTCTTGATTAGACTCACTCGAAACGATCCCGGCAGTATCCTGCTCGCTAATCGCGTCGTGTTCTGCGACCGTCGACGGCTCGTCGTTTGACACAGGGGCTGCCTTGTCCGTCGTTCGCGGCACCCTTTTGTCAGGCGAAGCGGTAGACACAGGCTGATAGAATGCAGGACCAGAGTTAAGGTCGGCCGGGGTGAGCGTGTCGCCGTCCTTAACAAATGCTTTGGCGTTGCGAGAAAACAGCGCGGTTTGGGCGCAGGTCAGGAGTATCAACACCGTTGCAAGCGCGATGAAACCGGCGAGCCCGCTTTCGAATTTGTAGAACGCAGGCGGACGACCCCGAAGCAGCCGTTGGATTCGTACGAGCAGCGAACCGCCACTGGCTGCGACGGCGAGCCGCGGCTCTGCACGGCGAAGCTGTTCAAGAGCCGTTAGCGCGCGTGCATAGGTCAACACATCGCCGCAAGCCGCTACCGCCAGATCGTCGCAACAGTGTTCTCGCTCCTGCCGCACTTGCGCTGACACCCACCAAACCGCGGGATGATAGAAAAACAGCGTTTCGATGCTCGTCTGAAGCAAGTTGACGAGATAGTCGTAGCGACGAATGTGGGCGAGCTCGTGAGCGAGCAACGCTTCCAGCTGCACCGGGCTCAGTCCGGTAAGCGCGGTTGCAGGAAGAAGGATCAATGGCCGCAGCCAGCCGATTACCGTTGGCACTTCGACCAGCGCCGACTCGCACAAGCGCACCGGACGCGAAACCCTGAGCCGGTGAGTCAGCAAGGCAAGGGTTTCCTGCAAGGGGAGATTGGTTGCTCCGGTTTCAACACGCTTCAAACGCTGGATCATCATCAGACCACCAGCAAATCTAAGCGACAAAAACAACACACCGGCAAACCACATCGCCAAAAGCCACGGCATCGCTCGCGGCAAACGGTCTTGGATCCATTGCTTTATCGAGCTGGGTTGCAAAGGCGGAGCCTCGACTTTAGACTGAAGCGCGGTTGACGGCTCATTAATAGATAATGGCGCAACCTGCTCGAAGGTTTGATTTGCCGGGCTCGCGTCCGCGGTTACTGAACCCTCTGAAGAACTAATCGTGTTGCCGCTGATGACCAACATCGTGGTTGCCGGCGCAACAAGCATCAACAGCATTGCCGAGCACGCCGCGGCGTATCGAACATTTGCCGAGAATCGTCGAAGCAGAACGCTGAGGCTGGCTGAGAAGATTGCAATGAGCGCGCCCTGCCAGATGAAGTGAATCAAGGTCCATCCTAGCGCCTGAAACACGGGCTTATCGAGTAACGATTCTAAGGCGTTCATCGTTCACCTCGCTCAAATTCATCCAGGATATCTCGGATCTGCGACAATTCCTCTGGCGAGGTCCCTTTCTTTGTCGCCAGAGCGTGCATCAGCAGGTTTGAAGCTGAGCCGTCAAAAACGCGATTAAGCAGATCGCCAACAATTTGCCGTTGTGTCTGTTGCTGGGCGAACTGGGCTTCGTAGACATGAGCCCGCTGTTGTTCGTCCCTGCGGACAAGGCCCTTTTCTGTCATGATCTGGAGCATCTTCAAGACGGTGGTGTAGCCGGTGGGTCTGGATTCATTAAGGGATTCCTGCACGTCGCGCACGGTGCTTGGGCCGCGCTGCCACAGTACCCTTAGTATTCCCAGCTCGGCATCGGTCGGCCGCGGCGGCTCATTCTTTTGCATGGCGATTAACCCGGTTCCTCTCAGGCGCCCAATCCTACTACGAAGAGCTTCGTAGTGTCAACGAAAATCTTCGTAGGGCCACCGGGTTAGTGGCGGCGTGGGCCGAATGGTTTCATGTTCAGATGGGATTGCCGGCTGTGAGCTTTATCCTTTGACTCGATCGCTGGTTACGGTGTAGGAATGGCGCTTGAAAAACGGTAACGCAAAAGGATTCAAATGAAAAAGAAATCCCTTGTAGGCCCAATCTTGCTGGTCCTCGTTTTTGCGCTTCCTCACCCTCAAGCCGCGCAGACCGCAGCCGATTCTCAGTTGCTCGCGGAGATTGCGAAAATCAAAGCGATCGACAACCACGCCCATCCATTGCGCTATGTGGCTGAAGGCGAACAGCCGGATCAAGAGTACGATGCGCTGCCTCTGGAAGGCTTGGAACCTTTTGCTTTGCCGCCGCGAGTCAACCCTTCCAATCCGGAATACATCGGAGCCTGGCGCGCGCTTTTTGGGTACAAACACAACGACATGAACGAAGCGCATCTCAATGAGTTGAGGGCAGCCAAACAGCGCGCATTGCGCGAGCGCGGCGATCGTTATCCTGTTTGGATCCTCGATCAACTCAACATCGAAACCATGCTCGCTAACCGCGTAACGATGGGGCGCGGACTGACATCGCCGCGCTACCGATACGTGTCATTTGTAGACCCGCTGCTGGTCCCTCTCAACAACGAAGCCGCGCGCAGGTCAAGTCCGGACTATCGCGTCTTCTATGCGGGCGAGGAGAAGTTGTTGAAGCGGTATATCGCCGAATCAAAACTTACAGCCTTACCGCCTACGCTGGATGGGTATTTGAAGCGGGTCGTCACCGCGACACTGCAGCGCCAAAAGAGTGACGGCGCAGTGGCGGTGAAATATGAGGCGGCATACTTGCGGCGGCTCGACTTTTCGAACGCGAGCGAGACTGAAGCTCGGCGAGTCTATTCGAAATACGTCAGGGGCGGCGAGCCCGGAACGGCCGAGTACAAGACACTTCAGGACTATCTCTTCCATTACATTGCGATGGAAGCAGGGCGTCTTTCGATGGCGGTTCACATACACTCTGTCGACGGCGCGGGCAGTTTCTATAGACAGAGCGGAAGCGATCCCCTGTTGCTTGAATCGGCGTTCAACGATCCCGCACTGAGAAAGACCAACTTTGTGATCGTGCATGGCGGCTACCCATTTACCAGGCACACGGCGTCGCTGATGGGCAAGCCAAACGTATATGCAGATTTCTCCGGGCTGACTTTTCTTCTCTACCCGCGGGCGCTCAGTGAGGTGTTGCGCAACTGGCTGGAGTTCTATCCCGACAAAGTGCTGTTTGGTACGGACGCGTTTGCGTTCAATGCTGAAGTTGGTTGGGAAGAGGTAGGATGGCTGGCGAACGCAACCGCCCGTCAGGCGCTGGCGCTCGCTCTGACGGGCATGATGAATGACGGCGAAATCACTCGGGATCGCGCGCTTGAGTTGGCTCGAATGGTGATGCGCGAGAACGCATTACGGGTCTACAATTTCAAATCTAATTGAACGGCCCAATAGCGGATTTAAAAGTGACGCAAGCAAAGCTGTTTTGGATTCTGGTCATCATCTTGTTTTGTGGCTGTCGAACCGGCGGCGATCACTCGCCGGTAATTGCTACGTTAAACTCGCACGACATTCACCAGAATGAGTTTGAGCAATTCCTCGCGGCGAAACTAGGCGAGCTTAGCAGCGGCGATGTTTCGGATTCAATCCGCAGCCAGATGCTTGATGAATATCTCAAGCGCTGGTTGGTGCTCGATGAAGCTGCGCGCCTGGGGCTCAAAATAACCAGCGCCGAAATAGAACAAAGCGCACAGGACAACCCGCAGATTAAGTCCTCGGTGGCCGCGGTGGCCGACCGCGGCGAGCTGGCGCGCGATCTGCTCGTCGAGAAGTACTATCGCCAGATTGCGCTGCGCGATGTGCGGGTTACCCCGGAAGAAATCCAGCAGTATATCGAGAAGAACCAGACGCGTTTGACGGACCGCCCGGGCTATCTGTTACGCGAGATTCGGGTTCAATCGCGCGAGGAGGCCGATCGACTGCACGGTGAAGTGACCGAAGGCCGCCGCGATTTTGCTTCGGTGGCCCGACTCCATTCCGACGCTCCCAACGCCGAGCAGAACGGTTTATCGCGCTACGATGAGGGCCAGCTCCCGGATGTGCTTGAAAGGGCCGTCCAACAGTTACGTCCCGGCGATGTGAGCCCGGTGATCGAATCGAACTATGGGTTTCATATGTTCAAATTGGAGCAGCGTATCCAACCTCATGCCCTTGAAGAGCGTCGCTCTCAGCTCGACGACCGCCGCGCACAGCTAACCGAAGAACTTATCGCCAGACGAAATCAGCAAGCGATCGACAAGGAGATCGAGCGGCTCATTTCTCAGGCTAAGATACGCATAACCGACTCGGCCCTGGGCTTCCCCTACAGCGGAGAGCTAAGGCATAATTAAACCACCAGCCCAAAGACCTCAGAGTCTAAGCTAGCAAGAGAGGATGTGCGGTATGAAGTTAATAATAACGATCCTGGCCACCGGATTGGTGTTCGCGTTCGCTACACCCACGCGCGCGCAGGAGCCCGAGCTGGTCAACGAGATCGTCGCCCGAGTCAATAGCGATATAATCACCCGAGCCGACTACTTAAACGCGCTGCGAGACTTCAAGGAACAGTTGACCCGCGAAATGGCCGGCAAGCCCGAAGCTCAGATCAACGCCGAATTTGAGAAAATGAAACCTACGATCCTCGACTTCATGATCGAAAACATTCTGCTGGAGCAGAAGGCCAAAGAGCTGAACATAGATGTCGAGGCCGAAGTAAACCAGCGCATGAAAGAGATCGCTACCGAAAACGGTTTGCCGAATGTGCTCGCTTTCGAAAACGAGCTGAAAAAGCAAGGCGTTGATCCGGAGTCGGCGCGGGGGCAGATTCGAAAACAGCTTCAACAGCAGTACGTCGTTCAGCGAGAGGTGCTTTCGCCGATCTATCAGAGCCTGAGCGACAAAGACCGCCGGGCTTTCTACGAGAAGAACAAGGACAAGGTCACAACGCCCGGAGAAGTGACCATCTCGGAGATCTTTTTGCCACTCGAAGGGAACACCGCTGACGTCGTAGATCAACGGGCGAAGCGTCTGGTTGCCGAGCTTCGGGCGGGCAAAAACTTCCAGGACGCAGCGGTGGAGAATTCTCCCGCGAGCCGCGCTTCCCGGGCGCAGAAGGGTAAACTCGGGACGTTCAAGCAGGGCGAACTCAAAGAAGACATCACCGCCGCGATCTCCACGCTTAAACCCGGCGATGTAACCGAACCAATCAGGCTCCAGGATGGATTTCAAATAATCCGGCTTGACGAACGCAAGGCTGCAACGCTGCGCGCGTTTGAAGACGCCGACGTGCAGAACTTCATTGGCCGCGCCGCGACTATGGAGCGGGCCGAAGAAGCGCGCAAAAAGTACATGAAAAAACTGCGCGACGATGCATTTCTCGAAATCGCCCCTGGCTACGTCACCGCGCGAGCGAAGCCGGAGAAGACGGACAAATAGAATCGAGGGGGAGACCGGGAGAGGGGGCGACCCGGCGATTTCCGCCCCCTCCCTCGGTCGCCCCTTCGCCCCCTCGGCACTGCCGACAGATGCGGCTCGACATTTTCCTCAAACTGTCGCGACTTGTACCGCGCAGAACGCTGGCTCAGCAGATGTGTGAAGCCGGCGTGGTCAACGTGAACGGCCAACGTGCCAAGAGCGCTCACGAAGTACGAGTACCCGATCTAATCTCGATAAGGCAGCGAGGACGGATAACCACCGTCCGGGTGTTGAGCGTTCCGTCAAAGCCTCCATCGAAGCGCGAGGCGTCTGCGCTCTACGACACAATCGGTGTTGAATCAGTTGAAGTTGAATGACTGCCGCGTTCCAATCGGCGGTTCAATACAAAAAACATACGATGCATAACGGTTATCTAGTCGTAGCTAAAGACGGCAAAGAGTACGGCCCACTGGACCGGGATACGATCCAGCGGTGGTACTACGAAGGCAGACTCGATCAGAACTCGAGAGTGTATGAGCCTGGCAAGCACAAGTTTCGTTTGAAGGAAGTGTTCGATCTAACAGTGTGGCGCAATCCGGCGCTGATTGATGAAGCGGCCGCGAGGGCGAAAGCTCAGCCGGCTTTCATCCCCAAAACCAACATCATTGCAGTTCCGAAAGAGCGAACGCTGGGGATGCTGGTTGCCGCGTTCCTGCTGCTGGCACTCGGCCTTGTGGAAGTGTTGGTGATCGCGTCAATCCTTACCCAACAGATCGATGCTCCTAGGGGCGCGCTCTTTGAGTATACCCTTGGCGCAATCTTTGATCTCGTTCTCGCAATCGGTCTCTTTCGAGGTAATCAAAAGTTTAGGGGTTGGGGGCTGGCGCGCGCTGTCATTGGCGGGGTGTTAATAGTTCTGGGGCTTGTGGTTGGCAACTCATTTGGTTCGGATTGGGTTTCCGCGTGTTTCGAGTTGCTCATGTGCGGGGGCATCGCCGCGCTGTTGGCCGGCGAATCGCCCTCGAAGGTCAGGGTTTGGGCAGGGGCGGCGGCGGTGCTTGTAGCATGGTCAGGAATAATCACCGCGGATTTTGTGTCTCGCATAATCGATCGAGAGCAAGTCGGCTCCGACGCCGACTCTTCCGCTTTTGACTTGTTCGCGATGCGCGGGGCGCCGGCCAGAAAGCGTTCCGAGTTGGACGGTTATAGACTGCCCGTTGCGGCGTTCGAGGACGATACGCTCGGCGTAAGCATGCGACTCCCATCCGGCTGGACAATGCTTACCCCGGACAACCCAATAGTCAACATGCCCGAAGCGACGATGATCGACGCGCACGAGCGAAGCGGCTGTGTTGCAATGTTGGTTGTCGAGCCGAAAAACATCCAGATTCCATCGCTCGCGGGTTATCTGGGAACGGTTTTGATCCAAAGCTCAAGCAGGGAGCCGTCAATGAAGACGCTCGGCATCGACGAGATTCGGTTCGGGGGAAACTACGGGCGACGCGCCCGGACCGCGTGGACAACAGCCGGTGAAGAAGTCCGCGGTTTCACAACGGTTTGCGAAGCGGGAGGAAGTTACTATCTTTTGACCGGATGGAGTCGCGAGGAAACCTGGCCTGATGCATTCGAGGAATATCAGGTGCTTGAGAGCGCGTTTCGAATCAGGGGGACACCGATGCCATTACCGGCTGGCGCCGGAGCAAGACGTTGATGAATCACAGTACGACCCTGTCGGATTTCGCGTTTAGTTGTTCATAGAATCACCAAGGTCGACGACTTTAATGCCGATGCGATTCACTATCGAAGAACACGTCCGTTGGTCGGACACTGACCGCGCCGGGATTATTTATTACGGTCAGTTCCTGCGATTCTTTGAAATCGCGGAGACCGAATTATTTAGATCGGTCGGGTTGCCCTATTCCGAGGTCTTTGACCGTTTCGACATCTGGCTCCCGCGAGTGCAGATACATTTCGACTTTCGAAAACCGCTGCTGCTCGACGATCTGATCGAGGTGTCCGCCTATGTCGGGCGGTTCGGGAATAAGTCGTTAACGCTGCGGTTCGAGGTAAACAAGAAAGGCGAAATCGATCTGGTCGCCGAGGGCAACGTGGTGCTGGCCTGCGTAAGCCGCGCGACGTTCAAATCAGTTTCGGTGCCCGCCGAAATCATCGAAGCTCTCAAGCCTTACGTTGCAGAGTGAGGCTGCGGCCAAGACCAATCTCAAGGATTTCTTTGAGAAGGGTTGATCGCTGCCAGGTCCGATGCTTGTGACCAGTTGGAGAATTCCAGCCAATCGGTTCCAGCCTTTATTCTGCTGATTCTGTCAATAACAGGATCGTACATAAACATCCCGCTGCGGGTGAGTGTGAAGATAGGAACGTCGAACCTGCGAGCGACGAGGATATCCTGGGTTACTGGTTTAGGATTGCGGTTGTTCGGATGGGTGTGGAACACGGCGATGATGGCAGGATTCCATCTAAACGTAAATTGATAGGCTTGAGTTGACCGCCCCGCCGACACTGCCCTGGTGGAACCGTTCGGCTCGCGTAACAGAAGCACCACCGCCTCAATGTCCTTCGTTCCCAGGACACATTGCTGCCATGCCCCGTTAAATTCCTTTATTACCTTCTTATCAATTTCGGAAAGCCGGAAACGCGAGCGGCTAACAGCGAGGTCTCGGCCATCGTTGTTGGAATTAGTCTGAGCTTGAACAGTTGACAAAGAAGTCGTTAGACAGAGAACGGCCGTAACAAAATGCAGTCGCATAAGACCTCCGGCATACAGAATCGACACTGGTTATCGGGGCCAACGGATCTGGGGGATTGACTGCCCAGTCCGTCAGCCCTTTCTGTATTGCTCCGGCCGGAGGCCTACAGTAGAATGTGTGCGGCGCCAGGTCTTCATTGCCTTGAACATCCCCGGCACCGTTCACTCCACGGCGAACGATACTGCCAAGACCCTTTAGAAGTCTTTAGAAACGGCCTTAGACTTTCTTAGGACTGCTTAGAGGCCCTATGATTCTCAGCAAACAAAGCACTTACGAGTTCGGTCCATATCGCGTCGACGGTGCAAAGCGGTTGCTCTTGCGTGGAGACGAAGTCGTACCGCTTACTCCTAAGTGCTTCGAGATCCTGCTAGTGCTTCTAGAAAACAGCGGGGAGGTCGTTGACAAGGAAGGCTTGATGGGTCGGGTCTGGCCCGACAGCTTTGTCGAGGAAGGAAACCTGACCTACAACATCTCGGTGCTCAGAAAAGCCTTGGGCGAGAAGGCGAATGAACACCGGTACATCGTTACCGTTCCGGGACGCGGATATCAGTTTGTGGCAAGCATGAGCCCCGTATACCTTGACAGCGCGGAAGGGGCAGCGCGAGAGCCTGACATCAAAGAGACTCTTGAGAAGGGTGAAGCGGCTGAAACCATCAACGCAGCGATAGAAGCTTCGTCCTCCCACACAATATCGAGCGCCGAATACCTGGTCAGCCGGATCAAACATCACAAGCTCGCCGCATTCGCCGGGCTGATCGTGATAATCGCTGCCGCGGTGGGTTTCGGCCTTTACCTGCGTGCAAGAAACACAGGGGTCGTTATTGAGTCCGTTGCCGTCCTGCCTTTCGTTAATCAGAACGGTGATCAGGATACGGAATATCTCTCGGACGGCCTGACCGAGAGCATCATCAACAACCTGACGCAGCTTGCCGACTTGCGCGTGATCGCTCGCAGCTCGGCCTTTCGTTACAAGGGCAAAGAGAACGACCCGTTCGGCGCCGCAAAGGAGTTGGGGGTGCGCGCGGTGATCGTCGGGCGCGTCCTGCAGCGCGGGGAGAGCTTAACCGTCAGCGTGGAGTTGGTGGATGCACGCGAGAATAAACAGCTTTGGGGTCAGCAGTACAATCGCAAGCTCGCCGATGTGTTCGCGGTGCAGGAAGAGATCGCGAAAGAGATTTCCGAGAAGCTGCGCTTGAAGCTGACCGGCGCTGAGAGGCAGCAGCTTGCGAAGCGGCACACAGAAAACCTCAAAGCTTTCCAGTATTACATGCAGGGGCGGGTGTATGCCCATCGTCGCACTCGCGAGGATCTGGTCACGGCCATCCGCTATTGCGAGAGGGCGATTGAAGAAGATCGCAATTACGCGCTCGCCTACGCGGGCTTAGCCGACGCCTATACAAACCTTGGGAGTCGTGGCTACATTGCGCCCGTTGAAGGCCGGCGCAAAGCGGAAGAGGCCGCGAGCAAGGCGCTCGGCCTCGATGAAAACCTGGCTGAAGCTCACGCCACACTTGGTTCAGTCTACACCCTGTTCACGCCACCCAATTTCTCGCTAGGTGAGCGTGAGCTGCGGCGTGCGATCGAACTCAGTCCGAACTTAGCAATAGCCTATCAACATTTGGGGATTTCGCTCGTACAACAGGGGCGTTTCGATGAAGCCCTGGGGGAATTGCTGAAAGCTCGCGAACTTGACCCGCTCTCATCAATCATCGCACGGGCAGCGGCCAGTCCTTACTACTTCAAGCGAGATTATGCGCGAGCACTCGAGCTGCTGCGGCAGGCCAATGAACTAGGCCCGGCTTTCAGCACAACCTGGGAAATAGGAGTGTACATTCAAAACAGGTCGTTCGACGAAGCGCTCGCGGAGTTGGAGAACGCCAAACGAGAGCGCAAGAGCGATCCGATGTTGATTTACAGTACGGCCATTGTCTACGCCGCGCAGGGGAGGCGAGCAGAAGTGCTCCAGATCATCAAAGAGCTTGAAGAGATGTCAGGCGCGAGCCTGAGCCACTCGCAGTGGATAGCCAAAGTCTATGCGGCCTTGAACGAGAAGGAACTGGCCTTTACGTGGCTGGAACGCGGCTTAGCAGCAGGAGCGATCACAATCTTTTTTACGGATGAGCCGGTATGGGATCCAATCCGCAGCGACCGGCGATTCGCCGACCTGCTGCGGCGGATGGGAATTACGCCGTGAACAAGATGCGGACTTCGATTTGCCGCTAAGGTTTTTGTTGAGGCGGCAATCACTGGAACTGACTGTTAGAACAACTGTGACCAGAGATTCGCAAGTCATTTACGAGTTCGGCCCTTACCGCTTTGACGGCGCCAAACGCCTCCTTCTGCGTGACGGAGAGGTGGTGCCGCTTACGCCAAAGTGCTTCGAGATCCTGCTTGTGCTTTTGGAGAACAGCGGGCAGATCGTGGGTAAGGAAGATCTGATGAAGCGGGTGTGGCCCGACAGCTTCGTCGAAGACGGAAACTTGACCTTCAACATTTCAGTGCTAAGAAAAGCATTGGGCAAAAAGGCGAATGAACACCGTTTCATCGTTACCGTGCCTGGACGCGGCTATCAATTTGTTGCCGCCGTGAGTGAAGTCTATCTGAATGGGACTGAAAAAATGGCGGATGAAACGTCTTCGTACGGAGCTGCTTTTGAGTTGGCGGAACTGAATGGATCTGAAGGCGAGTCCGGGTTGGCGGCGGGTCTGAGGTTGGTTGAGCAGCACGCCAACCCGAATCCCTCGAGTGGCGAGGTGGCACGCCGGTCACCCGGAATCTGGCGGCGCAAGTTTGTCATTGGCACCGCGGCTGTCCTGGTGCTCGCGGTTATCGGCGCCGGAGCATATTTGCGATTCGCCTCAAGCACTGCAACGCCCATAAGAAAAGTTGCGGTGGTGCCGTTGATCAACGGCAGTGGCGACCCCGAAATGGAATACTTGTCAGATGGCATCAGCGAGAGCCTTATCAACAACCTCTCTCAACTGCCGGGCGTGAAAGTAATCGCTCGAGCTTCCAGCTTTAAGTACAAAGGAAAGGAGATTGACCCGCAGGAACTGGCGAAGTTGCTTGGGGTCGAAGGCCTGGTGCTGGGTTCGGTCACTCAGCGTGGCGATAGCCTATTCATCTCTATCGAATTGATGGATGCTCGAGACGAGACCCAGATCTGGGGCAGTCACTACAGCCGTCGGACTTCAGACTTGATGGCTGTGCAGTCGGAGATTTCAAGCGAAATTGCCAGGACCCTGCGCTTGAAACTAACGGTGCCCGAGCAACAACAACTCGCAAAACGCGAGACAGTAAATCCGGAGGCTTATGAGTTGGTTCTGCGGGGACGATTCCATCGAGAAAAGCGCGGAACGGAGAACCTGCTAACAGCCGTCGAGGATTTCAAACGTGCCATAGCGGTTGATCCCGGTTACGCGACCGCCTATGCCGAACTGTGCGTCATATACACTTTGCTCTCCAGCCGCGGCATCCTGGATCCGAAGCAGTATCTGCCTCAAGCCGAAGCTGCGGCGCGCAGAGCCCTGGGATTGGACGAAAACCTCGCCGAAGCGCACTTCGCTCTTGCGAACCTCGAAATAGCTATCTGGGACTGGACGGCCGCCGCCGGCCACTTCGAGCGCGCTCTTGAATTGAACCCGGGGCTCGCCAGAGCGCGATTTCGACACGCCGTCTATCTTAGTATTATGAGACAACACGACGAGGCGGTGGCTGAGATTGAGCGCGCCCGGGAGCTCAATCCTCTTTCGCTTCGCTTCAATGCGAACGTCGGCCTGGTCCTCTTCCTTGCGCGCCGTTATGACGAGGGGATCTCCGTCCTGCAGAATACGCTCGCAATGGATAACAGCGCTGGAGAGACCCAAGCGTTCCTGGGCCAGACATACGCGGCGAAGGGGATGTATGTGGAAGCCATCGCAGCCTATCAAGAGGCGATCAAGCTGGGCGACGATCTTGGTTTGAGCACCGAAATCCACCTAGGCGCGGCTTACGCGATGGCAGGTCAGCCCGAAAAAGCCCGGGTAATACTCAAGCGCTTGCAGACTAGCAAAGAATACGTGTCGCCCGGCTTGTTGCCGATTCTCTATGCGGTGCTGGACGAGCGTGAAGAGGCTTTTGCGTCGCTCGAACGAGCTTACGCAGAACACGACCCGCAATTGCAGTATCTAGGCCTGTATCCGGGGTTCGATCCCATTCGCTCAGACCCGCGCTTTCAAGACTTGTTGCGGCGTGTTGGGTTGCCGCAATGACGAATTTTTCACGGATCTCCAGAGGCGAGGCGGTCTACCGAAATAAAGTCTTCACTCTGGAGTTCGACGCCAGGGCACAGCCCCTTGTCGCGATGAATGGAGTCTATCCGTGAAAAAAACTGCAGCAGCTTGCTTGCGCGCGAGGCAATAAGAATTCCAATGTGGCATTGATAACCAGCATCAGGTGAATAAGATTGAGCCAGGTTGGCTCTAGTTAAGGTTCACGTAACTTTCGAACTCTTTGCTAGGGTTGCGCTGATTCCCTTCACCCCTTAACCTAAAACCTTTGACGATCTGGGCGCATAAACAATTCTTCTCTCGGGTGGTTCCAAAGCGACCATGACTAATACACACAACTTTCTGGGTGGGACTCCGATTGACCCCAAACCGGTAACCGGATCGATGACCGTTGCAGATCTTGTCGATACAGCTTTCCTCGCTTACAACGCCGCGCGTCTTCGCGAAGCATGTCAGTTGTTCGTAGAGAAGATGCTCGAAGAGGACGTGACGATCGGGATGAGTCTCACCGGAGCGCTCACTCCAGCCGGCCTCGGGATGTCTGCAATCATTCCGCTTATCGAGAACGGTTTTGTCGATTGGATCGTGTCCACCGGCGCGAACGCTTATCACGACACTCACTTTGGCATCGGCTTGAAGATGCATCGCGGCAACCCGCAGACCAGCGATGTCGTGCTTCGGGACGAAGGCGTGGTCCGCATCTACGACATCTTTTTTGAGTACGATGTGCTGCTGTCGACCGACGAGTTCTATCGCAAGATGATCGAGGGCCCGGAATTCCAGCGGGAGATGTCCACTGCCGAGTTTCATAATCTTGCCGGAAAATATGTCGCCATGCGCGAGCGCGTGCTGAGTATCGGCCGCAAGAGTCTGCTTGCCGCGGCTCACGACGCCGCGGTGCCTGTTTACACGTCTTCGCCGGGTGACAGCTCAATCGGAATGAACGTCGCGGCGAAAGCGCTAACCGGAAACAAGCTTCGATATGACGTCAATGCGGACGTGAATGAAACTGCGGCGATCGTGCTCAACGCCAAGCGTTCAGGCGGCAAATCGGCCGTGCTGATTTTTGGCGGCGGAAGCCCCAAGAATTTCCTGCTGCAGACTGAGCCGCAGATTCAAGAGGTGTTGAAGATCGAAGAAAAGGGTCACGACTACTTCTTGCAGGTTACCGACGCGCGTCCGGACACCGGAGGTCTGTCGGGTGCGACACCGAGCGAAGCAGTGAGCTGGGGTAAGATCGATCCGGACCGGTTGCCCGACGCGGTTGTGTGTTATCTGGATTCGACGATCGCGCTGCCGATCATAACGTCGTACGCGTTGGCTCGTCACAAGCCGAGAAAGTTGAAGCGGCTCTTTGAACGCCGCGATGAAATGATGAAGCTGCTTAGAGACGAACACGATCGCGCCAGTAACAAACAGCCTGGCTCAGTCGAAGACTCACTCAGCATCGATCGGGTCAGGTAGACCGCCTACGAGAAGTTTTGAGTCGCGACCGCGTTACTCGTCGTATCTCGGCTGTGGTGGCACAGTGGTTGATCGAACTTACTCGGTGGAAGGCTGTGAACGATTTACCGTCACGGAGTAAACCTATGAAATCAGTTATGTTGCGACGATTTACGGTGGTTTTAGCTGTTTTGGTATTAGTTGGATCATTATCAATTCCTACCCAAGCTGTAGCCCAGGGAAACGGACGTGGCCGCGGTCAGGCAAAGAAAGTCGATAAGTTCGTCAATGGTCACGATGCCCGTGACGGCCGATTGGACGGCCGAGGCCCGAGACCAAGGCTACTCGGAACGACTCGCCGCAATCGGAGATTGGTGACTCGACGGATGGCCCGTCGAAATATGATTCGACGACAAAACAGAGCCCGCGTTGTTCGCGTTCGTTGATTCACGCCAGGAGGGTTACCACTTCAACTCCAATCATTGAAACCTCACTTCAGCTACCGATAGGACACCGCTACGCGGTTACCACCACCGCAGTCTGTCGAACTTGCGCGAGGTCGCGCCAGCGTGCGATCGACAAACTAAAGTTTGTCGTTCCACCAACGAAGTTGGTGGTACACCTCACTTCAGTGAGGTGTACCGCGTCGATTTGCACGCGGCGTTGCCAATGTAACTGTCCAACTCCACATAGCGCGGCCTTTCGATTTCATCTTCGATGAACGCGACTAGTGTCTCGAGCTGAGCAACACCAGTTCAGGACACTACCGATTATTTCATTGACTGCGGATACAAGTTATTGGGTGCGCGCTGCAATCTACGGTAGCGTTCGGTATACTGCACCTGACCCAACGGTCCCAAGGCAGGTGCAATGACTGACTCGACTCCACAACTAACTTCACGCAGCGGGCGAAGAAGACCCTTTGGCGATATCGACCTTGCGCGTAGATTAGAGTCGACCGACGCGCTTGCCGGCGTCGAATTCGCTCGCTCGTGGGCGAGGCTGAATTCTTTCACCGGCGAAGTGTTTCTCCCGGTGGCCGGCGGTCTCGCGGCATTTGCTGGTATCGACTCTCCAGTGACGCAAGCATTTGGTCTAGGACTAAGCGGCCCGGTAACCGAATCCGACATGGCGGCGATGGAAGAGTTCTATGGCACACACGAGTCGCCCATAAACATCGAGACTTGTCCACTGGCAGATCCTTCTTTGTTAAAGATGTTCAATGAACGGGGCTACCGGCCGATCGAGTTTTCTAATGTCTTCGCGCGTGAGCTTTCTGAAAGCGATCAAAATGTTTGGCCCGAAACGGAAAGTAGGGTTTGTGTCCGAGGAGCGACCGGGGCAGACGCTGAAAGCTATTCACTGTTGGTGTCCAGAAGCTTTCTTGAAACCACTGAGATCTCACCCGATCTCATAAACATTTTTATAAGCTGCTTTTCCGCAGCCGGCGCGTTTTTCTTTATCGCAGAAATCGATGGTGTTCCAGCAGGCGGCGGAATGATGTCAATTCATCAAGGCGTAGCAACGCTTGGCGGCACGGGGACGCTTCCTGAGTTTAGAAATAAAGGTGTGCAACGGGCATTGCTCCTTGCGCGGATTGCGGAGGCTACCAAAGCGGGCTGCGATCTGGCGATGGTAGCTACCGGTCCCGGCACCGGCTCGCAGCGTAACGTGGAACGAGTGGGATTCCGGGTTGTGTATACCAGGACAAAATTTATGAGAGGGTGAATTGTTTTCCATTTTCCATTTCTCATTTTTCAATATTCTTCTATTGTCATTGAAAATACTAAATGACTAATGACCAATGACCAATGACCTCACCCTCTGGCAAGGTTCGCTCGTCTTCCTTTCCGCCCTGATCGCCGGGATGATGAACTCAGTTGCCGGGGGCGGTACTCTCGTCGCATTCCCCACGCTTTTGTGGATCGGTGTTGAGCCTATTCGTGCCAACGTGACCTGCACAGTGGCTCTTTGGCCGGGTTCGCTTGGCGCCATGGTTGGCTTCAGACGCGAGCTCGGAGACAGCCGGCGTTTGATGCTATTGCTTGGCGCGCCGTCGGTGGCAGGAGGCCTGATTGGCGCGTTTCTGCTCTTACTCACACCTTCCAGGCTGTTCGCATCAATCGTGCCTTTTCTAATCCTGTTCGCGACGATCCTGTTTGCCGCCGGCGAGCCTATCACTCGGAGGTTTGCGCGTTCTGACATTCCTAACACAATCGCCGAGAGCGCACCCTCGCGCGGTTGGTGGACCGGCGCCATTTTGTTTCAGTTTTTGGTTGCGATCTATGGAGGTTACTTCGGCGCCGGAATGGGAATTCTGATGCTGGCCGCGCTCGGGCTAATGGGGCTGACGGATATTCATCAGATGAACGGGCTCAAGAATTTTTTCGCGGTGTGCATAAACATCGTTGCCTCCGCGTACTTTATCGCATCGGGGCGGGTCGAGTGGCCTTACGCGCTGGTTATGATCGTCGGCGCAATCGCGGGAGGTTACGGCGGGGCAGGTCTTGCACGCAAGCTAGGTCGCCGATTCGTTCGCCGTGCAGTGATCGTTATAGGACTGGGAATGGCCGTGTCGCTTTTGTTCAGAGGCTAGTCAATGTTTGGCGAACTCGGGATGGTATTTCACCAAACCGCGGCGGCCTCGTAACGCGCCTTCACTAAGTTCCGCAACCATGAAGACCTCGTCGCGAACATCATACTCGGACCGCAATCCTTTCAAGCTGGCCGGCGCAAAACCAAAGCGCGGATAGAATTCCGGATGCCCGAGCACCACCACAATCTCGTGCCCAATCCGCGCGCACTCTTTCAGACCTTCCCGAACAAGCTGGGACCCGATTCCTTGATTCTGGTATTCGGGTAGAACCGCCATCGGTGCGAGTCCCATCGCCTCGAAGCCGCCCTCGCCGGATTCAATAGTCACCGGGCTAAAAAAGATGTGACCGGCAATCTGCTCATCGACAATCGCGACCAACGAAATGAAAGGGCTGGCTTTCGACCTGAGCGCGTCGACCAGATTCGCTTCATCGGGCTGGCCAAACGCGAGCTCGTTAATCCGGTGTACGGCATCCCGGTCTGCAACCTCTTCTGCGCGGACGACTATCATATTATCGCCTTGCTCGGTGCCTGTGCGATTTTGTGGTTCGCAACACTAACACACACCGATCGCGGTGGGAATCGCAGAATCGCATCCCGGGCAGTCGTTGAAAGAATTGCAGAATTGCAGGCCCGGCACCTGAGAAGACAAAAAAGGCGGAGCGACACACGTCGCTTCCGCCTATGTAGTTTCGACGCCTTTGTCGATCGTTACTGTTCGCTGCCCGGACGGCGCTTTTCAAGTTCGATCTTGCGACGCATTTCGGGTCCTACCGACTCACCCTGAGGTGAAGGCTCGCGCCGGCGCGGGCCTGCTTCCTGGATCGTGTAGTCGGACGGCACTTCAAACAGCGACCGAGGCTGCTCCGCGCGATTGATGTTAGTCAATCGATAGGTGCTCTCGCCAAAACGCGGATCGCTGTGCTTGCTCATCACCAGGGTCTGCAATTCGGGTGAGAACCAGCTCTCCTGTACCATTTCGATCGGTTGCTCGTTGCCGATTTCACCGGCCGGAATGGTTGTGGTGTATCGAGTGCCTTCGGCTTCCACGCCTTCCACGGTTTGCTTTCCAAGGTCCTCTTTCCGTGTGTTCTTTTTGTTACCCATCATCACAAAACCAGCCGGACCTTGTCCCGCAAAGACTGGTGGGGGCCCGCCTCCGGTCCTCATCTCATATCTGAACTCCCCGGCGGCTGCGGCCTTCTCGACCACTATCTTCTCCGTGGCTTCACCGGCAGGTCCGGCTTCCGCAGCTCTCCTAGCCTTCAACTCGGCTATAACTGCGGCCTTCTCAGGGGGCGTCTTTTCAACTCCACCGGCGGCGGCGCCTTCAGAGGATTTCTTAGCCTTCATTGTATCGACGAGCATCTTCTCCGCGGCAATCTTCGCCGAGTAGTCGATCTTTCGAGCGGTCCTGTTCTTAACATCGAGGATATAGTTAACGCTCGCGACCGGGTCGTTGATGAAGGTAGTCTGCGTCGGTCCGCCCTCAGCGGAGAAACCGCCAACGACTGAGATAGTTTGTTCGCGGCGTGTGCGACCTTCGCTATCGCGGTAGATCGTTGCCGTACTCTGTCGGACGATCCGGTTGCCACCCACCAGCGTCTGGACGCTCTCGTTGACGGCCTGGGCTGAGTATGGCGCGCCCTTGACCACCTTGCCGTCGATGCTCATCTCAGACGAAACGAACACGAAGGTGCTGTCGCCCTGAGCGCCGGCCATCGCAACCTGACCGGATCCGCCGCCAACCCAAACCCTGTTGCCCTCAGGCGGAACAACTTGAATCGGAACTCTTCTCTCTTGCCCGGCTACGACTATGTTTGACAACGTCGCAATCACGCAGACGATTGTAACGAACAGCCTTCTATTGGTTTTCATATCGATCCTCTCTTTCAATTTGATTCATTAGGTCGAGAACAAATTCAAAAGTGCTAACGGGCGCACGGTTTTTCTATCGAACAAACCGAATAGCGCGCGCCAATCCATCGTTGCCTACTACTACATCCGCCTTTATTCGTTCCGACGCGCGCTCCATATCCATCGGCAGCCCGAACGACATCAGCGCGGATCGCGGCAACTCGACGCGCATGACCTGTCCACCGTCCATCTGAGCGAACAACTCTCTATTCATCAGCGGTATGTAATCCGTCGCGATCTCAGCGTCAAATGTTGCGCGGTTGGCTCGATTCGGTTGCGGTCTCGATCGACTCAAGTTTCTCGCTCGATCAGTCGATCGTTTTGGTTTGGAAGCGGCTACACTCTCTGGACTCGCCGGCGAAGTCTGTTGCGGTGGCGCGGCCTGACGAGGCGCATCAGGAACTGTCGGACTCGGGTTGATGGCCTTTCGTAGTTCGGGCTGTTGTGACTCGCTGGTCCTGGACGCAAACAAGGCAATCAACGCCGCGATCAAAGCAATTGCCGCGGCGCTTGCAGCAGCGTAAATCCATCGTGCTCTAGTGGTTTTCAGATGTCCGATCTCGGGGACGATAGCGTTCTGCCGGAATGCTGCCAGAACCGTCGCTTCGATTCGCGCGGGAGCTTCCTCGACCGAGGTGTTGGCTACAAGCCGCAACCCTGCCGTCAGCGCTCGCTCATCCGAGAGCCGCGCGGCGCAACGCGAGCACGATGTTGTGTGGGCAAACGCGCTCTCGCGTTGCGCCGCATCCATCAGCCGGCCCGCGGCAAGCTCGCCCGCGGCCGCTTCAAAATCGTGGCAATTCATGCAAAACACCTCGCCGGTTTTACTTCTTTTGAATTCGAGTCGCGATCGCGAGCGGCTCTCAGTTTTTCAACTAGCAGCGCGCGCGCGCGATGAAGCCGCGAGCGCACCGTGCCAACCGCACACCCGATCACATTCGCAGCTTCGATATAGCTCATCTCGTGGAGCTCACAAAGCACCACTACTTCCCGGTAGTGCGCGGGCAGTGCCAGGATCGCATCCCGCAGCGATTGGATCCTCTCGCCTCGCGTCAGATCGCCGAGCGGATCACCTTCGACAATCATCGACGGGACAGTCGCGCCATCATCGGTGGTATCCGCGAGCGGAACAAAAGCGCGATCTTGCTCAAGCCTTCGCAGAACGTGGTTCCGCGCGATCCCGTAGAGATAAGCGGCGAGCGAACCCCGCGCAGGATCGTAGCGCTCGGCAATTCGGATCAACACTATGAAAGCCTCCTGCGTAACATCTTCGGCGATCGCCGGCGACCCGCTCATCTGAAGCGCGAACCGATATACGCCACTCTGGCGTCGCCTGTATAACTCTGCAAACGCATCCTCATCTCCGGCCGTCATGCGCCGCAGCAGGTCCTCATCGCTGGAAGTCGTTTGCAGAGTCATCTTTTGTCTGTGAACGGCCAGCCCGCCTGCTGACATTATTGATTCACGCGAGCCTAATAGAAAGTTCCAAAAGCTTTAACCCCGGGAGCCGGGCGCTAACCTCCGTAGGCAGTTCCGCATAGAGTGGACCGAAGACGAACGAATAAATTCGTTTACCACGTGGAACCGAAGACGAACGAATAAATTGGTTGCTAAGTGGAACCAGCCATTTCGATTCGGTCATTCCGTTGTCATCGAATCGTAGTCGTTATCTATGGAAAAGCACCGTCCTCGGGAAAGCCTTATCTCTTGTTGTTGCTTGTCTTCTAAGTTAGAATGCCCGCCAATCTGATTTATCCGGAGGAACCAGGGATGCAGTACTACCGGTGCTTTAGAGACGTCGCGCCGACTGCAAAGTTCTGCCCCAAATGCGGCGCGAGCGCTGCAGAAACGCCCTACACGCCGGGAGCATCGCTTGGGTTGGATACCGCAAACAACGCTCCTGATCCGGAGTTTAATACTCCGATTCAGTCAAGCGTGATTGGCAGCGACACGTATCTACTTTTTATCAATGGCCAGCAGTGTGGGCCGTACACCATCAATCAGATGAGATCGATGTGGCAGAACGGAACCATCAACGCCGGCACCGGCTATTGGCAAGTGGGGATGCCTCAGTGGCAGTCACTTTCGAGTATCAGGCACTTTCTGGATGTGCCTCCGGGAAATCAATTCGGTTCCCCGGTCATGGTCAACCCGGTTGGCTACCAGATGGTGTATCCGGTCCAGCAAATGGTCTCACCGAAGAATCGTGTAGCTTTTATTCTGTTCGGTGTCTTTCTGGGATGCCTGGGCATACATAACTTCTATGCGGGGTATACCGGAAAGGGCATAGCTCAGTTGTTGATTACCATCTTCTTAGGATGGCTCTTTGGTCTGGGTATTCTGATTACCGGCATCTGGGCGCTAATTGAGGTGATCGCGGTTAGCACCGACGCAAGGGGCTACCGATTGTCTTGACGCGTCTTGAAGTTTTTGAACTCAGCTTACCCCTGAGTAAGCGACAAATCTCGCCGAGTCGCCCGGTCGCCCCCTCTCCCCGTCGCCACACGTCACGCCTCAAAGACATGGGTGCCGAACATCTTATCCTGCAGCCCTTGCTTTTGCTCATCCCAAAGCGGCCACAACAAAAGGATGAAACAAGCGCTGCCAAGCGCCCACTTTACAATTTCGCGGAGGAACGCCTTGCCGAATCCAAGAGGCTGCATCTGAGCATCAAGCACCTTCATTTTCATCAGACGTTTGCCAATAGTCGCTCCATCTTTGCCGAGAAGATAGCAGTTGTACAGCCAAACAGCCAATATGCCGCCAAACAGCAGAGCGTAGCCAAGCATGAGTATGCCGACGAGACCGGCTCCAGCGCTGTCGCTGAGCTGTCCGCGTGAATCCGCGGTCGAAGCCGCTAACCCACCCCCAACGATCATCAAAATCACGCCCGGTAGAGCTCCAAGCCCAATTATGATTTGGTCGATAATGTAAGCAAGGATTCGTTTACCCACGCTCGCGTACGCGACCCCTCCCATCGGCGCCCCATAACCGGGCGGCGGTGGCTGCGGCTGATATCCTCCATATGACATTCGTATTCCTCCGATTCCAACCTGAGATTTGAGAAAGGCCCGGCGATTATATCATCGAGCAAACTCGTGTCAACGCAGGCTGCGGATTATTGCTGCCGGTATTAACTTGACCTTCGATCGACGACCACTCTGCCGGACTTGATTACAACCAGCGCGTGATTGATTCCGTAAAAGTAAGGTATTTGACGATAGTCCGAACAATCGAACACGACAACATCGGCCTGTTTCCCAGGCTCGAGAGATCCAATCCGCCCCTCGCTCCCGAGAGAGTGCGCCGCATTGATTGTGGCCGCGGTTACGGCTTCCGCGGGCGTCATACGCATCTGAGTACACGCAATCGAGAGGATCATCTGCATCGAGGGAGTTGGCGAGCTGCCAGGATTGAAGTCAGTCGCAAGCGCAACCGCGACTCCCGATTCAATCATCTCCCGCGCCGGTGCATACCTCGTCAGCCCCAGGTTGAACACCGCACCTGGAAGTAAGACGGC
>Ga0075418_10001691_pt1 | contig 25115 bp, 20 predicted proteins | sample SoiMetdeltSBSDD2_FD_81776 | JGI IMG/M metagenome (GOLD analysis project Ga0075418, IMG submission 81776) | Bulk soil microbial communities from a Populus tree surrounding site in Tennessee, USA - Soil MetaG P. deltoides SBSDD2 | ecosystem: Environmental > Terrestrial > Soil > Tree plantation...
TCACCGAGATTCTGACGGCACATTTTTTCGTGACGCGACCGCATTACTTACGAACCATGCAGAAACTCGCGGAAATCGGTCTGCGAATCTAACAAAGTAGTACTAGGTGGAATCAAACGCATTAGAGTACACGATGACCCGCGGTTCAGATTCGTCGAAATCGATCGCGACCACATCGAATCGGCAGGGACAATCATGTAGGTGTTGACGAGCGAGGTAGTCGACGGCCATTCGCGCGATGCGCCGCTGCTTCCAGCCCGTCATCGCGGCAGCCGCGCCGCCGAACTCCTGCGTCTTCCGCGCTTTCACTTCGACGAACACGATCGTGAGCCCGTCCTTCGCAATGATGTCGATTTCGCCAAACCGGGTGCGGTAGCGGCGTTCAACAATTGCGTACCCCCGGCGCTGCAATTCGGCGCAGGCGAGATCTTCACCGGAAATTCCGAGCGCCTGACGAGGATCGTTGGTCATGCAGCCGCGGACCTACAAGGTCCGCGCCGCAGCCGGATGGGCCGGCTAAAGCCGGCCCCTACGTACCCTCGGGCTACGTACCCTCGGGCATCGATTTCGTGACCTTCGTTTTCTTCGTGTCATCGTGGTAACGAGGCAAGCGCTTCATCGAGAATTCGGAGCGCGATGTCGGCTTCCTGCTTCGTCAGGACGAGCGGTGGTGAGAGACGAATCGCGTTGCGACCTGCACCGAGTACAAGCAGCCCACGGCTGAAACACGCGCGGACCAGCGCATCGCGCTCGGTCGTCGCACGCTCTTTCGTCTGCCGATCGCGAACGAGCTCGATCCCCACCATCAACCCTCGCCCCCGCACGTCGCCAATGAGCGCATGTTTGTCCATCAGCGCCCGGGCGCCCTCGATCAAATACGAGCCGACGACTTCCGCGTTCGTCACCAGGCCCTCGCGCAACAACCTGATCGTCGTGATCGCTGCAGCGCATGAAACCGGGTTGCCGCCGAATGTGCTTGCGTGCGCGCCCGGCGGCCACTGCCCCATCAGCATCGACGACGCCGTCGTGATCCCCAGCGGGAGGCCGGACGCGATCCCCTTCGCGATCGTGATGATGTCCGGCGCGACCTGCGCGTGCTCGATCGCGAACATTTTGCCGGTGCGACCCATCCCCGACTGCACCTCGTCCACGATCAGTTGAATTCCGTATCGCGTGGCAATTTCGCGCAAACGCTCGAGGAAGCTGTCGGGGGCGACGATATAGCCGCCCTCGCCCTGAATGGCTCGACGACGATGGCCGCGACTTCGTCGGGCGACACGAGGTGCACAAACAACTGCTGCTCGATGAAGTCGATGCAGCGATCCGCTGTCGCGTCATGCGAGAGCCCCGAGCGGTACGTATCCGGATACGGCGCGTGATAGACGCCTGGCACGAGCGGCCCGAAGCCCTGGCGCTGCCGCACCTTGCTTGCGGTCAGTGCCAGCGAACCCATCGAGCGCCCATGAAAGCCGCCGAAGAACGCAATCACGTTGTGCCGCCCGGTGGCGAACTTCGCGAGCTTCAGCGCGGCCTCGTTGGCTTCGGTACCCGAATTGCTGAAAAACGACCGATGCGGACCTGCCATCGGAACAAGGTCGGCAATCTCCTCGCCAAGGCGTGCCTGCAGCTCGTAATAGAAATCCGTCCCCGACATGTGCAGGAATTTCTGTGCCTGCTCGGTAATCGCCTTCACGACGTCTGGATGCGAATGGCCGGTGGAGGCAACCGCAATTCCCGCGGTGCAATCGAGAAAGACGTTCCCGTCCACGTCTTCGACGACAGCGCCGCGCCCCTTCGCGATCACGAACGGATAGTCACGCGTATAGGACGTGGAGACCGCCGCACGATCGCGCGCGATGATGTCGCGCGCCTTCGGTCCGGGCAGCTCCGTTCGGATATCGGGGACCTTCGACTCGGCGCGCTGGCTCGCGTCAGGCCCCTTCACTTTCGTTTCCAGCGGGTACCTCCGGGGTTGTCCTCGAGCAGGATTCCACGCTCGGCGAGGGCGTTCCGGATGCCGTCGGCGGCGGCGAAGTCGCGCCTGGCCCGTGCGGCCGCCCGCTCGTCGATGAGCCGCTCAATCTCGTCGATCGGGACCGGCGGCTGTGCGTCCTCGGCGCGGCGCAGCGTCACGACGCCCAGTACGCAATCGAACTCGTCGATCGCGCGGCGCGCCGCATCGGCATTCTCGCGGCTGATGGTCTTCGAATCAATCGCGGCGTTCAAATCGCGGACGAGATCGAAGATCGCCGCGAGACCGGCGGCCGTATTGAGATCATCCAGAAGCGCAGCCGTGAACGCAGCGCGTGCGGTGTCGATCGATGCCTCCACAGCCGGCGATCCGTCGGTGGATGACACGTCTTCCAGCCGTGCAAGGCAGTCGACGATGCGGCGCAGCGATTCCTCGGCCTGCTCCATCCCCGCCCAGGTGAAATTCAACTGCTTCCGGTAATGCGAAGACAGCAGCAGGTATCGAAGAGCGGACGGACGATGGCCCCGCGCGACGACATCCGGCAGCGTGTAAACGTTACCGAGCGACTTCGACATCTTCTCGTTTTCGACGAAGAGATGCTCGATGTGCACCCAGAACCGCGAGAATTGACGCTTGGTGGCGCCCTCGCTCTGCGCGATCTCGTTTTCGTGATGAGGGAAAATCAAGTCGATGCCGCCTGCGTGAATGTCAATCGGCGGGTCACCGAGCAGTCGTAGCGCCATCGCCGAGCACTCGAGATGCCATCCGGGCCGTCCAGGGCCCGCGCCAACATCCCATGTCGGCTCGCCAGGCTTGGTCGCCTTCCACAGCACGAAATCGCGCACATCGTCTTTGGTGTATTCGTCAACGTCGACGCGGACACCCGACTTCATTCCGTCGTGATCAAGGCGTGCAAGCTTGCCGTAGTCGGGCAGCGTTGCGATCTTGAAATAGGTGGACCCATCGCGCGAGTACGTGTGTCCATTGCGGCCCAGCGCCACGATGAGTTCACCCATCGCGCGCAGGTTCGCTTCATCGGTCGCGCGCGGCATCTCCTCGGGCGCTTCGATGCCGAGTTGGTCGGTATCCTCGCGGTAGGCGCGAATCCACTGGTCGGTGTATTCGCGCAGCGGCAGCCCCGCCTTCTGCGCACCAGCGATGGTCTTGTCGTCCACGTCCGTGTAGTTAATCGCCTCGCGCATCTTGTAGCCACACAGATGCTTGAGCGTACGGCGCAGGACATCAACGCAGACGTACGTCCTGAAGTTGCCGATATGCGCGCGCGCGTACACCGTCGGGCCGCACGCGTACATGCGCACGGTGCCGTCTTGCGAGGGCGAGAACGGCTCCTCCTGCCGCGTCAAGGTGTTGTAAAGACGAAGCGATGCGCTCATACCGACAGCTGTGCGAAGAGACGCTCGGCGCGGCGGCGGTCAGCTTCCATCTGCGTTCGCAGCGCATCCACGTCTTCGAATTTCCGCTCATCGCGCAGCCGCTGCACAAAACCGAGTCTCAGTGGGCGTCCGTACAGATCACCATCGAAACCGAGAACGTACGCCTCGATAACGGGCTTGGCGCTGTCGCCAAAGGTTGGCCGCACCCCAACATTGGTCAGGCTCGCACGGACGACGCCGTCAATGGTGGTCGTCGTCGCATACACGCCGTTGGGCGGCAGCAGCTCGTTCTCGGTGTGCAGGTTCGCGGTTGGAAAGCCGAGTTCCCGCCCGCGATGCTTTCCCGCGACGACCGTCCCGTCGATGTAATACGGATGCCCGAGCAGCGCGCCAGCTTCATCCATCCGGCCTTCCGCCACAAGCCGGCGAACCCGTGTGCTGCTGACGACAAACTCCTTGTAGCGGACCGGATCGATCTTGTCCGCGCGAAACCCGTGGCGCTGCCCGAGCGTTCGCAACGTCGAGAAATTCCCGCTGCGGTCGTGGCCGAACAGGAAATTCGCGCCGACCCACACTTCCGAGACCCGCAGCCACTCGACGAGCACCGTTCGGACGAATGTTTCCGGATCCCAGCGCGAGAGCTCCGGCGTAAACCGAACGACGGCGACCGCCGCAATCCCCGCCCGGTCGAGTGCCTCGAGCCGTTGCGCCTTCGTCATCAGCAACGGCGGCGCCTTGTCGGGTCGCACGATGCGCGAGGGATGTGGATCGAAGGTCATCGCCATCGGTGTGCCGCCATGTTCGGCGGCGCCGCGTCGGACGCGCTCGACGATCTTGAGATGTCCGCGGTGAAGGCCGTCGAAGTTGCCGAGGGCAAGCACGGGATGCACGAGCCAGGCCGGACGCACGTCGTCCGGAAAGTGGAGCACTTCCACTTACGCTACGTGAACCTCGATGTCGAACACGAGGCCATCATATGCCAGCTCCAGACCTGCGGGCAGCCGGGCGTTCGTCTTCGCATGCGGTAGGTCGTGGTTCATGTGCGTGAAGAAGGTTCGCCTCGGCCCAATACGCTCCGCGGCGGCGACCGCTTCGGCAAGCGTGAAGTGCGTCTCGTGCGGCGTGTCGCGCAGCGCGTCGAGCACGAGGATGTCCACGCCTGAGACGAGCTTCGACGCCTCGTCCGGGATCCGGTTGCAGTCTGTCAAGTAGGCGAAATTGCCGAAACGGAAGCCGAGGATCGGGAGTTTGCCGTGCCACAACGGTATCGGCACGATTCGAATGCCGCCAATCGCGAATGGACCCGCGACTTCGTTCGTCGTCAGTTGCGGCACGCCGCCACCTTCCTGCAGCGGCGCTTCGAAGACGTACGAGAACTGCCGGCGGATGCCCTCGAGTGCCTCGCGATTCCCGTAGCACGGGATCGCCGAGCCCTGAAGCGCGTTGAAGCCGCGAAGATCATCGAGTCCCAGGATGTGATCTGCGTGTGCGTGGGTAAAGAGGACTGCGTCAACGCGAGAAAGTCCATGTTCGAGTGCCTGCTGCCGCAGGTCGGTCGCCGTGTCGACAAGAATCCGCGCACGCGCGGGCACGTCGACGTAAATGGAAGGTCGCAGCCGCCGATCGCGTGGATCGGTCGAACGGCACGTCGCGCACGCGCAACCAATCATTGGCACCCCGTGTGACGTCCCGGTGCCCAGCATCGTCACCTTGCCGTGGATCTCCGGCAACGCTATGGCGTGATGATGCGCGACTGCGGCTTGCCTGCCTCGACGAAGCGCAGGCGCAGCTCGTACAGAATCTGGTCGAGCAGTTGGCGCTCTTCGGCCGTCAGGTTGCCGCGTGTCTTCTCCTCGAGCAGCGCCAGAATGTCGATCATCTGCTGGGCGGCCGGCAGATTCACCTCTGACTTCTGACCGCTGACAGGATCTGGAATGTCCCCGAAGTGAACCGCGGCGGTGTGCGCAAGGGAGAGAACGAACGCGGCAAAGCTGATGCTGTCCGCGTCGTGCTGATGTTCGGCGTGCTCGTGTTCGGACATGACAAAACCCGAATGCTAGCATACGAGCCCATGGCCACTTCGCACGTTCAGCGTCCGGTCGCGACAGAATCGCCAGGCGAGAAGTTCGAACAGCTCGTCGCCATCACGCGGACGCTCCGCGCGCCCGGCGGCTGCCCCTGGGACCGGGAACAAACACAGGCGTCGCTTCGTCCATTCGTGCTCGAGGAAACGTATGAAGTGCTCGAGGCGATCGACGCGGGCAACACGGCGGAGCTCCGTGAGGAGTTGGGCGATTACCTCTATGAGGCGGTGTTCCTTGCGCAGATCAGCGAAGAGGCCGGCGAATTTTCGATCGGCGACGCGATTGATGCCATTCGGGAGAAGCTCGTGCGGCGCCATCCGCATGTCTTCGCGAAAGCAGCCGATGAGGAAGACATCACCACCGGTCAGGTGATCGAGCGGTGGGAAACGATGAAGGCGCGTGAGCGCGAAGCAAAGGGAGAGCCGGAGTCACCCGTCAAGACAACTTTGAGCGGGGTCCCAAAGACACTGCCGTCGCTGCTGCGTGCCTATGAAATCAGCGCGCGTGCGGCAGCGGTCGGGTTCGATTGGGTGAGGGCTGGGGATGTGCTCGACAAGATTGAGGAAGAGGTAGCAGAGGTCAGGCGCGAGGTCGAATCGGGCGCGACCGGTCACCTATCGCGTGCCGAGGAGGAGATGGGCGATCTGCTGTTTGCCATCACGAACCTGTCCCGCAAGCTCGGCATCGAGCCCGAGGCAGCGTTGCGGCGCGCCAACGAGAAGTTCACGACGCGCTTCGATGCGATGGAGCGTGCCTTTGCCGCACGAGAACGACTACTTACGGACGCCACGCTGGATGAAATGGAAGAGGAATGGCAGAGAGTCAAAGCGACTTTGTAACCACGAAGCGTTTTTCAACCACGAAGAGCACGAAGTCTTAATGTCGTTTACACGACGACGCGCTTGAGTCCAGCCTTGAGAACCGGAACTCGGAAATTGATCAACAAGCCGCCGCGAAGCCCGGTTGCCTTCAGATAGGACATCACTTGTGCCTGGTGGACATCATCAAACCGCGCAACAGCTTTCAGTTCAACGACGATCAGATTCCTGACGACGAGATCGACTCGTTGCCCTTGGATTTGAAGACCGCGGTAGGGCACGGTGACCGCCTTTTCTGATTCGTAGCTGATTCCCTGGGCATCAAGCTCGATGTGCATCGCTTTCTTGTAAATGGATTCAAGAAATCCGGGCCCTAACGTTCGGTGGACGGCAATTGCGCAACCGATTGTCTCGGACATTGCTTCTTCGGCTTCCCCGGAAAGCGGTGACGGTAATCGCATTGAAAAAGGTCTAAACCCTTCGTGCCCTTCGTGTCCTTCGTGGTTCATTGCTTTTCTCCTGTGAACGTCGTCACGACGACGTGCTGTCCATCTGTATCAATAGTGATTTCTCCATCCAGGTCGGTGCGGTAGACCCGCGCGCCGAACGCTTCGAGGCGTGCAATGACATCAGCGGCAGGGTGACCGAATGGATTCCCGCGGCCGCAGCTGATGAGCGCGATCTGAGGACGCCAGGCCTGCAGTAGCTCGCGTGACGTCGACGTCCGGCTTCCATGATGGGCGACTTTGAGAACACGGATCTTCGCCGGCACCAGTCGCGGCACGATTGCGCGCTCGACGTCCGCGCCGATGTCGCCCGTCAGCAGCAACGCGACATCGCGATACAGGACCTCGAGGACGACGGAGTCATCGTTGCGAACCCGCTGACGCTCCCAGTCAGGCGGCGGTGGATGAAGCACGAGCACGCGAGCGTCGCCGAAACGAAACTCGTCGCCGTCGCGTCGCTGCTCGACGACGGCACCGGATGCCGATGCGCGTGCGAGCACCAACTGCAGCGAGCTTGCGCGCGGAACCGGCACGCCCTCCCAGAGATAACGTGGGTTGAAATCGTCAATCAGCGGCAACGCTCCGCCGATGTGATCGGGATCGCCGTGCGTGAGTAGAAGCGCGTCGATCGCCGACACGCCGCGAGCCCAGAGCGCCGGCTCGAGAAGGCGTGAACCGATATCGAAGCTGCCGCCGAAAGGACTTCCGCCCGTATCGATCATCAGCGCGCGCGGGCCGGTGTCTCTTCCGTCACCGCCGGACAGATTCGACTCGCCGACCTGCACCATCAACGCGTCACCCTGCCCCACGTCGAACATCGTCAAGCGGAGACCTCGAATGTCCTGCCGGGCGGGGGAACCGGTCACGATGACGAAGCCACACGCGACGACAGCGACGAACCCTGCGACTCTCGTGTTCCGTGTCGGCGACCACAAACCGACAGCCAGACCGACGTAGTAGATCGCGACGATGCTCGCGGATGGCGGTGGAACACGGAGCGCCAGCCACGGAGCGAGATCGACGAGACGCGCACTGTCCAGAATCGCCATCGCGCCAAAATGCGCGATCCATCCGGCCGCGGCGCGGACCCACTCGATTGGTCCAAGGACGACGACAAGCCCGGCGATCTGAACCACGGCCATTGCCGGAACCGCGACAATGTTCAGCACAAGGCCGGCAGCTGTCACCCTGGAGAACGTCTCAGCCATGACTGGCAGCAGCACAATCTCCACCGCCGCGGACGCGCCGATTGACGCATGCAGCCACCCTATCCATGGCCGTCGCTTCATGCCGATCCCGTCATCGCCGCGAATCGACCCGAGTCCGATTGCCATGAGAAGCGCGGCGGTCGCACCGAATGTCAACACGAACCCTGCATTACGGACGTCGAGCGGCTCTCCAACTGCAAGCAGCGCGGCGGCAACGGCGCACGCCTGCCAAGGCGCGGTCCGATGGTCGAGTAGTCGTGCGACGAGATACACGACGGCGACCAACGTTGCGCGCCAGACGGATGGTCCGGATGTCACGATGAAGGCATACGCGAGCAGGCTGATGAGCGTCAGGGCGGCAACGGGTCGCGTAGCGATCCCGAAGGGCACGAACGCACCGATGACCACCGCCGCAAGAATCGCGATGTTGCCGCCTGAAATCGCAACGACGTGGTACGTGCCGGCGATCTGCAGACGGGAGCGGATGTCATCGGGAAGACCGCTCCGATCGCCGATCAACACCGCGGTTACGATCGCCGCGGAAAGTGAGCTGTGCGGCGCAACCTGATCGGCAACGGCACGCCGGACGTGCGCCCGCACGTCAGCCGCGAGTTCGCCGATTGCGGGTGCCCGGTGAACAATGTCCACGAGGAGTCCGCTCTTGATTGTTCCGAGGAGCGAAATGCCATCGAGAGCGGCATCGCGTTCGAAATCCGGAACGCCGTCGTTCAGATAGCGCACAGGACGCCGGAAAATGACGGGCGCCTCGAGAATCCGGCCGCGACGCCACTGGTTGAACCGCGTCTGACTCGCGCCGCCGCTGACGCTGAGCACTGCACCTCCCTCGGCGGGCACCCAAACATCGTTTGGCCGAATCGCGAGTACGTGCACTCGCAGTGTCGCGAAGTTGTCTTCGACGGAGGCGTCTTCCGTCAGCAGCAGGCGCGTTGGAACGGGACGGTTATTCTCCGAAACATGAGCGGCGCCGATGCGAAAGCCGTGCAGCTCGCGATCGAGCGCCAGACGGAGCGGCGTATCAATGCTGACTTGCCGCGCGTTCGATCCCAGGATGAAGCCGCAGCATGCGAAACCGACGACGATTGCGGCCCACATGACGAGCGGATGTCGCCGCCACCAGGCAACTGAAGCCGCGACGAGGAGAGGCGCGAGCAGCCACAGCACACTCCGCCAGGCGGTCTCGACTGCGATGCCCACAGCTGCGCCGACTGTGAGCGCAAGGGCGGGAACGAGTGCGGCAGGAACCACAGGAGAGTCCCTGCAAACGCGAGTACGAATCGATCAGGTGGCTTTCCTTCAGGCGCTGCGGGTCGTCTACGGCCGGCAGCGCAGTTTTCGCGTACCGATGGACACCGCGACGTTCAAAAACCTGCGCTCAGCGCCACGCGAACGGTGCGCGGTGAGCCTGGCGAAATGTTCGTGTTGCTGTCGGCGTTGACGAAATAGATCCGGTCGAAGACATTCTCGACGTTGACCTGCAGCCGGGTGCGATCGCTGAGCGAGAAAAAGGCGGCCGCGTCGGCGCGCGTGTAACCGGGCAGGACGACGGCGTCGTCGATGGCTGCGAACATATCCGTTCGGCGAATGATGCCAAGCCCAGCGCCCACGCGCGGCAGCAGCTGATAGTTGTTCCACAACGAAAACGTGTGGCGCGGCACCTGCGCTACGTGCGCTCCCTCCCGAGCCGCCGTCGTTGCGCTCGTCACAAACGCGTCCTGATGTGCGTAGCCCCCTGCGATCTTCCAGGCACGCGTAATGGTTCCGTTGATACCAAGCTCGTATCCGTTGGTTCGCTGACTGCCTGTCTGCACGATGCGGGTCGGGTCGTTTGGATCGGTCGCGCGTGTGTTGGTCCGATCGAGGCGATAGAGCGCCGTTGTGAGGGAAAGGTCAGGTGTCGCATCCCACTTCGCCCCGACCTCGTAGTTGGTGAACTGCTCGGGCTTCATCTGCTGCGTGATGACGGTCAGTGACGCGAACTGGTCCCCGGAGCTGGGCAGATATGAACGCGTGACGCTGCCGTAAATCGAGGCGCTGGCGATCGGCTTCAGCACCACGCCCGCACGCGGCGACACGAGATGATCGACTCGCCGTAACGTCTCGCCGCTGCGATTGTTGTGGAATTGAAGATCGAACCGGTCGAACCGCACGCCACCGATGACCTGTACGAATCGCCAGAGCTCCGCCTGATCCTGCAGATACAGGGCGCCGAGGTGCGTGCGGACGCGGTTGTTCGCATCCGTCGTACTCTGCCGATAGGTAACCGGCAGCGATGTCGACGGTTCCGAGAGCGGCACCATGACGGTCGTCGACGCATTCTCGAAGTATCCAGTGTTGCGGAGGTTCTGATTGCGCTGGCGGCCGACTTCCCCGCCGAAGAGCAACATGTGCCGCACGCGACCCGTTCTGACGGCGCGCGTCACGTCCGTCTGGTTGAAGGTGTTCAGCCGCGCCGTCGCGTTGTTGTAAGCCGTTAGCGCGACCCGCGTCCGATCGTCTGTAACTGCGCCCGGCACATAGTTCTGATATCCACGGTCGTAGTTCCCAACGACCGTGCGATTGCGAATCGTAAAACCACGCGCCTCATGCTGCATGCTCACAGCCGCGAGGTCGACCGCCGCATTGACCTGGCTGTCGTCCGGATTTCCGAAAAACGTTGACGTCGCCACGTCGAGAGGGCGGCCGTGATACGAGCTGATCCCGCGATCCGCCACCCGTTCATCGTGAAAATGCTCGTAATCGAACGTCAGCACGGTTCGAGCGCTGGCGAGAAACGTGACGCTCGGTGCAATCCCATAGCGCTGAAGACCAACGCCGCGGCGGAAGCTGTCTGAGTCCTCGAACACGCCGTTCACGCGCAGTGCCCACGCAGACGTCAGCGGCTGATTCAGGTCCGCGCTGAACCGGCGGTTGCCGTACGAGCCTGCCTGCAGCATCGTTTCGCCGGTGCGCACGAAGCCGGCACGCTTGGTGACTCGGTTAATCAATCCGCCACCGCCACCGCGGCCAAACACCATGCCGTTAGGGCCCTTCAACGCTTCAATCCGCTCGACGTTGTAAAGGTCGCGGTAGTACTGCACGTCATCGCGTACGCCGTTGACGTAAAAATCCGCCGACGAACTGTTGCCACGAACGATGATCTGGTCTCGATTGTTCTCGCCCTGATGTGAGGTGATGCCGGGCACGTAGTTGACCGTATCCCCAACGCTCGACATCAGCTGATCGCGAATGAGCGCGCTCGGAATCACCGTCACCGCCTGCGGGACATCACGAAGTGGGGTCGGCGTCTTGGTGCTCGCATTGATGGTTCGCGCATCGCCGGACGCGTGCCCGTTTACCTCAATGGACTGCGTGAACCCGGCTACCCGCAGAACGAATTCGACCAGCGCAGCGCCAGACGCCTGGACGCTGACGCGGCGTGACTCTTCCACGAAGCCCGGGGAGTTGATGGTGATGCGATACGCGCCGGGCTCGAGCTGAAGCTCGAATCGTCCCTCGGCATCCGACACGGAAGTCGTCGCCGCACCGCCAGACTCTGCCACGGCGGTTACTTGTGCGGCGGTGACGGCGGCTCTCATCGGATCGACGACCCGACCCCGCAACATCGTCGTTTGTGCGGAAGCCACGGCGGAGGTGATGAGGACGAGGGCGAACACGGATGTGAGATTGAGTCTCAGAGTCACGTCACGGACTTTATACCCGACCGTTTCAGTCCGTCAAGACCAAATCGGTCGGAGTTCGCGCCCCGGCGACCCCCCGAGGGGTCAGACCCCGGTAGTGAGGCGATTCAAGGGGTTGAGTCGAGTCGTCACCGGGGTCTGACCCCGGTGGTTAGTGTTCAGCGGTGGCGAAGTACCCGCGACGCGCGCGTGCGATGTAGTCGCGGTTGCGGACGCGGACTCTGATGGTCCGCCAGCTTCCGTCCTGTGGTCGCGAGGTGGCGTAGCCGAGCATGTATTGCGAGTTGAGCTCGTCCGCGATTCGCTGTGTGGCGGGTCCAAGATCCGCTGATGTTCTGACCACCTCTGTATAGCCGCCGCTCGGACCGGTGATTTCACGCAGCGCCTCCGGGTTCACCCGGGTGCTCACCCGCTGCTCTGTTGCTGAATCAATCGCAATCGCGTAGACGAACGCATCGCTGCGGCGGAGCAACTCGCGCGTTTCCGGCAGGGAATGGTCGCTTGCGGTGTCAGCGCCATCGGAAATCACGATCATCGCCGCACGAGTGCGCTGGCGGCGTCCGAACATCGATATGGACGCAGCGATCGCGTCATAAATGGCCGTTCCACCGGTGGGCCGTTCGCTATCCAGTCGGCCGGCAAGCCGCGAGGGCGGTGCGGTCCACGGCACCAGAATGCGCGGCAGGTGATTAAACGCACCGACAAAGGCCTCGTCTTCACCTTCGAGCAGGTCGGCCATGAATCGATCGAGCGCGCCACGCGCATCGACGATCGGCTGTCCGCGCATGCTGTCACTGATGTCGAGGAGGACCCCGACGCTGACCGGCGTTCGCTTGTCCGAAAACTGCGTAATCGGCTCCGGATCGCCGTCCTCGAACACCTCGAAGTCGTCCCTGGTGAGGCCGGTAATCAGGCGGTTGTTGCTGTCGGTGACTGTGACGGGAATTTCAACCGTAGTGACGCTGCCCCGGAACGTCTGGCCCCCGGTCGACACCACGAAGGTGGTTGAAACCACGAAGGCTACGAAGCACACGAAGGGCCACAAATTCTCCGTGTCCCTCGCGTCCTTCGTGCGGGACACGCCCGTGGGGTCCGCCTTCAGGCGGACCTTATCGTGCTTCATGGATCAGGCGCCTGCTTCTACCCCCGCATAATAGTCCTGCAGCGAGCGCACCGTCAGCGTCTGTGAGCGGAGCGCCTTGATGGCGCTGACCGCCGCCGAGGCGCCGGTCAGCGTCGTAATGCACGGAACCTGCGCCATCGTCGCCGCCCGGCGAACGGCGCGGTCGTCGAAAAAGGACTCCCGACCAAGCGGTGTGTTGATAACGAGGTCGATCTTGCCGTTGACGATCTGGTCCGCGATGTTGGGACGGCCTTCGTTGACCTTGTAAACGACTTCAGCGTCGATGCCGTGCGCGCGCAGGAAGGCCGCCGTGCCTCGACTCGCGGTGATGGAAAAGCCGAGCGCGGCAAGGTCGCGAGCAATCGGCACGACCGTGGGCTTGTCGCTGTTGTTGACGCTGATGAACACGCATCCGTCCTTTGGCAGCTGCTGCCCCGCGCTCATCATCGCCTTCCCGAAGGCTGCGCCGAAGTTGTCCGCGCCACCCATCACCTCGCCGGTGGATTTCATCTCGGGCCCCAGAATCGTGTCGACCCCGGGGAACCGCACGAACGGGAACACCGGACTCTTGACGAACACACCCGCCGCTTCTAGGTCGTTGACGACGCCGAGTTCCGCGAGCGTGCGACCGGACGCCACACGCGCGGCGATGCGCGCCATCGGCACGCCAGTCGCCTTCGAAATGTACGGAACCGTTCGAGATGAACGTGGATTCACCTCGAGGACGTACACCGTATCGTCCTTGATCGCGTACTGCACATTCATGAGGCCGACGACCTTCAGCGCACGTGCGATGCGCCGGGTGTATTCGCGAATGGTGCCGAGGTGCCGCTCCGCCACCATGAAGGGTGGAACGACGCAGGAGCTATCGCCGGAATGAATGCCTGCCTCTTCGATGTGTTCCATGATTCCGCCGATGACAACCGCACCGGTCGCATCGGCCACCGCATCGACGTCGAATTCAAACGCATCCTCGAGAAAACGATCGATGAGCACGGGCCGGTCATGCGAAACGTCGACGGCGCCCGTCATGTACCGATCGAGCGCACCGGAGTCGAAGACAATCGCCATCCCGCGGCCGCCGAGGACATACGACGGACGCACGACGACGGGATAGCCGATACGCTCGGCGACTTCACGCGCCTCCTGTCGCGAAATCGCGGTGCCGCTGGCGGGCTGCGGCACACCGAGATCCCACAGCAACTGAGAGAACCGCTGACGATCCTCGGCGAGGTCGATCGAATCCGGCGTGGTGCCAAGGATGCTCACACCCGCGTCCTGGAGCGCCAACGCCAGCTTCAAAGGCGTCTGACCGCCAAACTGGACGACGCACGACACGTCGGCGCCGGCACTTTGCTCGCGGTCGATGATCCCCATGACGTCTTCGAAGGTGAGCGGCTCGAAGTAGAGCCGATCTGACGTGTCGTAGTCGGTCGAGACCGTCTCCGGGTTGCAGTTCACCATGACGGTTTCGAATCCCTCGTCACGGAACCCGAAGACCGCGTGGCAGCAACAGTAATCGAACTCGATGCCCTGGCCGATCCGGTTCGGCCCGCTGCCCAGGATGATCACTTTTCTGGCCGACGTCGGGTCGGCCTCGCAGACTTCTTCAAACGTCCCGTACATGTACGGCGTGAACGATTCGAATTCGGCAGCACAGGTGTCAATCCGCTTGTACGCCGGAACGATCCCCTCGTCCTGCCGCCGCTGGCGGACTGCCGCTTCGTCTACGCCGTACACGGCCGCGATGTCTTCGTCGCTGAAACCGTTTCGTTTGAGCGTCCGCAACAGATCGGTCGACATTTCGCGAAATTCGCCCAGCGCGGCCATGTCGCGGAGCGCCACGATGTCGGCAAACTGCTGCAGGAACCAGCGATCGATCTTTGTGAGCTCGTGGACGGTGTCGACGCTCCAGCCGCGCCGCAACGCGCGGAAGATGGCCCAGATGCGCCGATCGCTTGGCACCACGAGTCGTTTGCGCAGCGCGGTTTCGTCCTCGTCACCGTCCCCGCCATCTTCCGAATTTTCTGGAAACAACCGTCCCAGCTTGCCGAGTTCGAGCGACCGCACCGCCTTGAGAAACGCCTCCTTGAACGTTCGGCCAATCGCCATCGCCTCGCCAACCGACTTCATCTGCGTCGTCAACGTGCGGTCGGCCTGCGGGAACTTCTCGAAGTTCCATCGAGGAAACTTCACCACGATGTAGTCGATCGTCGGCTCGAAGGATGCCGGCGTCAGGCGCGTGATGTCGTTGGGAATCTCGTCCAGGTGATAGCCGAGCGCAAGCTTCGCGGCGATTTTTGCAATCGGGAATCCGGTCGCTTTCGACGCGAGCGCCGACGAGCGTGAGACGCGCGGATTCATCTCGATCGCCACGATGCGCCCGTCGTCCGGGTTGACGGCGAACTGAATGTTCGAGCCACCTGTCTCGACGCCGACGCGACGGATGATGCGGCGCGCCATATCGCGCATCCGCTGATACTCCTTGTCCGTCAATGTGAGCGCCGGGGCGACCGTAATGCTGTCTCCGGTGTGGACGCCCATCGGATCCACGTTTTCGATCGAGCAGATGACGACGAAGTTGTCGGCGACGTCGCGCATCACCTCGAGCTCGAATTCCTTCCAGCCGATCACCGATTCCTCGACCAGGATTTCGTGAACGGGTGAAAATTCGAGGCCGCGCGCCGCGAGTTCGCGAAACTCTTCGACGTTGTAGGCAATGCCGCCGCCGACGCCGCCCATCGTGAACGACGGCCGGATGATCGCCGGGAACCCTGTGTCTTCGACGATCGTCATTGCCTCTTCGAGCGATTTGGCGACGCCGCTCCGCGGCACCTCGACACCGATTTCCTTCATCGCGTTGCGGAACAGCAGACGATCTTCGGCCACCTTGATGGCGTCGATCTGCGCGCCAATGAGCTTGACGTTGTATTTCTCCAGCACGCCACGTTCCGCGAGCGCGACGGCGAGATTGAGGGCGGTCTGGCCACCGACGGTGGGCAGCACCGCGTCCGGGCGTTCCTTGTCGATGATGGCGGCGACCAAATCCGGTGTGAGCGGCTCGACGTAGGTGCGGTCGGCCATCTCGGGATCAGTCATGATCGTCGCCGGGTTGCTGTTGACGAGAATGACTTCGAGACCCTCGGAGCGAAGCGCCTTACACGCCTGGGTGCCCGAATAGTCGAACTCGCAGGCCTGCCCGATGACGATCGGACCCGAACCAATCACCAGAATCCGTTTGAGGTCGGTGCGTTTAGGCATTCGTCCCGGTCAGCGCTTTTCCATCGCGTCGAGGAACTTCAGAAACAGATAGTCTGCATCGTGCGGGCCGGGGGATGCTTCGGGATGATACTGAACCGAAAACACCGGCCTACTGGTGTGACAAAAACCTTCAACCGTGCCGTCGTACAGGTTCAAATGCGTGACCTTTGCATCCGCGGGCAACGAATCCGGGTCGACGGCGAAGCCATGATTCTGGGATGTGATCTCGACCTTGCCCGAGTCGAGTTCCTTCACCGGGTGGTTGGCACCGCGGTGACCGAACTTCAGTTTGAACGTCTGACCTCCGACCGCAAGCCCGAGGATCTGATGACCGAGACAGATGCCGAAGGTCGGAATGTCCGTGCTCACCAACTCACGTACGTTGCTGATGGCATAGGGTAACGCTGCCGGATCGCCCGGCCCGTTGCTGAGAAAGATCCCGTCAGGCTCGATCGCGAGCAGTTCGCTCGCCGGCGCGGTCGCGGGAAACACGCGCACGTCACAGCCATACGCGTCCAGCCGGCGAAGAATGTTCCACTTGATCCCGAAGTCGTACGCGGCGACGCGCAGCCGTCTGGACGAGTGTCGCTGTGGCGCGATGCCGAACTCGCGATGGTCGGCCTCGCCAGCGGTCGCCGCCATGTCGCGCCAATCGAACGGCACGTCGCACGTGACGCCGCGCACCAGGTCTGACCCCTCCATCTTCGGTATGGCGCGCGCCTTGTTGACGAGCTCATCGGGGTCGACCTGCCCCGTGGCGATCACGCCGCGCATCACACCCGCTGAACGCAGCACACGTGTCAGCGCGCGCGTGTCGATGTCGGCGATGGCGACGATGTTGTGGCGGACGAGATAGTCGCGCAGGGACGAGTCCGCGCGCCAGTTGCTCGCGACCGGCGATGCTTCGCGAACAATGAAGCCTGCGACACGCGGTGCCTGCGACTCGGCGTCTCCAGAAGCCGTGCCGTAATTGCCGATGAGCGGTGCCGTCATCGTCACGATCTGTCCCGCATAGGACGGATCCGTGAGCACTTCCTGGTATCCGGTCATGCTCGTGTTGAACACGACCTCGCCGCTCGTTTCGCCGGGCGCGCCGGCAGACACGCCGCGGTACCAGGTGCCGTCTTCAAGTGCGAGGGTGGCGTTCATCGGCTGTGCATGATTATGACGGAGGGTGGATAATTATACATTAGCGGTCGGTGCGAGTCGGTTCTCGGGTCGGTGCGAGGTCCATTCCAGCTCGGTGCGAGTCCACTCCTGGTCGGTGCAACAGGTGCAACGGCTGCAAGAGTGTGATGCAGATACATTGCACCTGACCGATCTTTCTGCGAGAGTACGGCTCAGTGCCCGGCGTCGCCACCGCGTCACGTATTCCCGTCGACATCCGCCGTCTGCCGTGGATCAAACCACTGGTCGTCGATTATGCGTTCGATCACGCCAGGGTCGCGCCGTTTTTCGCCGGCGATCCGCGCGATCCCCGCGCGTGGCGTGAGGCGATTGCCCGAACCCGATCACACACGCGCCAGCGGGGTGCGATCGCCGACATCGTCGCCGCGCAACAACAGCGTCGCGGCGCACCGGCCGAAGCCGTCGCCGCGGCTGCGCGGCTGCGTCATCCTGAAACGGTCGCGGTCGTCACAGGCCAGCAGGCTGGACTTTTCGGCGGCCCGCTGTTCACGCTCCTGAAGGCGTTGACAGCGGTCCAGCTCGCCGAGCGCGTCAAGAGCGAACACGGCGTGCCGGCTGTCGCCATCTTCTGGATAGATGCGGAAGACCACGACTGGGACGAAGTGAAATCGTGCGGTGTGCTCGATGCATCGTTGACCCGTCGCACGGTCGCGGCGGGCGATCCTCCCGGCGCCCACATTGAACCGGTCGCGCGGCTACAGTTGGACGCGACAATCGGTGCGACGGTCCACGAACTGATGGCTGCTCTGCCGCAAACGGAATTCACCGAATCGCTGGTCACATCCATTCGCGCAGCGTACGTCCCTGGTGCAGGCATGGTCGACGCCTTCGGACGCTGGATGGAATCGGTGGTCGGGACGCGGGGTCTGGTGGTGTTCGATTCGTCGGATGCGGCGGCCAAGCCGTTTGCCGCACCGCTGTTCACGCGCGAGATTGAACGAGCCGGGACGACGGCGCGCCTTGCGGCGGACGCGGGAGTTGCGTTGGAAGCACAGGGTTACAGCGCACAGGTCACGCCGCAGCCTGAAACGGTGGCGCTGTTTCATCTCAATGACGGACGGCAACCGGTGCGCATCCAGGGTGACGCGTTTCAGGTTGGCGATTCGATTGTCGCGAAGGACGCCCTGCTCGATCGTGTCCGCGAGACACCGGCGGAGTTCAGTCCAAACGTGCTGCTGCGTCCCCTCGTTCAGGACACCCTCTTTCCAACCGTCTGCTATGTGGCGGGCCCGAACGAGCTCGCGTATCTCGGTCAGCTCCGCGGCGTCTACGACAACTTCGAGGTGCCGATGCCGCTGATGTATCAGCGTGCGACCGCGACGCTCGTCGACTCCAACGCCGTCCGGTTCCTGATGCGCCACGACATCTCGGTGGAACAGTTACAAGCGCAGGATGAATCGCTACTGAACCAGCTCCTCGCCGCGCAGCTCCCGCCGGATGTCGACGCGGCGATGCAGGACGTCAACCGCCTCCTGCAGGATCGGATGGAGCAACTCGCCACGAGCGTCGCCCAGATCGATGCGACGCTCGAGGGCGCCGCGCGCTCGGCGTCGGGCCGCATGCAGGACGACCTCAAGAAGCTCAACGCCAAGATCATCCAGGCCGCCAAGCGCAAGGACGAAACGCTGCGACGTCAGTTTCACCATGCGCAAGCTCAGGCGTTCCCCGGGGGAGAGCCGCAGGAACGAAGCGTCGGTTTCGTCTCGTTTCTCAACAAATACGGCTTACCGTTTGTCGATCGACTGCTCGACGAGCTAACGACCGATATGGGAATTCACTGGGTGATCACACCGTGAGCGGAGTCATGCACCGTCAGGCGCGCGCCCAAACGTGGATCTCACGCCATCCGGCCGCCGTCAGGTACTTCCTGCTCGGCTGCGCCTTGGCGTCGCTCATCGTCGGCGCGGTGCTGGCGTACTTCTATATTTCCTTCTCAGGAATCATCGACGCACGCCTGCATGGCGAGCGCGAGCGCTCACTACCGCGCGTATATGCGCGGCCGCTCGAAGTCCGGCGCGGTGAAACATTGAGCGTGGGGGACTTGGTCGCCCGCCTCAACGATCTCGGCTACGCGCAGCGGCCTGCCGTTCAGGCGCCGGGCGAATTCGCGATCGTCCGCAACGCCGTGTTCCTCTCGCCGCGCGCCGGGACGTTCGGCGGGAAAACGATTCGCGCAGCCTTCCGTGCGGCTCCGGCCGTCCGCCGCGCGGGCGGACCACCACCGCCGCCGCCCCGCGGCATCACGGCCCTCGAGGTCATCACCCCTGCCGGCAAACCCGTCCGCACCGAGGCCGTCACACTCGACGCGCCGCTGCTGACTGCCTTGATGGCCGACGGCGCCCGCGAAAAACGGCGGCGCGTAGCGCTGACCGTCATCCCCAAACGGATGCGGGACGCAGTGCTCGCGATTGAGGACCAGAGCTATTACTCGCATCCGGGCGTCAACCCGTTCAGCGTGCTCCGCTCGATCCTCGTGAATGCGTTCGGCAGCAACAAGTATCCGGTCGGTGGCAGCACGATCACCCAGCAGCTCGCGCGGATGTTCTTCCTCACCGACGAGTTTAACAACGAGCTGTCGAGCGGCACGCGTTCCTACCGGCGGAAGCTCCAGGAGGCGTTCATGTCGCTCGTCCTCGAGCGTCGTGCCTCCAAGGACGAGATCCTCGAGCTTTATCTCAACGACGTGTACCTGGGCCAGCGCGGCTCGTTTGCCATTCACGGCGTTGCGGAGGCGGCACGCCTGTTCTTCGGCAAGGACGTGGCAAATCTGACCGTTGGTGAAGCCGCGCTCATCGCCGGTGTCATTCAGAACCCGGGGCTGCATTCGCCCTTCGTGAATCCGAAGAATGCGGTCGAACGGCGAAACATCGTCCTGCGCGCAATGGCGGACGAGGAGTACATCACAGAAGAAGTCGCTCAGCGCGCCATACGCGAGCCGCTCCAGATTGCGCCGCGCAGCGTGGACAACGAAGCGCCCTATTTCGTCGACATGGTCGGACAGCAGATCGCCGAGCAATTCCCCGGGCTGACGGCTCAGGCAAACGCGGTGAACGTCCATACGACGCTCGACATCAATCTTCAGCGCCTCGCGCTCGATGCGGTACGCGACGGCCTCGCGCGTGTGGACGACATGCTGGCCCGGCGAAAGCGAAAAGGTCGCGCGCAGGCAGCGCTCGTCGCCGTCGATCCGCAGACGGGCGAAATTCTCGCGATGGTCGGCGGACGTTCCTACAACCAGTCGCAGTACAACCGCGCGACGACGGCCCGGAGGCAACCGGGTTCCGTCTTCAAACCATTCGTGTATCTTGCGGCGTTCGAGCACGGGGTCGAAGAGGGCCGGACAGACCTGACGCCGGCATCGTTGACCAACGATGCGCCCGAAATCTTCTCGTTCAACAATCAGACGTGGGAGCCGAAGAACTACGACGACTACGACGGTGAAATCACATGGCGGCGCGCCCTGGCCATGTCACGCAACCTGGGCACGATTCACGTCGGTGCGGCCATCGGGTTCGACAAGATAGCCGAGGTCTGGAAACGCGTCGGTGTGGGGACGCCACCACAAGGCTACCCGGCCATTACGCTCGGCGTGTTCGAGCTGACGCCGTTGGAGGTCGCGGAGGCGTACACGGTATTTACCAACGCGGGCGAGGTGCATCCGCTCAAATCGATTGATGCGATCGACGCCGGCGAGCGGCGCGTGATGCCGAAGACTCTGCCGCTGCGCCATGTGGCGCGCCCTGACACGACCTATCTGGTCACGAACATGATGCGCAGCGTGTTGAACGAGGGGACCGGCGCAGGCGCCCGAGCCGCGGGTTTCACGCTCGACGCCGCAGGGAAAAGTGGGACGACCAACGACTTGCGCGACGCCTGGTTCGTCGGCTTTACGCCACACCTACTGACGGTCGTGTGGGTCGGCTTTGACGACAATCAACCGGTGTCGCTCAGTGGCAGCCAGGCGGCGCTTCCCATCTGGACCCAGTTCATGAAGAGCGCAACAGCCGGCGAACTGAGCGATGAGTTCCAGGTGCCAGAAGGGATCACATTTGCTCAAATCGACCGCAACACCGGCAAACTCGCCGTGCCCGGGTGTCCCAGCACTATCAACGAATCGTTCCTAGCGGGAACTGAGCCCACCGAGTACTGCGAACTGCACCGGTAAACGGTCGTCCGGCGAAAGCCGGACGCTGCGTGACGCTATAATTTTCTAAGCAACTGACCTGAAATGGGTTCGCACGAACTCTCCGAACGATCACGACGGCTGCTGGCTGCGCTCGTACGCGAGCACATCGCCACAGGTGAACCGGTCTCGTCGCAGACGCTGGCTCGCCATAGCGGTCTTGGTGTCTCGTCGGCGACCATCCGCAACCTGTTCGCGCGTCTCGAAGCCGATGGGTACGTGCACCAGCCGCATACCTCCGCCGGACGCGTGCCGACAGACCGCGCATATCGTGTGTTTGTCGACTTGCTTCTCGAGGGCCGCAAGCCTGCGCGTCCTGCTGCCGGTGTCGAACACGAGCTCCGCCAGCGTGCGGAACGTTCACCGCTGATGGACGATCTGCTCGTCACCGTGTCGCTCATGGTGTCACGCGCCTCGAGACACGTGGGCTTCGCGATCGGCAGCACCGATCTGGCCGTGCTCCAGCGGATCGAATTCGTGTCCCTCGAGGGAAGCCGCGTACTCGTCGTGGTCGTCTCGCGCGGCAACCAGATCACGCAGAAGGTCGTCGACGCAGGTGAAACGATCCGGCCTGACGACCTCGTACGAGCGGCCAACTATCTGAATACGGAATTTGCCGGCCTCTCGCTGTTCGACGTTCGTGAAGCGGTCCTCGCGCGTCTCGCGCAGGAGCGAACACTGTACGATGAACTCATGGCGCGCGCCCTTCGACTCGCTCGTGTCACGCTCGAGGAGCTGCCCAGCCAGAATGCCTTTCACGTCGAGGGCGCGGCATCGCTCCTCGATTCCTCGGCTCCTGATGCCGTCGCGCTGCCGACCCTCCGTTCCCTGCTCCGGATGATGGAAGAAAAGGAACGAATGCTGCGATTGCTGAACCACTACATCGACGAACCCGGCTTGACCGTCGTCATTGGCGGCGAACACACATCACCCGACCTGCGGGCGTTCAGTCTCATTGCCTCGACGACGACCGACGGCAGCACCATTAGGACAGTCGGCATCATCGGACCGACACGGATGCAGTACTCGCGTGCGATCAGCATCGTCGACGGCGTTACACAGGCTGTCGCCCGCGTGCTCCGCACCAATTAATCAGAATCATGCAGGAAGACCGGATGAACGACCAGGAATCGGCGGGCGCGGCCACGGAACCGCAGCCCGAGCCGGAAGTTGCCGAATCGCCGCTCGAGGTGATGCGCCGCGAGAAGGACGAGCTGCAGGATCGACTGCTGCGAACCGCGGCGGAGTTCGATAACTATCGCAAGCGCGTCGAACGCGATAGACGCGATCAGGCCGAGGCCGCGACCGCCAGCGCGCTCACCGGCCTGCTGCCGATCATCGACGACCTCGAACGCGCGCTGAAGACGCCGACGGGCGGCGATATCGAAAGCTTCCGCAAGGGTATTGAACTGATTCATCAGCAGATGCTCGAGCTGCTTCGCAAGCGAGGGGTGAAAGCGATCGAGGCGGTCGGCGCCGACTTCGATCCTCGTTACCACCAGGCGGTCGCCCATGAAAGCAGTCCCAATCATCGCGAGGGCGAGGTCATCGAGGAGTTTGCGCGCGGCTACATGCTCGGCGATCGCCTGCTCCGGCCGGCGATGGTCAAGGTAGCGAAGGCGTGAGCAAACGCGACTACTACGAGGTGCTCGGCGTTGCGCGCACCGCCACCGATCAAGAGATCAAGAGCGCGTATCGCAAGCTCGCGCTCCAGTACCATCCGGATCGCAATTCCGGCGACAAGGTTGCCGAAGATCGGTTCAAGGAAGCGGCGGAGGCTTACGCCGTGCTCGCCGACACCGACAAGCGGCATATCTACGACCGCTTCGGCCATCCCGGGCTTGGCGGCGCAGCGACAGGTGGTTTCGATCCGACGGTCTTCACTGGCTTTGAAGACATCCTTGGCGGCCTTGGCGACATCTTCGGCATCGGCGACATGTTCGGCGGTCAGCGTCGTCGCGGAGGACCGCAGCGTGGTGCTGATCTGCGGTACGACCTCGAGATCTCGTTCGATGAATCCGCGCGCGGCGTCGAGACCACCATCCAGATCCCGAGGCAGGAAACCTGCGAGACCTGCAATGGCTCAGGAGCCGCGCCTGGTTCGAAGGCGACGACGTGTCCACAATGTCATGGCCGCGGGCAGCTGCGGTATCAGCAGGGGTTCTTCACCGTTGCGAGGACCTGCGGTCAGTGCCGTGGAACGGGTTCGATCATCAGCTCGCCGTGCACGACCTGCCGCGGAACCGGACGTGTGCAGCAGACCCGGAAGCTGACGGTCAAGATTCCCGCCGGCATCGCGAGCGGACAGCGGCTGCGCCTCAGCGGCGAGGGTGAGGCGGGCGGTGGCGGCGGCCCCGCCGGCGACCTCTACGTGGTCGTGCACGTACAGGAACACCCATTCTTCCATCGCGATGGCAACGATCTGTTCTGCGAAATTCCGCTCAACTACACGACACTTGCGCTCGGCGGCGAAATCACCATTCCCAGCCTCGACGGCGAGCAGTCGCTGAAGATCCCCGAAGGGACGCAGACCGGCGCAACGTTCCGTCTGCGCGGAAAAGGCATGCCCGACGTCGTGGCCGGCCGTGGCCGCGGCGACCTCCTCGTCACGGTGAAGGTCGTCACGCCACGGAAGCTGACGAAGGAACAGCGGAAAGTGCTCGAACAGTTTGCAGAGACGCTGCCGAAGGAGAAGTTCGAGCCGACACCGCGCGACGAGCACGAAGACCGAGGCCTCTTCGAGCGAGTCAAAGATATCTTTGGATAGATGCGCACATGGCCGGCGCTGGAGATCCAGCAGGCCGATGACGACGATCTGATCCAGGCGTTCCTCATCGACTTCAATCTCGCTGCAATAGAGAATTCCCGGTTCTTCTTCCACAACGTCGACGACCGCGATCGCGCGGCTATGGCGCTGCGGGATCGTTTTCCAAGAATCGACATCCACCCCGTTGACGTGCCCGATGAGGACTGGGCCATGCGGTCGCAGGCCGCTCTTCGCGCCGTTACGGTCGGCGTATTGACGATTGCGCCTCCGTGGGGCGTTGCAGGCCGGCTGAAGCCGGCCCCTACGGACTCAACGAAGCCGGCCCCGGCGGACACTGACAGCGCGTCGGTGGGGTCCGGCTTTAGCCGGACCATCGTCATCCAGCCGTCAATGGGCTTCGGCACGGGCCATCACGCGTCGACGCGTTTGTGTCTTGCTGCGCTGCAGCAGATCGATCTGCACGGCCGCAGCGTGATCGACGTCGGCACCGGGTCTGGCGTGCTGGCGATCGCGGCTCGACGACTCGGCGCCACCGGCGTGCTCGCTGTTGACGACGACCCCGATGCAATCGCCGCGGCCGAGGCGAACGTGAAACTGAATCAGGAATCGCGCATTGCGCTCGAAGTCGCAGATTTCCGTTCCGCGAAGATTGGCCAATTCGATCTCGTCATCGCGAACCTGACCGGCGGTTTACTGATCGCATCTGCTGACCGTCTCGAGTCGCTTGCGATTCCCGGCGGTCGCCTCGTCCTGAGCGGATTCATGGATCACGAAGAACGAGCAGTCTTGCGCGCCTTCGGGGGATCCGCGCTGGAATCGCGCGCGCAGGAGGATGAATGGGTGTGCGTCAGCTTGATCGCACCTTCAGGTCCGCCTTAGCGCGTCGCCGAGAGCGGCTGCACCACATGTCGCA